>Ga0105163_1001854_pt1 | contig 10599 bp, 9 predicted proteins | sample JNZ110809AmetaG_FD_81531 | JGI IMG/M metagenome (GOLD analysis project Ga0105163, IMG submission 81531) | Hot spring microbial communities from Jinze hot spring, China to study Microbial Dark Matter (Phase II) - JNZ 110809A | ecosystem: Environmental > Aquatic > Thermal springs > Hot (42-90C) >... | reverse complement strand
GTCATGGAGAAGGTGAGGAGGAATAGGTTGAGGCTGGTATCAGGCAGGAGGCTCACCCCCGAGGAAATCGACGATGTAATCGTGAGGGGGCTAGGTGAGGCGCTTGCAGGAGGCGGTGATTGATACAAATGTTCTCGTCTACGACACCTTCAGCGACTCCATTTACCACGAGCAGGCTGCGCGGCTGCTAGACAGCTTGGACGCCTGGGTGATACCGCTGATCGTCATCTACGAGCTCGTTTGGTTTCTGAGGGGGTTCTCGCTAGAAGCGCGGATCGTTCGTGAGAAGGTGCTAGACTACGCGGGCGATGAGAGGGCTGTCATCGCGTGCGAGGGTGTTGAAGGAGTTCGCTGGGCGCTTAACACGCTGGTTGAGGAGGGGGCGTCCGTTGCTCGCTTCAACGATAAAGTCGTGCTATCGGTTGCGGCTCGAAGAGGGGTTCCACTAGCGACTTTCGACGCGAGGTTGAGGAAGCAGGCTGAGAGAGTAGGCATCGACGTTCTGCCGGAGAGGTTGTAGCGCAGCGCCGGAGCTTGCGCTTACAGTTTGTAGATCAAGAGAGTAAGATACTAACCTTAGCAGTCTAAGATGGTAAAAATACGATGGCCATGCGTCTACGGGGCCAGCAGAGCTATCGAGAATGCTGGCATTAAAGCTGAAAGTGGTGGCGAAGGCCTTCGGGGAGGGCCGGTGGGTCGATGTCGCTGCCAGGAATCGTGCCGCTACAATATCCTATGCGAGGTCCCCGAAGAGTCCGTCAAAATTCGAGGTCCAACTCTGGAGAAGCACCCGGGTTCCGCGGCCGGGAGACTAGCTGAGAAGAAAGACCTGAGCTAGGTTACTTTCACGTAGTCTACTTCCAGGTAAGCTCTAACTCTGTTCTCCTGAGTGAGGTGCCTGTAGACGCGGCCAGCGTCACGCCTGTTGTAACCGAAGACAGCGTTATCGATCCATACGTCGGCTCTCGCCCTGTACTCCTGCCCCCTCAGGGGCAGCGTAGCTACGTGGCGTCCGTCCACGTAGAAGCTCACAGCCCCCTCCCTCCACTCGACGCGGTAAACGTGCCACTGAGTTAAGTCGAGATCCTGGAGCGCCGGCTTACCCGAGTGGATGACTACCCCAAGCCGCCCTCTGGTCAGCCTGCTCACCAGGCTGAGCGCGGAGAGGGAGGGGCCGTACAGCTTCACAGGGTAGAGGTGGTTCTTAACCTGGGCGAAGAAGCCTTGAAGCATGTAGGGGCCCCTGCTCTTTAGGTGGATGAACCAGATGGGCATGCTTATGTCGAATACCATCGAGTGGTTCCAGAAGCCCCACCCAGCTGAGCCGTAGTGTAGGCCCGTCATCCTGATTTTCGCCTCGAAAGTCTTCCGGAACCAGGGCAGATCGTCGAACACACCATCCGAGATCTCAGCATTAGAGTAGTAGAGTGCCTCGGTGGGCCCTGAGAATATGCGCAAGACGCTGCCCTCGTGCTCGAAACCGGCGAAGTTGTCGCGCCGGTAGTGCCAGTAAGGGCTCATCTCCGCGAAGTCGTCGAAGAGCACACCGCTCTCGCGGGCCCTCTTCCTAAGCTCTTCGCCCGAGGCCATACAGCTCTACATCCTTCCGGCCATATATACGTGCTTCGAGCAACGCAAGCCACGTGCATGTTCCCGACCTTAGGCAGGTCTCCGCGAGGAGCACGAACACTTGCTCCAGAGCTCTAAGCTCACTTCGCGTAGCGGTGCACAGTAACGCACTCAGCTACCAGGCTAAGGCGTAGAAGCGTAAGGAAGAACCTGAGGGAAAGGTAACCGCGAGCTCAGCCGCGCTCGCCTGCCGGATCCTAGCGCGGGCTTAAAGCTCTCCTTCCCACTCCTTCAAGAAGCGTGCGATAAACTCCTCCACGAACTTGTGCCTGCCTTCAGCTATCCTCCTTGCAGGCTCCGTGTTGAGTGTATCCTTGATCTTCAGTATCTTCTCGTAGAAGTGGTTGATCACAGTCTCGGAGCGGCCATCGTAGTCGCTCTTAGGCGGTATGGAGGGGTCGTGAAGCGGCACGTTGGCCCAACCTCCTCTCGCGAAAGCTCTCGCAACCCCGATAGCACCCAGCATGTCGAGCCTGTCGGCATCCTGCAGAACCTGTGCTTCCAGAGTTTCAGGCTTAATACCTTTCCTAAACCGGTGGACCCTGATGCAGTAGCACACCTGCTCGATCTTCTCCTGTGGGAAGCCCAGCTCACCCAGCAGCTTTCGGGCGATCGCAGCCCCCTCTTCGGCGTGATCCCTCACGGCCCCCTCGTCCTCGAGAGCTCTGGCGACATCGTGGAGGAGCGCGGCAGCTCTCAGGACGTCGAGGTCGATGGGCTCGCGGAGCTCGCGCGCTATCCTCAGCGACAGCTTGTACACTCGCTCAACGTGGCTTTTATCGTGGTGTGAGTGCCTGTAGTAGGGCTCGGCGGCTTCCCTCACTTTCTCGAAGAAATCCTCACCCAGCACGCTCGAGGAATCGCTGCAGAGGGTACAAGAACTTAGCTTTCACGTAAGCTTTCAGCCTGCAGCGTGCAGCGCCACCGCCCCGGCTGCAGAGGCTTGCAAGAGAGGGAAATGTTTTTGAGCGCTGGTTTTTCCTCCGCGTCGTGAGCAGGTACAAGCTTGAGAGAATTCTCCTACTGCTCGGCCCGCTAGCGTTCCCGGCGTTCCACCTAGTGCTGCTAGTAGCGGTTTCCCGTAACCCGTGGTTCAACTTCTTTGTCCACGCTTTCAGCGACCTCGGCGGCCCGAAGGCGTCTGACCCGTGGGTGTTCAACAACGGTTTAATTGCCCTCGGCTTCATGCAGTGCCTCTACTCTCTAGGCCTCCTCGCCAGAGCGAGGAGCAGGGGTGCCGCCTTCGCGTGCGGGCTCTGCTTCACAGCTGGTGTTTTCCTTGCCCTGATAGGAGTCTACCCGAGCGGTACGAAACCCCACGCGTTTATCGCGATGTGGTTCTACCTTCAGGCTCTAATGGCTATGAGCGCTCTCGGGCTAGCGCTCCTCGTGGAAGGTAGGCGTGTGCCAGGAGCTCTCCTGCTCGCTCTAGGGCTTCTCCCGCTACCACTAGGTTACGCGGTTGAAATCACCGTAGGCTGGCCCTCCCTAGCTGCAGTAGAGTACGCTGGAACGATCTTCATCGCCGGAGGGAGCCTAGTTGCGACGCTGGCTCACTGGAGCTGAGAGTACCCCCGGCTTCATCGGGGAGAACGCGAGAGATACAGGTGCAGGAGCGAGAAGTTTCCTTTCGATCGACGAAGGGTGATTGTAAACACACATTGACATGTTTAGAATTGTATAAGTTGAGATGATGATGTGTAAATATTCGGGATTATAATATAAATAGTATTTCGTCAACAATAAATAACGGTCGGCATGGGAGCAAAGCTCGACCGAAGAAGCTTTCTGAAAATCGTCGGGACCACAGCGGCACTGGCCACCACGACGGCTAGCGGCTCCCTGAGACTTCTAAAACCTCAGGAAGATGTACGGGCTCAGGCAGCCGCCAAGCAGGTGCCCTCGATATGCATGATGTGTCCAGCCTCGTGCCAGATACTCGTAGATGTTAGAGACGGAGTTGTGCGGAGGGTTGAGGGCAACCCGAAAGGGCCTACAAGCCTCGGTAAGCTCTGCGCGAGGGGGCAGGCCGGGGTTTTCCGGCTATACAACCCCGATAGGCTGAAGAAGCCTCTCGTGAGGGCCGACGCGGCGAAGAAAGGCACTTGGGAGGGCTTCCGGGAAGCAAGCTGGGATGAGGCGCTGACAGAGGTTGCGAACCACCTTAAGAAGCTCGTGGAAGAGAAGAGAATTAAGGAGCTGGCGATACTGTACGGGTGGCCCACGAAGCTGAATTACGAAGCTTTCGTTAAGGCTTTCGCCTCTACCTTGGGCACGCCTAACACGATGGATATACCGACTTCGATGTGCTTCTTCCCGAAGGCGCTGGGCTGGTCCTCCGCTATGGGTGCCGGCGCACACACTCAGATCCTGACCGACTACGAGAACGTCAAGTACCTCATCGTCATCTGGAGAAACTTCTTCGGCAGCATCAGCATAGTGCACGCTACCAGAGCTGGGAGAAAGATTGGCAACTACAAGCTCGTTGTGCTCGACCCGAGGTTCAGCGAGACTGCCGCGAAAGCCGACGAGTGGATTCCGATCAAGCCCGGAACGGATCTCGCTTTCCTCCTGGCTCTGATAAACGTTGTGATCAGCGAGCGGCTCTACGACGAGGCTTTCCTCAGGGCTTTCACCAACGCTCCGATGCTTGTAGGAGAGGACGGGAAGCCTCTCACGGTCGGCGTCGAGGGTGGGAAGACCCGCTACCTCGTCTGGGACCTCGCGAAAGGTAAGGCTGTGAAGCACGAGGAAGCCCTCTTGCCGGCTCTAGAGGGCGAGTACGAGGTTGAGGGTAAGAAGGCTAAACCCGTCTTCCAGCTGCTGAAGGAGAAAGTGGCTAACTACACTCCCGAGTGGGCTGAGAAGATCACGGGTGTACCGGCTGACACTATACGCAGGATAGGTATCGAGTTCGGTAAGACTCGCCCCGCTGCTGTAGACTGCGGCTGGCACGGCCCCAAGTACAAGAACGCGACTATGACGTTCCGGGCTGCCGCGATCCTCAACGCTCTGGTCGGCGGGCTCATCAAGGATGGTGTGCTGCTGACGGGTGTCGGCGCTACGGCGACACCGCCGCCCGACGTGCCCGAGGATAACGTCGCCCGTGTCTGGGCGGCTCGCCAGAAGATCGGGCTCGCTGCGAAGGGCTTCACGTTCCAGTACCTACCCTACGTGATCAAGAACAAGGATCCCTACCCGATAAGCTCGCTCTTCCTGCTCTCCGCTAATGTGCTGGCTACGGCGCCCGACACCGCGGAGTGGATCAACGCCTTGAAAGCGTTGGAGAAGGTTTTCGTCGTGGATATCTACCCGATGGACCATGTAGCCTACGCTGACGTCGTCCTGCCTGAGTCAGTGTACCTGGAGAAGGACGATCCTCTCTTCCCGCTCACCTACGCGCCAGCTGCAGGCTTCCAGACGAGGATCCAGGCTGTCAAGCCGGTCTTCGACACGAAGCACCAGATCGAGATTCTCGTCGAGATCCTGAAGAGGATGGGTGACGAGTACTACACGAAGTACTTCAACGCGCTGGCGGGCGCGCTCGGGCTGGACGCGGGCAAGCTGAGGCAAGCCTACGAGAGCGAGGGAGTAGCGGGCATCAGGAGGCTGCAGGTTGAGGCGCGCAAGCTCTCGCTAGAGCAGCTCCTCTCCGACGGGTTCATCGTGACTAAGCCTCCGGCCACGCTCAGAAACGAGCTCGTGAACAACGTTCTCGCAGGGAAGCACATCACCCCCACCGGTCGCATCGAGCTGTTCAGCTTCTCGCTCTACGGGATAGTGCAGAGACTTGGGCCGAGCCCCTACTGGGACCCGATCGTCGACTGGGCCCCCCCAGAGGTTCTCGACAAGGCTGACGGAGTCAACACGTTCTACTTGACGTACGGCAGGATACCGACAATGACCCAGACGAGCACGTGCGACGAGCCGTTCCTGGTGAAGCTCACCCCGGACTGCCACCGGATGGTGTGGATAAACACGAAGGCGGCTGAGAGGCTGGGCGTAAGGAACGGTGACAAGGTTAGGATCGTGAGCCTGGCGACCAACCAGAGCGTTGAAGCAGTAGCCTACGTGACGGAGCTGATCAGGGAGGACTCGATCTGGTTCTCTTCAGACTTCGCCTACCAGGGCCAGAAGCTAAGCTTCTTCAAGCCTGGAGTGCCGCTTCACGTTCTCGTCGGGATCATGGCGGATCCCGTTTCGGGAGGTACTATGAGCCAGGAGGTTGTTGTTAGGGTTGAGAAGGTAGGGTGAGAAATATGGTAAGGTACGCGATGGTGATAGATCTAAACAGGTGCATAGGCTGCGGCGCCTGCGTCATGGCCTGCATCACCGAAAACCGGAGAGAGCAGGCTATGAAGGCTATGGAGAGGGGCCTAGAGGAAGTCGAGAGGATGAAGCTGAGAACATACATCACTAGGATCACTACGGGCAGGTACCCCCGCGCCGGGGTACTCTACATGCACATGATCTGCCAGCACTGCTCCAACCCGCCTTGCGTCTCCGTATGCCCCACGGGCGCCAGCTACATCGGAGAAGGCGGCGTAGTGCTCGTGAACAAGGAGAAGTGTATTGGCTGCGAGTACTGCGTTCAGGCATGCCCCTACGGCGCCAGGTTCTGGGACTACTACATCAGGTCGATTGACAAGTGCACATTCTGCATCCACCGCGTGAAGGAGGGCCAGCAGCCAGCCTGCGTCACCACGTGCCCCTCGGGGGCTAGAGTCTTCGGAGACCTCGACGACCCGGAGAGCGAGGTTTCGAAAATCGTCGCTGCAGGGTCTACCGTGCAGATGAAGAGGGAGGAGGGCACCTCGCCCAACGTCTTCTACATCCTGCCCAGCAGGAGGTGATGGGGGTATGATGCACCTTCAGGAGAGCTGGGGAATGAACGTTATCCTCGACCTATTCCTCGGTGGGATGGGAGCAGCTGCCTTCATCCTAGCGCTCTACGACTACCTGAAGGGGGAGCGCGAGCTCTCGCTGAAAGTGGCTTTCGCGGGAGTTATCTCGCTCATCCTCGGCCTCTTATTCCTGGTAAGCCACCTCGGCAAGCCTGAAGCAGCGTTCCACGTCTTCCTCTCCCCGAACACGAGTTCGGTGATGACTTACGGTGTATTCTTCAACATCCTATTCCTGGTCTTCGGAGGCCTCTTCGTGCTACCAGCGCTTTTGCCGAAGCTACCCTACTCCGGTAAGGCAGGCGCCATGAAGCTCCTCGGTGTCATCGGAGGGGTCTTCGCGCTCCTCGTGATGATCTACACAGGCCTCCTCATCGCCAGAACGAGCTACCCGCTCTGGAGGAACCCTGCGGTACCCCTGCTCTTCGTGCTCACAGCCCTCTCCGCGGGAGCAGGCCTCTACATACTGGTTGCGGAAGCGCTGAAGAAAACTTTCCCGAGCAGGCTGATCAGCTTCTCCCTGCTCACCACCTTCCTGGCTTTCCTGGCGTTCACTTCGATGCTTCTGTTGGTCGACATAGCGCCCCTGGCTTACAGAGAATCAGTGCACTTCATGCTTAGCGAGAACCTCGCCGCTACAATGCTCCTCTACTTAGTAGGCTTCGCGGCACCCTTCCTAGTATCCCTAGCGCAGAGAGGGAGGAGCTCCAAAGCCCTCACCCTCGTGCTAGCTCTAGCCCTGATCCTCCAGGCCCTGCTCTGCAGGTACCTCGTCGTGAGCTCCGCCTTCATGGAGCTCCCCTGGTAGGGCACTTAAAATACGATTTTTTTCTTTCCCTTAGGAGTCTTCTTACCTGCAGCGTGGAGCTGGCAGCTCTTCCTGCCGGGCGACGTGCTGCGACGAGCCCCTCTCCTTCACATAAAGGTGAACGAGCACGCTGTCAAGTAGAGCCCACCGCCTGGATAGCAGCTTTGCCCCGCAGACCCTGCCGGTTAAGCTCGAGGATGTGAAGATGAGTAGCCCGCCCCCGCGCAGCACCCTCACGGCGTCTTTAAGCATCTCTTTGAGCGTCTCCAGGTTCTCGCCGGCGCACGCTGCCAAACCTACCCCTTGAAGGCGTGGCAGCGGGAAGTACGGGGGGTTTACGAGCGCGAAGTCGAAAGCCCCGCTTCTCAAGCACTTTGCTTCAGGGCAGACCACCGGGTGGAAGAGAGCATCGAGGCCGTTGAGCGCAGCGTTGAGAGCCCCAGCGCGCACACAGAGCTCATCCACATCGGTTCCGACGACCTCGCAGCTCAGCGCCTTTGCGACGGCGAGAGCCAGCGAGCCCGGGCCAGTCCCAACCTCGCAGCCCACAGAGCCCCTTGCAAGCCTTACAGCAGCCTCGTAGATGAGCTCCGTCGAGACGAAAACGGGCGCGAAACAGCCCCGCGGGATCCGCAAGCAAACACCCTCAAAGGTCAAGGTCTCCGGGACGAGCCTCGAGAGCATCCTCAGAACGTTGACTGCTAGGAGAGCCCTCAGCCTGCCCAGATAGCTCTTGCTAGGCTCTACACGCAGCACGCCTCAGAACCACTATCGCATGCTTTAAAGCTCAACCCAAGCTCAGCTCTCTGGCAAGGCCTACGTGTTTCCCAGCATCTTAGCAGACAGAGAGGCTCACCCGAAGGGAGTAGCGAGCGAGCCGAAAAAATAAACCCGGTTGTTTACTGTTTGCTTGGAATGAGAGTAGTAGCGATAAAGACGATGGCGTGCATCGTATTATTAGTTTGCGTGGTAGCGATCGCCGCTTCGCTGAAGAGTATCGATAGTCAGGGCAGCGCGAGCGGCAGTTTGAACCATCTATCCCAGGCGAATCTCCTGCCTCAAAAGTCGGAGGATCTCGTAGGTGAGCACCTGCGGGAGTTGAACGCGTGCAGCAGCCTGCAGCTGGGGGAGGGGGATACCCTGATCCTTAAGTACCGGTTCGTCCCTCCCGATAAAATTCTGAATAATAGAGGAGGGGGGACGCGATTTCGTCGTGTCCGCTGGAGATGCTTTACTTACAGTAGAGGTTGAGCAGGGGGAGGTTATCGGGTTCTGTTCAGGTTGACGTACAAGGGGGTTGGGCTCCGCCCGGCAGAGGAGAAGCCGCCGAAAGAGTGGGAGGGGGTTGAGCTCAGCATTTCTAGAGAGCTCCTCACGGTCTACGATCCGGGTCGCGGCTACAGCCTGCTGAACGGCACGCTACTGGGCCGCTTACTCCCTCTGTTCGAGCGGGGCGAGGTTCTATCTGTTGACTATCTCTGGGCGAGACCCGGTGAGAGGTACGATTTGGGGAGAAAGCGGCCTATCCACGCGCGCTTAGCGCAAGTTACCGTATGGGACTTAGAAAAGAGGGTAGCGCTGGTGCTCAACGGTTCGCAGATAGTTGCGTCTATGTCCTTTGACGAGTTTTACGGTAAGAGTTACGTCGAAGATGTGATCAAGAGAACTGAGGGGCTCAGGGCTCTGGGCGGCTGCCCGAACCTCCTCGCCTCTGTTCACTGCGTGAGTGCTTCGGGAGAGGTACTATTTGAGGTGTCCATCGATTACCCCACATCTGTCCCTACTTTCATCCTGATGGAGGGGGCTGCCAGGTACGCACCTGGCGGAGAGTATGTTCGAAACGGTAGACTGATGGTGGAGCTCCCCGCCTCGCTTCTTGCCGAGCTCTTCGGGATACGCTCGACGACGCTAGCGCTGGAGCTTGAGGACGTCCAAGTCGAGCGAAGAGGATAGCTCGGACTCACTCAAATTATCTTTTTTCTCCATGGGGCTAGTGCACGGTTAGCTTCTCACCTGTAGGCTACCCCGCTGGCATCACTACTCATCTTCACCCCTTGGGATTTCGCGATGGATCACGCGCTTGCCGATGACCGCTCGGCGAGTATCCAGGTCGCTGAGCCGCGAGTACAGCCTTTTAACTCGGGGGGTGATGCTTGGGAGCGTGAGCAGCGCGCTGGAGGCCGCCCTACTGAGGGAACTGGACTGAGCACGTTTTCACTCGGGGAGAGGCTGGTGCGGGCGGGAGCAGTCTCGTGAAGTGTGTTTTACCGGGCACGCTAGCCCTGGAAGATCCATGCTTCGCCAGCTTCATCTACCAGCGCTACACCCTTAAGCGCCTTCGCGCGATAGCGAGGACTTTATGTCTACAACCTCAGTGAATCAGGCTGCACGAAGCGCAGCTACCCTATTTCAGTGGCTTGTGAAGGATCTGAACAGCAACGTCGATGCTCTCTTTACGCCGCTCCTGCGGTCCAGCTCGGATAGGTGCTGGTAGGCTCTGACCGCGTAAACGATCGCTGTGAGCGCTGAGTGGGATAGCGCTGCCGCGAGGGCGAGATGCGGTGTTTGAAGGGCACTGAAGGCTGTGAAGTAAAGCAGGTACACGTTCCTCCTCCCATCAACCTTGGCGAAAAGTCGGTCGAACTCCGCGTACCGCTTCAGCGGGGCTCCTGTTACCAGCGTGAACTGGTTGTAAATATGCCGCACGAAGCAGTCGACGACCAGCAGGGCTAAGCCCATTTGAAGCGCCACCGTGCTCCAGCCGTGCAGCGCCAAGCCGGCGATGAAGGACGCGTAGAGAGCCTGCTCGTACAGTGCGTCGAGCGAGTGCTCAAGGTGCCCCAGCTTCGTTAGTACACCCCGAACCCTAGCGAGCTTGCCATCAACGCCGTCTAGGATGCCGATCAAGTAGGAGAAGATAGAAGCTTCCAGGAACCTCCCGTAAAGGAAGAGGAGGATCGCTGGGATTGCAAGTAGGTTCACTAGCGCGGTGATTCTGTTGGGCGTCACGTAGCGGCTCCTCCCGACGAGACTCACGATAAGGTTCTCCAGGGGCGCGTTGAGCATAGAGGTGAAGTGAACGCCCTTCTGGGCCCAGCGCAGCAGTGCCCTCTCAGCTTCACGCGAAGCAGCGGGCACGCAGGCCGGCCTGTGCCTCCTTTCAACCAGCTCATCCAGCTCTACGGGAGCGGCTTGGCTGATCAGAGCGTTGAGGTCCGTTAAGCGCAGCGGGCTCTGCCCGTCCAACGTCACCCGGGCGAT
>Ga0105163_1001851_pt1 | contig 10609 bp, 7 predicted proteins | sample JNZ110809AmetaG_FD_81531 | JGI IMG/M metagenome (GOLD analysis project Ga0105163, IMG submission 81531) | Hot spring microbial communities from Jinze hot spring, China to study Microbial Dark Matter (Phase II) - JNZ 110809A | ecosystem: Environmental > Aquatic > Thermal springs > Hot (42-90C) >... | reverse complement strand
AGAGCGAGTCAGTAAAATATCGTCGTAAAGTTCGGGGAATGAGTCCAAGAGAAAACGCTCCAACCGATATGTCCAACTTTCTCGTTCGTCGTAAAACGCTCTTAAGTTATCTGGCAATCTTTCCACTTCCCACAACCTCACAAACGCTCTCCAAATAACTGGCGTTGGGTCATTGGCTTCAACTAACTCTCTGACCCATTGAGCATCCACCATTTGAATTCACTCCTTTTTCACCCGCCCCTCAATTTCCGTGCTGACCACGAACTGCCAACCTGAAGGCAAAATTTTTTCCCATTCCTCGCACAGTCTTAAAATTTCGTCTTTGCTCGCAGCCACCTCAAATTGCCATTGAATTTTCCACTCTTCCTGCACTTTCGCAATCTTCCTGACGCTTTCCGGGCTAACGGATGTTTGAACCGTAAAGACAACTCGCTCAATTTGGGTTTTGTCGCTTAACTTATTTCGTAATTCACCTAACCACAAATCAATGCTGTCAGGCAACCTGTAAGGTTGGATTGTGACTTGCAATGGCACTTCTGGGGATGTAGTTATGACCTCTTCTTCCTCAATTGGTTTGTATGGCTTAGGACGCCTTAACTTCGCCGAATCAGCAAGTGTGGCGACGGAAATTTCCAACACATAACTATCTTCCACATAACTATCTTCTGCGACTGCAACTTTACCCTCACCGTGTAATCTTTCAAGCGCACGCAAAATGGCTTTTTCATCGCAACCTAAATTGAACAACCTTTGCTTCACTTCACCCCAACTTATCCCATCCTCACCCGCTTCACTCACCAAACGCAGAATTTCGCTTCTCGCTTTCCTGTCGTCAGGTGGAGCAAACTCTTTCAACCACACCTTAGCATCCCTTGATACTTTGTCCACAGGCAAGTGACCATCGTCTGGATAACGCCCATCATCAGTCTCTAAAATCGCATCGTCAAGGTTGACCAATTCCGCAACTGCCCGCCTTATTTCTTGTAACTCCTCACGCAACCTGCTTTGAAGTTCGTTCACACTTGCCCCTTTGTCTCCGACTCTCTGTAATTCATCCCGCACTTTCGCCTTAACATCTGGCGCTGCAGGTGGTTCTGGTCCGAACTCTTTCAGCCAAATTTTCCATCCGTCCTGCGGTTCTTGTGAAAGTGCAATATTCGGTGGGTAACCGTAAATACTCTTTCCAACACGCACAACCGCTCCCGTATGCGAATTCTCGTCAGCAACCATTGCTTTGATGGCTTCCTTAAATGCACTCTCTGTAGGCTCGCCCAAAATCGGTAACCCAACTTCCCTTCGCAACCAATCCCTAACTTGCCTTATCGTCAATCCAGCCTCCTCTTCTCCTTTTCTTTTGTCCCGCCCCTGTGCCCTCAAAATTTTTACGATAGCATCCTTGAAAGCATTCAAGTCAAAGGTTTCACGAAGTTTTCTGTCAACTTCTTCCTTTCTCAAGGCAACTTGCTCCGACCGCACAACATATCTCGGTTCCTCGCCTAACTCGTTGAGCCGTGACAACCTGAGCCAATTGGCGAAATTGTTGCGGATTAAACGCTCCAAGTCACTCTCAAATTGACCCTTAAGGCGTCTCAATTCCTGTTGCCTCTTATGCCTTTGCTTGAGCAATTCCTCACAAACTAAAACCCTCGCAACAGTCAATAACCAATCATCGTCCTCTGTCACTTTTCTCGTCACTGATTGTCGTGGCGCAAGCAAAACAATTGTGTTGTTAGGGAACAAAGGTTTTAAAGTCTCAACATCCGCCATTAATGGTTGCAGTGAGATGACATATCTCAAACCGCCACCAATTCTTATTTCCTCGTCCGGATAAAAGGTCACTTCTGCGCCAATCTCTTCACAAATCTTGCCCTTTAACCGTTCTGCTGCCTTTTGTCTCCCTTCAGGCATAGCAATTAATGTCCTCGCTTCCTGTTCCACTCGCTTTTCCAAAGATTCCTCAACTGTCACTAAAAAGTTGCCATTTTGCTTCTCCAAAAACAGCGCCTTCCTGACCAACTCTTCCAATGCATCTTGCAGGTCGTTAATGTTCCTCTCTGGTCTCAAAGTGGCGAACCACAATTCTCCCTCTGTTATTCCTTGTTGGTTGCCAACTGAGTAGAGCAGTGCAGCCCCAAGAAACTCAGAAGCGTACTCAACCCCAGTGCACCTGTCCTGCAAATCCTTTTGAGCGTTTTCTACCCTTTGTGAGTCCAACTTTCGCAAGTCGCTCGCTATCTCTTCTTCAAGGACATCCAAATCACCAGCCAAAACCATGTCTCTTTCCTTTGCCCATTTTCGCAAGAGTGTGGCACAAATCCCAATCACGCCTCTCGTCATTTCATGTCTTGGCATTAACCCGTAGACCTCAAACATCTTCTTGAGGAGCACTGGGTGAAACGGGTAGTAACGCTCCATCTCTCGCCTTAACTCGTCAAAATCCGAAACAGGCAAGTAATTGCGAACCTTTTCGTAAACTTGCATGTAGCGCTGCACCACTCCCTTCACCTTTTGCTCGTCCAAACTGTCAACCAAGCGATGGCGGACAATTTTCCACCTATCAACAGCCGTCCCAACATCCAAAATAGGTGGCTGAGTTCTGTTTAAAACCGCCATAACCTCATCGTTAACCCCGTAAACGCTGACTATGACAGCCAAAGGGATATCTATTTCCGCTGCTTCCATTAGGTTTTGCAAGGCATTCCTTTGTGCCGCTCTCTCCGAAGTAGTGAGGGATTCATACCAACCTTCCAACTCATCAATCAAAAGCACCGTCGGTCGGCTTGCAGCCAGTGATAGCCATTGGTCACGAGTTGGATACCGAGAAACCTTTTGAAGCAATTCCTTTTCCCCTAAACGCTCCATCAAGTTGCTCCACAAGTCCTCTGCCCTTTCGGCAACCAGTTGGACGGCAGCGACACGAACACCCTCTGGAAACTTGAAATTCATGCCCCACTTTTCACACCATTCATTAGCCCGTTTAGTGTCACTGCAAAGGTGGAAAAGCGTTAAAAGGGCATGAGACTTTCCAGAACCATAAGAGCCACGAACGACAACCCCTCCTTTAACGGTTTTCCCAGAAAGTTTCTCTGTCACTTGTTGAATTAGTAACTTCACCACTTCGGTCGGGTAAGTGACACGCAAAACGAAATCGCCGTCCGCTTCTTTGCGCTCCTTCCTATAAACCCCATCTAACACAACAGTCGTTAAAAGTTCGTTTCGTTCAACCTCCTGCGAGAGTTTGCAAACTTGTGCGATGGTCATAGCCTTCACCTCCACAATTTAAAATGGTGCAAAACAACCCCTCACACCTTGCACGATTTCCATCGGCTCTAACATTGCGGGATTAGAAACAAGCCATCCCATCTGAAACAAGGGTTGAACATTACCAGCAGCAAACCGAAAACCAACCCACCATCCATCCGCTCTATGTTCCAAAGAACTGACCAGAAGCAAAACAATGGAAAATTGACGATTCAGCCAATCACGGTTTTGAGCAAGGGTTTGCCCAAAGGAGCTCACAATTCGCCGAACAGCCTTCAAAGCCTCATCGGGTTTCGCCTCACCGCCATTGAGCCAAAAAGCGTCGTACATAGCCCTGTCAAGGTTGAGCACCAAGATTGCCTTTGGGAGTGGTTCTCTCTTTTGAACTTTCCTCAAAAGGCTTATTAAACCCATCCGCTCAGGTTGCACATTCAACTTTCCCTCTCGCATCAACTTCTGAACCAAATCCAACCACCTATGCGACTCCCACTCAACAGCATAGAAACCGTGCTGTAACATTGCTAAGTTCACCTCATTACTGAAACCACTTTCTCAAAGTTCTGACAAGCAAACGGAAACTTTTGCATTGTTGCCACAACCTTAAATCGGCACACCTTGCAATCTCGCCCAGCAATTCCGCATCAGGTTTCATTTTCGCCCTCCGACATACCCAGTCCAATGCCTCTTTGGGCAATTTTGCCACCACCGTCCACGCATCATCGTGTTGCAAATCAACCTTTCGCAACGAAAGCAAGTTGTCGTCAACTACAATATCCTTCCTTGCAAGTCTTTGCCACCATTCCAAAATCCATTGGTCAACTTGTTGAATATTCGTCTCCAAGACTTTTGCTACAGCGTCCTTATCCTGCAAAAGCCAAATTTCCAACTCAGGGTTAATGGCGATTGCTTTTGAGCAATTTCTCAAACTTCGTTCATTCAATTTTGCTTGAACAATCCCTTGAGCCTTGTTAGGGTTACGGTCAGCGTATGGGCTGTCAGCGTGGTCCCAAAGCAAAATCACTTTGTCAAATCTCTGCCTTTCAAGATAAGCGATTTCCGGTCCTTCCGTGCAAACTGCGCCACTGCGGCGGAGAAATTCAAAAGTGATTTGCCTAATTCCCAATTGCTTCCCACGCTCCAAAACGGCTCTCAAAACTTCTTCATCCCTTCGTCCCTCAATTATTGCCAGCAAATTTGTCAACCTACAAAACCCCCCACGCCATCAGATCGCCCAAAGTGAGCATCGTTGGCATTTGAACCTTTCGCTCCCGCATTAACTCTGCTGCTGTGTTTATAACTGTTGCACCATTTTCAAGGCGGAAACAAAGTAAGTTGGAAGGCTTAATGTAGTCTTTGCAGTTCAGCACGACAGGAGAGTGAGTAGCGATGAAAACTTGCAAATTCTCTGCAGTCGCCAATGCCTCTATCACTGCTTCCAAAGCCTGCGGGTGAATCCCATTTTCCGGCTCCTCTATCAGCCAAACCCCACGCTCTTTGGGCAAATAACCAAGCAGGGTAAGGGCTAAGAACCTGAGTGTGCCTTCAGACGCACTCCATTGTTTCACCTCTATCCCGTCGTAACAAAGAACGAGATAGAAAGCATTGTCTTCCTCACGCCTTTCTACTCTAATCTCCCGCAAATTTGTTAACACAGAACGAACATGTTCAAGCCATCGCCGGAAGAGGTAAGGGTTTTCTTCCTTTAGTCGAAACACAACTTTCGGAAGGTTTGCCCCATCTAAGTGAAAAGCATCACTGGCAGTCGCAGGGCAAGGTCTCCGCATTAGTCTCGGGTTCAATTGCAACATATAGATTTCGTCCCTCAAAAAGCGAAGCAGCCAAGATGACACAGGTAGGCGTTCTTCATCAACCAGACTTAGTGCTAACCTCTGGGAAGAAATCGTTAGCGGGTAATTCCACTTACCAATCTCGCTCCAAAACCTTGCTTGTTTCCCATCTCGCTTTATTACTAACCTCCAACCTTCTCCCTTTCGCCGGAAAAGCCGATCCTGCACCGCTTCACTGTCAGGTTCAATAAGCCAAGAGTGTTCAACTAAATCATGAGACCTTTCCGCTTCTATCAACCACAATCTTTCACTCAGAACACTCAACTCACCGTCTTCGTTCACACCAATGCGAACCTGATAGCGACATCGGTCATAAGATTGCAACTCTCTTGTTCTTAACAATTCAGAAGGTAAACTCACCACAACAGCCAAAGTGAAAGAATTCCCCTCGCCTTTATGAAGCAAATCTCTGAAGTCACCTTGAGTGCGTGGAACGAAACCGTTTTCAATCTCAGTGCCAAATATGGCTATGTTCAAATGGGGTGAAAGAAGGGCATCACTAAGGAACATCAAAACATCCAGAAAGGCACTCTTTCCGCTCCCGTTACGACCAATGAGAACATGAAACCTACCAAGTGGCTGGCGAGTTGCTTTCAAACACCTGAAATTGTATGCTTCCAACTGCAAAATCATTTCAGTTTCGCCTCACTTGAACCTACATCATCGCCGAATAAATTCAGCGCTCATTTTCTCCGTCAGCGACCACTGACTGAAGCCAGTGGCATGGATAATGCGTTAAGGGTTGTGCGTTGAGCGTTCTGCGTTATTAGCAAAATTTCGCTAAACCAACCTCCCTTGTGCCTTCATCCGCCTCAACCTGTCTGCAATTTTTGCATAGGTTTGGTCACGGGTGATTTTCGCAAGGGCATCGCAGACCTCTTCTAAGCCTCGTTCGTAAACAAACCTCGCAACATCGTCCACTGGCAAATTGCTCTCCCACGCAATGTGAAGCCAATGGGCACGGTCAATGGGCAAAGGCGTAAGCCCCGTTTGGATTTTCGCCTTTGCACCCCAAAAACCTTCAAGGAACTCCTTACGCTCACTCGGCTTCAGCACTTTGAAAACTCCAGCCTTGTTCTTTATCGGCTCAATGAACTTGCGCTCAATGAAAACACGGTGGTCAAGGTTCCTCGTTCGGCAAACTTTTACCAATGCATCCCTCGTCACTGTGGAACGATGAGCAATGGTTTGGCAGTAAACCCTGCTCACAACATCAAGCCATGCTGGCACAACCATCCCGTAGTAAGCATCAATTTGCTCATCAACGAGCCCTTCAATGTCCTCAATGGCTTCCTCAAGGGTGACCCTTTTGCCCCCACGCATCACCTTCGGGTAATGGCGTGAGTAAACCGATAAGGCTTTGCCGATGACTATCACGAAAACATCCTCTGGCGAAACTTTAACGCCGTTCTCCAAAAGCCGCCTCAATTCAGCCTGAACTTCGGCAACAATTTCGCTCTGCAATAACTCCCAAGATGCTTCAATCACTTCACCAAATCGCTTCCGAGCAACTATCACGGTGTCAAAACGGATGCCGATATTAACGCCGCTTCTGGTTTCACTATGATATGTCCAAACTCTTCGGATGTCAAACCCTGATTGCAGAATAGCATCCAATACCGAACCCCATGCCTTTGGCGCTTCGTGATGGAAGGTGAAGACCAAAAGCCCATCGTCCTTAAGCACTCGGTGGCATTCTTTGAAGCAACGGAGCAATCCTTGGCGGAAGAATGCATCATCTTTCACCCGTGTCCCTTGTCCCGCGTCCCCTGTCACAACAACTGCTTTTTTATTGACAACGATTTCTCGCTCCTTCGGAACAAGTGGCGTGGAGAATTCTGGGTAATCGTCCTTAAGTGCGAGCCTGAGCCAAACATAGAAGAAGTCGCTAAGTTCGCCATACATCACATTGCCATAATAAGGCGGGTCAGTTATGACCGCATCAACGCTTCTGTCAGGGATGAAAGACAAATCCTCAGCAGTGCGGGCAAATAGGGCGCAGCGGGCATCATAGCGTAATTCGTCAATTTGCGTTACAACTTGCGTTATCGGGCTATCGCCCAAAATTACCCTGTCGTCACCATTTCGTTCCTCAGGTTCAATCACCCATTCTATCGCTTGTTTAGTCTTTTCAAAATAGCCGGTGAAAGTCCCACGCCCTAAGGATGTTCCCCAAATATTGTTCTCAACAGGCACATCAACAGGCCAATAACCACGCTGCCCAAAGAGCGGCTCAATTTTCAAGGCTTGCAGATTGTATTTGCACAGTATGTTGTTGCAGTTCACGCTATCAGTAAGTGTCACCGCCATCAATTCCCTCACCGCTTTATCCTCAATCTCCAAAATCGCCTTCATCAACATACCCAAACAAAGCAACTGGCGCTTGTTGAACAAATCCTGCCAGCGGCGCAAGCCTTGCTTGATAGCCTGCTGCGTGTTGTAGCCGTCGGGTAGTTCTAAATCGGCAGGTGGCAGTGGCAAGTTGTCTTTTTGCTTTTCAAATTCAGCGCTGGCTTGCTCATAAAGCGAGCGGTCGTAGTCGTCTGCGCCTTTGTAGCCACGAGCCTTCGCTTGTGCCTGTTGATGCTTGTAGCCTTGCTTCTTTGCTTCGTCGTAGCATTGCTCACACCAATACTCAATGGCGAACATTTCATAATCAGGCGCTTTGCCTGTTCGTCGCACCCAGTCAACAGTTTGGTCTTCACGACTGCAGTGCTCACACCGAAACTTTCCACCCGATGCGAAACCCTCTTTGGGCTTGAACTTGGTGCGGCAGGCGATACAAGTAACTTGCTCGGAATTCGCCTTCACCCATTGCACTGTGTAGCAGGAAGGGCATACAACAGCGTCTTCATTGTTCTTTGTTGCGATGCGGAAGGAGTTAAACAGCCTTGTCTTTTTCCCACATGACGAGCACTTGACCGTCTTAACCCAAAACACATACATCACATCGGCATCGTGCCCTTTGGGACATTTCGTGCGATACCACTTTAAGATTTCGGGTGCAACTGTCCGCTCAAGGTGCTTGAAGGCATCTTGCAATTTGTTCAAATCAACTGGCTCAACCGATTTCTTCGTGATGAACCAAGCGACTGGGTTGACATCCAAGCCGATGACCTTGCAGCCAAGGCGCAGGGCTTCAACGACAGTCGTCCCGCCTCCCATGAATGGGTCAAGGACGATTTTGTCCTTGCAGTAGCGTTCAATCAACTCAACGGCGCACCCGTGACCTTGATGGGAAACTTGGAAATCGGGAAACTGGGAATTAGGGGCTATATGGCATTGACGGTAATAAAGTAAATGCCAAGCAGTTGTGCCTTGCTTTCGTGCGATGTCGTCCAAGCGCTTCCACTCATCGTCAGGGATGAAAGTGGTTAACACGATTGTTCTGAAGACACAACCCAACCTCCTTGCCCACCACTTGTGGAGCAATTGATACGGTCGCTTGGCGTTCGCTTCCCTTTCCGCCAACGGGTTCACTTGTTCAATCGGAAAATCCACCTCAATCCGCTGCAACATCGTTTAACCCTCCGTCTTTTAGGATTCCTCGTGGTTACAAACGCCGATGCCGCTTTGTTAAGTGACTTAAATCCGACGACGGCAGTTTTGCTCTGCAGAGGTTACTCAGTCATACCGTCTTGACAGTACCCACATTTGTCACTGACTTAAAGGGCTCTCATAAACGCCACAGTCCTATTGACAATATTGCTCCCATCCTCAAGTGTCGTAACGATAGTTATTTCAGTGACTTTCGTCCTCTTGTCCCTTTCTCTGGAACTCTATTTTCACCTTTACTTTCCACCTTTGCCTTTGCGCCTCTCCCCTCTTCTCGTTGTAATGTCGCTCTCGCCACTCACGAACTTCGTTCAAGTCAACAAAGGTATAACGCCCAAAGTGCTCAACGGTCTTAAGCAACCCCTTTTTGATAGCGAAATACAAAGGCAACCTTGAAACCCCAACCTGCTTGGCAGCGTCCGAAAGTAAAACCAAATGTTTATCATCAACTCGCAAAATCAGTTGCCTTTCCTTAGCCATTTCACTTTCACCGACAAAAATTTTGCATCAATGCATGCTAACATGTCAGGTTCATAGTGGGTTGATTTTTGATGCAATGCATGTTATAATGAAAGTGACGGCGTAAGCACATCAGCATTCCAGTTAGTCGGTTAAGGTGAACAGAACATAAAAGATAGCCTGACTGTATGGGCACAGAGTTTATGCCCTTAAACCTGAAAATCCTTAGAGGAAGGAAGGAGGAATAATGGCACAAAGTGAACTGTCGCAACGAGGCGATTACACCGAATTTTTAGAAAACTCATTGGTCACTGCCGCCAATCGGGTTCTTGAGCCTTTTGGAGTGCTCAGGGCATTGCTCAGGCAACCAAACTTGTCCTATGCACTTGACGAATTCGTTTCCTGTTTGGGATACATCTTGGAAGCAATAGCGGAAAAAGGTTACAACGAACTGGATACAACGCTGCTGCCAAGTCTCAAAGAGGAAACCGCTCGTGATGGCGAGAACGAGACTCCAGACATATTGCATAATCTTGAAGATAATGCCAAAATGAGCGTTGATAAGTGGAGTATAAATAAACAAACATACATAAATGTCCACACAAGTGACCTTGCGAACAAAAGTGCTCCATTTAACAATGCCGCCCACATAACTAAAAATCGGATGAATCCACTTTTATCACTCAAGTATTTATCCTTTGAAGAGTTAGCGGAGTTATTCTCCAATCGCCATCAGCCATTTGAGTTAGCGGAGTTAGCAGCGTTATCCTCTAATAAAAGTTTGCGCTTTTCGTGGGGTAGCATTGCGATCGTGTTTAGTCCTTTTTGGGGTAGGATGTTGGTGGGTAACGAAAGAATTAAAAAATCTTCGTGGAGGGGTTCTGATGTCCCTGAGATACTGGTCAAGCACTATGATGATTGGTTGCAAGACCTTGTGAGTGCTTCCATAGGGATTGCATTCATGCTTTCAAATCAACTGTATAAATTCTCTACCAAATTAGCAGAGTTTTTGGTCCAAAAGCGTGGCGTTCCTGCTAACTTGGCTTACGATCATATTAAAGAAGTGGCTGATGCCATTTTCAAGAACTTTGACCCAAAACCTTTGTATCAACTTATTACCGAAGGAGGTGAAAATCTACGCTCAAAGTATAAGGAGTTATTGAAAAGCATTCGTCCTTTCATTGACAAATACCGACTAATCCGTTTGTTGATTGAGAGCATAGAGAATTTGTTCAGGCGGCATGCTTTAATGCGAATGATTTTACGGATGCTTGAGCGCAAACTTTTGGAGAAAGCATCAACGGACGAAAAGCCTTTGAACACGATTGCGGTCAATTCCCTCGCCTTCCCAGCGAAGGGTTACTTTGAGAAACCGCCTCCGAAGTCTAACAAAGTTTCCCCTCGCTTTGTCGCACCCTCAATATTGACCCCATCTGCTCCACCTTGCGCCTAACCCCGCTGGTGGGAGCGGGTATGGCTTCTCTTTT
>Ga0105163_1001849_pt1 | contig 10618 bp, 10 predicted proteins | sample JNZ110809AmetaG_FD_81531 | JGI IMG/M metagenome (GOLD analysis project Ga0105163, IMG submission 81531) | Hot spring microbial communities from Jinze hot spring, China to study Microbial Dark Matter (Phase II) - JNZ 110809A | ecosystem: Environmental > Aquatic > Thermal springs > Hot (42-90C) >... | reverse complement strand
ATACCGGAGCACCCGCTCTGAAGGCTGTAGCGTACGAATCTACTACTAAGAGCAGCATGAGTCCTACGATACCTATCCAAGGCACATCAACACCGACCCTGTAGCTAGCCCAGGTCTGGGGGGATTCGAACGGTCCACTGAAACCTGTCGGAAGCTTCGTCAAGATGAGTGCGACTAGTGTAGTTGCGTAACACGTGATGCTGCCTGTAACCACGGTAGCTAGAGCTAGTGCTCCCGAGATCGGCACCAGGAGAAGCCCGGGATTTAGGAGAGCTAGCGTCGTAGGCTCGGAGATAAACTTCGGCAACGCAGTAACTGCGGACTTGATGACATCCACGAACACTATTCCGGGGACGACCCGTGTAGCCAAGAGGAGTACATACCTTAAGTTAGCCAAGTGCTCTCACCAACTCATAGAACTTCTGCCGAGCTCTAGCTACCACACTGGGATCGGGTTCGTGCGAGAACCTACTCACTTCGTAAAGCTTAGTGATCTCCCCGAAGCACTCGATGAGCTTGCTCGTCCCAGGCAGTTGGGAAGATCGTGCCACAGAGTTAAGGTACTCTCTGTGGGTTAGGTGGTCCAACTTCTTGACTTTACTGACTTTCTCGACTAAGCGGACGGAAGCCCAGTAGATCGACAATACGTCACTTCCTTCCGGAATTACTTCACGTCTCACTAAGTCGCCGACTTTAGCACTAAGCTTCGGGGCGTAGTTGTAGAGACTCCTCCAATAGATTAGAACCAGTGCTGTAGCTAAACTCAGGAGAAGCAACACCGCTATCCACGTCGACCCCTCTTGAAGACTAACTTGCTGTATAGACGGGAGGCCAACCCCCATATTAGGGAATCTCCAGATCGAGAGCTCGGTAGACACGGATTCCTCTCCTTGGGTCGGAGTAGAGGTTTCTATCACTTTACTCAAACTTCGTAGGATACCGTAGCTGAGCTCTATTGGGACGTCTAGGTTTAGCCTCTTAAGGGCGTTGGCCAGGATGTTTGCTAGAGCGATGTAGTCGTGCGGGTCCAAGAGCCCGGACTCCTGTAGCGAGACCAGGGTTCGGACTAGATCCCTCAGCTCTTCTGGGTTAACCTCGCTAGAATTAAGAAGCCTCTCTATGTTACTGAGTATAGAGGGGTCCACTCTACCTTCGAGCTCATCGAGTGAATTATTTAGAGCCTTAAGGAGTCTAGCTCCTTCTTCTTGACTTATGGCTCCTTCCTCAACTAGCTGTGACACGGTCTCGCTCGATAGAGTACTCGTGTTTACTAGCTTCAGGACCTCAGCTAAGCTCGTTAAGTCTACTGAGGTAGAGTTGACCGGGAAGTTGGGGGTGTGTCTTGGAGCGTCGGCTAGTGCCGGTAGAGTAAGTGCGAGAACAGCTACTACAGCAGCGATAGCCCTCAAGGCTTCGGCACCGGGACCTTCGTCAGGACGTCGTTCACTATTCTCTCGGGAGTTACTCCCTGGAGCTCGTACTCAGGCTTCAGTATGATCCTGTGTATGAGGGCCGGGACGGCCACAGCCTTGACATCGTCGGGTATGACGTACCCCCTCCCATCGAGGTACGCCCAAGCCCTAGCTAGTTTTAGAACGGCTATCCCGGCCCTAGGAGAACCCCCGAGCCTAACAGCTGGGTGCTTTCTAGACTCCTCGACTATTGAAGCTATATAGTCTAGAACGGAGTCGTCTACTCTAACCTTACTTGCCTTCTCTATTTCCTCTAGGAGTAAGCTCCTCGGTATCACGGGCTTAAGGCTCTCAATTGCGGCCTCGATCTCGTGAGCTCTCTTAAGCATCTCCACGAAACCTCTGTGAGAAACGTAGCCAGTGGCTATCTTAGCTAGGAACCTGTCTACTTGGGCCTCAGGGAGAGGAAACACTCCCTCCATCTCGATCGGGTTTTGAGTGGCTAAAACCATGAAGGGTTCTTCAAGCCCGAAGGTCTGACCCTCTATAGTCACTTGTCTCTCCTGCATCGCCTCGAGTAGAGCAGACTGAGTTCTGGGGGATGCTCTATTTATTTCGTCGACTAGGAGGATGTTGGTGAATATGGGGCCCTTCTTAAGCCTGAACTCCCCGGTTTTCTGGTCGAAAACGTAGTATCCAACTATGTCGGAAGGGAGGAGGTCTGGAGTCATCTGGATCCTTCTAAAGCCTAAGTCTAGGAGTCTTGCTATAGACTTAGCTGTATACGTCTTAGCTACTCCGGGAACACCCTCGATTAGGGCGTGTCCTCTAGCAAGAAGACAGGCAACGATCATGTTTATCTCCCACTCTTTCTCTATTAGAACGTTTCCCTCAATAAGTACCCTCCTAATGTCCTTGGTGAAGCTCAAGCACCTCACCCTAGAAGATATTTATACAGAACTTCATAACTCTAACGTAAAGCACTGCCTTACACCGATAGTGCTATGTATGGAGGTTAATATCCTCTGATAACAAATCGTTCTCAGGACTATGCGGACCTCCGATGCGGCAAGTTAGCTAAGTGCCGTGAGCAGACTACTAGCTAGAGCTACGACACCACTTAGCACCTCCTAACTTACACACTCCATCTCATTCCTCCTAGGTTATGCGGTAGAGAAGGCTGAGTAGGTCGCACGTTTGAGAGTGCTTAAAGCATAAGACTGAGTGAGTAACACTATCTGATGCCACCACGCGCTCCCGTATTCTAAGTTCCTTTAGGGTTTGAGGGAGGCTTCGCATCGTCACGAGTTCGATAACTTAAAATCTGTCGCAACCGTATATTCGATGGTGGTTCCAGCCTTCGACACCCACGAGCTTTCAAAAGTGAGGCTTGAGGGTGTCATTGGTGCTATTTGAAATAGAGAGTGTTGGGGAGGGCTAGTGTGAGCCGTGAGCTAGGAGTTAAAAGAGTTTCTCAATCTTACGGTAGACCTGTATACGAGATTTCAGACCCGGTGCCACTCATTGGACATATAGCGTTTGGCGTTATTGATAGGGGCACTAACGTTATCCAGGTGAGACCGAGCACTCTATGCCAGCATAGATGCATCTTCTGTAGTGTAGACGCTGGACCTGTTAGTAAGTATAGGCAGTCAGAGTTCTTAGTGGATGTACGCTGGCTATCGAAGTGGGTCGTTGAAGTAGCGAAAGTTAAGGGGCGGTGTGTTGAAGTGCTACTAGACGGAGTGGGTGAGCCGTTGACTCACCCTAGCTTGCCCGAGCTCATAGAGTTGGTTAAGGATTCTGGCTATGTTGATAGAGTAGCACTTGAGACGCATGGTGGGGGGTTAAGTAGGGAGCTAATTCTAAAGCTACAAGCTGCCGGTTTAGATAGGATAAACCTAAGCGTAGATGCTGTATCTAGAGATATTGCTGTCTCTCTAGTTGGTGTCGAGTGCTACGATCCTGTTAGATTGCTAGAGCTAGCGGCCTGGACCCTTGAGAACACCGAGATAGACGTGGTCCTGACGCCGGTAGTAGTGCCTGGGTATAACGAAGCCGAAATTAAGGCACTAATAGAGTGGGCTCGTAGGCACGGTGCAGGAAGGAAGAGCGGCTGGCCCACAGGGGTCCTCATCCAGAAGTACGAAGTCCACAAGTACGGACGGAGGGTGGCGGGTGTTCGTGCTTGGTCTTGGAGTAGGTTCTACGCGTGGCTGAGGAAACTCGAGAAGGAGACAGGCTATAGGCTAGTCGTAGAGTCTGGAGAGATAGGTATGGAGAGGAGAGCTAGATTGGAGCCTCCTTACGGGGTCGGTGAGAGAGTGAGAGCCGTAGCTCTAGGTCCTGGGTGGCACGTCGCAGAAACGCTGGTAGTCGACTTCAGAGGCCTCAGGATCATGGCCGTGATGGGAGCAGGGGGACTCTCTTCTGGCCAGCCCGTTACCGTGACTGTGTTAAGCAATGAGGATAACATTTACGTAGCTAGGGTGGAGTAAGCGCTCGATGAAGGTCTTTACCTCAGTTAGACCTTTAGCTCCGTACACTTCATAGAAGAACGACTCTGCCTAAATCTTCGGCACCTACTGTCTAACTCGCTCCCTCAACCACACTACTCTCTGTGGAAACGGTATCTCTATTCCCTCAGCTTCCAGAACTTTCTTTATTTCTTTGATCATTAAGCTTCTAGCGGTCAAGAAGTCCTGGGACGGTGCCCAGAACATTACCCTTAGATTCACTGAGCTATCGCCGAGAGATTCTACGAGTACAGAGGGTTCGGGTTCAGCTAGAACTAGCTCACTCTGCCGCAGTACTTCCCTAATGACTCTGACGGCTTTGTCTATATCGGACTCATACGATATACTCACGTTAACCTCAGCCCTTCTAGCAAGAGACCTACTAAAATTGTATAGTGACGACCCCATTACAGCGCTATTTGGGATAGTGAGTATCTCACCAGACCACAACCTAACTCTAGTCGACATTATTCCCACATACTCAACTATGCCCCCATCGCTTCCAATCCTAACAGAGTCTCCTACCTTCACTCTATTCTCGAGGAGTAGGGCTAACCCCGCAAAGAAGTTGCTAAGAGTTTGCTGAGCAGCTAAACCGATCACGAGTCCGGTGAACCCGGCGGCTATCAGGAGTCCACCGAGGTCTATCCCCACGATTGAGAGTGCCGTCAGAATGCCTATAACGAGAACGACAGCTCTAACGGATCTCTCTAGGTTGTGGACTACTTCCGGCCTTGCTTCTACTTTCAGCTTAGCGATAGGTCTTGAAGCTATCTTAGATACGTAGTAGAACACTAAGACAACTGCTACTGCCATTGTGTAGCGGTAAATTAGGTAAGAGTTTTCACGAATCCAGTTAGCGAGCTCTTCAAGCACAGTACCACCACTAACAGAATGTGTAACGCGGTGTCTTAAGTCGCTAAACCCTCACAGTCCATACCTCATTATGTACGTAGTTACTGATGGCCCTACCAACAGCTTAGAGACTCCTTCAACTTCTAGAGATGGTAGGAGTTCTGTAGTTACTTCGGCATACGACTGACTGTGAGCTACAAGCTTAGCTGAGGTTATCAGTGGTAGCCTTTCGTGTGAGAGGTAGAGACCAAGTCCTTTCAAAGGTATGACAGCTTTCGTTACTTGCACAACTGCTTTACTAATGTTAGAGAGCATAATCTTGATGGAAGCCCTTAAACAGGGACTCAGGTCCTGAGCTAAGTCAGTACTAGAGTACCTACACAAGTCACCTAGGTCTGGTGGACCATAGAGAGCGTACTTAGGTTTTACAGGTATGACTGTTACTAGAGCGCTACCGCAGTACAGACCTATATCAACTGGAACTTGCTGGTACACTGTTGCTACCTCATTTGGGAGAACGTAGATATCGCTGTGAAGCCTAGCGAGCAAACACTCAACACCGTACTTACCACCACTAGGGGGGTGGGGCATGATAGCTATAGGTTTCCTACTAGAAGCGTTTAGAAACCCCTGAAATACTTCAACACTCCCATACTTCACTAAAACTCTGATAACTTCATCGCTAACTCTAGTAAAGCTGACTGACACCCCCCCTAAGTCAATTCTCTCCTCTCTTTCGACGTAGAGCTCGCGAAACTCACCGCAGTACAGCACCAGCCCCCGTTCCTTCTAGGGCACAAGATAAAAATAATACTCATGTAGATTTACCTCGCTCAATGGTCTGCATCTTAGAGCGTGCTAAATAGAGAGAAGTAAGTAACTCGGTGTTCTTTACCTGAATGTAGCACAGCCTCAGGGTTGGCGTTGAGTGGAGTCGTTCTAGGTGTCGATAGGTTCTTATCTGAAGGCCTGTATAGAAGTTTTAGAGAGTTTAAGGTCGCTATGCTGAGTAATCAGAGTGCCATTACGTCCCGTATTACCTATAGTATTGATGAGCTTAGAGGTAAGGGTCTTGACATCAAGTTCGTTTTAGTTCCAGAGCACGGTTACTGGGGGGTTGGAGACCCGGGTGAAGTGTTTGGAGATGCCTACGACGACATATTAAACATGTTAACTAGGAGTATTTACGGTAGAGAGGAAGGGTTTAAAGCACTTAGTGAGGTGGATGCGGTAATCATAGACATCCAAGACGTTGGCGTGAGGTTCTATACGTACGTAACAGCAGTTCTCCAGACTCTAGAGCACTCCTCTCGCTACGGAGTTTCGAGAGTAATCGTCCTAGATAGACCGAACCCTCTCGGTGGATCAGTAGCTGAGGGGCCTATATTAAGGAGTAACTGCAGGTCCTACGTCGGCTACTTCGAGCTCCCCGTTCGCTATGGGCTTACTCTTGGTGAGCTATCGCTATACTACAATGATGAAAGAGGACTCGGGCTCGACATCTCGGTTGTCTCTATGTCTGGGTACTCAAGGCTTCTAGATGCTGTAGACTTAGGCATTACCTGGGTTCCACCATCTCCAGCTATTCCAGAAAAAGAGACTGTATTTACCTATCCGTCAATAGCCTTGCTCGAGGGAACTAATGTAAGCGAGGGTAGGGGGACGTACACACCTTTTAGGGTGTTCGGCGCCCCTTTCGTAAACCCTAGGAGGCTATCGGAGGAACTAAATTCCCTGGGTATCCCCGGTGTATTGTTCCGCCCCACATACTTCAAGCCAAAGACATCTAAGTACTCTGGAACTACGTGTGGAGGGGTTTTCGTGCACGTAACGCATCGAAAGGTTCTTAGGGTATTCAAGCTCGGTTTAAGTATTTTGAGGACTCTATACGAGCTTTACCCCGAGCACTTAGTGTTCACGAAGGCTGGTAACGGACTGTATCTTGACCTACTGCTTGGGACAACCGACTGGAGGGATGCAGTAATTCATGGGAGATTAAGCGAATTTGTTGCTGCTTCTGAAGAAGAGGCTGAGCGCTTTAAGGAGTCAGTGAAGCCGTATATTCTCTATAGCTAGTAGTTTTGGGTGGTAAGTTGATTAAGATCGAGGGACCTTATCTATACGTAGGCTCGTTTAAAGCTGAAGAAGTAGCTGAGCGCTTTGGGACACCTGTCTACGTCTATGATAAGGAGGTAATCATTACTAACTACTCATTTCTCAGGAAATCGATAAAGTACAGAGACCTAGAAGTCATGTACGCTTGTAAGGCCAACGCCAACACGGAGATACTTAAAACCCTTAGAGACCTAGGTGCAGGTCTTGATGCCGTATCGCCCTGGGAGGTGCTACTAGCTGTTCGGCTGGGCTTTAAGAAAGAGAAGATACTGTTCACAGGAAACAACGTCACTGACGCTGAGATGAAGTTCGTTCGGGGAGAGCTCGGGGTGCTGGTTAATGCCGACTCACTATCGCAACTAAAGAGGTACGGAAGACTTTTCCCGGATACTGAGGTATCCATAAGGGTAAACCCCGGTATTGGTGCTGGTCACCACGGTTACGCCATTACTGGAGGATTAACTAAGTTCGGTATCTACTTAAACCAACTTGAAGAAGTCAGAGCGGTACTGAGAGACTATAGGCTAACGCTCGTTGGGCTACATACGCACATAGGTTCCGGAATACTCGAGGTAGAGCCGTTTGTTAGGGCAACAGAGACTCTGATCCACGTAGCTTCCCAGTTCCCACGTGTAGAGTTTCTAGACTTAGGTGGCGGCTTCGGTATACCGTACAGACCTAGCGAGAGATCTCTCGACATGCCTTATCTAGGCGATAGAATTACGGCACTAGTAGAGGACTTCACATCGAGATATGGTCACGTAAAGCTTAGGATAGAGCCCGGAAGGTTCATCGTAGGGAACGCTGGTGTGCTGCTTACTAGAGTAGTAGACATAAAGGAAGTTAGCCTGGGTGGTGTAAAAAAGACATTCGTTGGTGTCGACTCAGGTATGAACCACATAATTAGGCCGGCGCTGTATGGAGCTCACCACGAAGTCGTGGCGGTGTCTAAAGCCGACTGGCCTAAGGTATTGAGAGCAGACGTAGTGGGCAACATTTGTGAAAGTGGTGACGTACTCGCAGTAGAAGTAGAGCTGCCGGAGCTTAGGGAGGGCGACGTGCTCGCATTTATGAATGCTGGAGCGTACGGTTACTCCATGAGCTCAAACTATAACATGAGGCCAAGGCCACCTGAAGTCGTAGTCTACGGGTCAGACGCCAAGCTCACCAGGAGGAGGGAGACGTTTGAGGACATGCTTTCGACTACTGTTGAGGTATAGCTGAACGAGGTCCTGAGCTACTGAACCAAGACTTACAAGCCGATGATATTCGGTAGTGCCCGCTTAACCGACCTTCTCGCATCATAGCGCTATTTTCTCGTCGCCAACACCGAATCTCTGGATAGTTACCTTTAGAGTTATTGCTATAGCCTTAATCATCGTTTCGAGCGACAGGCTGGGGGGAATACCTGCCCAATCACTCCTCACGGAACTTACTTGCTGCTCCGAGAAGGGTATGTGAATGAAGCCTGACTTCAATGGGTGTCCGTGACTAAATGAGTAGTTGAGACCCAGGTACATTACGTAGTTACACAGGAAAGTGCCAGCACTATTAGACACGGTAGCCGGGATTCCCTCGCTCCTCAGTTCCTTGACTATCGCCTTTACTGGCAAAGTGCTGAAGTAAGCTGTAGGACCACTCGGGTCTATCGGCTCATCTATTGGTTGCTCACTGTCGCTGTCAGGTGTTCTAGCGTCTGCTAAGTTTACGGCCACTCTCTCGACTGCTATGTGTGTAGCTCCAGGTCTTAACCCAATGCCTATGTAAATATCAGGCTTCTCAACTCTGAGTAGACCTAATAGTCTTTCTTTAGCTCTCCTAAAGGATACTGGGAGAACTGCGGTCACAAGCTCTACTCCGGGTAACTCTCTAGAGGCTACTTCAGGTAGAGTTCTCGCAACGACTTCAGAAGGGTTCTCACCATACTTTCCGTAAGGCTCGAACCCGGTGATAAGAGCCTTCAATCTATTTACCCTCACTATTTTAGTAGCGTAGATTTATTTCTGGCGTAGTTCTGAAGTTAGTATACGGAGAACTGTCTCGTGCTAGATACTAGGGCTTTCTTAAGTGAACTTCGGCTTAACCGCTAGAAACCCTTTTGCTTCATCTATCCATCTAATGCTCGTGAAGCCTGCGGCCTCCAGCCTGTTCTTAATTCCCTTATGGTAGCTTACGTTCCCGTGCTTACCAGGTTCCCCAACGTAGTGGAAGAGCCTTCGGCCGGGCTTAAGTACTCTGTAAAGCTCTCTGTAGAAGTCTAGGCTGTAGAGTTCTCCAGCTACGTTGACTCTAGGTGGGTCGTGTAGAACGGCGTCGAACCGTTCTGACTCAAGCTTCTTCACGTACTCGGTTGCGTCAGAGAGGATTATCTCGATCCTAGAGTCTTCAAGCCCTCTTGACCATGGGTTGTACTGAGCTATTCCCAACACGTTCGGGTCTACTTCAACGGTTACTACTCTCTCAGCCCCCATCTTCACTTCAGCAATAGCGGTATAGCCGAGTCCCGTGCAGACGTCTAGAACGTCAGCACCAGCGATATTGCCTAGAGTAGATACCTTAAGTAAGGTGTCCGTCCATGGGTCTACGTAAGTAGCTCTATGCATCTGTATTCCGTTAATCTCGAGAGTTGGAGCTTTACGTGGTGCCACCGGCTTAAGCTTGTAGTAATTGCTGTTCTCAAACATATCGATTCTCACAAGCTTACTACTCATCACCTTATACGCAAATCCCTCCTCAATCGTCGAGAGCTCGTCAAACCCAATATAGTGGGACTCGCCTAAAATTACACCTGAGTCTGTAATCCTAGCTGTGAGCCTGCTGAGACCCATATCGACAACTAGCTCAACAGCTCTCAACCCGCTATCGCGTGCTCTAGCGAGTTCAGAAGCCTCCCAGTATGTTAAGACGTAACCTGCTACGTAGGAGTACTTAACCCTCAGTAGCGTCCCCTGTATTAAAGTGCTAGCACAAGTTATTTGGTAGCAAGCTCTTTACGTAGTAGAGAAAGAAAAGCCTTCATCTACAGTTAAGACGTAGCTATTCAATACGCACAAAAATTGCGAACTCAACTGCTCAAATAAGGAGCTGAATAACGAGGTCCCCAGTCTCACGTATTCAAAGCCTTTACTGAGTCTTACCAATACTAGCATACAAGCTTCTTAACTCTCTCAACCTAGTTAGCTCTATGTAGAGAGCTATCCAACGCTCAACATCCCTTCTAGCTTCATCAGATCTTGACATAAGGATGTTTACTACACCCTGCTCACTCAGTAGTCTAGAGCTCCTTATAGAGTACTTTTCTTCGAGCTCCGACAGATACCTAAGTAACTGTCTTATGCGTTTATCTACGTGTGCTATCTCTACCTTATGCAACTACTTCACTGTTTCTACAGTAGTTAGTTTGGTATTAACGTGAGTCTACGTAATACACAGCGCGTATTACTGATGCAAGTATGGGTTGCCCGAGAGTTCAAAGCAAAAACTGTTTTGAAGAGTGATGTAGCTTACTTTAATAATTAATCGTATTAAAAGCGGTTTAGAGATGAAGTCACCTACCTTGAGGAGACACGCTAGTAACCCTCTGATAGAACCTCGACCAGGCAACTTCTGGGAAGCCGGTGGCACGTTCAATCCAGCAGCATTTGCTTTGGGTGACAAGGTTTTCCTGCTCTACAGGCAGATATCGAGGAACTGCGTATCTACTCTCGGACTCGCAGTACT
>Ga0105163_1001845_pt1 | contig 10642 bp, 6 predicted proteins | sample JNZ110809AmetaG_FD_81531 | JGI IMG/M metagenome (GOLD analysis project Ga0105163, IMG submission 81531) | Hot spring microbial communities from Jinze hot spring, China to study Microbial Dark Matter (Phase II) - JNZ 110809A | ecosystem: Environmental > Aquatic > Thermal springs > Hot (42-90C) >... | reverse complement strand
TTCTTCCTCAGTACTATGCCAAAATTTAATAACAATGTTTGTAAATCTTTGGCCAAATCTTCAGAATATGTTACCAAGCTAACTTCATTTCTTCTAACCCACCCTTCTGCAGAAAACAATCCTTTAAGGAATTCTTTTTTCAACTCTTCTGGAAAATGGAAAACAATCGTAGGAATCTTTTTTGTGAAAGAATCTCCTACAAAACCTAAATTTACCATCAGATCCTTCAGCAAACTAGAATTGATCATGAAAGAAAACCCATCAGAGTGTTTTTTAACTTCAAGCCCATATTTCTTGCAGAAATTTTCTAATCTCGCTAAAAACTCTTTATCAGAAATTGTAAAAATCACGCTATTTTTACCATAGCAACCATCACCAACCCAACAACCAAGTAAAAATGCAAAGTCACGGTCAATTTCGAATTTTACAGGAAAATTAGATTTTCCTTTGAATATCGTCAATTCTTCTTTTGAAATTTTTTTATTCTCAACCAAAATTTTTGTCAATTTTGCATTTAAAAACCCTTTTTTTCTATAATCTCTTCTTTTTGATCTTAAGTTTGTTGGTATATTCTCTATCAAGAAAGCTCTCCCTTCTTTACTGTTGAGAAATTCTTTTAATTTCTCCCCTTTAAAGAAAACTTTTGAATCTTTAAAAATTTCATATAAGTCAAGATATTTCAGATTTCCCTCGAAAGGAAGTAGGCGGGGAGTTGCAATAAAGCTACCAATTTTTAATTTTTTCACTTCAATCGGTTGAATTTTTAAGTCATTTGAAAGGGCAAAAAGGGAGTGGTCGCCAGTAACTTTAATTTCTTTCCCTGAAGCTAACTCAATTAGATAGAGTGGTTTTGAGGTCTTGTGTCTCATGACTTTTTTCACTCTTCTAAATTCAATTTTACCATCTTTGTTCATAGAAAGAACTTCCATATCTTTTGGTACAAACTCATCATCTTTTCTTGTTTCGAACAACTCCATTATTTTAAGTTTTTTTATCCCACTTGCATCCTTAATTATAATTTCTTCTTCACCACTTACACTGTCTTCTATGCTTACAATTCTTTGGTTTGGTGGAATGAAACTCATGAAAACGTTGAGCAAAGAAGTTTTCCCACTTGCAGTCCCACCAGCAACAATCATGTTCATTTCATACTGAATAGCAAGCCAAATTAAAGCAGCAACTTCGTAGTTCAAAGTCTTATTTTCTATGAAATCCGTTATCGTCCAAGGAGACCTTCTGAATTTTCTTATAGTTATGGTGTTGCCACAAGTTGAAATTGGGAAAAGAGTAGCATTAACTCTATCACCAGTTGGCAGATGAGCATCCATTAAAGGATTCAAAAGAGTTATTTGCCTACCAACTTTCCTTCCAATATTGTTAGCGTAATTCAAAATTTCATTCTCTTGATCAATTTTTAAATTTGTCTTAAGCCAACCATACTTCTTGTGATAAACCCAAACAAACTCTTTTGAGCCATTTATCACAACTTCTTCCAAGTTTGGGTCAGCAAGCAAAAATTCAATTTTTCCCAAGCCAAACATCTCTTGCATCAAAGAGCCAACCAAGTACTTTTGAGTTTTTTCATCAACGTATGGCATTTCTTTTTTTAAAATCTCCAAACCTTTTTCAAAAAATTTTTTCTTCAAATTTTCAATTGAAGCAATATCAACAAGCTCCGTAGGTTTAATCGGTATTTCAATTAAAAGCATAGCCCTTATTTTGTCCAAGAGAACAGAAGTTCCAGTTCCTATTTCTGGAAATTTGAGCTCATAACTCAAAACAAAATCAGAAGTTTTTTTTATTGAAACGTTTGCTTCTATACCTTCAGAATTAACTTTATAGCTTTCAATAATTTCCATAAAATAAATTTTCTCTTTTGTATAAATATGGTTACTTTTTCAACTTAACTATTGGGCTTCCTATTGCAGGATAGCTTATTTCAACCAAACCATACTCTTCAAGAATTTTTGCCCAACTTTCAACCAAATTTTCAGGCGTGTTCAAAATTTTTGAAAGTTTTTTGCATTCAATTGGGCCGTCTTCCAAAATTTTTATCATCTCGTCAATTTTTGTTGATATAGTATCTTTTATCTCTTGTTTTGGAGCCCATTTCAACAAATCAGTTCTTGTTATTATTCCAACAAGCCTATTTTTTTTATCAAGAACTAAAAGTCTTTTTATATTGTATTTCTCCATTTTTTTCTTCGCTTCTTCAACACTTTTATCTTCCCTTATACAAATTGGCTTTTTCATCAAATCCGCGACAATTGTCTTTTGAAGTATTTCCTTGTCTTTTTCTTCAATTTCTTCCAAGCTTTTTTTATTGATCAAGTTCAATATGTCAGTTTTACTTATCTCTCCTATGAAAAACCCTTTATCAAGGACAGGGGCGCCAGAAATTTTGTTAGTTTGGAAAATTTCAACAACTTTATCTAGAGTTAAATAAGGGTCAACAGAAATAATGTTTCTTGTCATTAGCTCAGAAACCAAAGTCTTCTTTTTTTCGAACTTAACCTTCTTTTTAATCTTAACAATCCTTTTTATTTTCGCTTTCTTCTTAACTTTCCTTTCTTTTTTCGCTTTCTTTTTTTTGAAAAATTTAAAAAGCCAGTCAAGTACCATAATTATTATCTCAAAAAACAAACATAAATTTTCATCATCTGAAAGCTTCTAAATCTTCAACTCTTTTCTTTTCATTTTCCATGAAAGCAAAGATTTCATCTTCAAGTTTCTTACCTTTTTCAGATTTCTTGCTTTTTCTTTCCCTAACTTTGAAGAGCAAAGGATAATTGACAGCTTCACCAACAATCAAGGCTTCACCAACTTTTAAACCCGGAAGCATATCTAAAACATCTTTTGTCACACCTTCAGAACTTTCACCTATGTGCTTGATATCGTAAGGGTTGTTTATCCTCATGATTATATGAGTGTTGCATTGGCTTAAAGCTGTTGTTGCAAGTCTTATGGGTCTTTGAGTTATTAAAACAAGGCAAGCTCCGAATTTTCTCCCTTCTCTTGCTATTTGTTCAATGATATTCCTTGAGATTGCAGAAGCGGCTTCTTCCCCTTCTGGACAAAATTGATGACTTTCTTCAACGAAAAGAATGAAAGGAGGAATTTTTCCTTGTCTTCTTAAATCAAAAAGTTTTCTAGCAAAATAAGTTAAGATGATTTGTCTTTCTTTGAGATGTACAAAATCAGAAAGGTCGAAAACTGTCAATTGGCCTAACTTTGCAGTCTCTTCAATAGAAGGAGAATCAATTTTTCCGAACAAGCCAGTTAAAGCTAAATCAGAAAGCCATGAGACTATAGCTGCTTTTGTTTTTTGATTAATTTCGCTTTTTTCTATAAAATCTATCAACTCTTCAATATCGTAAATCTTCTTCTCTTCTTGCAACTTTTTTATTAGCGTTGAAAGTTCTCTTCTTTGAACATAAGACATCTGGGGAATGAATTCGTTCATCAAGTTTGCTGAAATTTTGCTAGTTGCTATTGAGATTTTATTTTTTCCATAAACTTTTGTTTTAGCTACATAGTTTTCATCTTCAGCAAATCCTATGTATTCTCCATGAGGGTCAAAAACTATTATCGCTGGTTTTGCTCTATCTTTTCTATCTAAAATTTCTTCTATGAGCACGCTAGCAAGGTAGCTTTTCCCCGCACCACTTATCGCAAGTATTGCTAGATGTTTTTGAAAAAGTTTAGTTAGATTCAATTTAACTTCAAGGTTGTGAGCTTCCATTTTACCAACGAATAAACCATTTTCATCCAGCCCTAAGAATTCTGAAAGCAATTTTTCATCAGTTTTGTAAACTTTTTCTCCTGGCGAAGGTGGAAAAGAAACCCTGAATTGCATACCATTTTCAAAAATTCCTAAAGGAATAGCAAGAGCAACTAGAAATTCCCATTTGTTTGCTGGAAAAATTTCTTCTAACTCTTTCCCGCTTTTTTCATATTCTGCGACAGATTCGGCTCTTGTGAAATATCTGTTCATCCTTAAAATTTCAGCAACCCTTGCTATCAACAAACCTTGCTCCGTGTTCACTTGCACATATTCTCCTTTTTGAATGGGCAATTTACCTTCTTTGTTTACAACGAAAGAAAATTCTGTACTGCTTGGGCCTTGAGAAGTTGAAATGACAATTCCAACTTCTTCCATAGTTTTAAAATTGATTGAAAAGAATATAAAAACTTAGAACTTCCAAAGTGAATAAGATGGTAGTTAATTTTTTAGTCAATGAACCAGTAGCTTTCATTCCGGAAGAAAAAGCTCTAGTTATAGCAGAATTGCATTTGGGCTTAGAGAATGAGCTTTTCAAGAAAGGGATTGTAATTCCTCCACAAAGAGAGAATTTTCAAAAAAAATTGGAAAGATTGTTGAAGCTTGTGAAAGCTGAAACTTTGATAATAATTGGTGATATAAAACACAAAGTTCCTGGTATGAGTTTAAGGGAAGAAAAAGAATTGCCCAAATTCTTGGAATATTTGAAAGAAAAAGTTGAGTTGATTTTAGTTAAAGGAAATCATGACGGAAAAATAGAAGAAATTGTGCCTAAAAATGTGAAAGTTTACGGGAGTGAAGGTTTCAAACTCAAAAAATATGGTTTCTTCCATGGTCATGCTTGGCCCAAAAAAGAATTGATGAAATGCGAATATCTTTTTTCAGCTCATTTACATCCAGCTTTTGAATTCAAAGATAAGCTTGGTTTAAAAAGAGTAGAGCAAGTTTGGGTGAAGGGTAAAGTTGATGAAGAAAAAGTAAAAGAAAAATACAAAATAAGAAAAATTGGCAAAGGAAACTTGATAATTATACCAGCTTTTAACAAACTTCTCGGCAGCGTTAAAATCAACAAGTTGATAGAAAAAGAAGAGCAAGGAATTTTAACAAAGATTATGGAAATCGAGAATGCAAGAATTTACCTTCTAGATGGAACTTTTCTAGGGATTTTGAAAGAATTAAAATCAGATTAATTAGCCTTTTCTTTTCTTTACTTCCGCTTCAACTCTTTCTCTTATTCTTTCTAGAATTCTAAAAGTTGTGTTCCCATACTCTTCTCTATATCTTTTTTCCCACTCTGTTCTATTCCTCAATTGCCATCTTGCTCCACAAACACATCTTCCATTCAAGCAAATTGGTGTATCGTTGAGCAAGAATCTTGGACAAACAAGATCTACACATTCTGAATCATCAGTGCAGTTGATCCATGTTCTATTCCATTTTGGTAAGCATCTACAAATCCCTACTGTCTTGTTTGGTGGTATGAAACAACTCACTTCAAAATTCAAAGTTTTTGGGCACCACTCTAAGCTTGTGCATTCTTCATCGCTCGTGCAAAGTCTTTTACCTAAACTTTCATTTGTTCTGTTCAAAATTTCTTCAACCCTTTCCAAACATCTCATATGGCCTTTAATAGAAGCGTTTATAGCTCTTTCAAGCCCTTCCCTAGCTGCTTCAGGAGCTTCACTCAAAACTCTTTCAAGCACAACAATATGTTTATAAGTTACATTGCAAACATGCTCAAGTAAAGCAGTAGCATTTCTTCCGAAACCAAAAGTTTTGCTAGTTTCATTTTCAACTTCATCCATTTCTCTTTCATATTCTTCCCTTAACCTGTGAACATATTCGAACCTTCTCCTCTTCACCATCTCGTTCAACTCTGCTAACCTTTGTTCTGCAAGGTAGGCATGAAATCTTGCTCTTGCTTCTGGATCAAAAGTTAACCAAAGCCTTACTCTTTCAAAGAAAGTTTTAAATGGGTAAAGAGGATGGTCTGGAAGGATTGTCGGTCTTGCTAATTCTTCTTCTGCAAGTATACATGTACTTACCAAACTCAAGATTGAAATTAAAAAAACAAGTTTTTCAAGCTTACTCATAACTTTATTTTTAAAAATGCAAGCTTATAAATTTAACATTTCTCTTTCATCTTCACTCAATCTATCCCAAACTTCTTTCAATATTTTTAAGTCTTCTTCACTTATCACTGAAATTAGAGTATCACCTTCATTTATTTGTCTTCCAACAGTTGGTTCATCCATGCTCACAGCTACTTTTTCCCCTTTTTTAGCTTCAAGAAGAGTTTGACCTTCTCTTTGAATTTCTTTGATTTTCCCAACAATTTTACCATCTTCCCTCTTCATCAAAACTCCTGGCTTCAACAAGCCTCTTTTAACTTCTACACCAAAAATTGCTGGATTGCTTGACCTGAAAACAAAACCTTTCAATACAACAATTTCACAAGGTCTTGTTACTTTTTTCAATTTTTCTTCAATTTCCCTTTCTTTTGCTTTAAAAGACCATTCCTTGTAATCCTCTATAAGCCTGTAAATTATGTTGTTTTTGAAAATTTCAATTTTCAAATCTCTTGCAAGATTTTTTGCTTCTTCTAAAACTTCAACATTAAAAGCCAACACAACTCTTCTCAACTCGTCTTTCACATTCTCAGCTTCAATGATATCTTGCTTCGTAACATGACCAACTTCTGCTTTCCTTATAGGAATCCCTTCTTCACTTAAAAGTTTAATCATAGCTTCAAGACTCCCAAGAGTATCAGCTTTAATTACAACCCCATCTATTTGTTTTATGAACTCAACTTCTTCAATCTCAGTTTGTAACCTTTTTTTAGCTTCTTCAATCTCTTTTTCGTCTTTAACCACAATTATAGGCGAGCCAGCTATAACATTTTCTAAACCAGGAGCAGCAATTTTAATTCCAGCAGCAGCACTAACCTCTTCCACATTTTCAAACTGTTTTTCCACCCTTAATTCTTGTAAAGGTCTTGGCCTCAACAAAGCTCTTATTTTAGTTACTAAAGGTTCTTTGCCTCCCACTACAAGGTAATCACCTCTTCTAATTTTGCCATCGTACAAAATCACATCAACAGTAGTACCAAAACCAACAGTTTCTTTAACTTCCAGAACTGTACCTTTACCAACTTCAGAAAGTTTGAGTCTGTCTTTCAAAAATTGTTGAGATAAACCAGCTAAAACAACTAAGAGCTCAGGTATACCTTCACCTGTTACACCAGAACAAGGAACTATAGCAATTTGCCTTGTGAAATTTTCCACTCTGTCAAATCTTTCAGAGTCGAAGCCTCTTTCAGCTAGTTGCGAAACTAACTTATAAACATTTTTTTCCAACTCTTCTTTCACATCATCTGCTTGCAATTTAAAGCTATCCAAAAAACAAGAGTTTGGATAAGGATACCAACCAGGAATTTTATCTATTTTTGTAGCTGCAACGACAAAAGGAGTTTTAAATTCTTTCAAAATAGCTAAGCTTTCATCTGTTTGCTCTTGAAAACCTTCTGTTATGTCAACAACTAAAATAGCAAGGTCAGAAACAGCACCACCTCTCCTCCTCAAAGTTATGAAAGCAGCATGACCTGGTGTGTCGAGTAAAAGCAAACCAGGAATTTTAACTTCTATCTTCAACTTTTGAATTAAATTTCCACATATTTTTTTAAGTGTTTCTATTGGTATGTAGCTTGCACCGACATGCTGGCTTATCATTCCAGGCTCAAGTCTAGTAACAGCAGTACCTCTAATCTTGTCAAGCAAAGTTGTTTTCCCATGATCTATATGTCCAACAGTTACTATTATGGGCGACCTTATCATTTCACTCTCCTTTAATCAAATTTAAAGTACATTTAATAATTGATAACTATGTTTTAATCATTAATTTTTGGGAGGCTTTAGATGATAGGGGATTTGGAAAGTGAACTGGAAAGGCTTAAAGCAAAGAAAGCAGCTTTAAGTAGCAAGCTAAGCTCTACTAGAAATTTCCAATTAAAAGAAAAATTGAAAGAAGATTTGGTCAAGCTTGAGAATCAAATTAAACTTTTAGAATCGATGAAAAAGAAATCATTTTGATTTTTTCTCTCTTTTCATGAATTCTTCCCACTTCTTCTTCAATTCTTCCCATGGTTTTCTCAAATCTTCTTCTTTTGTTTTTTCAACTTTAACTTCAGTTTTTGTTTCTTCTTTTGTGGGCCAGAACAAGTAAGCAAGAATCCCAGCAACAACACCACCGATTGCTAAATAAGTTAAAGAAATTGGTAAACCTTTTTGTTTTTCTCCCACGATTGCAAACAATGATAAGCCAGGAGAAACTGATTTAAACAAATAAATAACATCAGTTTCATTCAATTTCACAGTTGGCAACTTTTCCCAATCTTTAGAATATCGGTACAAGGAAATTGAAGAAGGATGAACATCATTTTCAATACACCAGAGTTTATCAACTTGAAATTCTATCGTCACATTTTCCAAATCTTCATCTGAAATTTTTTCAAGCAAGATTTCAAGGTACTTGAAAACTGCTCCTTCTTCAGCTTTAACAGGAGGAGCCATGCCTTCTGGCTTTTCACCTTCTCTTAATACTATGCTGACATTTTGCAAGCTTTTTTTAGTAAAGATAACTATTTTTTGGAATTTTAGAGTGTTTTGTTTGGAGACGCTTAAAACAACTGGGACATTTGGTTCTATGGAGTTGATTTTGAAAGTTTCATTTAACAAAATTTTTTGTGGAATTGTTGTTGTAGTGGTTGTTGGAATTGTTGTTGTGGTTATAGTAGTGGTTGTTGATGTGGTTGTTGGAAGCGTGATGTTGGGTATTGTAGTAGTTGTAGTTGTTTCATAGTATTCTTCTATCGGAATTTCTATCGTCAAATTTCTAAACCAGTTGCCTGAAGTACCTCTTAAATATAAAATTGCTGTCCCTCCTTCTTCGCTTGCAGTAATTTCCCAAGCAACGTAACAACCTTTTGAGTTGAAAGCTGAAATGTTAAATGTTACTTCTTCTCCTGTGCTTTTTCTTTGGCAGTTTGTTGATAGAAATCTTATGTTGGTTATAGAACTTTCGTTTATCAACTTGATTTTGGCATCAGTTGCATTTATTGGCCCAAAGTTTTTAATAGTCACATTTATTATCCCAGTTGTTCCATTTCTCAAATAAGAGGGATAAGTAGCACTCATGAATAAACCTGTGTCATTGATTATCAATTGTTTTGAAGGGTCTTCAAGGCTTTGTCCTGAATAAAGCTCAGAAGCAAGCTTAGCAAGAATGTAATATTTTCCGCCCGGAATTTTCATAGGTATTGTTAAGTTGAATTTCCAATCAGTTTCATTTGAGATGTCTGTGAAATTAATTTTAAGCTTGTAAGAAGCATTCGGCTCGTACAATTCAAAACTTAAATTTTGAGAAAAATTGAAAAAGTTTTGAGGTGAAATTTTTTCACCGTTGAAATAAGTGATGAGAAGGGTAGCGTTAACAAAACCTTGTTGAGTGCTTACATTTATTATTTCTTCTTTTAACTCAGCTAAGCTTATATTAAGCTTGTTTGTTAAGTTGAATTCTAAAGGAATTATAAGCTCCCCATTCCTAGAAGAATAAATTATCAATCCCTTATACTTACCACTTATAGCATTTGGAGGAGTGGTTAAGTTCAATTGTATTCCTTTTGATTCATTCCCGCTCCCAACAACATCAAAACTTTTGTTTTCGTAATTTGAGAAGTTTGTTGATATCCAATTGCTTGCATTAACAAAAGCTTGAACAATAACATAATATTGTGAAATATTCACACTTTCATTTTTAACTTCAATTCTCCATAAGCTACTTTTTTCACTATTGTTAACTTCAACAAACTCTTCTTTTTCAACATTAACAACATTTGCGCTCAAATGTTTTTTAGAAGAGTTGCAAACTTCTTCACTTGAGTTGAAAAGTGAAAAGTTGTAGCTTCCTGTTCCATTCCAAATCAACCTTACTTTTATTTTTTCGAATAGGGAAGAACCTGGTAAAAAGAAAGTGAAGTTGGCTTTCCCATTCCCCATAAACTCTTTAACGTAATAAATTTCAAATTTTTCTTCCACATCTTCAATTGAAATGTTACCAAGGTTGATTAAGGTAAAATCTTTAGTTAGCGTTTTATCCGAAACATTTTGAGAGCCAAAATCAATTTTCTTCAAACTTGAAGTTAAAGGATTTAATGCAACGCTACCATTGTATGGAATGTTGGAGCTCAAGTTTCCATAAATTCTTATTTCATAAGTTAAATTTTGGTTGATGAAACTGTAGCTCAATTTTTCCTCTTTTTCATCTTTGTTTATGGATTTGGCAAGAAGTGTGTTATTAGCTAATAAGAACAAATCCAAATCTCCTTCTTCAAATTTTAAATTTAAAGTTATGCTTGTAGTGTTAGGTAAAGGTAGAAAATAGAAAGAGTGGTATTCTTTTGATTCAGAAGGCATGCTTCCATTAAATTCTCCAAACCAAGAAGTGTTTATCTCTATTGGCAAATCCAAAATTACTTTAACGCTTGTATTTTCGCTTGAATTTGTTGAATTGAAAATGATGAAAGTTTCTTCATATTTACCAGCCACATTTCCTTCAATATAAGGCTTTAAAGTGAAGTTAGCAGAGTTTGATTCATCAACGCTATTTTCATTGGTTAATTCACCAGAGTTATTTTTAACGATAAGAGGAATGTTTGAGCCTTGAGAATACTTTGCTTTAAGTAAGCTTGAATTATCAAAAACTACTCTTATGTTGAAATTTGAAGTTATTGTTAAATTTTCTTCATAGTTGTTAGTCCAATTCAAGTAAATTTCCTCATGGCTAATTTCAAATTCACCGCTTGTG
>Ga0105163_1001842_pt1 | contig 10654 bp, 10 predicted proteins | sample JNZ110809AmetaG_FD_81531 | JGI IMG/M metagenome (GOLD analysis project Ga0105163, IMG submission 81531) | Hot spring microbial communities from Jinze hot spring, China to study Microbial Dark Matter (Phase II) - JNZ 110809A | ecosystem: Environmental > Aquatic > Thermal springs > Hot (42-90C) >... | reverse complement strand
GATAATTCGCTGGATTGCGTCTTCGTAAAAAACTCCCGCACCACTTTCTTCCATAATCTGCTCTGCAAACTCTTTTAACAACCCGAGATACTTCTCTGGAATTTTTGCCATTCCGATGTATTCGCCATTCGCTTCCTTCGGTGGAATTCGCTTACTTATCCTTAAGATCTTCGAGTTCTCAATCACCACCTTCATTTCTTCTTCTCCCAAAGGCTTTTGATCGTCAACAACGAGAAAAACTCTGCTAATTGGAGCTAAATATAGCCTTTCGAAGATCCCGGGATGGAAGTAAACGTCAGAATTCAGAAGAATAACGTCTTCCCATACATCTTTTATGCCAAGATAAAAGCTGTATATGTTGTTTGTCTCGCGATACACATGGTTATGGACAAAAGTAAAATCGAGATTGAAATTCTCTGTCAAAAATTTTCGAAGTTTTCTCCCCTTGTGTCCAGTAACGATCACGAAGCTCTTAATTCCAAAGCTTGAAAGAACCTCTATGGCATGCTCTATTATCGTTTTCTTGCCAACTTTAAGCATACACTTTGGAATCTGCTCGGTATAATGCCCCAATCTGCTCCCCATGCCCGCGGCAAGTATAACTGCCTTCATAGAAACACTTATATTCCCAAATATTTAAAATTTACTGTCTGGAGGTGTTAAATATAAATTGGGAATATATTTTGACAAATCTCGTCTACAGGAGGATTTCAATGCCCATAGCAGTGAAAATAAGCAAAAAGCAAATCTCTCCGAATTTTATAACGATTTTAGCTTTTATAGTTGGTCTCATATCTGCGGTTGTTTTGTTTTACAATCCCCTCGTTTCTGTGGCTCTAATTCTAATATCACAAATCCTGGATTGCGTTGATGGCGATCTCGCAAGAATTACTGGCAGAGTCTCGGCAAAAGGAGCGTATCTTGACAGATTATTCGACCGTTTTGTTGATTTCGCTCTAATTTTTGCAATCGCAATTTATTCTCAGCTTTGGATTGAGAGTTTTCTCGCCCTTTTTGCAACTCTCAGCGTTTCCATGACAAGGCTCATGGCGGAAAAAGAGGGCATAGAGTGCAAAGTTGGAATTGCTGGTAGAGATACGAGAATTCTAATAATAATGCTTGGAATCCTTTTAAAGGATTTTGGAGGAATTTTAGCTTCACTCTGGCTTCTCTGCATACTCGGATTTTTCACGACTTTGCAAAGAATTTTGCACACAATCAGAAAGATCGAAAGCGATCAGTAGCTTCGTAAATGATAACCGAAAAATAAATCCCGAGGAGTAAGTCTTTTTTAAGCGGGAGAAAGGAATAGAGCATTGAAGCTTAAAGACGCTTGTGGAATTCACTGAAGGTAAAATTATTCTAAAGGCTTCGAGAGATTGAGCTTCAGAGCACTTTCAATTAAAGTATGAGCTTTGCGTCTAAAGCATCTATTGGGATTTGGCTCTTAGTTGCCTCCGTAATCTTTCGACCTCACCGAATGTCTCGGAAAGTAAACTATTTCGAAACCTAACTCAGCATTTGCTTTTTATCGAATCTAAGCGAAACTACTAGAGCATTTGGCTAATAAGATCTTTAATTTCATTTTAAAATATTGTTGGTGGCATATATTTATGCGTTCCCTCTACGACCTCAACTCCAACCTTTTCTTTCACAGCCTTTAGGATGTCATCTTTCCTTGGACAGAAATTCATTACACATGTACCGATATGCAGGACGTCTGGTTTCTCATTCAACATCGCCAAGGTACCCTTCAAGTTCGCTAGGCTGCATACGACTCTATTCCTATTCCCCTCACAGCCTCCGCAATCCACTATTGCGAGCAGTTCAGCCCCATCTTTGTATCTCTCGAATTCTCCCTCTTTTCTGTTGAACGCAACTAAACATTTCGCATCTCCAACGCAGAGATTCTGATCTCTTATGTTCTCACAAGCGAGAATTACAATCTTCTTCATAGTGTTATCTTGACTTATGAGATAAAAAATTTTCCGTTAAATGTTTGCAAGTAGAACACGTCTCGGGCTTGTACAATAGTGATTGAAGATAGCCATCTTATCGCTGAGCGAAACTTGTAAGTTTGAGTTTCAGCCTGATGATGAGCAGGCAAAACTCTGGGAGAGCTTCTCTCTTGCACCGAATATGGTTAGAGAACGTGGGTCATACAAGCTCGGCCTCACATAACTTTCTCACGATTTCAAACTGTCTAGAATCTGAAGTCAGTAGTTAGCTGAAAAAGCTTCAGCAATCGCTATTTATATTTTTACTCTTTTATGAATACTTCGGCAATTCCTACTGCAACTTTTTCTCCATTCTGATTTTCAGCCCAAAGCTCAACCTCGCAAAAGCTGTTCTCTCTTCTGGGATGCTTCGCTACAACCTTGCCATTGAATTTGATCGTGTCTCCCGCAAAGATCGGGTGAATGAGCTTTATGTCAATTGACTTCAGCTTTCCTCCTTCAGCATAGCACCAATTCGTAACAACTTGCGTCAACTTATCGATCGTCCACTGTCCATGAGCGATCGTTTTTCCATAGCCTAATAGATTTATCTTTTTAGCCCATACGGGGTCAATATGGATGGGATTGAAATCAAGCGAAGCACAAGCAAATCTCGTGATCATTTCCTGTGTCACTTTAACTTCAATTGTTGGTAAAAGCTGTTCCAGCTCAATATCTTCGAATCTCATTCGATCACCTCCGCACACCTTCGATCTTATGTTCTTCCTCGCTCTTCGAGATCGGAAGAATTAGCGTCCCCCACCACTTTGCAACGATCTCACCTCTTTGATTTACGAATTCGTTGTAATACGTCAGATACCTCTTTCCCCTCTTTATGAATTTATCATGAGCCCTCATTTTAACTCTGATCACATCTCCAACTTTTATAGGCTCGTAGAATTCGATCTTTTGTCCCGGATTTATTGCTCCGGGTGTTTTTATCCAGCTTCCAACAAAAGAGTCGCCAATTAGCCAGAAAGCAATGGTTGTTAGAAACATTGGAGGAGCTACACCTTCTTCCCAGAAAACCGGGTTGTAGTTATCCGTCGCCTCTAAATAAGCCTTTATGTCTTCTTCTTTTACCTCAAATTCCTTCTCGCTCCAAGCTTCCATTCCGATCTCAACGTCTTCCCATCTTATATATTTCTCCTCATCTATAAAGAAGTCGAAGTTGTATTTCTTTTGCTTTTCAGTCTTGAGATACTTTTTCACCATTTTCTCCGCTTCTTCAGACAATCTAATTTGCACCACGATAAATTGTGTTTTTGATCTTTATTATGTTTTCCTTGTTTCAGTTCAAAGTTCAGGGATTACGAAAACTCTTCCATCATACCTCACGATTTCCGCTTTAATGCCGTAAACTGCACATAGCAGTTCTTCATTGACCACTTCCCTGCCACCAAAGGCAAAAATTTTACCCTCCTTTAGCACGAGGATTTTTTCAGCGTAATTGAGAGCAAGATTAATGTCATGCACCGTCACGATTGCAGAAATGCCCTTATCTTTCACAGCAGTTTTGACCAATCTCATGACTTCTATCTGGTTTTTAATGTCAAGGTTGTTTGTTGGCTCATCAAGGAGCAAATACCTTGGCTGTTGTGCAAGAGCCCTTGCTATCAAAACAAGCTGTAATTCTCCACCGCTAAGCTCGTTGAGTTTTCTTAGAGCTAAATGCTCAATTTTTAGCATTTTTATTGTTTCCTCTACAATCTTAATGTCCTTTTCGCTTACTTCCCATTTTATGTGGGGCTTTCTTCCGAGTAAAATTGCATCAAAGACCGTAAGAAAACTTATTTCTCCTCTCTGAGGAACATAGCCCATTTTTTTCGCAATTTCCAGTGGATTTAGCTTGTTTAAATTAATTTTTTCAACATAAACCGCACCCTTTGGCTTTAAAATCCCATTCAGGCACTTCAGAAGTGTTGTTTTACCGCTACCATTTGGACCAATTATGAAAAGCATTTCCCCTCTTTCAAGCGAGAAAGCGATATCCTTTAGCACATCTCTTTTTCCATAGGAATAAGTTAGGTTTTCAACTTCTAACACTTTTACCACCCCTCAAAAGCAGGTATATGAACATAGGAGCCCCGAGAATCGAGGTTATAATTCCGACTGGGATTATTACAGGCGAGATCACGGTTCTTCCAACCGTGTCGGATGCCAGAAGAACTAAAGCTCCAACAAGTGCACTCGAAGGGATCAAAAACCTGTAATCTCCACCAATCGTTAGTCTTACGATGTGCGGAGCCACTAAACCGATGAAGCCTATGATCCCAGTAAAAGAAACGCAAACAGCGGTCAAGAATGAAGAAAGAAGCATTCCTTCAAGCCTTATTCTTTGCGGTTTAACCCCAAGCGAGATTGCGGTTTCATCGCCCGCAAGCAACGAGTTGTAGTCCCATCTGCGATAGAAGAAATAAATGAAGCAAATTAAAAAGACCGCAATTATAAGATAGATCTCAATCCATCTCGCCCTCGCCACATCGCCGAAAGTCCAGAAAACGATCGAAGCAACTTGCACATCGGTGGCGAAGTATTGAATAAGCATGACTCCCGCTTGGAACAAAGCGGACATTGCAACTCCCGCAAGAACTATTGCCTCAGGACTCAAATCGCGAAGTTTTGCAAGGGCTAAGATCACGAATGCGCTAATTAGAGAGCCAAAAAATGCGAATATTGGCACAACGTAGGGATTGAAGATCGTCAAAGCCTCGCCAACTCTGTGCATCTGTCCCGCGCCGAAGTAAACTATGGCTATCGCAGCCCCAAAAGCTGCTCCCTGTGATATTCCGAGTGTAAAAGGCGATGCGAGCGGATTTTTGAGAATGCACTGCATCACCGCTCCCGCTATTGCGAGGCTCGCTCCAACAAAAATCGCAGTAATGATCCTTGGAATTCGAACATTCCAGAGGACTGGGTTTCCATCTAAAATTGCTCTGAATAGCTCTGCAATTGACATTTGATAAGCTCCGAGTCCAAGAGCCAATGCAGAGAGCAAAATAAGGAGAAAAATAAGAAAAATTCCGAAAGAAATCCTTTTCCAAATTAACCTTTTGTATTCACCAGCTACCGACATCTATAGCCCCAAGCTCTCCGTATTTTGCTGAGATCTGTTCGTAAACAGGCTTGCCAACAAAGAATTCGTATATTTCATTTGCTTTCTTCTTTATATCCACTTCAGCAAATTTCTCCGGATAAAGCACTTTTCCAACCCAGTAGCTGTCAACTAAAGCTTGCTCCACGTTTGTATTGTAGAAGTTGAAGGAGTAAATGCCGTAAACCTTGCCATTTTTGAATGCATTCAACGACTGGTAGAAGCTCCTGTCTTTTGTGTAATCCTCTTTAACGAGGAATAGATTTCCGAGATCTAAGAAAATGAATTCTGGCTGTTCTTTTAGCAAGAATTCCTTATCAATGAAAACGTGCGCAGTCATGTTGACCTTGCAAGCTATGTTCTCGCTTGTGATGTTGTTAACCTCAAACGGTGGAAATCTGCAAGTCGTTGAAGTTATGCCGTGCTGTCCCTTAAAGCCAAGAGCTCCAACGTAGATTTTATTTGGCTTTTCAGCATTCTTTGTTCTGCTTTCCAAGTCCTTAACAACGCTCTCGATGAACGCTATAACTTCCTCAGCCCTCTTTTCCTTTCCAAGAACTTTGCCCATAACTCTGATCGACTCAAAGAGCTGGGTTGTTCGGAAGTTGCCAAGGGTGCCGTAATCTACGACGATCACTGGAATTCCCGTCTTCTCCTGCAGATTGTCCGCATAGCGAGCGTTAACTGTTGCAAAGATCACATCTGGCTTTAGCTTCATAATCTCTTCAACGTTTGGCTGTGGATCGTCAGGTCCGCCAACACCGATGGTTGGCAATTCTGAAAGCTGTGGATTTGCAAGCCTGTATGGGCGGGTGTAGACTTCCCAACTCTTCTCAGCGTTTTCAACTCCAACAACCTTATCGACCGCCTGCAAATAAACTACTAGCCTTAAGGCTCCTGGGCCAATAGCGACAACCTTGCTTACATTTTTTGGCACTTCCACACTTCTTCCCGCGGGATCAGTGATCTTTAATTTCCCTTCAACGCCCTGCTCTTGGCTCTGCTGAACGCAACCAAACATTAATGAGCATATTAGGATTAAAGACAGAAACAGCAGTTTCTTCATACCAATTCACCCATTTTTCCGTTTTCAAACCTTACAATACCTCTGCCAACAACCGCGTAGTAATTTCCAGCGCATTTAAGGCAGAGGCCATCTTTAATCCTTGTTGCCATCGCTTGCTCTCCACAGCTTTTGCATTTCACACTCTCAAAGATCGGAGCTCTTTCAATTGGTTCAACCTTAACTCTTTCAATTTTAAATTCCTCTTTCGGCATTTCAAGCATTTTCCATCCAATTTGCTCCCAGAGCTTGGACATTTTTTTCCATATCCTCTCTGCTACCCTTTCTTTTAACGATAACTTTTTCAAAGAGTTCGACAGCTTCCTTACTGAAGTATTTCTCTCTCAGCTTTTCAGCATCCACATAAACCCTAACACCAATCCAGTCGCTTCTCTTCACGAGCGTAAGAGCATTTTTACCGAGATCAAGATAGATCAGGCTGTTATTCCCGAGAGTACAACCTGTTGCTACTTGAACACCATCTGTTAGACAGTTGTTGCATTCAACTATAGCGAGAATTTCTTCTCCAATTGTCGCACCTTCGTCTCTCTGGATTCCAAGCTCATCCATGGCAATGGCTGAAATTCTTACACCTACCGCAACAAAAGGACAAATATGTCCATGAAAATCCTTAGCTTTTGTTAATAATTTAGCTAAATCCATGTTTTTTGTATGTGCTTAGTGTTAATATACCTTTCTATTTTGTTACATTATCCAGCTTTCATCCCAATCAACCCCCGACAACGACCTTTCTCCTTGCCTAAAAGAGAGTTTTCATTTGTAAATTTCAAGCTTTCCTCTTCTGCAATTTTCGCAAGTTCCTAAGGTTAGAAAGGCTTAGCGTTTTGCTGGCGGAATCTTCCTTGGTGAATATGATTGCGAGAACTGCTGAGTTAGAAACAGTGACAAAGCACCCCAAAAGTTTGTTGCCACTGCTGAGAATTCCCTTTTGGGGCAGAATTAAAAATACCAATTCCAAGCGATGATTGTTCTCATTTCAAAAACGGAGAAGCCGCCGGCGGGGTTTGAACCCGCGACCTGGTGATTACGAGTCACCCGCTCTGCCAGCTGAGCCACGGCGGCTAAAAAATTGAGGAGCGATGAGGTTATTAAATTTTTCACTCAAACGCCTCGATGGAACATCTCGATTACAACGTAGTTCGCAAGCAGTTCTGCCATCTCTGGAGGAATTGAAGCCAGAAGCTGGAATATCGGACCCATCTCTTTTGGAAATCCTTTTTCGAGTCCGAGGGCTTGAATTATCTTTTCTCCCTGGGCTTCCAGCAGTTTTTCCGCTTCTTTGAAAATCTTCGAAAGAGTTGCGATGTCCATCTCTCCTGGAGACAAAAGCCCTAAAGCGACACCAAAGATCTCGAGCAAACTTTCAGTCTCGCTTGGTGGCATCTTTTTCACGAGCTCTGTGCAATCCCTTAGATCGGATATCATGTGATCCGCTAACTTTTCGTGTATTGGCGTTATCGTTAAGTGTAAACTCGGCGGTATTTGCATTGCTTCGATGCCTTTTTGTGGCAAGAAAATCCAACCTCGCTTTGCCATCTCATCGGAAATCTTGAAAACATTCAAATCGGTCGTAAACGCTGCAATAACCGTTGGCTCGCCCATAAGCGTGTAGCCGAGATCCTTGAAGCCCTTGACTATTTTTTCCCTTGCAGATATTATCTTTTTGGCAAGATTGAGGTATCCTTCCTGACCGAGGAAGTGAAGCGTAGCCCAAGCTGACGCCAAAAGTGCCTCTGATCGTGACGAAAGTACAGCAGGATTCACGATCGGATACCCAGGCCACCTGAGATTTGAGAATTGCGAGAACATCTTGTAGAACTTCTTTCTGAAAAGGACAACTGAAGCGCCGATTGGTGTGTATGCGTATTTGTGTGGATCAAGTGAAATCGAGGATACACCATCGATTCTAAAATCGAAATCTGGGATTTTATCGCCGAGCTTTTTCATGAAGGGCAAAATGAATCCCCCCACACATGCATCGACGTGGAGCCATATGCCCTTGTCTACAGCAATCTCCGCGAGGTCTTTGATCGGATCCACAGTGCCAAAGGGCCAGTTGGGAGTTGAGCCGACGATCATTGCAGTATTCTCGGTTATCGTTTCCTTTATCGCTTCAACGTCTGCAGTGAACTTTTCGTCTACTCTTACCCTTTTCACTCTCAAACCCAAGTATTCCGCAGCCTTGTCGTAACACGGATGTCCTGTGACAGGCATTACGATTTCTGGTATGGTAATAGTGCCTTTATTGAGTATAAACGAATCTCTTGCAGCTTTTACTGCTAAGAAGACGCTTTCTGTTCCACCAAAAGTGAAGGTTCCAGCTGTTTGCTCGTCTCCATGCATCAACGAAACTGCGTAATCCACTATGTCTTTCTCCATCCTAATTGCACTTGGAAACTCCGTAAAGTCGAGCATATTCTTGAACGCAAACATTTTCATAGCTTCGAATGCAACTTCTCTCAGTTCCTCAACTCCTGGTTCGAAGGCAATCGTGAAAAGTCTCCCGCTGTAAGGATCCAAGTCGTCAGCGGCGTAGCTTCTCAGCTTCTGAAGTATTTCATCCTTGCTCAAACCCTTCTCGGGAAAACTTCGTCTCATACAATTATTCCGATAAAAACTTAATAAAATTTTTGTGGGGTTTTAAACACCTTTACTCCTGAAACTTTCGATGGAAGCCTTCAGCTGTTCCAAAAACAAGTCAGCATTCTTTGGCGAAATCGCAAGGCTAAATCCTTTTTTCCTGCGCACGACGATAACGTTCTTCGAAGTCGCTAATTTAAACCCTTTAAAAAATAAAAGCTCCTTTCCACTGCCTTTTTTAACCTCCTCGATTTCGCTGAAGGGGATTCGGTAAGTAATTCCCAAGACGATCTCAAGGCTATCGTCGAGAACTCTATACTTCTTTGGCAAGATCAACCAGTAGAGAACAATCATCGAGCAGAGGCTTAGGAAGAGGAGAGCGGCTGCTTCTCTCTCTTCTTGGAAAGTGATTAAAAAGAGGACAACGATGACAGCAATCGGTAAAGCTAGGACTACTTTCATCCATCGATCGTATTCAGCTTCTTCCTCGAGCATACTTCTTTGTAAACCTCGTAACCTTTCCGAGAACTTCGATTGCAACAATTGCGTTCGGGTAAACAGGGAAATTGTTGGCTTCATATTCGGTTTTCAGTGCAAAGACTTCCTCTCTTACTCCTTCGAGGACGAAGTATATTGGTTTCTTATACTTTCTGAGTTTTTCGTAATCGGGAATGAACCCCTTCATGAATACGCTCGCCCATACTGCTACAACCAGAGAATCGACGTTCTCATCGCTCAACATTGCCTCTATTGCAACGTTGTAAGGCTTCTCCATCCCGTGATATTCGACCATCGGCCATATGTCGAGCGGGTTGTTAACGCTGTGCCATTCGGGGGTTACCTCTCTTATTTTGTTTTTAGTTTCTTTGCTGAGTTCTGCAATTTTCAGTTGGGCGAAGTACGCTGCGTCTGCGGATTGAACGCAACCTGAACCAGTGTAGTGGATTATACCAACCCTATCCCCTTTCGGCAGAGGTTGCATCGAAATCGCTTTTGCTACATTGATCAGTTCGTCAAAGCTGAAAACCCTTATCAGATTCAATTGCCTGCAGATTGCATCAAAGATCTCGTCGCTCGTTGAAATCGAAGCCGTGTGACTCAGCGCAGCTTTTTGCCCAAACTCGCTTCTACCGCTTTTGAAGACGATTATCGGTTTATCAGACTTTCTTGCGACCTCAAAGAATGCTCTGCCATTTCTAAAACCCTCGATATACATTCCGATAACCTTTGTTCTCTTGTCCTTCAGAAGGTACTCAAGGACTTCGTGGTCTTGGACATCGATTTTGTTTCCCATTCCAACAAGGTTGGCAAAACCTATTCCTGGGTTGTTCTGCGCTATTACCTCCATCAGAATGCCAAGAAAGAGACCAGTTTGAGCTACAATACTAATGCCCCCTTTTCTAATGTTCCTAAGTGGTGCAAAGCTCGTGATGAACCCTGTTTCGGTGTTCATGACTCCAGTCGTGTTTGGTCCGAATATCAGGATGTTGTTCTTTTTTGCAATCTCAACGACTTTTTTCTCAATCTCCGCTCCCATTTCTCCTTCTTCGCTAAAACCAGAGCTAACAATCACAACACCTTTGACTCCTTTTTCTGCACAGTCTTTCATAACCTCTGGAACTATCTTCGCTGGAACTGCGATTATCGCGACGTCTACTTCATCCGGAATTTGTTTAACCGATGGGTAGCATCTGACGCCGTGGATTTCGTCGGCGTTTGGATTCACCGCATAAATCTTTCCCGAGAATCCGAATCTCTTCAAATTCCACAGTATCGTATTACCAGGCTTACCAACACTCCTCGACGCACCAACCACAGCGACGCTTTTCGGGTTGAAGAAGAAGCCTATGTCCCTTGCAACGGTCGAGAATCTTTTCCTTCTTCCTTTGAGGATTCTCG
>Ga0105163_1001838_pt1 | contig 10688 bp, 5 predicted proteins | sample JNZ110809AmetaG_FD_81531 | JGI IMG/M metagenome (GOLD analysis project Ga0105163, IMG submission 81531) | Hot spring microbial communities from Jinze hot spring, China to study Microbial Dark Matter (Phase II) - JNZ 110809A | ecosystem: Environmental > Aquatic > Thermal springs > Hot (42-90C) >... | reverse complement strand
GGAAGGGATCCGCAGGGTCAGCGGCCTCGGCGATGGCCTGTGCTAAAGCTTCGCGCTTTTCGGGGGCCCCTTCGCGGGCCAGCTGGCGCAGGGCGGGGAAAAAGAAGGTGTAGCCGCGGCGCAGGCACTCCACGAGGGCGCGCAATCCTTGCCCGTGGTCCACATCCAGCTGCGCGCAAATTTTTTCTACCAGTGTCTGAAGCTCCGCTTCCTCTTTAGCCAAAGCGTAAGTTTCGGAATCGAGGAGCTGAGAGTTTGCTTCCGCCATAATTAACAGTGTAACCCCCGTTACTCTCGTTTGTCAAACACACGAACAACGTGTTCTTGTCGCATTTTCTTCGAACTTGTACACCGAAGTGGAAGTTCAAGCGCGGTATTCGCAGGTTTATGATCGGGAAAGCCAGGTTAAATTATCGTGACCTTTGCGTTGAGAGAACGTCACCCTTATACTGAGTGTTTTAGGAGGTGGCTGGATGAAACGTGGTGGTGTTTGGTTTTGCGTCTTTGTTCTGTTAGCTCTTAGCGTCTGTGGGCAGGACCAGCCGGTGATTGAGGCAGCCAGGGCCGAGGGCAAGGTCGTATTTTATGCAAACATCACAGGAGTTGAGCCTATCATGGCGAGCTTTGCTCAAATGTACGGTTTCCCTGCGGAATACGTTCGCCTTTCCACTGATAAGTTTATTCCCACAGTAATGACAGAGTTTTTGGCTGGAAAGCTTCTAGCTGACGTGGTGCAAGGCCCCCTGCCTATTTTGCAGATTTTGAAGCAAGAGGGTGTGCTGGGGGCCTATGTTTCCCCGCAAAGCCTTAATTATCCTGAGTGGACACGGGATCCGGACGGCGTGATCCAGCTTTTTGGCATTGAATATGTGTGCATTCTTTACAACACAGAGCTTGTTAAACCGGAAGATGTGCCTACTTCCTACCGCGATCTGGCAGATCCTAAATGGAAAGGGAAAATTGTCATGCCTGATCCCACAACCCATGCCACAACTATCTCCTGGCTCGTAGGCCTCAAGGAGAGCAAGGTGTTCGAGACGGAGGAAGAGTGGGTGGCTTGGCTCAAAGGCCTGGCGGCTAACGAGCCCATGTTTGTGGCCTCCTTTGGGCCTACGCCTGACCCCATCGCCCGCGGTGAAAAAGCACTAGGGATCTCTATGCCTAAATACATCATTACTAAAGCTCCAGCCCCTCTCATGTGGGCCAAAGTAAAGGAAGGACTTTTTGGTTCTCCTCGGGCGATCGCTATTGTTCATAACCCAAAACACCCCAATGCTGCAAAACTCTTCATCGACTTCTGGCTGTCTAAAGAGACAATGCAGGCGTTAGCAGAAAAAGTAGGGGAATACGTGTTGTACGAAGGCGTCTATCCGCCAATCCCAGGGATTGAGGAGACCCCGGTTAGGCCGGTGCGGGACCTTTCTGACGAAGAGCTTGCGTACTGGGGGCAGTTCTTCGCTGGGATTTTCAAAAAGTGAGAATCCCAATGGGGCGGGTCGTTAAGCGGCCCGCCCCTTCCTTTTCGGGGAGCCAAAATGGAAGTGGAGGTGACGCACCTTACTAAGGTTTTCCGTACTAAGACTGAAAGTGTGCGAGCTTTGGATGGGGTGAGTTTACTCTGCCCGAGTGGGAAGGTGTTAAGCCTTCTTGGGCCCTCGGGATGCGGTAAGACTACCTTGCTCCGATCCATCGCCGGGCTAGAGGAGCCAGACTCCGGTGAGATACGCTTTGGGGAGCGAGTGGTATGGTCCAAAGAAAAAGGGATTAACGTCCCACCAGAACAGCGGGGAATTGGAATGGTTTTTCAATCCTATGCGATCTGGCCGCACATGACAGTGTTTGAAAACGTGGCTTTCCCTTTACGGATTAAGAAGCTCTCACGAGCGGAGATCGAGTGCCGAGTCCGTGCAGCCCTGGCGATGGTGCAGCTTAGTGGCTTTGAGAACCGGCCCGCCACGCGTTTAAGCGGTGGTCAACAGCAACGGGTGGCCCTGGCTAGAGCGCTGGTGAGCGAGCCCCGCGTTCTTCTCTTCGACGAACCTTTATCCAATCTAGATGCCAAACTTCGGGAGGCTACCCGACACGAACTGCGTGCTTTTCTTTTGGAGCTAGGGATCACGGCCATCTATGTCACCCACGACAGGGCTGAAGCTTTGGCGATTTCCGACGAAATCGCTGTGATGAATATGGGAAAAATCGTGGCGCGTGGCACTCCTAAAGAACTCTACTTTTTTGCGGACGATCCATTTGTAGCGGACTTCATTGGGCGAGCCAATTTTTTAAAAGGAATATTTGCCGGTCTAACTCAGGACGGCTTTGCCGAGATACGCTGCAGTTTCGGGACTTTAAAGTGTGTTGCAAGCCAGGACTTTCCCCTAGGACGTGAGGTTACGGTGCTCATTCGACCGGAATCCTTTACTCTAGAGGGTGAGGGCAACGTCCTCTCAGGGAAAGTGGTGTCGGCGATTTTCACAGGGGAAAGATACGAGGTGCAGGTCCGCTTGGATGATGAAACGGTTGTGCTTGCAGAACTGGAACCAACGACCGTTTCAGCCCCAAAGCCGGGTGACCTGCTTAAGCTCAAGGTAAGGCCACAATGGTGCAGGGTCCTCCGCTCCTAAGGACAAGGCCCGCTTTCACCTCGAAAACGCTGTTTATCCTCGCCCTAATTTCGGTTGTAGCCGCTCTTACTGTAGGGCCGGCGGTGATGCTTCTTCTGGGAAGTTTCTCCCAGCGATTGGGGAGAATCGGTCCTTTTACGTTTGCGAAGTACGTGGCTGTTTACACAGACCCTGCCCTTCCCAAAATTATTGCGAATACGTGCATATTCGTTCTTAGCTCCTCCGCTTTGGCAACGATTGTGGGAACCACCCTAGCTTTTTTGAACGTACGTACGGACATCCCGGGGAAGGGGATTTTCCAGGTCCTCCCTCTCGTGCCTATGATGTTTCCTCACGTCCTTTTTGCCGCGGCTTGGATCATGCTTCTCAACCCTTCTAACGGCCTCCTCAACGTGTGGCTTCGTGCGGTCTTTCCCGTCTCTTCCGGGCCGCTCAACATCTACTCTCTTGCCGGCATGATTTTTTTGGAAGGTCTTCTGGACGTGCCTGTGACGTTCATGGTGGTGGCACCGGCCATGTTTGCCTTCGACCCGGCGCTGGAGGAAGCAGCCCGTGTGAGTGGGGCACGATTAGGACAGGTGTTGCGAAGGGTGACCCTTCCTTTGTTACGCCCCGCAATTTTGGCAGCTTTTATGCTCGCTGTGATACGCGGGCTTGCAGCTTTTGCTGTGCCCCAAATGGTGGGCATTCCTGGGCGTGTGCAGATCCTCACCACTTATATTTACCGCATCGTTTCTATAGGTTGGTCACCAGATTACGGAAAGGCTGCAGCAGTGGGGGTTTTCGTGCTGGCGTTGGCTTTGATTTTGGTTTATCTCTATCGAGCCCTTACCGCTGAAAGCGAGCGGTTTGTCACTGTAACGGGTAAGGGTTATCGGCCGCAGGTGATTCGGCTGGGGCGGGCCCGCTGGCCCCTCTTTTTTGGGGTTCTTCTTTTCTTCTTTGTCCTGGTGCTACTCCCCCTTGGCGTACTGGTATACATGAGCTTCCTGCCCTATGTGGTCTCTCCAGGCCCAAAGGCATGGGAGCTCTTCTCCGTAGGAAACTGGGTGTACGTGTTTAATGACCCGATTGCCAGTCGAGCTTTAAAGAACACGGTGATCCTGGCAGTAGCGGGAGCCACGGCTGCAGTTCTCCTTTCTCTTTTTGTAGCCTATGCGGTTACACGCATTCGCACCGGACTCACCGCCCTTTTAGATTCCCTCACTTTCATGAGTTACGCCTTTCCTGGTCTCATTATTGGCATTGGGTTCATGTGGTTTCTGGTGCGCACCCCCCTTTATGGAACTGTTTGGGCTCTCCTTTTAGCTTACGTAGGCACGTACTTGCCTTACGGAGTGAGACCTTTAGGGAGTGCTTTCTTCCAAATTCACAAGGACCTTGAAGACTCTGGCCGTGTGTGTGGAGCTACTTTTCTTGGGACTTTTAGGAAAATTGTCGTTCCCCTTGTAACGCCCGGAGCGTTCTCTGCTTGGGCCCTTTTGGCAGCCATGTTCGTACGAGAGCTAAGTGTGGCAGCCGTCCTAGCCAGACCAGGGAGCGAAGTTCTTTCGGTGCAGGTGTTAAAATATGCTTATGACGGCCTTTGGGGGCGCGTTTCCGCCCTGGGTATTGTGATGATCTTCCTTTCCAGTACGCTCGTTGCTGGAGCAAGCATTCTGCGTCGCCGGCTAAGTCGGGGCCTGTATTAAGGCTGAGATTGCTGCTCCGCAACGCAGGGCATAACAAACTATTCGCTAGTGTCTCTAAGTCCCGCTGGAACGCAGGTCAGTCAGAAGTGAAGCGATAGCGTTCACATAAAAGAACAACCTCTTCAATTCTGCCCATTCGCGTGGGCCAGACCAGTAAACTTCGCGCCTCTCTTAAAGGCCGCTTTCCAAAGCTTGAGCCCCGAGGACTTGTCTGGGCCACCAATCCTCTTTTTGCCATGCCACCTTGCAGGAAGCGGGAAGGAGCGCGCGGCGCCCAAAAGAAGCGACTTTCTCCATACACTTTGGTGCACATGACCGTTTTTGTTTCAACGCTGACCCTGCAGCATTGTCCATAGAACCCCGTTGCCAAAGCTTCTTTCAAAATCCAAGGCTGCGATCGCCTCAAAATGACCTTTTGGGGCCCCGGTGTCCGTAGCGGAAAGTCCACGCTAGACGCCCTCCTGCAAGTAGGCGGGCTTGGGAAACACGATTTTTATGGCTTGACGGTAGATGGCGTGACTTAAAACAAGCTCACCTTTACCCAATCGAGTGATGTTTGCCTTCACGGCGGGATCGAGGAATCGATAGTGTACGGCGGAGAGTTCTGCGGAACCACTGCGGCCCACCACGACGGTCGAACAGTTTCCAGCCACACGCTCGTGAACAGCGCTCATGAACTGTTCAGCCCCGAAAAGCACCACGCCCAAGGAACGGCCGCGCTCGGCGATGTCGATCACCTGGTGAATGATGGGAGACTCCCGTTCGCTAGCCGGTGCGTACTTGTTGAGCTCATCCACGAAGATGATCACTTTTTCGGGCAAATCCTCGCGCTCGCTTCCTTCTTCGGCGTACAAAGCGTAAATAGTGCGCAGAATATCCCCAAACACTAGGGTTTGCTCGTCGTCGGTCAAGCGCGCGATGTCAACCACAATCACCTCCCCGCCTTTGATCTTTGCGATTTCTTCGCTGAGGTTCTTGTGACCCTTTGCGCGTTGGTTTACGAAAACGCCGCTTTGTCGAGTTTCTACGATGCGCCGCAAGATGCGGCGAAAACGCCCGACCGTTACAGCAGGCACTTCCCCAAGCTTTTGGTTTTGGCCGGTGTTGGGATCGATCAAGGGCGGCCCATAAAGTAGGTCGTGCCAAGTGGCGACGCTGGCCCATTTTCCGCGGGGGCCCCAATGGCCAGTTTTCGGATCGGAAAGACCCGCGGAGATTTCGCCCACCAGGGCGTTCAAGGTATCCCAAGGATCAGGGATTTGGGAGAGCAAAAGGTCCAGCTTGTTGTAGGTGTCTTGCAACGAATAGGCAAAGATGCTCCAATCGCGTTCAGGGATACGAAAACTGTTGGGCCGGCCAGTGCGCGACGTCTCCTTCCCATGCGGGAGGAGATAGCGCACGTTATCGAACGGTTTAGGAACCAATCCCAATCTTTCCCAAAGCTCGTGCTGCTCGGGTTCAAGTCCCCTTCGCGGGGGCTGGTCGATGCTCAGGAGATCCCCATGTTTGACGTTCAAAATGATTACGCCAATTTTGTTGCGCCTTCCCGTGCGCTCCGCTGTTTGCAATATGGATTGCAAGAGGAACATGGCGTAGCTCGTTTTCGTGGCCAGCCCTGAAATGCCTGTGATGTTCACATGGGCGCCTTCGGGGCCAAGCACGTAGCGTAGATCCAGGTACACCACAGCTTGGGTTCCGTTGGACATGCGAATGAGGCCCGCCGGGACCCGTTCGTGCTCGGGGATTTTGTCCACTCCTAACGCGGCTTGAACACCGGCCTCATCGGCGAAGCGCACGGGGCGATCACAAGGCAACGGCATGTAAATGTCCTTGTCGTTGGAAAGGACGACCACCTTGGCCACCGTGGTTCCTTGTCGGACGGTGTTGGGCTGGCTTGTGGCGGTACCGAAATCGTTGGAGATGAAGTTGGAAAGATGGGTACGTGCATCCGTTATGTGCTCCAGCGTCGTGACGATGCCGAAAGTACGGCTTACACCGTCGTGGGCCATTTGTTCGGCTTCCACGATGTCGAAGGGGTTCACAATCACTTCGGGCACCAACCAAAAGGAAAAGCTATCGGAAGTGGTGGGTTCATCCGATGTGGCCGACACCAATCCTATGATCGGCCGCTCTTCAGGCATATTGCTCTCACCTCCACCGCATCAGTTGTTGCACTACTTCCCGAGAATAGAAGGCGTTCCGCGCCGCCTCCTCCGCCAGGAAGATCGGATAAAGGTGGGCATGCCAGCGGCGATCGCGGCCATGGGGCGTGGCGCTGCGCTCGGCCACCAGGACCCGCGACAGCAAATCCACGAGCTCTGTCGGGACCGGTTCACCGCCAGCCGTAAGGAGCTCGCATTTCACCACCCCCATCAGGGGGTAATCCAGATGACCCTGGGGCCTGAGGCGCACGTACCAAAACACCACTTGCCCCCCGTAGGCACTGAAAGCAGCTGTCCGATGCTCATGCTTAAGACGAGCAAGTAGCGTGTAAATCGAGAAGCGCTGCGCTCGCGGACCACGACCGAAGACAAACTGGGGGTCTTTGCGGAAGTTCTTGGATACCCCAAGGACCGGAGGGATGCTATCCCCAAAGCGGTCCCTGAGGGACTTGAAAATGGGTTGGAACATGAGGGAACCGTCCACGATGAGCCAGGTGTTTTCGTCCAGCGCGGAAAGAAGCTCGGTCAGGACCTCGGCTTCCAGAGCGCGCATTCGGTACCGCACTTTGCCGCCGGCGCGCACCCGCCAGTCCACCTCGGGATAAAGCCTGCTTAAGCTGTCGGGCTGGGAGAGGTCCTCAAGGAGGGCAGGGGTGCCGGCTACCAGGCGTTCCAGCTGTTGCCACGCCTCTTCGGAGAGGCTTTGTTTGTTGACGAGCACGAGGTGGCGGATTTCCAAGCGTTCCGGGCGCACGGTGCCATCCTCGCGCCGGAAGACGACGCAAGCGCCGATTTGCGCGTAATGCACTGGAGAACTGCGGTCGCCCTCCAGCACGGTGCCCAGGAAATAGGTGCGCAGGGTCCCGTCCAAGAAGTAGCGGAATAGGTGGCGTTCGTAGCGGGGAAGCGGGGGCGTGGGGCGGTAGGGTTCGGTGCGCCACCACTCCCCTTCCTCCGCGCGTTCGAACACGGTGTCGAAGATCTGTTCGTCAGTGTAGGTTCGTTCCTCGCGTTCTTCGGCGTCGGGGAGGAGGAGATCTTCCTGGGCCCCGCCCACGGCGGGCAGGATCTCCACGGTTTGGGTCCAGGCCCTCAGGGCCTCACGAATCTGACGGATCTCCTTCATCCTCCTCCTCGCCCTCCAGCTCGGCCAAGCTCTCCTGGATCGCCCGGAGTTCAGCCTCGGTGAGGCCCAAAAGCTTTGCGGCCACTCGATCGATTTCGGCCTCGATTTCCTTGAGCTGTTTTTCGTCGCCGGCTTTAGCCGCTGCGTGCGCGGCCTCCGACAGCTCCGCCAGCCGCCGATGCACGGGATTGGCCGGGTCATAGCGCGGGATGCGGATGTGCTCAAGAACTACTGCTGAACCTATACCTCCACCTCCCGTTGAAAAGAAAGAGCGAACGCTAAAGTCGCCCAGAGACGAGTTCATTAAGGCGGCAATGTAGAACGCCTCCTCTTTTTTCTGACATGCAACCAAAAAAACGTTGTGTTCAGGAATAACTGGTTTCACGCTTACAAATCCCACCACAGCTGCGCGAACCCCCTTGCTAATCCAAGGCCACACCACCTTCCACGGGGCGAAGGTGTAGTCGCCGATGTCCATGACACCGTAAAACTCTGGCTCGCGTTTGGATAGGATTTGCTTGTAACCGCTGCGGTTACATAGCAATTTTTCGAAGCGCTTCAAATACGCGTAGGTTTTAGGATGCCTCGCTTGCAACTCCTGCTCAGGATAAGCACGCGTGGGATTCCGCGGGTCCTGCGGCACGATGATCCAAGCCGAAGGTTCTGCCCGCCAGCGCTGGACATCCCGCCCGCGGAGAAGCGGATAAAGCAAATCGGGTTCTATTGTCTCGGTTACCTCTTCCACTTGTACTCTAGCGCCCTCGACAATGTTGCGCACCACGACCAAGCCATCGGGGCGTTTGAGCACGATGTTCACCCAATAAACAGCATTGGCCCCGCCGGTATTGACGCCTTCATGCGCCACGTAACCCGACTGTCCAAGCACCTTTCGAATCGTCTTTAACGCCCGTGGCTTGGCCGTAAGCCAAGGGGCAGTCGGATGGCGTGGATCAATGGGTTCGGCTACAAAATTGAGCCTATACGTTCTTTCAGCGACTTCGTCCAGCGTGCTCTCGTAGGTAAAACGGCCACCCCTCACTTTGCGCCAAACCGTGTAGGGAACCGGGTAACGAGTGGGTTTCCCTTTTTCTAACACTATTGCCGCGGTGCGGTTGGAGGCACCTTCAAAAGGCTGAAGCCAAGTCATATCGTCGACGTGAATCACGCGCAATGGGATTTCCTCGCCTCGAGCTTGCGGGATGCTAAAGCGACGAAAGCCCGCTCCTGCCGCGGTTTTGAAGACGCTTTGTGTGATGAGGAACCCCAGACGCCCTTCCTCTTTGAGTAGCTTGTCGGCAACCACGTAGGTCATGAGGGTGGAGATGTCCACCTTTACCGCTCCCAAGCGCGGGCGCCCGCCCTCAAAAGTGCCCGCTAGCTGATAACGAAGCCATAAATCCTTCGTTTCGTTGCGGTAGTTGTCGGGTAGATGTTCCCAATTTATCCAAGGCGGATTACCCACCACGTAGTCGAACTGCCCGACGGTTAGCGGAGCAAAGTTATTCTTGAGCAAACGAGCCCAAAGACCGTTCATACCGTTGCGGTGAAGCTCTAAAATGCGCTTGTAAAGATCGTTCGCCTTTTGTTTTTGATCCTCCGTCCATTCTGAGGGCACGAGTTCGAGCTCGGCCTCGAGCCGTTTGACGAAATTTTCAGGGTAAAGCCCGCTACGTACGCTTTCCTCTAAAAGGTTGCAAAAGCGATCAAAGCGTTCTTTGGTGCATAGCACAGCGGGGATATGGAACGTCCCTACAGCGGTTGGAAACTCGTAGACGCCCTGACTCTGGAGCTCCCTTCCTTCCGTGGGCATGCGTACGGAGTCCGCAAGGTACACCGGAATCGTGATATCTCCCTTGCGATGCTCAAGCAAATCCGAAATGGCCAAAAGGTAGTTCACCCGGGCTGTGATCACGGCCAAAGGGTTCAAGTCGAAGCCTACCACGTTGTTCAGGATCGCCTGAAGTAGCTCGGCTTCGGGGATCATCAGCTCTCGCCCGATCTCTTTGGCGCGGGAGATGATAAGCACAAGGAAAGTCCCGGAACCGCAGGCGGGATCCAACCAACGGGTCCTCAAAACCTGGTGGCGGAAAAGGGCTTCGTTGCGACGAGGATTGCCGGTGAAGAAGTCGTAATCCACCTGGTTGAGCAAGCGCTGAGCCAGCCAGTCGGGGGTGTAGTACTCCCCGAGGTTGTGGCGGATCTCCCGGGGCAAGAGGTAGTGATAAAGCTTCTTAAAAAGGTCACGGCTTTCTTCGGGCACGATGGAGAGAGTCGTGGGGTCGTACTCGTCCAGGCGCTTCAGGAGCTCGCGGATAGCGCTTTCGATGCGCTCGTTCCAAGCGTAGAGGTACCAGGCGAAGAAGTCGCCCTCAAGGAGGTTGGTGATCCCGTAGGCCCGAAAGATCCCGCCGGACTCGAGCTCTTCCAAGCGACGCCGCAGAGTCTCGCTGCTTGCGGTTACCAACGCGCCGAAGGAGGGGGCACCGAGCCTCACCGCCAAGTGCCGGGACAGGGTCAGCCAGGCAATGAGCTTCACCAAAAGGGCGAAGTACGTGTGCAAGCAGAAAAAGAGCCGCTCGGGCTCGGTGGCGGTGAGGCCTGCTTTGTGCGCCCATTTACGCAAGGTTTCGAGCTTACGGCCGCCGAAGGCCTCGGAGTAGTCAATGGTCTCACTGAAGAAAAGGCGCCACTGCTCAAAGAGGTTCTTGACCATGGGGACAGGTTGCGCAAGGGCTGTATCCAATCCTTGGGTAAGGGCACGCAGGATGGTCTGAGTCCGCAGTTGCTCGATGCTGAAATCGCGGTTGAGGTTCTCCGCGGTGAGAGCAATCCCCGAGGCCAGGCTTGCCAGCCAGCGTAGGAATCGCTTTAAAGGCTCCAGATTATCAACACGGGTAGGGGGTTCCACAGCGAAGTCGCCGTCATGGTAGCGCACGAAGATGAGGTGATGACCGTCAAAGACGACGCCGGCCACGCGGCTTATCGCGTGCCGTTGTTTTCGGGCCAGGCCTTGCATGTAGTCTTTTACTTGCTGAACGGCATGTTGCATCCCGTGCTGGTCAAGTCTTGAGGTAAGCGTTCCTGGAGC
>Ga0105163_1001836_pt1 | contig 10692 bp, 8 predicted proteins | sample JNZ110809AmetaG_FD_81531 | JGI IMG/M metagenome (GOLD analysis project Ga0105163, IMG submission 81531) | Hot spring microbial communities from Jinze hot spring, China to study Microbial Dark Matter (Phase II) - JNZ 110809A | ecosystem: Environmental > Aquatic > Thermal springs > Hot (42-90C) >... | reverse complement strand
GGGGGAAGGTCTAAGCGGAATAATAGCTCGGGACCGAAAGCCAATATTGGTGATTGATTCACGAACGTTAAAAGACAAACTCAAAGTACCGGTTGCAGGACCTTTCCGCTCCTTTGTGGGCGTTCCCCTCATACATCAGGGCAAACTCATTGGTTCCCTTGAGATGGATAGCCTCTACCCCGAAGCTTTTAAAACGGAGGACCTGCGCTTTCTGGAAAGCCTCGCTCCCTACTTTGCAGCTATAATCTACAATTCCCAAACCCACTACTTGATGGTTAAAGAGAAAGAAGCTCTCCTGGAGGCTTACAAATTGCTCAGCAAAATGCTGACTTCCGGCTTAAAGGGGGAGGAGCTTTTAACCCATACAGCTGGCATGATAAATACTTTCATGGACTCCGATGCCTGTGCTATAAGGGTCTGGGATAAAGAGGGAAATCTTAATAGTTACTGGGCCGGTTCCGAAAGCATTTTGCCCCCTCCTAAATGGGAAATTGATCTATGCTCCCGGCAGGACGAAGTTATGCTTCAAGAAATGGAAAGGCCAGGGAGCTTCAGCGATATGCGTGGAATGAAAGCCTTCATAGCTACTTCTATTTACCTTAAAGGGGAGAAAATAGGGTGGATAGGGGTCTGGAAGCGGGACCCGAAAGCTTTCTCCAATGCAGAAATGAACTGGCTCAAGGCCTTCTCCGCCCAGGTGGCCGCTATGTGTGAGAGGATCGCCCTTCAGAGGGAACTGGAAAAGGCAAGCCAGGAACTGGATTCACTTCGCCATCTGAAAATTGCTCTGGAAAAATCATCCTCCCTGGAGGAAATGGCCCGCGAGGGGCTTAAGGCCATAATTGAATATTTCAAGCTTGAAGGAATTCCTTGCTGCCTTCTTTTCTTTGATTCAAAGGGGGAGCACGCTATAGCAATGAGTCCTTCTTTCAATCCACACTTGGCTGAATCTTTGGCTTTCCTTTCCCCAACACACCCAGTGGAGCCCGAAGCTCTAACCGGCTTGGGAAGATACCTGAAAAACCTTAAAATCTTTCCAGTTGAGTTCGGCGGAAAAGCCTGGGGGCTCTTTGCCTTTTACGGGGGTAAAATCCCTGACATCTCCCTTCACCTTCATCACCTGGGTTCCGAGGCAGCACGCTTTCATTTAAAAAATGAACTGGAAGAGGTTAAAGAAAATTTCATAAAATTCCTGCGCGCTGTCTCCGATGGTTTATATCTGGCGGGAACAAAAGGTGAAATCCTGGACTTTGATGATAAATTATGTGCCCTTACAGGCTTTGCCAGAGATGAAATGTTGAAAAACAACTGCCGCCTTCTCTACCCTCCGGAAACCATCCCCCCGGTCCTGGAATCGTTACGCAATGGGGAAATAATCCTGAAAAGCACCCACATAAAGGCTAAGGACGGCCACCTTGTGCCAGTGAGGGAAACAGTTATACCGCTATCTCCGGAGAAAGCGGCTGTGGCTTTCTGGGATCTATCCCAGGAAAAAGACCTGGAGAAATTGCAAGATGTTGTCACCATTTTCCTCACCCATGAGATAGGCAAACTTGTAAATAGGCTTTCCAGTGGCCTCTACCTTTACAAAGAGAAGAGGAAAGCTTTGGATGAAGTCATAGAACTGTCCGACAAGCTGATTGAAACGGTCCGCAAGTTTAATGATCTAATCAACCTGGAGAGGGGGAAAATACGGCTGAAGTTAGTTAAGCTGGATGTGGCAAAATTAGCCAAAAATGTGATGGAAAGGTTCGCCGAACAAAGCTCCCATCGTTTCAGTTTTGAAGAACCAGAAGAGGAACTCCTGGCTTTAGGAGATGAAAAATTGGTTGAGATTATCTTGAGCAACCTCCTTGACAATGCCGTAAAGTATTCCTCACCAGGCTCCTTGGTGACAGTAAAAGTTGAAGCCCATGGGGATGAGGTAAAGGTTTCAGTTAAGGATGAAGGGGTAGGAATACCAGTTCCCCTGCAGAGGAAAATCTTTGAGAAATATTACCGAATAGAGACTAAGGAAACGGCTAAAGTCAGTGGCCTGGGCCTTGGCCTTTATTTTTGCAAACTGATAGTAGAAGCACATGGGGGTAAAATCTGGGTGGAAAGCCTACCAGGGTGCGGTTCTACTTTTGCCTTTACTTTGCCCCGAACTCACCCCCAGCCGTGAGCAAGATCAGAAGCGCTCGGGGCTCACAAATGCGCAGGATTTATTTTGCCGGGGTAAGGGTAGCCATAAGATAGCCCAGGATCATGCTTACAACTACCAGTAAAGTTATGACCCACAAGATAACCTGGGACCAATTCCGACCTCGCAATTTTGCCCCCCCTCATTCAATAATAACAAGGACCTGGTTCATTTCCACGTCATCTCCCTCTGAAACTTTAACTTCACGCACAATCCCGTCCCGCGGGGCATGGATTTCGTTCTCCATTTTCATGGCTTCCAGTATGCAAAGCACATCACCTCTTTTAACTTTATCCCCTTTCCGAACCCTAACTGCTATGATTTTACCAGGGATTACAGCCTTTACAACTCCTTCCTCCTCAATAGGGGCTTCCGTTATAGCTATGGTGGGGATCTCAGGCTTTTCCTCCAGTACCTCGTACTTGTAAGCTATGCCATCCACTAATGCAACATTTGGCTGCAATTCCACCTCATATGCAGTTCCCTCTACCACCACTTTGCCTTTTTCTATTTTAAAGGAAAAAGGGTGGCCGTTTACCCACACCACCCCGTCGCCCACTTCTATATGGTAAATATCGTCTTCTATTCTCAGGCGAAACCTTTCTACCATTTGACCCAGCCTCCTGAAGGCCTGGCTGCAAGCTTCCAGGGGGAGACTGAAAGTTGGAGTAAAGCGGCCGTAGTAACTGGAACGGACGGGGCTTTTGGTTTTCTGTTAGCGACAATGTAAGCAGCAATAGCGGCTGCTCTTTCTTCTTTAAAGCTTATGCCTCTGGCCCTTCTCTCCAGGAAAGATTTTGCCACCTGTGGAAAAAGAGCATAGGAAACCACATCCTCTTCAGTGCGAGCCAGCTCGCCTATTTCCTCACGGGCTTTTTCCAAAGCCGGCTCCAGCAAGTCGGCCGGCCGACAATTTATTGGTTCTTCGTCCCCAATAGCTAACTTTTTGACCGTGGGGTCAATGGGCCCCGGAGGCCGTCCGTAAAAGCCTCTTATGTAATCTTTTACTTCTCGCGGAATAACTTTATACCTTTCTCCGAGGAGGACATTGAGCACGGCTTGTGTGCCCACTATTTGGCTTGTGGGAGTTACCAACGGGGGATAGCCAAGTTCTTCCCGAACTTTTGGAACCTCTTCCAGAACCTTTGGCAGAAGGTGAAGGGCTTTCTGCTCTTTTAATTGTGCGATAAGGTTGGAGAGCATACCTCCAGGAATCTGGTAAGTCAAAACGTTGACATCAACGGTTATTGGAGCCTCATAGGCCTTATATTTTGCCCTGATCTCTCTAAAATATTCAGCGATTTCGGTCAAAAGCTCAAGGCTCAAACCGGGATCCCACGGCGTGCCTTTAAGGATAGCGATTAAAGTTTCCACTGGAGGTTGAGAGGAACCAAGAGCCATGGTAGATATGGCTGTATCTACTACATCAGCCCCGGCTTCTATAGCCTTGAGCAGGGTCGCTGTCCCCATGCCGCTGGTGTAATGGGTATGAACTTGTATGGGCACAGGAACCTCTTGCTTAAGCCGACTCACCAGCTCATAAGCAACGTAAGGGGAAAGAAGACCAGCCATGTCTTTTATACAGATAGAATCGGCTCCTAAGTCCACCAACTCCTTAGCCATTTCAATGTATTTTTCAATGGTATGAATAGGGCTCACGGTGTAAGATATGGCCGCCTGGACATGAGCCCCCTCCCTTTTGGCCACTTTCATTGCCCAAGCCATGTTACGGGTATCATTAAGGGCGTCAAAGATCCGAAATATATCAATACCGTTGGCTCTGGCTAAAACAATAAACTTTTCCACTACGTCATCTGGATAATGCCTATATCCCACCACATTTTGCCCACGCAGAAGCATTTGAAGAGGGGTATTGGGCAGGCTTTTTTTGAGCAAACGGAGGCGCTCCCATGGATCTTCGTTGAGAAAGCGCATGGTGGCATCAAAAGTTGCCCCTCCCCATACCTCCATTGAATGGAACCCCACCTTGTCCATAAGAGGGGCGATGCGAAGCATATCTTCAGTGCGAAGCCTTGTGGCCAGAAGGGATTGATGCGCATCCCGAAAAGTAGTGTCGGTTATTCCCACCCGCTTCATCCTTCCCTTCCCTCGTTCTTTATTAACCCCCGAAAATTCCTTTTGTTTCGGGCCTTAATCCGCCTTTGAGCAGGTTGCTAAGGGCGAAGCTCTTTTATTCTTCTTCCTCTTTAGCTGCTTTGCCTTTGGTTATTACCTCCACTTCTGCAGCTGGAGCAGGAATCTCCTCCAGCTCCTCCTCGCCAGCCCTTACTACCCTGACCACCTCTTCATCCAAGGGGACAGCAGGAACAACCCCGGGAGGAAGCTTCAGGTCCCTTACCAGGATAGCATCATCAATCTCTCTGAGGACCGAAAGGTCCACTTCAATTTCCGGTGGGAGGTCGGCAGGGAGGCATTCTACTTCCAGAGTTTCCATAGAATAAAGCAGGACTCCAACCCCCGAAGCGACGATAGGGGATTCGCCTTTGAAAACGAGAGGCACCTCAGCCGTTATCTTCTCTTCAGCCGCCACCTCGTAAAAGTCCACGTGGCGAACTTTATGGGTGATGGGATCCCTCTGCAGATCTTTAAGGAGAACAAGGTGGGGATTGCTTTCCCCTTTGATTTTTAGCGTTATGAGGCGGCTAAACCCTGCTTTCTTAATGATTTCTCTCAGATCTTTACGGGTTACCTGAATGGGAATGGGATTAGCAATGCGGCCGTAAATTATTCCAGGAACATATCCTGCTTCCAGAAGTCGCTTGCTCTTTTTACCCAGCAAATTTCTCCTTTCAACCACAAGCTCAACAACTTCCATAACCAACCCTCCTCAAATTGTCTGGATTTTCTTGAAGAAACTTCGCAAAACCGATACAAAGCCCAGTGCCAAGCCAACCCCAAGGCCAAACTTAAAGGCGGTAGAGCCATCAAAAACTGTTTCTATAGTCCCAGCTACTTCTCTGGTCAGAACGATGAAAGCTTTACTACCCTGGCTTCTGATGCTATCGCCAAGGGCGATCCCAACCTTTGAGCCGGAAAAATCCACTTTTTCAGCCTGGACAAAACCGATACGACTTTCTTCAAAAGAGCCCTCCTTTGCTTTCACCAGCAAAGCCAGGCTCTGCTTAACCTCAATTTTTTCAGAATTTATAACCTCAGCACCAGATTGGATCATCTCCACCTTTGAAGCCGAAATGTGAGAAGCACCGCTTTGGCTCATTTTCACCTCATGAGCCGACACATCCCCCACAAGTTCCCCCTCAATGGTTGCCAGTTCTTTTTCAAGCTCATCCTTATTTTCCATAGCCTTTCTCCTTGTCAAAAGGTCAAAATATTGTAATCGGGAAAGCGTCCCAAGTCAAATTCTTCCTTTCCCCCTATAAGGGGGAGTGGGCTCAATTTTTGCCTCTGACCGCACAATGCTGTATATTAGTTAAAAAACAAGAGGAGTTTTGATGACCATTACGGATGAATTTCAGCGGGAAATCGTCCTGTTACATGCCCAGATATGCCAAGGGTTAGCAGATCCTAAACGCATCCTAATCCTTTATGCTCTCGCTGATAGGCCCTGCCGCGTATCAGACCTTACAGAGCTCCTTGGCTTACCTCAGCCCACAGTCTCACACCACCTGAAAATCTTGCGGGAACGGGGTTTGGTCACCATCAAACAGGAGGGCTCAACAATTTATTACACCCTGGCCGATAACCGGGTTATCCAGGCCTTGGATCTCCTCCGGGAGGTACTGCGGGACAGGCTGATCCAGCAAGCTAACCTTTTCCAGCAGTTTTAGGCCGTAGAGATTGCAGTTCACTCTATGTTTGCAAATTCTATTCGTCCCCTTTCGGCCAAAGTAGAGGGATTATAAACTATTACAACTAACTTTGCCCCTCTAACGCTGCCAGGGAAATCGTAAGAGTCCAAAACCAGTTCGCCTACTTTCCATTTGGTGATGGGGTAAGCAAAGTGCACCGGAATTTTATCGCTTTGTGCCAGCATTTTCCCTTCAGCATCATAAAAACGTACGGATATTTTCAGCTCCTCGGTAAAAGGCTTAAGAGCTCTCCAGTAGAGGTTGACCTGGATTCTGGGCGATAGCGGTGGGACAGGCCACCTCCTCGGAGGTTCTGGCAATGTCAGGATATCATAGCCTTCAAGCCTTAGCCCTTCTACTACCTCAACCCCAACTGTTTTCTGAGGAGTAATTTCGGGGGGAGGTGAATCAAAAACTCGGATCAGTTTTCCCCAAGCCCAGAGCCTGTAGTGGTCTGGAAGCCCGGGGAGAAGCCTGGTAATATAAACAGCCCGTCCCTCTTTTAGATTTCTTTCCACTGCCCTCAGTCTATCTTCTTCCCTATCAGCGGCTATCAGAGTGGCGTGTGGATTCAAGTGATATAGCTCACGGAAGTAGATCATAAGGGTGCTTTCTCCGAGTAAACCTATCACCACCGGTTCATTTCCGCTCGCTGAAGAAAGCATGTAAGTTCCGAGGGTATAAACGTCAAGGTTTCGGCTGCGGTCCAGTGTGTGGAAATGCGTTATGCCCGTGAACAGGGGTTGAAGCAGCGTGGCTGATAACAAAATTGCCCGGTAAAGAGGTTGTTTTAGGCCTAAGATTAAGTTTCCAGCTTCGGCTATGGCAAGGGAAAAAAGGATGAAGGAGGGGATAAAAAAGACCTCCGGATCTGGAACACGATATAGGATGGCGAAAAGCGTAAAAGGGGCAAAGGCCAGCCACCACAGAATTGCTTTGGGAGGCCTTAACCTGCTTATACCTGCAAGGCCCAGCGCTATCCCCACCGGACCAAATTGGGATAGCCAAAGCTTTATATGCCAGTTTAAGGGGGTTGAGCGCGCTATAGGATTGTCCCTGAAGAAAAAGCCATAGCTTGAAGCTGTCACCCAATTTAGAAAGCCCCCAATGGTGTTCTTGTAAGTCCCGTCAAGAGAAGAAACTTTCAGTCCCCTTAGGGGCAGATAGAGGTAAAAGGTGAGGGGGAGGAGGAAAGCGAGGAGGGCAAGGGCTTTGTTTTGACTTTTTTTAGTTAAGAAAACAAAAGCAAAAGGCAAAAGGAGGAACACAGAAGTTCGGTGATGAGCAAGACCAAGTCCTATAACCAGGGCTGCCCAGGGCAGGAAAGAAGCATCGTCCAAAGCTTTGTGGATAAGTAAAAGGGCTAGGGATACGATCAGGGCGTGAAGGGTATAGACTTCAGCAATGGTGGCTTGTGACCAGAAGACAGGTGAAAGGGCTAAGTAGAGGGGGGCAAGGAAGGCAACCTTTGGGGAGGAAAAGCGGGCAAGGAAATAAAGGGTTACGAGCGCCAAAGCTCCCGCTAATGCCGAGAGCAAATTCACCCCCCAGGCGGGGTCTACCCCAGGTATGTGGGAGAAAATCCAGCCCAAAAGGGTATAGAAAGGATAACCGGGCGGATGGGCGATGCGGAGGGTAGGGCAAACGAGCTGGAATTCCAGGCTATCATCAAAAATAGTAGCCACTGAAGGGGCCATTGTGCGCAGGTAAAGGCAAAACCCTCCTACCCCTAAAAGCAAGGGGGATAGGAAGTTGGCCTTTTTCATTATGAACTCCGAGCAAAAACTTTAGCCATAAACTTCTGAATTTCCCTGTTCTCCCAAACCACCAATAAAGGAACGGCGTTGAAGATTGAGGAGTAAGTCCCGCTCATAAGCCCTACCAGAAGGACTGTGACGAATTGTTTTATGGTAGCCCCTCCGAAGAGGAGAATGGCTATAAGGACAAAGATTGCATTAAGCTGGGTTACCAAAGAGCGATGCAATGTTTCCAGAAGGCTTCGCGTAACTATGATTTCAAAGGGTTCACCTCGGCGTTTAGGGGTGTTCTCTCGTATGCGGTCAAAGACCACGATGGTATCCTGGACTGAGAAACCGATCACCGTGAGGAGGGCAGTGATGAATAGGGCATCCACTTCCCACCCTATGATCAGCCCGGCTATGGAGAAGAGACCCGTGGCCACCAAGACATCGTGAATCATAGCGATTATGGCGCAGACGCCATAGCGAAGGGCGTTGGGGACTTTCCGGAAAGCGAAGACTATGAAGCTCAATATGATGAAAGAAGCGGCGATTACCGCTAAGGTAGCCGCCCTTGTTACCTCTTTCCCAACAGCAGGCCCGATATATTCATAGTGAATCTCTTCAAAGGTGCCAAATTCTTTTGTGAGCTCTTCCTTAACTCTGGCTTTTGCCTCTTCGTCCAGAGGCTTGCATTTTATAACGACAGTTCTCTCATCAGCTGCGGTCTGGACAGTGGTATCGCCGTAGCCTAAACCGGTGAAGATGGAATAAATCCTTTCGGGGGAAACTTTTTGCTCAAAGCGCAGCTCCATCAGCGTTCCGCCCGTAAAGTCAATGGAGAGTTTCCAGGGAGCTCCAAACCGAGCAAGGGAGATGCCCATAGCTATGAGCCCCGGGATAATTATGAGGAGTGAGAGACCGAAGAACCAGTACCTTTTTTCAACCAGGTTATACATTTCAGCCTCCTTTGCCTAAATTCCCAGAAGCCACCGTCTCTTTTCCAGTAAACGGCCGGCTAAGTCAAAGACAAAGGTTATAAAGGTGCGAGTCATGGTTATAGCCGTGAACATGCTCACACATACCCCGATGAAAAGAGTGATAGCGAAACCTTTCACCATGCTTGCTCCAAAGTTGGAGCCAAACCAGTAGAGGACCACGCATGTCAGAAGGGTTGAAAGGTTTGAATCCCTGATGGAAGTCCATGCTCGGCTGAAGCCGGCTTCAATGGCTACAGGTAGAGGCCTGCCCTGGCGCAGTTCTTCCTTCATCCTCTCAAAAATCAGGATATTGGCATCCACAGCCATACCTGTGGAAAGCAAGAATCCCGTTATACCGGGCAAGCTTAAGGTCACCCCGGGGAATAAGCCTGGAATGCCAAACTTGTAAATAGCAAGGTTTATAAGGCCGTAAGAAATAAGGGCGAGGTCAGCCAGAAAGCCAGGGAGTCGGTAGTAAGTCAGCATGAAGGTTAAGACCACTATGATTCCTATTATACCTGCCCTTATACTTTTCTGGATTGAATCCTGTCCCAAAGTCGGGCCTATGACCCTGGTCTGAATAACCTTAAGGGGAACAGGGAGAGCACCGTATCGGAGGATAATGGCTAAGCGCCTTGCTTCCTCCAGGGTGAAACCTTTTTCGCTGGTTATCCTTCCCCTCCCTTCGGTTATTGCTTCCCTTATCCTGGGGCAGGAAATAACCACCCCATCCATTACAATGGCCAGGAATTCTCCCACATGCTCCCGGGTGTATTTGGCAAAGATCTCTGTCCCTTCAGGAGTAAGTTCAAAATCTATCTCCGGTCTGCCAAATTCATCGCTCCCAACCTTTGCCGATTTCAAATGTTTGCCGGTCATTATGGTCCTGTAAACCTGAACTGCGGGGGTGATTTCAGAGGTAGGGGTAATAGTTGGAGTTACTTCGGGGGTGGGGGTAATTTCATAAGTGGTGTTAATTTTCAAGCCTTCGGGGAGCGGAGTCGTTCCTGCTTCCACGAATTCCAACCGCCCGGTGGCTTTCAAAGTAGCGATGGCTTCGTCAGGGTTTACGATGCCTGGTAGCTCCACAAGGACGCGTTTTTCCCCCTGACGCTGGACCACAGCCTCTACCACTCCCATTCCGTCAACTCGGTTCTGGACGATGTTCCGGGCTGCTTCCATATCTTCCGCGGTAATTTTCTCCCCGGGGGGAAGGTCGGCCTCCAGGACCACCTGAAGGCCTCCTTTAAGGTCAAGGCCGAGGCGGAATTTTATTTCCCGGTAAATCTTGATGGGCCCCAACTGGATATTAAGAGCCTGGGTTTGGGGTAAGTCAACCCACAGGCAGAAAGCGATAAGGAGCACTATTGCCAGGAGTATAAAGAGGTTCCGTTCCCTCAATTTTCACCCTCCCTAAAAGGTCTGCGTTGGATTATACTTCTAAGGCTGCAGGGTGTCAAACGCCCTGCTTTTTGCCAGAAGAAAAATTTGCCCGCCCCATTTTGGGGGAAGCTGCTTTTAAGGAAGGGGCGGGCAAGGCAATTTCTATAACAAGCCCTGACCAGCGCCAGAGGAAGAAGCAGTCCTGCGTCGTTTCAACGCATCTGCCGCATCCGCAGACGTCGGGCTCCGATCAGTATCCATCCGAGAAAGACCACTCCTATTACCCCAATCCACAGGGCCGTCACAGGTGCTCCTCCTGCCCGGAAATCCACCACCTCCACTGCCGTGGGGCGGCTCTGCCGGATGACTACGGTGGCGAAGTTGGAGTAGAACCCCTCCACTGCCGCCCGGGCGGTGTTAGTGATGGCACCGGTGTTCACATCCTCCTGTGTGACAGTGTAGTATGCCGTGCAGGTGATTGCCTCGCCCGGGTCCAGGAAGTTGTCGCCGTCGGGATTCACCGTTGTGACCGGCGGGCAGGCAACCGCCGGCTTCGTGTCCGTTACCGTCACCGGGCC
>Ga0105163_1001832_pt1 | contig 10705 bp, 9 predicted proteins | sample JNZ110809AmetaG_FD_81531 | JGI IMG/M metagenome (GOLD analysis project Ga0105163, IMG submission 81531) | Hot spring microbial communities from Jinze hot spring, China to study Microbial Dark Matter (Phase II) - JNZ 110809A | ecosystem: Environmental > Aquatic > Thermal springs > Hot (42-90C) >... | reverse complement strand
TTCCAATACTGGGAAGGCTTCTTGCCTGGATAGCTTCCTTAATGGGCCTCGGTTCCTTCTGGTTTTGGGTCAGCGCAAAGTCTGAGGAGGTTACCCCTGCATCTGCAAGCCAAGAGTAAAGCTTTAGGAGGTTAAAAAATGAATTTGGTTATAGAAGTGGTGGATTTGCACAAATCTTATGGCCCCATCCGGGCTGTGGACGGCATATCCTTCCAGGTGGAAGAGGGGGAGATATTTGGAATGGTGGGGCCAAACGGCGCTGGCAAGACTACTACCATTGAATGCGTGGAAGGGCTACGCCGCCCCGACCGGGGAATTATCAGAGTTCTGGGGCTTGACCCTCATCGCCAGAGATATGAAGTGCGGCAACGAATTGGAATACAGCTCCAGGAGGCTTCCCTGCCCCGCCGTTTGAAGGTGTGGGAAATCATGGACCTCTTCTCCTCCTTCTACCGTCGTCATGTGGAGTGGCTTCCGCTCCTGGAACAAATGGGCTTGAATGATAAACTAAACGCTTACTTTGAATCCCTCTCTGGAGGTCAGAAAAGGCGCTTATTTATAGCCCTTGCCCTCCTCAATGACCCGGAAATAGTTTTCCTGGATGAATTGACCACTGGACTTGACCCTCAAGCACGCCGGGCTATGTGGGATCTGGTGCGGGAAATACGAGCTAAGGGCAAAACCGTTTTCCTCACCACCCATTATATGGAAGAAGCCGAAAGGCTCTGCGACAGGGTAGCTATCATAGACCGGGGTAAAATTATTGCTCTGGACAGGCCTGAAAACCTAATACGTTCCCTTGGGGCAGAGCAAAGGGTGGTTTTTAACACTTCTGAGTCTGTAGAAGAGAAGCTTCGCCAGGTGCCAGGGGTGGTCCGGATAGAACGTATAGGGGAAAGGGTAATCGTGTATGGCCAAGGCGACAGGCTTTTAAGTGAGCTGATAAACTTCCTTGAAAAAGCGAGGATTAACTTCTGGGACCTGCGGTTTGAGCAGCCTTCGCTAGAAGATGTGTTTTTGGCCCTTACAGGGCGAGAGATGAGGGATTAAGGAGGGAGTATGCGGGGATTGTTGAAGCTCACGTTAATAGGGATAAAATTATACCTGCGGGAGCCAGTGGCTTTTTTCTTTACCATAATCTTTGCCCCGCTTATGCTGCTCCTCTTCGGCTCTGTTTACGGCAATGAACCTAACCCTTTATTCAGTGGTCGTGGAACCGTAGACGTAATGGTGCCAGCCTATATCGGGATAATAATTGTCACTGTTAGTTTGCTCAGTATACCGATAAACACAGCATCAGCAAGGGAAAGCGGAGTTTTGCGACGATTCCAGGCTGCACCTCTTCACCCCCTGGCTTACATGACAAGCGAGCTTATTAGCAACCTGGTAGTAACGGTTTTAGGGGTTCTGTTCCTCATCCTTATTGGAAGACTGGTTTACAATGCCCGATTCAATGGAAATATCCTAAGCGTTTCTGCTGCTTTCCTCCTCGGAACCTTCGCCTTTTTCTTCCTCGGTTACCTTATTGCTGCCTTAGCTCCTACTGCTCGCACTGCTGAAGCTGTAGGGATGATTTTAGGTTTTCCCATGATATTCTTTTCAGGAGCATCTGTCCCCTGGGAAATACTTCCTTCGGGGGTACGTGCTTTCGGCCGTTACCTGCCCCTTACTCATTTGGTTTCCCTCTTGAAAGGGCTGTGGTTTGGTGACCCCTGGAGCCAGCACCTCCACGAAGTAGCGGTGCTTTTGGCAATCCTGCTCTTAGGAGGAGCTATAGGTACTAAATTATTCCGATGGGAATAGGAGGCAATATGGTTAAGAGGATCTTTCTGGGCTTAATTTTAGCTCTTTTCCTGTGGAGCTTCGCCTTTCCTGCCTTTGCTGAAGGTGGGAAAGTGCTGTTGGGCGAAAGCTTTACCCTTAAGAGTGGCGGAACTTACCGGGGTGATGTGGTCATTTTTGGGGGAAATCTCTTTCTTGAAAAGGATAGTGTCCTTGAAGGAGACGCAGCTATATTCGGAGGATGGGCAGAAATAGCTGGCACTCTGGAAGGTGAATTGGCCGTTTTCGGAGGCAATGTCCGGGTTAAAAGGACTGGCAGGATAAAGGGAGATGTGGCAATAATGGGGGGAAGGGTAGAAAAAGAGGAGGGTGGGGTTATAGAGGGAGAGGTTGTGGAAATGGTCGGTTTGAGATGGCTGGAGCGTCCTTCCCTACTTCCCTTCCCCATTCCTTCCTATCCATCCTTAGGGAATTGGGTCAGCTGGCTTTTGGGGAGTGGCATTCGTTTCGTGATCACCCTTTTGGCCCTCATAGCGGCCTCGGTGCTGATAATAAGCCTCTGGCCTGAGCAGGTCAAAGTGGTCGCTGAAACTTTGCTCACAGCACCCTTGGAGAGCGGTGGAATCGGCCTGGCGACCATTGTATTGGGAATTCCGGTTGGGCTTGTGCTTATTGTTTTTGCTTGCCTGGGTTTTTTCGTCTGGCTTGCACTTCTGATAACGGGCCTCTTCGGTCTCACCGCCTTAGCCTATAAAGTTGGTGAAAGGGTAATGGTGGCTTCTGGAGCTCAAAGGCTTTCACCCATCTTCCAGATCATACTGGGCGTTACCCTGATTCACCTTCTGGGCTTAATACCATGCCTGGGCTTCCTGCTCCAGCTTGTGGTATACTCTTTAGGAATAGGGGCTGTGATCTTGAGCCGGTTCGGGACTTACAGGGGTTACTCTGAAAAAGCGATAGTGACTCAGCAGTAGGTAAGATATTTAATGGTGGAGCGAGCTCTCAGGTTGAGTGAGCCCCAGGGAATCAACTATACGGAAGGAACGGATATGGTCCTATGGGGCGGCGCTGGCTGGAAATTGGGAGATAAGAGGGGAAGGTTTAATTGGAGAAAGCGATAATAGCTGAGAATCTTACTAAAAAATTCGGGAATTTCGTGGCGGTAGACCACATAAATTTCACCGTGAAACGGGGGGAAATATTTGGTTTCCTGGGGCCGAACGGAGCTGGTAAGACCACCACAATAAGGATGCTTTTGGGCCTACTTCGCCCTACCGAAGGCCAGGCCTGGGTATTGGGATTTGATTCTCAGAAGGAGACGGAGGAAATACGTAAACGCATCGGATACATGACCCAGAAATTCAGCCTATACAATGACCTCACGGTGGAAGAAAACCTTCGCTTCTATGGCCATGTGTACGGCCTTAAAAGCAAAATATTAGAAGAGAGGATTAACTATGCCCTGGAAATGGCCGGGCTTAAAGGAAAAGAAAAAGTGTTAACTTCAAGCTTATCAGGAGGATGGAAGCAGCGCTTGGCTTTCGGTTGTGCTATCTTGCATCAACCGGAGATGCTTTTCCTGGATGAGCCGACAGCCGGGGTTGACCCCATTTCAAGAAGGGCCTTCTGGGACTTGCTCTACGAGCTGGCCGATAAAGGGGTAACGATTCTGGTCACCACCCATTACATGGATGAAGCCGAGCATTGCAATAGCCTGGTCCTGATACACAATGGGCGTATAGTAGCTCAGGGCTCACCTCAGGAATTGAAGAGGGAAATGGAAGGTTGGGTTCTGGAAATACATTGCGATAACTACCAGGAAGCATTGACAATCTTAAGGAAACACGCTTTGCCCGTTGAGCCTGTTTCTCCGGAACACCCCTTTTTAGCCTTGAGCGGTGAGCTGGCTCTCTACGGCTCAGCGATCCACCTTGTAACCCCCGAAGCCGGGAAATTCCGGGACTTCGTTGAAGAAATTCTGCTTAAAAATGGTATAAAAGTTCACTCCATTGAATCCATTATCCCTTCCCTTGAGGACGTTTTCATTGCCAAAATAAAAGCGGAGGATAATTTTACGCCCGAAGCTTAAGCCCTCTATCAGCCTCTCCCTTCAGCCCACAAAGGCGGTGAATTCTAAATAATTTTCCCCCGCCAGCAGAGCTGAGGCATTTTCCATGAAGGGCAAGGTATGTTAAAATAGTAAGGGGTTACCGCTAAAAAGGGGGCCAGGTGGGCCGTTATATTTTTTACCGCTTTATTCGGGCTTTTATAACGCTTTTCCTTTTCCAGACCACTCTCTTCCTATTAATCCATGCTCTTCCGGGAGATTTCGTGAGCACGGCCGTGGGACTGCCCCCTGTGTGGAAAAAGGCTTTAAGGGTTTACCTCGGCCTCAATTTGCCCTTATGGAAGCAATATATCCTTTGGATGAGAGGCTTTTTCAGCGGTAATCTTGGCCGAAGTTTCCTTTTCCCCCGCTTATCTGTGCTCAGTGTCCTCTTAATGGCCCTCCCTAAAACGCTCCTTCTCCTGGTTCCCGCCACCATTTCAGCGTGGGTTCTGGGATTATGGCTGGGCAAAAGGTTAGCCTGGCCTCCGAAAAAATCTTCCCCCGTTAACGCCTCTATCACAGCCTTCGCAGTCGCCAGCCATTCTTCTTTCCTCCCATGGGTTGCTTTTATGCTGATCCAGATCCTCGCTATAAGGTTAAGGTGGTTTCCCGCCCAGAGCGAAACGAGCCTTGAACTATGGACCGATGTAACCGTTTCTTCCAGCGATATTATGGTTTGGATGCTTGTCTCTTTTATAATAGCAACGATTGGTTGGTGGGCGATCGGTCAGAAAACTTACCGGTGGAGGAGAGCAGCAAGGGTTGCCTTCAAAGTCTTTTTCCTGACAGCCATTGGCCTGGCCTGGTGTTTTTCCGGGTGGTCCCGTTTAGCTTTGGATATCCTTTGGCATCTGGCGCTTCCTTTTACCGCCCTCGTTGTTACCACCTTTGGTGAGATCATGCTTCTGACGCACACCTCTATGAACGTCTTGAGGGGGGAGGATTTTGTCCTCTTAGCCAGGGCCAAAGGGCTCCCGGATAGCAGGATAAGAAATGGCCACCTTGGAAGGCTCGCAACCCTGCCCTTGCTGAGCCGTTTCATGCTCCAATTCCCTTTTCTCCTCCTGGGAAGCTTTGTAATAGAAAAGATGTTTTTTTGGCCCGGTGTCGGATTCCTCCTTTTCCTGGCCATTGATTATCAGGATGTCCCTCTTTTAATGGGCACCCTATCCCTTACGGGAATCCTGCTTCTTGTCTCCCACATAACGCTGGATATCATTCAGGCCTGGATAGACCCGAGATTGAGGGAAAAAATACATGGATAAGTGGCTTAAGGTGGCGTTATTCAGAAATCCTAAGGGTCTGGTAGGCACTATTATACTGAGCTACTTTGCCCTTATGGCTTTATCTCACCCTATCCTCATGGCCTGGTTCTGGAACAGGGAGATATATCATCCCATGGTAGGCTTTGACCCCGATATTGTCCCACATCCGACCTTTCCTTCCATTCAGCATCCCCTGGGGACCGATTCCTTTGGTAGAGATATCCTGAGCCAGCTTCTATATGGGGCTGGCACCTCTCTTGGGGTAGGGTTTACCTCTGGCCTGGTTGCTTCAATACTGGCTGTAGCGGTCGGGGTGGCTTCTGCCTACTTCAGGGGAAAGGTTGAAACTTTATTAATGGGTCTATGCGATGTTGTGATCCTCCTCCCTCCCCCTATAATCCTTTTAATAATCGGCCTTCTGGTGGATATGCACTGGCCTGTTTTGGCCCTTTTCTATGGGATCCTGGCGGGCCTTGGCACACCCGCCGTCATCATAAAAACATGGGCACAGAGTGTAACAGTAAAGGGATTTGTGGAGACAGCAAAGCTTGCAGGTGGAAATGACCTTTACATTATCCGTCGGCACATACTTCCCTACATCCTCCCAGCAGGCTTCCTCTTCATGATGTTCACTGCTTCTGGCTCTGTCCTGACAGAGGCGTTCTTATCCTTTTTCGGCCGAACCAGGATAAGGATGAGCTGGGGGTCTATGATATGGTTCACTCAATTGACCTTTTACTGGTCAGCGGAAGGGCCTCAGTGGCACGCCCTCTTTCCTCCAGCTTTAGCCATAATTGCTTTTTGCAGTGCTTTTTACCTCTTGAGCAAGGCGGTGGAAGAAGCTCTTGATCCTATGGTCAGGAGGTTTGCGTGAGGGACAAAGCGGTGGGTTTGGTTATAACAGCAATGTTTCTGGGGCTGGGGATACTGTATGCCTTGTACACCCCTCCATGGCAGGCCCCGGATGAGCCCGCTCACTATAACTACATTGCTTTTCTGGTTCAGGAAGGCCGTCTGCCTGTTTTGAAAATGGGGGATTACCCTCATTCCTACCTTGAGGAGATAAAAAGCCGCCATTTTCCTCCTGAAATGTCCATTGAGCCAATCCGCTACGAATTCCATCAACCCCCTCTGTATTACATCCTGGCCTCGCCTTTGTTTGCTTTAACGGGAGGGAACCTTTTTGTGTTGCGGTTTTTCTCCCTGCTAATCGGGGCATTAACGGTATTTACAGCTTTCCTTGTGGTCAGGGAGCTTTTCCCTGAAGGGATAGAGCTGGCAGCCGGAGCCGCCGCTTTCGTCGCCTTTATTCCGATGCACATTGCCATGAATGCTTCGGTCAACAATGATGCGCTGGCTGAGCTTTTTATTGGGCTTTTCCTTCTGGAGACAATACGGCTTGCAAAGAAGGGGTTTCCGGAAGAAGGCCTGTGGAGGCCCTCGGTTTTCATAGCCCTCAGTTTTCTAACCAAAACCACAGCTTATATTACCTTTGTCCTTTACCTTATAACTTTTGCTGTGTGGGTCTGGCGTTCCCATTCGTGGAGCAAGGGCTTGCGTCTCCTATGCCTGAGTTTATGGCCTCTGCTTTTTACTTTCCCATGGTTTATCCGGAACATGGCCGTTTACGGCCCTGCCGACCCCCTTGGACTCTCCAGGCATGATGCGATTGTGGTAGGACAGCCTCGCACTTCCGAATGGCTTGAGGAGATGGGCATCCAGCGCCTTCTCAAATCTTTTCTCCTTACATCCTTCCGGAGCTTCTGGGGCCAGTTCGGATGGATGGCTGTCCCCATGGATGAGCGAATCTATGCATTGCTATTCCTGGTCTCCTGCCTCGCTTTGGTGGGATTGCTGCACTGGTTCCTGAAAAATTGGCGAGAGCTAAAGTCCTTTCAACGCACAGGTCTTACCATAGCGGCTTTTTCCTTCATTCTCACAGCCCTTTCCTTCATCTGGTATAATTTCAAATTTGTGCAACACCAGGGACGATACCTTTTCCCTGCCCTAATCCCCTTGGGTATTGGTTTTTCCATCGGACTTAAGGAGGGTCTGAAGAGAAAAATTATGGGGATAACAGCTTTTATCTTTGCCTTGCTGGTCTTTGGCCTGGTCCTCAAAGGCTTCCTGACCGATGACTGGAACCGTTTTACTTTAACTGTGTTCCTTATGGGGGCTACGGGCTGCGGGGCAAAAGCTTTATTACCTGAGCGGTGGGATGCATTCTTTTTCAGTTTATTCTTCGCTGGATTAGCCCTCCTGAGCCTCCTTTGCCCGTGGATTTATATAAAGCCTTACCTTTAACCCCGGGCTTTTCAGCAATTTAAGGTGACCTCAGGAAGAACCCCTTTAAGCCATTGCTCCACTTCGTTAATCCCCATTTCCTTTTGAGCGCCGTCCGTCATATTGCGAACGATAACATTTTCCCGGGCCATTTCCTCTTCGCCTATTATGATGGTGTAAAGGACACCAGCTTTATCGGCCCTTTTAAGTTGTGCTTTTAGGGAGCGGTTACCAAGGGCGTGAGTTGCAGCTATTCCGGAGCGCCTTAATCTGGAAGTAAGTTTTACAGCTTCTTTCTTGAGGCTTCCGCTGGTGAAGGCCACAAACACTTTAGGGCTTTCAAGAGGCGGAACCTTTATCCCCTGGTGCTTCATTATCATCACGATTCGTTCTATTCCGGCCGCAAAGCCAACTCCGGGGGTTGGGGGACCACCAAGCTCCTGGGCGAGGCCATCGTATCGGCCTCCACCGCAAACAGCGTTTTGAGCTCCTATTCCTTCGGCCCAGACCTCAAAGACGGTTTTGGTGTAATAATCCAATCCTCGCACAAGGCGGTGGTTCAAAGTATAAGGGTGGCCTTCCATCTCAAGATAATCAAGCAGGGTTCGGAAGTGGGAAGCGCATTCATCGCACAGGAAATCTATAATCTTCGGTGCTTCCGCTATTACAGGCTGGCACTGTTCGTTCTTGCAATCCAAGAGTCTGAGGGGGTTACGCTCAAGGCGCCTGCGGCAATCCTCGCATATAAGGGCGGTTTTCCCACTGTAATAATCCCTGAGGACTGTGACATAGGTCGGGCGACATTTCGGACAGCCAGTGCTGTTAACCTGGAAGGAAAGGCCTTTGAAGCCCAATTCTTCATATAAGTGCCATGCCAGGGTCATGACCTCAAAGTCCAGGGCTGGATCTTGCTCTCCCAGGGCTTCAACGTTGATCTGGTGGAATTGACGGAAGCGCCCAGCTTGAGGCCTTTCATAGCGGAAAGCGGGACCTATTGAATATAGCCGAACGGGCTGGGGCCAGAGATGCATTCCGTGCTCTATGTAAGCCCTTACAACCCCAGCTGTAAACTCCGGCCTCAGGGTGAGGGAATCACCCCCTTTGTCAAGAAATGTGTACATCTCTTTTTCCACAATATCAGTGGTTTCCCCCACGCTCCTGACAAAGAGCCCTGTATCTTCAAAGACAGGTATATCTATGGGCTGATAGCCGTAAAGGTGGAGCAAACGCATAGCCGTATTTTTGACATAAAACCAGTATGGCTGCTCTTGGGGCAAGATATCTTGAGTCCCCCTCGGGGCCTTATACACCCTCTCCCTCCTACAAACTTTTTAAAAAAGTTTAACCTTTTTCGCGCACTTTGTCAAAACTTTTACGACGGGCCTTTCCGTCCAGCGGCCTCTTTGACGCATTAGGGGGTAAAGGTGTAAAATGTTGAAGGAGGTTAGGGGACTATGAGGAATTATAGCAGAGCAATGGTTTTTACCTTGCTTGCTTTCGCCTTTAGCTGGGCGGCTATTGAGCTTTATTTTGCCCTCGGAGGGAAATGGGCTGGCGGGGGTTTCGCCGCCTTTTCCATGGCTGTTGTATACATGTGGATCCCGGGCTTGGTAGCAATCATGGTGCAGAAATTGATTTACCGGGAGCCATTGAAGATTTCTTTCTCTTTGAACCGATGGTTCCTGGCCGCCTGGGTTATCCCCCCTGCCCTTACCCTGTTTTCCTCTGTCATAAGCCTTGCCTTTCCCGGGGTAAGTTTCTCAGCAGATATGAGCGGATTGGCCGAAAGGGTAGCCGCCTACGCCAGGAACATCCCGCCGGAGCAGTTGGAAGCCCTCAAAGCTCAGCTTGCTGCAACCCCCCTATGGGTTGCATTGGTGAGCGGAATTGTTCAAGGACTTCTGGCTGGTGCTACAATAAATGCTCTTGTAGCTTTGGGGGAAGAATTAGGGTGGAGATGGTTTCTTTTTAAGGAGCTTTTGCCCATCGGATTCTGGAAATCCCAGGCCCTCATCGGTTTGATTTGGGGTATTTGGCACGCCCCCATTATCCTCAGAGGGCACAATTACCCCCAGCACCCTGTCCCTGGAGTCTTCATGATGTGTTTGTTCTGCCTGCTTCTCTCCCCAATAATCGGGTACATAAGACTTAAGGCTGGGTCTGTCCTGGCCGCCGCCTTGATGCATGGCACCCTTAACGGGACCGCTGGCATTGGCTTGCTTTTCCTCAAAGGAGGAAATGACCTTACAGTGGGAATAACAGGGGTTGCCGGGTTCATAGCAATGGCCCTGGCTAATTTAGCCATTTACTTTTGGGGTAAACCTCAGTAGCCCAGAGTTTTATCCACTACATTGAGAAGTTCTTCTCCCGCCAGATAGCGGCGCAGGTTCTCGGCAAAAAGGGCAGTGGCTCTGTCATCATATCTGGGGGTTATCGCTGAAACGTGCGGGGTCAAAAGGACGTTAGGGAAGTTCCAGAGAGGGCTTTCGGGAGGTAAAGGCTCCTTTTCAAAGACGTCTAAAGCGGCGCCTGCCAATTTTCCCTCACCCAGTGCCTCCACAAGAGCTGCCTCGTCTACAATTGCCCCCCTGGCTACGTTTATGAGGTAAGCGGAAGGCTTCATAGCCGCCAGCTCTTCCCGCCCGATCATGTGGTAAGTTTCAGGGGTAAGGGGAGCGGTTATGACCACAAAATCGCAAAGGGGAAGCATTTCTTTAAGGTTGGAGTTGGGATAAAGCCTCTCCACCAGTATGCCCTCAGGATCCCCCACCTCTGGTAGCTTATAACCCTTATCAGTGTTGACATCTACATGCCGTTTCGTGGCAAACACCCTCATTCCGAAAGCTCTGGCTAACCTGGCTACTTCTCGTCCGATACTCCCGTAGCCAATTATCCCGATGGTTTTATCCCGCAACTCATCGGAAAGCAACACTTTTTCACGATTGGAAGGCCACTCCCGGTGTCTTTGATAATTTAAAGCTTGAGGCAGTCTCTTTACAAGGGCCAGCATCATCGCAAATACATATTCCGCGATGGGAATAGCGTGGATGCCGCTGGTGGTGGTAATTATGACCTGGCTCTTCATCACAGGGGAATCCAGCAGGTGGTCAACCCCAGCGCTGGAAAGCTGAATCCATTTGAGCTTCGGAGCCACCTCAGCAGGATCAAAAGGGAACCAGAAAGTGTAAAGGATTTCCACATCTTTCAAAAGAGGCCTCATCTCTTCCGGAGTTCGGCATGTAACCTGGCTTACCTCAAGCCTCGG
>Ga0105163_1001831_pt1 | contig 10711 bp, 10 predicted proteins | sample JNZ110809AmetaG_FD_81531 | JGI IMG/M metagenome (GOLD analysis project Ga0105163, IMG submission 81531) | Hot spring microbial communities from Jinze hot spring, China to study Microbial Dark Matter (Phase II) - JNZ 110809A | ecosystem: Environmental > Aquatic > Thermal springs > Hot (42-90C) >... | reverse complement strand
ATGTTGAAGTATACTTAGTTCAAATATTAGGTTTCCCATTATTGGGTCCGGGATAGTGTATGTATCTTCTTTCTTCTCTATTATTATAGCTTTCTCTAAATTTTGAATTATATCGTTGAGTACTTTGCTATTTATATTCATAGTATTCTTAAGTTCGCTCCATCTAGCTGTTAAAAGCTTCAACAATTTTATGTATTTCTCATGTGTTCTACGTGACTCTAGAAATTTTTTAAGTTCTTCTTAAAAGTATTTGTTTTCCTTCTTGATATACCTGCTCCAACGCTTCTTTATGTGTTAACCTACGTATATACCTCATATTTCCGTAGTAAGCTAGCCACCCTGGGTATCCTCCAAGTAGATCTATAGCCTCCTCTAGCTCAGTTATTGGTAGATCTAGTCTACACTCTCTAAACCCTTTAATAAGGAACTCTAAGCAATAGAATACAGTTAAGATAACCTAAAACACTCATCTCTACAATATCATAATCTATAGGTAACAATTCGTTAACAGATGTTGTTAAAAAGATTGGCGAGGTACGAAGACCTCATATTGGAAGCAGACGAACACTACCCAAAATACCTTGGGAAAGTGAGAGAAGAGCTAAAGCTAAATTCTTAACTAATAAAATAAGCTCTAAAAAGGAAGCAAACCCTATAAAGAGAATCTAGATTAAGAGAAAAACAGTGATGGCAGGCCGTAGACCTCTTCACAGCAGTTATGAGACTATACCTTTCAGTTATGAAACCTCGGCATAAGAGTCGTGGACTCACTTTAGTAAATATTACCGTGGCAGGAGTATAGAGCTGGTAGGATACCCACTAAGCTCCCACCAACTAACACGCCCTCTACACAATACGTCTCTTATTAGAGAAAATTCGAAGACATATAATAATATACTAATATACTATGGTATAGTATATTAGTACCTAAGTATATACGTTATGCGCCGGGCTTAATCACACAGAGCCTAGAACTCTACCTCTGGCTCCCCCACCACCGATTTAAGGAGCTCAACCCTCTTCTTGTAAGCCACCCCAGCCCTGGACCTCAACACCAGCTCACTTGTCATACTAAACGTGATTGATTTGATGGGTCTTCCGAAGCCCACAAAAAACTTATAAATCCGTCAAAATGAAACAACGACGAGAAACAATCAGGGAAAGACTGAAAGATTGAAAATATTATGGTGATAGTTCATCTCTGTAGAGCTTTTTGTTGGTAGGTACGAAGATCTTAGATCTATCATTAGGATATTGAAGGGGGTTGTAAAAGGGTCTAAGGTATTAGGTTATAGAGTTGTTGATGAAGGTATTGGTTGGGGTGAAATAAGCGATATAAATGATTTACCACTAGGTTTTTCTGATATTCAGAAACCAGGCTTCTATAGGTTATCCAAAGGTATTAGGTTTAGGCATAACCTTACATCCCCTAAATTATACCTTCATCCACCTGAGCAATTAGTTTCATTAGTGCTACCAAACTATAGGATTGTAGGCGATGATTTGCATATTGATAGGGTTATACTATTTGGTATTAAGCCCTGCGATTTGAGGGCTATCGGTATTTTAGACTCTATTCTAGGTCTTAATAAACACCCCATCTATACTAGGATGAGGAGCTCTATAGTTGGCGTTGTTGTTGAAGAATGCTTAGAGCCTGGGGAGACATGTTTTTGCGGAGCTCTTGGAGCAGGTCCAAGCATATTGCAGGGTTTTGATATAGCGTATGCTAGACTTCGAGAAGATCTCGTCTTATTTAAGTACGGTAGCGATATAGGTAAAGAGGTTATTAGTAGAGCTAACCTAGTAAAAGCTGATAGAGATATAGTTTCTCTATATCAAGAACTTATTGATAGGTGTAGAAAAACCACAGAAACCCGGATACCTAGTATCAATGAGATTAAGGATGCCTTAAAGAAATCTATGAATAACACGCAGCTATGGAGTAGATTATCATCTAAGTGTGTTGGCTGTGGAAACTGTAACTATGTATGTCCAACCTGTTTCTGCATAGAAATCGAAGATATTGTATCAGATGGGTTGAGTAGGAGAGTAGGTAAATGGATTGGATGCTTAACCTATACCTATGGCCAAGTTGCTGGAGGGCACTTTAGACCCCGGCTATACACTAGGTATAGGCATTTTGTACTACATAAATTCCTCTTTTACCCTATGCAGATAAACGATATTGGATGTGTTGGTTGTGGTAGGTGTATTACTTGGTGTCCTCTTGGAATAGATATAAGGGATACGCTTAGAGAGGTTGTTAAGAATGGATAGAGAGGAAGAAAAGCTAAGCATATTTGCGTTTAGGAGAGCCATAGTCGTTAACGAGATTGAAGAGGCCCCTAATGTCAAGACCTTAGCCATGAAGTTCAGCGGAGATTACAATGCATCACCTGGTCAGTTCAACATGATTTATGTATATGGTCTTGGAGAGGTACCGATATCCCTAGCCAATCTACCTAAATCTGTAGGTAGATCTACTGTTGTTGAACATACTATTAGAAATGTTGGAGCTATAACGAAGGCTGTTGTCTACAGAATTAGTATCGGCTCTATAGTTGGGATTAGAGGGCCCTACGGAAGAGGGTGGCCTTTGAATGAGGTAGAGGGTAGAGATATACTGATAATCGGCGGCGGCATAGGGATGGCTCCTCTAAGACCTACTATAAAGTACATAGAGAAGTCTAGGGAGAGGTTCGGTAGAATCAATATCTTATTTGGCGCTAGAACTCCTCAAGATATGCTCTATAAATATGAGCTCGATTCATTTAAATCTATACCTAATACAAAGCTTATGTTATCGGTCGACACCTATTCAAATGGTTGGCAGTACTACGTAGGATTTGTAACAGATTTAATAAACTACGTAGATACCGATGTAGATAATGCCGTTGCTTTTTTATGTGGTCCCGAGCCCATGATGAGGATAGGGGTTAAGAAGCTCCTAGATAAAGGGTTCCGCAAGGATTGTTTATTCCTATCCCTAGAGAGGAGGATGAGATGTGGTGTAGGTGTTTGCGGCACGTGCCAATTTGGGCAATACTTTATCTGCAGAAATGGGCCTGTCTTTAGGTATAGTGATATAGAGGACTACATCTGGGTAGAGGGGATATAGGGTGTACAGAGTGGCTATCGTTAAAACAACTTCGTGTTCTGGCTGTATAAACGAGCTTGTGTACTGCTTAACATCTGATCCACAGATGATCAAGATATACAGAGTTGATTTCTCCCCCGAATTCGTGGATGGCGATATCCCAGATGAAATAGATATACTGTTTGTAGAAGGCTCTATATCGAACAATGCTCAAGAAAAGCTCTTAGTTGATTTAAGGAAGAGAACTAGGATAGCTATAGCTATAGGTACATGCGCTGTTATGGGGGGTATACAAAGCCTTAGATCTGGCAATAGTATCGATGACGTTAAGAGCTACGTATATCCAGAACCTAATCTAGTAGATGTTTACAGCGATGTAAAACCTGTAGACCAAGTTATACAAATAGACTTATCTTTCCCTGGATGCCCTGTAAATAGGTTAGCTATTGCATCCTTTCTAAAGAAATTCTCGTTAGGAGGGCTACCTATACCTATATATGAAAGCGTCTGTGGCGAATGTAAGAGGAAAAATATAGCGTGTGTAATGGTTTCAAAAGGCATGGCTTGCTTAGGGCCTATAACAGTTAACGGCTGTGGAGCTATATGTCCTTCTTTTAACCGCGGTTGCTATGGTTGCTACGGCATCAAGAGCTACGATATAGATGCGGCTAACTTTAAGGAATTTATTAATGTATTGCTCGGTTTAGGTATGGATAGAAGTTGTATCCTAACGTTAGTTAAAGGATATAGCTTTAAACTACTTAAAAACTCGTTGGTGATGAGCTATAGAGAAGATTTTGACTAGAGTTGAAGGAGAAGGAGAGATAATAATAATCGAAAGAGATGACGTAATCGAATCTGTTATCTACAGGATTTCCGAAAGCCCCAGATTCTTTGAGTATATTGTTAGAGGTAGAGATCTACAGATTGTTACCGATATTGTTAGCAGGATATGTGGATTATGTGGAGTTTCCTATGTATACGTAGCTTCAAAAGCTTTCGAAAAATGCCTAGAGATAGATGTAGCTGAAGAAATTGAAAACCTTAGGGTTGCTCTACACCTTATCGAAAGAATTAAAAGCCATATGATACATTTATTCTACTTAAACCTACCGGATCTTGTCTACACAAGATCATCTATAGAATTCTCTGATAGAAACCCAGAAATATCGAGAGATGCTCTAAGGGTTATAGCATGGTCTAGAAAAGCTATGGAGCTGCTTGGCGGAAGATTCCATAATGTCGTAAATATTAAGGTTGGAGGTGTGTATAGGGTACCAGATAGAGACGGCGTTAAAAAACTTGGCAAAGAGTTAGCCGACATCATTAAGAGTTTTACGAAGTTTGCTGAATTCTACCTAAGCTTAAGAACTGAACCAGAAAATCCTCAGAGGCTTTCCACAGCATCTATATACAGTAGAGGGTATCCTCATACAGGTGACTATATATCTCTTAATGGCTCTGTTTATAGTGTAAGTGAATTCTATAGAGAGATCTCCAAATATATTCAGAAGAGTTACTCAAATGCTCTACACTATAGAATAAAGGGCTCTAAGAGCTATGTTGTTGGACCTATCGCAAGGTTTAACCAATTCTATAACTACTTATCGAAAAGTATTAGGGAATTCATAGAATTGTATGGGTGGAAACCACCTATAGAAAATATATTCTATGGGTATGTAGCACGTATTGCAGAAACGTATGAAGCAGTACAACAACTAGAAGAGTTTATCAACAACTACAAAACTATTAACTTGGATAACGAAGAGCCTAAGAAAAACATAGATCACCTTGTATGCGAAGCAGCTGTAGAAGCTCCAAGAGGTATTCTCTATCATAGATACACAATAAACGAGAACAAGAAAGTTATTGCATGCGATATAGTTACGCCTACAGCTCAAAACTTAGCGGCAATAGAGGATATAGCCTTAGGAATACTTAGAGGAAGAAAAATAGATGAAAAAACAATATCGTTAGCAAGAAAAATAGCTATAGCTTTCGATCCATGTCTCTCATGTTCAGTACACGCTATACCAATAAAAATAATTAAAGCACACAACAGATAGTGCCACCCAGTGAATCTACCCTCATAGTCGAAGACCGTCATCTACTAATCTCTTTGTTACAGCTAGAGTCTATAGTTAAGAAACCTTTGTCTCTTACAAATTGTTAAACTAACATTTTCGCCATATTAAAATCGAGTTCGTCAGCGAAGAGAATACATCCACCACCTGCCCACTATGCGAAGCCAAGGACGGATACCACAAGAGAGTATATAGAGGATTGGTGAAACGCTACAAACACGACAAGGTATTCAACACAGACCTGGTAGGAGCACATAACATCCTGTTCAAAGCGAAAACCATTCCCCCGAGCCCCCTGCACTATGCGGGGTAGGGGTAATGCGCTGAGACCGGCGCAGGGCTGAACCCTGAAACTGGGGATGTAGCTCCAAACCTCCCCGAAACCCTCGCCCTTTAAGGCGGGGAGGAGGTCAGAGATTCCGTCCTAAAGGATATCATCGAAATTATTTTAAATCGACTACCCGTAGCGTAGGTTGTGGTGATATAAAGCATGGAGAAACTGAAGTTCTTCGATATAAAGGAAAAGAAAGCGTTTGAAACAGATCACTGACCTCCTCCCCGCCCTAAAGGGCGGGGCTTTCGGGATTGTAAAAAGAGTGTTAGTGTTGTGGTTTGCTGTGTTTCTTCTTTTCTAGTCTCTTCAGCTCTCTCATGACCTCCTTTATATCGAACTCGTGTACTCGGCTTACTCTATCGTCTGGTATCAGCTCTTCGTCTTCTACCTTCTCCTCGTAGACTATCACGATCTTGTCCGGCACCGTGTCGTCTCCGACGATCGCCATGGCGCTTCTCTCATCGACTTCTGCTACTAGCTCTAGGGAACCGTCCTCACGCATCCTATACACCGGCACCTTCTTCATGTAGACACCACTCCATAGTGTGGGCTCTAGGTTTTTAAATACTTGTATGTATTGGTGGGTGAGCTGGAGTGGTGGACAGATCCGAGGAAGCTGAAGCCGTAGCCGACGCAGTAGTTAGGGCTCTGGTAGCTAAGGTCAAGGCTATGGAGGCTCTAGACAGGGGGTTGCTGTCCGACGCAGGTGTAACTACCCTCGATAGGGTAGCCGTTATACTCGGGTCTCTGAATCCGAAGCTCTATAAAAAGTTGCTTTCTACAGAGCCTAGAGAAGAGGATATAGCTAGAGTACTTGAAGTTGCTAGAGATACAGATATGTGGAGTGAAGAAGTAGTGCTTCTAGCAATGGTTAGAAGAATGGTTGTAGATACTCTTAAGAATGATGTAGCTAGATTATCAGATCTATTCGATATACCGAAAGAAGGTGAAGATAGGAGAAAAGCTGTTGAGATTAGCTAACCGAAGACCTTCTTGAGATCTATTCTAGACTCTAGATAAGCTACAGGTACAGATGTTTTGCATAGAAATGCCTCTCTATTCAGTCTCTGGATTATCTTCCTCAGACCCCCGATCTTTCCATAGGCTAGTATTAGTGCAACTCTTTTGAATGGTGTATCCAGTAGCTCCTCTAGATAAGCTTTCTCTAATTCACTAAGACCCTCAATACCGTCAGCCACACCTTTTCTATACCCGTTCACTACTAGCGATGAAAGAACATGCTCTAGTTTACCTCCTAGATGAGCTAGTTTCTTCATCAACTCGCTAGCCTCTTTCTCAATCTCTTCGTAGCTTGGGATCTCTAGCTCTCCAACAGCTTCAACTCTATAGATAGGCATATGTAGCATCTTTGACTTCATACCTAGAAGTTGATCCAATTCATCTGCAAGCTCCACCACACCAGAGAAACTGTATCTCCACAACATATTATCCCAATCATTATCGTCATCTTTTTCATAGAGCTTCTTGAAGATTTCGTAGAGCTTCTTCTTCTTTTCTTCGTTATCCAGATTCTTCAATCTGTAGCCACTTTTGATGAAGAGCTCACTACAATTCTCAACCTCGCTTTTTCTAGAAACCCCTAAAGCTTCAAATATATTGGCACAGTCATAGAACTTGTATACATTGAAGAGATTCTCGCCGTTCTCTATATACATCTGTGCTATCTTGTATATGCTGTACTGTTGATTCCTTATCTTCGATAGATAGTTGTCAAACTTTCTCTCTAACTCATACGCTTCAGAATAATTTCCTTTATTCTTCAGCTCCTCTACATTTTTCTTCACAATCCGCTTTACTTCCTTTTTCTGCCACATTCTCCCTATATAGAGGAGGAATAGATCAATCAACAGCTCGTCATCTATAGTCGCGTTAGTCTCTACCTCAACAGGTTTAAGCTCAACTCTCTTAGCTATTATACCATACCTCTTGAGCTGAATCAATCTATACTCAGATAGTAGAGTTAGAGCCCAAGCCGCTTTAACAGCTTTCTCATCCTCGTAAGCTCTCCAGATATCTTCTCTCTTAGCACCAAAGTTAGTTGCAATAGGTAGATAGATGTCTTGCTCTTGAGACAACGCTTATCCCCAAATATACTACAGTAGTCTCTAAACTTTATAAACCGTTGCTATCGCTAAACAATTCTCTAGGCGATCTCCATGAAAATCTTGCTGGGACTCTACACGCTTCATTACGCTAATGTCTGATGTCTTGGTTATCACTATCGAGATGTCTCTGATCGGTATAGCCAAAGGTTTTCCACACTTCTTCAGCTTGCTTCTAGCTACAGCTTCTCTCACCTTCTTCTCTAGCTCTTCTCTCAACTCTTCTCTAAGTAGTTTTGGCGAGGTGAAGAGTCGGCATTTGAGTTCCACAATCTCTCTAGATTCTATCAGAGATAGAAGTATTTTTCTAAGTCTGTTGGCTGAGACCCCCCTCTCTCTACACAACTCGAGTAGCTCTCTCCACGAAACTACATCACTAGAGGTTCTCTTCAGTATCTCTTCAGCTATATAGGTCTCATCAACTCTAGTTAAGTTGATTGTGTCTATAGGAACCATGCCTCACCCATGAAGAATATATTAATACAACAGTTTAAAAGTATTTGCTTTAAATTTTAGTTATCTTTTCTTGGGGAAGAGTGTGCTCTGGACATCTAAGAAGAAGAGGATAGAGATTGAGACACGTGCTAGAAAACCCAGAGTTTCGGGCAATCTCTACGAAAGAGACTGTCATCTAACATCTGGCGGCGAGATCATAAGAATCAGACTCACGCCAGACACCTTTGTGAAGATGTCTGGAGGTGCATCAACTATAGCTATAAGACAAGCTCTCTTGATGAAGACCATAGGTGCTAAGTACATGCCTAGAGATGCTGTTGGCTACTCCTATGGAGTTACAGCACTTGGTTACGAAGGTTGGAGAGATCCTAGAGCCAAGGTCGAAGATCTTTGGAATGCACAGAAATGAAACGCCTATGGAGTGGTCTGGGTTAAGTATACAGGGTTTGGAGCTACTGTGAGTGGAGATGTTGGTGTAGCGTTGCTGAACCTGGCAGATGAGGTTTATGGAAACTTAAAGAGTATAGCTGGACTTCCAAACGATATACGAGCTATATCGGAGTGTGGAGTCGGTATCTACTTCTCATACTGTGACTATGTCGATAAATTGAGCAAAGCTGATAAAGCTCTCCTCTACTCTACATTCAAGATGCTGAGATCCACAGTTAGAGTATTTGGTGAAGAAGCTAAACCTAGCTGGGGAAAAGTGGCTGTATATACAGAGGATGGAGATTCTGTGAGAATCGAGGAGCGTGAAGCTAGTGCCAAAGTTTCACCGATATACGATGGATATCTAGCGATGCCATATATGTCTACAGATCCTATGAAAGATCTAGAGAAGCGAATCAATACGAAGATGACTAAAGAACAAATCTTGAACACGATTCTAGAGGGAGCTAAGCTACCCGAGGAACAATACATCAATGAAGCTAAAAAAGCTCTGTGGAGTGTTTTAGATAAGGTGCTACCAGGCTGGATCACGGTCGCTGGAGTGAATGTGTTTTCGATCCTATGGATACAGCCGTGATTAAAGCTATAGTCGATGGCGCTAGAGTGCTGAAGACTATAGACAAAGGGAAACCTGTTTCAGAGATTGCTCAAGCTGTAGCATCGATTGGAGGACTCGAGAAACTGTCTAAACAAGTTCTGTCTAGACTTGATGAAGCTACAGCAAATGGGGGAACAGTATCTGAGGAAGAGATTATCGAGTTTGTGAAGAGCTATACAAAGAATGAGAAGATTATCGAGCTAGTGAAAGCCTTATCTAAAGCTACTGGGTTAAGCTTAAACGATCGCAGACTCTGGGAAACTGTCTCAAGACTAGATAAACCGATTGGTAAAGATGTGGAAGTGCTTGCCAAAGCATTCTCCCAGATAGCTGGAGACGAAGAGATTGGGGAGCTGTTTGCAACAGCACATATCTTTCTTGATGGAGGGGTAGATCCATGGACTCTAGCTTCAAATCTCTTCAGCGAGAAGCGAAAAGAAGCCATCAAGCCATATCTAGTTCTAAAGGTAGGTGAAGAACTGAAAGCTCAATATAATATGGAGTATCTCTACAAAAATGACACCATCGGAATCAAGCTGGGGAATATCTATGAAAACTGCTTCGGTAGCAAAGGTGCTCAACTAGCTAAGCTCTACAGAGGACTGGGAATTGTTGTGCCGATGCTCTACATCAACAATCCAGAGAAGAGAGAAGAGATAGTAGAGCTAGTGCTCAACCCATCTAATAAGCTAGACGAGCTAATGCTCTACTCATCCTTCTACTCCTTCGGTGTACCGATCTCAAAAATGTTTAAGGTGCTTGGACACTACGAAGCATTCATACCGCTTGCATCCTTCATAACATATGATGAGTATGAGAAGTCTATGGAGCTAAAGCTCTATAGATCTGAAGGCGGTAGAGTTATCGAAGAAACAGCTATAGTCGGTGGATTAACAGATATCTTCAAAACTATTGACGAAGCTGTACTGAACTATATAGAGCAGGTCAAGAAATGGGGCGTATCACTCAATGAAGCCTCTGTGTATCAAGGCTTGTTATATATATTCTCTTCCAGAAGATACGAAGGAGAAGAAAAGCTAGACGATATGCTTCCAACAATATACGAAATACTTACTGGATACGCAAGAGCTACAGCTAGATTCATAGTAGAGCTAGAAGACGATCTACAGAAGCTGGATAAACTAAATGCAAAAGTGTCGAAAGCTATTGGAAAAATAGATGAAGAGAAGCTTGCTAAGTGGGTGGAGAAGAAATACTCCAAGATCCACAAAGAGCTGGAGGTATACAGAAGATCCGTAGAGGACCTGAGAAAAGCTCTGCTATCCGCTGTCCAGTACCTCCACCCACAATACATGTCCAACCTAATGGATGCCAGCAGAGCCACTTACGAGCTCCTCATGGAGTTCGAGAACCTCCACGACGTCGGCGTAAGGGTTGATAGGGTCATGGAGTGGCTCAAGAAGAAGGAAGAAGCTAAAGAGTTTAAAGAGGCTTGGGAAGAATTTTACGAAATCCTCGAGAGCTGGCACAGCGCCTACATATCAAGTCTGGCTTCTCTACCCCCGGAGATCTTATCTTCTCTACCGATAAACATCAACTCAAACT
>Ga0105163_1001829_pt1 | contig 10713 bp, 7 predicted proteins | sample JNZ110809AmetaG_FD_81531 | JGI IMG/M metagenome (GOLD analysis project Ga0105163, IMG submission 81531) | Hot spring microbial communities from Jinze hot spring, China to study Microbial Dark Matter (Phase II) - JNZ 110809A | ecosystem: Environmental > Aquatic > Thermal springs > Hot (42-90C) >... | reverse complement strand
TAAGCTAGCTCATACTCCACAGCAGTGAAGTGAACCTCGTACGTCTTCGGGTAAAGCTCCGCTGCAATCCGCCTAGTAATGGGAATGCCCTTCCCCTTCAGCTCGCTCACTAGCCTCTCGTGCACCACCGAGTACTTTTTTTCCCCAGAATGTCATTCAACACTACCACATCACTTGTCGAAGTCTCCTCACCCACGTACTTGTAAAATCCCTCAGATAGATATCCTGGCGCTCGTACCAAAGCTGTTTAAGAACCCTTACTGCCTCTCTAATCCTTCTCTCAATTCTGTCCAACATAGCCCCCAGAACACTCGCCTAAAACCCAAAAAAATGCATGAAAGGAATGCAATCCTTCTTTTTTCGCCTACTTCTCTCGCTTTTAGCCAAGCTCGCAATTGAGGAGAAAGCAAGCCTCGTAGTTGGAGCTGATGCTTCTCGTAAGCCCGCTGGAGCGGAGAGCGGAGTGAAGCCTATGAGCAGCTTGTCGAAACGAGAGTTGCATAAACTTTGTTTATCCGATAAGCTTTATTTTTAGAGAGTTGAATACTAAGGAAAACGTTTCGATTCTGAAGGGGTTAATTAATGATTGCTAATGATAAACTTGCTGTGAAGGATTAAATGTTTTTGATGCAGTTTATGTAAGATATCTTGTAAAGATGATACAGAAATGTTTTATGAGGCGTACTCGCTTCTAGTACAAGGCTGTGTGGTTATATAAACTGGGAGTTTTCCCGCTTATAGTGTTGCAGAGAACCTTCCGACAACACACCCTTAAACCTGTGCGTGAGCCCGCAGCTATTGGTAAGCGCTCCCCGGACGCTCTCTCACATTAACTGCCAGGCTTTACCATTCTCCACGTCTAGCTTGAGGAGAGGCCCGCTAAGATCTTCAGAGCTCCAGCTGCAAAAGCCCTCGCCTGGCCTGCCTCGGACAATCCAACTATCGGCAGTGCACTCTTGCCCAGTATGTCGGCTACTTCCTCGACCGATGTAAGCGATAAGATCAGTAAACCGAGTGCCGCGATATCGGTTATCCCGCTAGAGGAAAACTTCAAACCTGCCACCCTCTTCGCCAGCTCCTCCCTTACCTGTTTAGCTCTACCCTCAGCGGTCCCCGCTTTCTCAAGTGCAGTGTAGGCAGCTAGGAGAGCCAGGCCCGGCAGCGTGGCCAGCAACTTACTTTCGGGAATCCTTGACCTTAAAGCTAGGAGGTCGCCCAGCCCGGCGGGAACGTAGAACTTGGTTCGAGCCACCTTCTCCTCAATGATTAAGCCGTGCTCTTTCAGTTTAACCAGGTCGAAACCGCAGAGCTTCGACACCGTCTGGGTGAAGTCGAAATCTAGGCCGTAGACACGGGGCCGCTTCTCGAACCTGGCGTATGGCTGCCCAGTCGCTATATCAACCCTAGAGGCTAGGAAAAGGGGCACGTAAGCCCTCGTAGCTCCATCTCTCAACAGTAAATCCGAGAGCCTCTGTACCAGCGTGTTAGCCTCATCCACGCTCAGGATATCCTTCAGGAAGCCTGTTTCGGCGAGAACTTCCCTGAGAACATCTCCCAGGAATTTGCTCAGCACGCATGAGACAGCAGGCCTGTAAATGCTCTCGAAGGGTACAGCGAGTGGGAGATCGAACTTCGTCGCCACGCTCATGGCGGTGCCGAGCGTTAAGGCGAAAGTATCAACAGTGTTCAAGTGCGTCCCCCTAGATACCGCGAGCACGTGCTCAGCGAGTTTTTCCCCCTCACTCCTAAAGCGGCTGTTAGACCTTAGTGAGCCTTCAACATCCTCCCCGATGCCGCTGAGAAGCTCCCGGCGGGCCTTTTCAGCCACTATCGCGAGCGTTATCTGCTGCGCCACCAGGTTGACCTGCTTCTTGTACCTCGTAGGCATCTCTGTGAACAATGGGTACACCCTCGTGACGACGAAGCCCGCATCGCGGAGCGCCTCCCCCACACACCTCCAGGCGATCTCACTCGGGTGCGTGAACCAGAGGATCAGGCGACCGTCACCCTTCAGCACCTTGTAGAACTCTGACGCCAACTCCTTGAAGAGCGATTTGAACCTCACCACTTGCTCATCCCTGTCGCTCAGCTCATTCCTCGTCTTGCCCCTCACGACTACCTCGCGCTCCCTCGGGAACTCAGAGCCACCAGCTCCCTTTGGGCTCCAGTTAATCTTAACGCGCTCCTTCGGGAAGAGAGCGTCCAGTACCGGCCAGAGAGCCCGTCTCAAGATGACCCAGAAGAACTCCATCCTGTCGCTGTAGACGACCTGCTCGAAATAGGGCGGGTCAACGTTTATCACGTCGGCGAAGCCCGCACCCAAGATTTGGGAGAGCCTCGTCGCGTCTCCCAAGTACACTTCGACCTTGCTGCTCGAAGCACTGGAGAAGTTGTCACAGAGGAACTTGAGGACCGGCAATATGCCCCCGGCTGTCTTAGTTAGCTTGCCGCTCACCGCCACCTCAGGCTCGAGAGTCCAGTTTAGTGCTAAATCGATCCTTTTGCTTTCACAATACTCGTACCTTAGGTCAATCGTGCTTTCACCTCTGAGCGTGTGAACCATAATTGCTCGAGAACGATGCCAAAGTGTGGCTATCGTATTGTAGTCTGCCAGCTTATCCAAGGCGAAGGCGAGGTAGGTGGCAACGGCGGCCCCGAACTCGCCCTCGCTGCTGTGCAGTTCCTCGGCTCGTTGCGCCACGTACCTCGTGAGCGAACCCAGAACGAAGAGCTGCCTGGGGTTGAAGAGGGCGTACCACTTCACGTTATTCCTCCCGCCTAAAGCTCTCAGCGGGTCAGCCCACCCGTTCGAAACCGGTATAACGTCCATTGGCAGGTAAGCGCCCAAATCCTCCTGTTGAACTCCCTCGGCGAGACTGATGAAAGCCTCCTTAAGGAGGGAAAGCTCCTTCTCGTCGTTTGCAGCTGCGAGGAAGCGATCACCGACTTGCTTGACTAGGGGGATGTGAAGCAGGGGGATTTCGTCGATAAAATCCTCGGCAGGTTGGTACATCTCGATGACAGCTTCAAGCACCTCGTAGTGCCTCTTGAACCACCTGGCTAACGCCGTATTCCCCCTACCCCTAGCGGCGAAGAACTTGCCACAGTAGGGGCACTCGACGCTGATGGTGCCCCTTTTGCCTGCTACCCTTAACCACTTCTCCTTCTCCGGCTTCCTGCTGGTGGTCTTGACACTGAAGGTTTTGCTCTCTTTATCAAACGCGATGTCGAGGTACCTGTTCTCGAACCCCTCGTCCTTCGTTATAGTGGTGCCCACGCCCGCAAGCGGCACTAAGCCCCCGCAGAACGGGCACCTGACACCCCTGGCGAATATGTAATTCTCAGCATCTTCGCCGTAGAACCTCCCCAGCCTCGACCTGGCCCACTCTATCATCTTCCTTGCTTCTCGAAGTGTCGCTTCAAAGAGGCCAGACCTGGCGTACTTCGCCGGGAACTCCACTGTCGCTCTGAGTATAATGTAGGCGAGGGGGTTGTACTCCACGGCCACCGTCCTGAACCCCATCCTCGCCGCCTCCAGCGGTATCGCGCCCCCGCCGGCCATTGGGTCGACCACGGTGATCTCGCTCGGCGCCCTACCCAGGTGGGCGCGGCAGGCCGCCTCGATCCCGACGACGTCGGGCTTAACCATGTAGAGCATCCGCTTGTGCGCGGCGCCCAGCCCCACTAACCCTCGAAACTCAGCATGGCTAACCCCTTTAGGCAGGATCGCGGCCAGCGTCAAAGCCCTGGCTAAGCTGCAGGGGCGCCTGGCGGGCCAGTAATGAATATTTCTTAACAATGGCGCTATACGTGCCCCTCCCGTACCTTTAAATCCTATCTCCATTCTAGCATGTCTGTTAACCTCCTCAAGGTAAGGCAATTCTATGTCAAAAAGCCTTTGGTGCATATTCTCTCACACGTTTCTCAATTGAGAAAATGAAGCTCTTTAAGCTTGCCGAGATCGCATCCGCTACCTCGGGTAGTAAGGCTTCTCCCTGCGCTTTCGTGCCTGAGGTCTTCTTCAGCTCCGCGGATAGCGACACTGCTATGTCAAAAAACCTCGCGAAGGTTTCCCCGAACGCCATCATGCGCCCCCTCATCACCTCGTTGAACGCCTTGCACCACTTCGAGGGATCCCTGCTTCGTCTCAGGAGGAGAAGGAACGAGCCAATGATCGGCGCGAGGTCAGGCCTAACTGAGTACTCCCGCTCTTTAGCTTCGCTTTTTATTAACGCGATGCCGCTACCCCCAGTAATTTTCACTATCTCTTCGTGCCCCTTCCTAGCGGGCTTCCCAATGACTCTCACGAGCATTCTGCGCGCTCCTCCTGTTTTGCGCACGGAGTAGAGAGCTAGCTCCGCTTTCTCGTCGTCTCTGAACCTGAGGATGTAGTCAGCCTCCATCGGCTTCCACCTTTTTGAGTAGAGCGATTAGTGCGACCGGCTCAAGGTCAAGGATGGCGCCTTCGCGCCCATGGTCCACGAAGAGCGTGCCGGCCCCCTCGTACACGCCATAGCCATGGTCGGTGGTCAGCAGCAGTGCTGCCGCGCTCTCCCCCACCTCGGATGAAGCTTTCTCCACCTCCCTCCACACGGCATGTAGGGGATTCCCACCTTCCCCGCTGTTCAGGAACGTAGACACATCCCCTATCGTGTTGTGGATTGCCTTGTCAAACGTGAACGAGACGCTGTGCTTAGGGCTAGCTAGGGACTCGGCTAACTCTTTCGCATATTCGCGGAGGCGTTTTTCCTCTACCTGCTCTTTAACGAACCACGTCTTACCCGCGGGGTTCACTAGGTACTCAGAGCTTAGATCGCAATAGTAACCGTTCCTTTTTGCAACGACGAGGAGCGAGGCGAACTCGATGGGAGATAGAGCATCAACCACGTAGACATAGCCTATCTTTCCGCGAAGCACTTTTCTCAGCTTCTTGCTCAAAGATTTCACGCTCGCCTCCCAGGTCACAACCGCCCTCGTAGCGGCTTCCTCTACATTTCTTATCACTTCCGCGGCGTAAGGCGAGAGAGTTAGCAGGTGTGCTCGGTGCGGTTGAGGTATGCAGCTCTCTACCTTGTCAAGCACGTGCCTGAAGAGTGATAACATGCCCTTGCGTTCGAGCCCCGCCTGCAGGAAAGCGGCGAACATCAGTCTGTGTATCAAGCCCGCATCTTTAACGCTAGCGTGTAACTTACTTTGTAGCGCACTAACGAGGAGGTTGACAGAGACTTTAAGCATAGCTGGTGTCCTCGAGCCTTAAGTACTTACTGAGAGGGCCGAGTATCTTAGCTATCTCGTCCTTGCTCTTCGGGGCTCTGAGCATGACTCGGAATTCACCTTTTGCGTCTAACGTTCTTGCCAGCGCGGCTAGAGGACCGATCGCATCGGAGAAGTTCCTGCGTATCGTTAAAGCACCAAGGTTGTACCCATCTTCCTCCTTCAGGTTTACCACTAGGCTGATGACGTCACCTTTGAGGGAGTTAAGGACTTCCCTCAGCTCCATGATATTCTCCTTTGGGATGCCGGAGAGCATGAACTCCCTCAGAGTTTCTACCTCGACTTCTGCGGGAGCAAGTTCACGCTCTTTTTCAATGATCTTCGGCTTAACCTTTACCTCGAAGCTTATGCGTCCTTCTTTAGCGAACGTAGTCACAGTCTTATCCGGGAGATCGAACGTCGCACCGTTCAGCATCGAAATGGTATTTTCGGCGATGGCACGGCTTACAGGGACCACGCCGAAAGAGCCTTGGAATAGTGACTCGAAGATATCATCTACTCTCACTTCACCCATCTGCCCTTCCTCTATTCTGCGCTTAATGAACTCTTTAACCGGCTTCTCCAGCCTGTTTGTGCTGCTGACAAAGCGGGCTTCAATAATGTTGCTCAGTAAGGTGTTCAGGACATCGGCGCACATCTTGGGATCCTTTATCTCAACTCCTTCCGTTGCTTTTGTGATAAGCTCTGAGATGCTAATGGGGGAGAATCTCCTGCTATCAAGGTCGTATATGATAACAGCTTCGCTGTAGAGGTCTACAAGCCTCTTAGCAGCCTCTCTAGCCGCTCTCAGCTTGCTTCGGTCGGCGAGGTCTCTGGCAGCTCCTATCTCATTCCCAACCTTGCCTTGGATGATCTTTCTCAGCTCCTTCGCTGGCATCCCTAGACGCTTAACGGTAACGATTGCTTCTGCTCTACTCATAAAGTCTTCGATCACCCTCTCCTCGTCCCTTAAGTATTCGAGGAAGCTCTCAGCTCCTTGATACTCAGTCAGGCTTTCCAGCAGAGGCTTGAGGCGTTCTTCCCCCAAGTTGGGAATGAGTAGGATTAGGTACGGCGGTCTGCCTATGGCCTTCACAGAGGCATCTTCGTTGAGCTTAGTGACAATGTTTGACACTACTGCGTTCCAGCCGATTTCTCGTATCTTCTGCGCCAGCTTTTCGTCATGCAGATTTACGAAGACTATCGCTGGTTTAGGCTCGTTCAGTGTCTTGCCTACGAGTGAGGCCAGCTTCTCTGGGTCTTCTACATGGCTGTAGTCAGCAAAGAACACTGAGGCCTTCTCGCTCCTTAGGTGCGAGGTAACTAGGTAGAGGAAGCTGGAGGATCGCAAGTAGCCTAGAGGATCCTGACTCGCCTTTCTCCTTTCCTCGCTAATGTAATCCTTTAACTTGCTTAAGATGGTTCCAGCGATTGCAGGGAAGAGGAAGCTCACGCCCTCGATCGTCCTTTCCTCTATGCTAGAGGATGTGCGGAGCAGGTAGTCAATTGCTTTCTTCATCGAGCTAACTGCTTTTTCGGCCTCTTCCGGTCTGCTAGTCAGGAATGCTGCTAGCTGCAGCTCCTCTAACGTTGTCCCGTAAATCTCCGCCGCCTCTCTATCCTTAATTTTGAGAAGGGTTATAGTGTTGCTTGTCGCCCCCTTGCTTAAAATCACCTTAGCGGCATGCTCGCACGACTCGATAAGCTCCTTTTCAGCAGAGCTTATTGACACCTTCAGCTCTGCAACTAGGCCTAACCAATCTGCGGTTGCATCGCCTAAGTTACCTGGGAAGCATGCCGCCTCTAACTCTAGGTGTTTAACGTCGATTGTGGGCGAGTACGGGTCGTTGTTGAGCGCCCGCTCAGCCGCTCCTGCCAGCATGGAGATAGCGGATCTAACGTACTCCGTTGCGGGTAGGTCGTTGCGCCTGGCCAGCTTTCTGAGCGCGTGAACCATTAAAGGGGATAGGGGATAATACCTCCTAAGCAGTTCTCTAACATCCTCTATGTTTCTAATTCCGAGGAAAGCGCTTGCTGATCCGGCTAATTTCAGTGAGATCTCATCCCTATCGGGCTCCTTCTCTATTGGTGAGAGAACTCTAAACATGGCTATTTTAATCATATCGTCGGGGTTCAGGCCTAGTGCGGTCTCCTCGATTCCACCGGTGTAGCGGGCAAGTTTGTTGAACAAGTCGCTCTTCGCTACCTCCCACAGCCTCTTTACACGCTCGTCGGTTGCTGCCAGGTACTCTATTGCTCGCTCGTCCTGTTCGGCGAACGAGTAAATTAAGGCGAACGGTACTCTTTCACGGTTGCTCTCCTCGGCCAGATTCGTTAAGAAGCTCGTTAGCCAAGTGAGCTGCCAGAGCGAGGCATCGCCCCCCTTTCCATGAATGTACTCCTCAATCAGCTTTCTAGAGCCCCACCCTATTTCGTCAATGATGAAGAGGAGGGAAGTGCCGCTTTTTCTCGCTAGGCTAATTAGTTTTTTTGCGAAATCCGCCGGGGCTTCCTCGTCGTCGAATCCCTCCTCCTCGATGCGCTTCTTAATGTTCTCTCCACGCCAGAAGCCTGTTCCCCTGTCTGTGTATGCCTTAAGGATTCTCCTCAGAGAAGCGGCAGGACGCTGTTCAGCGTAGAAATCGATCGGAAATACTAACGTTTTTCGGGCTAACTCTTCACTCCATCCTGCACTTCTCAGTACTTCCTTAGCGGACTCGGGTATTTTCTCAGCGGAGAGAATAGAGTGCAGTAGGAGGATGCTAGCGTGAGTCTTTCCGAAACCGAAGCCGATCCTGAGCGGAAGAACCGTGGGCCCCGGTCTTTTTAACCCCTCGAACACTCTCTTGAGGAAGTTTTCAAGAGGCCCTCCTCTTTCGAGGTACGTTATCTCGAAGAAATACTCAGGGTTCGCTAGCCGCTCCTCAATAACCCCCTTTACGAAAGCTTTGATTATTTTGTCAAAGGCTGGAGTAAGGTCTTCTCGTGCCCCCTCTTTAAGCTTAAAAAAGGAACCCACCTCAATTTTCATCGATATAAGATAGGCACTTGCGCTTTTAAAAGCTTTGTATTAAAAGCCGAGAAAAACTGTACTGCAAGATGCGTGGCGTCTCGCTTGCGTTGCGGGCGTTCTTTCTCAAGTTGCTGCTTTTGGCTCATGTTGAATGTTGAAGAAGTTCCCAGCTATCGGAATTTTCAAAATGGGTTCAATCCTGGCCTTGCGGTCGTGCTCTTCGTGCTCCGTGCCTTCTTAAGTCATCGGAAGCCTATGAACGCGCTTAGCTTTGAGAGGGCTTGTCTGTTCTTTTCGTGAGTCTTCTGGTTAGCTTCTTGTTTCTCTTCAGGCTTTCGTAGGCTGAGGCTATATCGCCCACTTTTACGAGTTCAAGCTTCGAGAGTATCTCGGCAAACACGCCCCTACCTGCGAGCTTTCTGGCTCGCTCCGGCCTTTATTGTCTCCTACTACTAGGTATAGCTGCTCGGGCTTCCAGCGTTTGTCTGCACATGCTAGCCTTATGAGAGCGCGGTCGATATCGCTGAATTTCCATGACATATCTAATTTGTAAAGCCTGTCGGGTGTTTGCTCGTCCCTCCTAGCATAGAAGACGAGCAGTTCTCCGAGCTCCCTTTTCGTATCCCAACAGCTTTAGTTGAGCTGTTCGAGCCTCCTTTTTAGCTTTCGGCCATACTTTCTGCTATTTTCAAGCCTTTACTTTAAGTATTTAATACAAGCTCTCTCAAAATTACTATTCGTTATGGGAGGAAATAAAACTACTTTTTTATCCTGTTTATCCTCTACCTTATCATAACTTCTGACGCCTTTTTACACAAGGGTCTTAAAGGACATATACTACATTTTTCACAGTGACAGGGTTTACCTGGCTTTTTACAACAACAGAGTCTAAACAACAGAGTCTAGAACCTGAAACCCATAAGTAGTCATCAACTGTTATAGGGGAGAGATGCATCTCCTTACATTTAGCTTTAAATGCTTCTTGAATTGCATTGATTTCACTTTCACTTACTTCTTCCCTATCTGTGACGCCCGTGTAGTAAAGTATTCTCTTGACGTGAACATCTACTGGTATATCAAGCTCGAACTCCATGGATCTTGGTAGAAAACCCCTCTTGATTAGAAATTTGATAATCAAGCTAGTTAGTTTAGGACCATAACCAGGTAAATTGTCAATACGTTGTCTTACGAGATCGTAAGATTCTACGCCCTCGAGTATATTGGTGAAGAGGCCTCTATACATCACATATACGTAATAACTTAGCTTGAACCATCGTTCTACCGCTTTTCTGGGATAACGCGGGCGAATCTTTTCCCTTAAAAAATTCTCAGATAGCTGTTGTTCAGTTATATTGCCTGACAAGATGAATTTGGGATCGAACAAATGTGGGTTTCGCTCGTATAACTCTTTCATTCTGTAATACAGTTGCTCAGAAAGAGTGCTGTAATCTAGCATTACCGTGAAGAACAGGAAGCGGAGCTGGGCCTCTTTCGTTACAGCATTGCTTGGATTTATCTTCCACGTAATTTCCTCGCCAAATTGAGAGAAAAATGAAGTATGAGTTTGATTAATTGTATCTAGTAACTTCGAGAGTTTATCGTAGTTTATAAGCTTAAACATTTTATCACCTTTTCGTTTAAATTCTTAACTTTAATACCCTGAATCAGGTACGCATCCATAAGGGAGGGGAACATTGAAGTTACTGCGCCTAGTATTTTGACTAAACACCCGAAAAAGACATGTCGCTGCTTTGTGAATAATGGTCTAGAAACCGAGGCTGGTAGATGCTCAACCCAGTAGCCTACCATAGATACAACCCCTAGCTCTAGCGTCTTCATAAGTCATTTTGCCTTGAAAAGCATAATTTTAAGTATCTCCCCTTCAGCAAAATTGAGACTCATAAATTATCGACCTTTCATCTTAATTCCACTGTGTACTTCTGGAGAAGAAGAAAGCAGATTTGACGAGCGGGTATGGGCTGAATTTAGCAGTGGGTACTCGCTTCGCCTCGACGTTGCGTTGTTTCACCGCTCACCACGCTTATCCAGTTTAAGGTGCTTAAGCACCGGGAAGGTGGTCCTCCGCTGCGATTAAGGAGAGCCCCTCGAGGCAGAGTGGAGAGTGCTCATGAAGTCTTTGGATGCTACATGGGTGTACATGGGGGCCGTATGGGAGGGGATCGGGAAAAAGTTCACAGCATATCATTTTAAAGGCTTGGTGCGCGGCGAGTGTGTTCATGAGACGTCACGATGCCGTGTTGGTTTTAGATTTCGGGAGCCAGTACGCCCACCTTATTGCGAGGCGAGTGAGAGAGCTGGGAGTTTACTCGGAGATTCTTCCTCACGATATTAAGGCGGAGGAGATAGAATTCTTAAGCGCGAGGTTCAACGTTAAGGGGGTAATACTGTCCGGAGGGCCTGCTAGCGTCTTAGATGAGGGTGCTCCT
>Ga0105163_1001825_pt1 | contig 10727 bp, 10 predicted proteins | sample JNZ110809AmetaG_FD_81531 | JGI IMG/M metagenome (GOLD analysis project Ga0105163, IMG submission 81531) | Hot spring microbial communities from Jinze hot spring, China to study Microbial Dark Matter (Phase II) - JNZ 110809A | ecosystem: Environmental > Aquatic > Thermal springs > Hot (42-90C) >... | reverse complement strand
GTTTTTGTATAATCTCATATTCTATAGTACTAATGCGGTATTGATTCGCTATCCATAGAGTTTCCATCTGAGGTGATCTATTCCTTGAAGTATGTGAGGAAAAGAGATGGTCGGCTCGAACCCTTCGACCAGGAACGTATCACTAATGCTATCTGGAGAGCCGCTAAGGCTGTTGGCGGGAAAGATAGGGAGCTTGCTAGGCGCCTAAGCGATCAAGTTGTTGAAGAATTAAAGAAGCGCTTCGGTGAGGATGGTGTACCAACAGTTGAGGAGATACAGGATGTTGTTGAGAAAGTCCTTATTGAGAATGGTCATGCTAAGACCGCTAAAGCTTACATCTTATATCGTAAGCAGCATCAGGATTTAAGGGAGCTGGCGGAAATATTAAGCTCCTCAGATCTTGTTGAGCAATATCTTAATCTAGAAGACTGGTATGTTCGTGAAAACTCAAACATGAGTTTTTCGCTTCAAGGACTAAACAATTATCTTACAACAAAGGTTATTGAGCGCTACTGGACTAACCGAATATATCCGCCTAATATCAGCGAAGCGCATCACTCAGGAGACATACATATCCATGATCTGGGCGTTCTAGGACCTTACTGTGTTGGATGGGACCTGAGAGAACTCCTCCTATCTGGATTTGGTGGAGTATATGGAAAGATTGAGAGTAAACCTCCAAGACACTTTAGAACAGCCCTAGGGCAGGTAATTAACTTCTTTTATACTCTACAAGGTGAGGCTGCTGGAGCACAGGCATTCAGCAATTTTGATACTTTCTTAGCACCATTCATACGTTATGATGGCTTAGATTACAAGGAGGTTAAGCAAGCGCTTCAAGAATTTATCTTTAACATTAATGTTCCTACAAGGGTTGGTTTCCAGACACCCTTCACTAATATAACTCTTGACCTTAAGGTTCCAGGTTTCATGAGCGATGAGCCTGTTGTCTATGGCGGCAGGGTCGTTGACGATACTTATGGTGAGATGCAGGATGAAATGGATATGTTTAATATGACATTTGCTGAGGTTATGGCTGAGGGCGACGCTAGAGGAAGAGTTTTCACCTTTCCGATACCCACATATAATATAACAAAGGATTTTGAATGGGATTCGCCGATCTCTCAGAAAATATTTGAGTTAACAGCTAAATACGGTGTCCCCTACTTTTCAAATTTCATTAACAGTGATATGAAGCCTGAAGATGTAAGAAGCATGTGCTGCCGCTTAAGAATCGATAATAGAGAGCTACGTAAGCGGGGAGGAGGATTCTTCGGAGCTAATCCCCTCACAGGTTCTATTGGAGTCGTTACAATAAATCTGCCTAGAATCGGCTATTTGGCACGGGACGAGGATAAATTCTTTGAGAGACTTGGCGAACTAATGGATCTCGCTAAAGATAGTCTGGAAATAAAGCGTAAAATCCTCGAGAGATTTACTGAGAAGGGATTATATCCATACTCAAGGCATTATCTACGCTTTGTTAAGGAGGCTTATGGTAAGTATTGGAAGAATCACTTCTCAACAATTGGCATAATAGGTATGAATGAGGCGCTATTAAATATGTTCGGTTATGGAATTGCAACTGAAGAAGGAACAAAATTCGCGATTAAGACATTAATGTTTATGCGAGAGAGGCTCTTAGAATATCAGAAGGAGACGGGTAATCTTTACAATTTAGAGGCAACTCCTGCTGAAGGCGCATCGTATAGACTTGCCAGACTGGATAAGAAGAAGTATCCAGATATAACAGTGGCTAATGAAAGATATCTTTCTAAGGGTGCTGAACCATTCTATACAAATTCAACGCATTTGCCAGTTGATTATACTGGTGACCTCTTTGAGGCGCTTGATCACCAAGATAAGCTACAGCCACTATATACTGGCGGAACAGTCTTCCACATCTTCCTTGGCGAGAGGATCTATTCATGGACTGCTGCGGCAGCTCTAGTTAAGAAGATATCCTTTAGCTATCGTATACCATACTTTACTTTGACGCCAACGTTTAGCATATGTCCAACGCATGGATATTTAAGTGGAGAGTATAAGATCTGCCCAAGATGTAATGCTAAATGTGAAGTATATTCAAGGGTTGTAGGCTATCTTAGACCTGTAGATCAATGGAATGATGGTAAACAATCGGAGTTTAGAATTAGACAGACATTTGATAGAGCTGTTCAGATGATAGCTCCCGCTATCTCAGCATGAGAAAAAGGGATAATTCGCGTGGGAAAATATTAAGGTTAGAATATGAAATTCAGCGGGCTACAGAAGACAAGTTTAATTGATTTTCCTGGCAGAATTTCTAGTATACTTTTTACACCAGGCTGTAATCTACGTTGCCCGTACTGCCAAAACTGGAGAATAGTTCTGAACCCTCAAGGACCATTCTTATCTGAGGATGATGCTTTAGCAATATTGGAGTCAAGGAAGAAGTATATTGATGCTGTTGTCATAACTGGCGGTGAACCATTAATCTATAATGATGCGCCGCTATTTATTAAGAGACTTAAGGAAAGAGGTTTCTCGGTTAAACTTGATACAAACGGTTTCTTCCCAGATTTATTAGAAAAATGTCTAGATTACCTGGACTATGTTGCGGTGGATGTTAAGACATCGCTGGAAAAATATTATTTGTTAGGTGCTAAAGATGTAGGTAATCTTTTGAGGACAATTAATTTGCTTAAAGGATGTAACGTCGACTACGAGTTTAGAAATACTGTTGTGCCAGGCATAGTTGAGGAGGAGGATATAATGAAGATTGGTGAGATTGTGAGGGGAGCTAAGCGCTTTGCCCTTCAACAATTTATCCCAGAAGATGCTTTAGATGAGAAGTTTAGAAGAGTTCAACCATATCCACCTGAAATCATAAAACAGTTTTCAGAAATAATGAAAAAATATGTCGATGAGGTAATTTTAAGAATCTAAACATAATGGAAGCGTAACATATTTTGCTTCATCCTCTAACTAAATTAAATATTTAATCCGACCATTTCCTCCTCCCTTAATAGTTCTTTTTTCACTTCTATTACTCGATTAGTCTTCTTCCAGCCATTTTCTCCATGGCAATTATTGCTGCTTGGGTCCCCTCCTCCCCTAGCCCCTCAGCTTCAACTATTCTTAAGAGCTGCTGGACTAAGGATGTTCCTGGAAGTGGAAGATTTAATTCGGCTGCCAACTCTAATGCTAAGCGCAAATCTTTCTGCTGATGCTTTATCCTGAATCCTGGTTTAAAGTCCCGCTCTATCATTTTAGGTCCGAGATTAATAAGCATCCATGAGCTCGCTGCGCCAGCTGAAACAGCCTCTAAGAATTTTCTTAAGTCTAATCTAGCCCTTGCAGCGAGCATAAGTCCCTCGCAGACAGCTTGGATATTTAGTGCGCATATAACCTGGTTGCAGAGCTTAGCGGTTTGACCCATACCACATGGTCCCATATAAGTAATCTTTTTGCCAAGCGCCTCAAATATCGGTAGGCATTCCTCAAAAACCTCTTTTGAACCACCGACCATTATTGAGAGTGTAGCTTCTCTAGCGCCCCTCTCTCCACCGCTTACTGGGGCATCAAGCATTTTGACACCCCTCTTAGCAAGCTCCTCAGATATTCTACGTGTCACCTTCGGCGATATTGTGCTCATGTCTATAACTATTAATCCTGGCCTGGCGCCATAAATAACTCCGTTCGGTCCAAGTATAACCTCCTCAACGTCAGGCGAGTCGGTAACCATTGTTATGACAACATCAGATTTCTCAGCAACCTCTTTGGGTGAGCTGGCACCATGAGCTCCCATAGCGATTAACTCATCCATCTTAGACCTAGTTCTATTCCAAACAGTTAGAGGAAAACCAGCCTTTAGAAGATTAATGGCCATGGGCTTACCCATAACACCTAAACCAATAAAACCGATTCTCTTCAAGGTAATACTACACTCCAAAAAATATTAGATGCAACAAAATCCTTAAAAGTATCTCTATAAAACACTATAAAATCGAGTGTAAAGAGTGGGCGGGTAGATCAGTCTGGTATGATCGCGGCGTTGGCATCGCCGAGGTCGAGGGTTCAAATCCCTCCCCGTCCACCATTCCGCGCTCTTCTGTACAAACATATTCAAAATCCAGCCTCAACTAGTCTACATACATTTTCAGCATTTTTAGCAACCCTTAAATGTATTCATCATTTTTGAAGTCTATTGGTTGCGTAAGAAAGTATAATATTTGGTTACTGGTAAAAATAGAGCATACGAATTGATGAGACTTTAAAACACATAAATGGAAATTTAGCTAAGCAAGGAATTAAAAATTGTTTTACGCTTGTTCTTCTAGTCCCAGCTTGGTTAGCTTCCGCTTTGTTGGATAGCCTCTCTCATCCCAACCTCTAAGCTTATAATAGTCTTTAATTAGGGTATCTGCTGGCGGCACTTTATCCTTTCTAAAACCTTGCTTAGCTGGTTCAAACATGCGTTCAGGCATTTTATCATGTTCCGGTCCCTTTCCATCCCTGATATTTATGAGTCTCTGCAGGTTAAAGCCGCGCTCACCAACTAGCATCAGTTGCCCTATCGACCAATGTAGCCCAGTTATCGCATTAAAACAGTTGAGTATATCGGTAAGCGTCATACCAGCTCCATCGGGCATGAATAGGCATATTACTAATGAGTTTACGAGCGTTGTGAAATCCTGGAGTTTCATGGCTAAGTCAGCCTTATCTGAGGGGTCGAAGAATATTGTCTGTTTCGGATACCCAAGCTCCGGTAGGGTGAAAACATTACATTCTATATCTTCTGGAACACCCTTCATATGACATGCTCCACGAGTGCTCGTTGCGTAATTTGGTACTAGACTCCAACATGCCCTTGGATCGTGAGCTGGAAAATCTAAGCCCCTGACGTGAACAACTAATCTTTCGGCTCCCTTCCCTATTTTTCTAGCTGCCTTAAGAGTCCCCTCAGCTAATAGGGCTCCAAAGCCCTCCCTTAAACCTATCTGCTTAACTAGCTCTATTACTAGGTCTCCATCGCCCCACTTAAGCTCTAAACCGCCTGTATCTTGCTTCGTTATTAAGCCCCGCTCATAGCATTCTATAGAGAAGCCTATTGCTGCACCAGTTGAAATAGTGTCTATTCCCAGCCTGTTACAATAATCGTTAGCTTTAGCTACAGCCTTTACATCATCAACAAGATTGACAGCACCTATCATCGCAAGCGTCTCGTATTCTGGTCCAGGCCCTTCGCAGGCGTATTTCTCTGGCTCATCAACTTTCACATAGCGGTGGCATCCGACTGGGCAGTGGAGGCAGGGAAGCGGCTTAGGCTTTAATACTTCATTATACGCTGGTTGACCGAGCTTGCTAGCTCCCTCCTCCCATACATCTCCCAGCCAGTATTTAATTGGCATATCTCCATACTTATGGTATATTAGGAGTCCACTGGGGGTTCCATTCTCTCGTAAATCCCTTCCAAGCTCTGAGAGCTTCTTCATAAGATCTCTTGAGAGTCTGCTAACCTCTTCTGAATCGGCCAGTGGCGGGGTTTTTGTTCCATAAGCAGCTACAGCCTTAAGGTTCTTTGATCCCATAACTGCACCCATACCACATCTACCAGCAAAACTATGTCCATCTATAGCGATACATGCCATCGCTACAAGTCTCTCGCCAGCTGGACCTATAGCTGCAACCGAGACCCGTCTTTCACCTAGATCTTTTTTAATAGCATTAACCGTTTCATACGTGTCTAGTCCCCATATATGGGAAGCATCACATATTTCAACCCAATCGTCATGTATCCACAAGTAAACTGGAGAGGAAGCTCTCCCCTGAATTATTAAGGCATCGAAGCCTGTTTTCTTAAAGCTGGGCCCAAAATTTGCTCCACCCATAGAGTTTCCGTAAGTGTTAGTTAAAGGCGACTTTGATGATATACAAAATTTTGCTTCTCCAGGTATACCAGTTCCTTGGAATGGTCCAACGGCAAAGATAACTCGATTTTCAGGATCAAATGGTTTAATGTTCGCGTTAACCTCATCGTATATTATTTTTCCAGCAAGACCGTCGCCGCCAATAAACATTTTATATAGGTTTTCTGGAGTTTCCTCTACCTTTACACTTTTATCGCTTAAATTCACGCGTAATATTCTCTTCCATATTCCCATCATCATTTTATATATCCCCTTTCCTCAAGTTATGGGAATTGAAACAAAATTTCTGTTGCAAATATATGATTAGTTTTAATTATTTTTTAAATTTTTAGATAACTGGGTTCTTTACTCAGATTAAGTTGACCATAATGATGCATAAGGGTTATTTAGAATTGGATAATAAATGGTACATCTCGAAAGGGTTTTCTTCATTGATTGCTATCTCAATGTCAGAAATAATAGAAATAACCTTTCAACTCTAATGGCTGCTAAGCATGGTGATGCAAGGAGGGTTCTTGATCTTTTGAGGGTTGCTGGTGAAATAGCTGAGCGGAGAGGCGACAGGAAATTATAGAGGTTCATATGTGTGGGAATTAAAATTTTAAAATGAAATTAATTTGAAGTTTAGTCAACTTTCTTTTTCTTGAAATTAAAAAAACTTTTTTATTTGGATTATTTTTGTTTATTTTCCGTAAAAAATTCTTTTTTTTAGTTTTTTACAAAAATATTTTGCCAATTAATTTTAACCTCTTTTAATCGAAACATTTATAAAATTTTAATCAGTAATTTTTGGAGATAAGGAGAACTAGTCTCGTATGCAATGGTGGCAAGCAAATACCTCATTAGTAAGACGCTGGAAAGAAACGGTGGATATTCACCTTGGGCGTCCATATAATTGCCGACTTCCTGGGGGTAGACCCCGGGAAGATTGCAAGGGTAGAAGATCTACGTATTATTTTGGATAGGGTGGTCTCTAAATCTGGGCTTCATGTTGTTTCTTCAATTTTCCATCAATTTAAGCCTCATGGCGTCTCTGTCGCGTACATTTTGAGCGAGTCTCATTTGAGCGTTCATACATGGCCTGAATTTGGTTATGTTGCTTTAGACATATTTACTTGTGGCGCAGATGAATGTGCTTTTAAAGCGTTTGATCTCTTAATTGATGAATTAAAGCCTGTGACAGTAGAGAAGAAGGTGCTAAGAAGGGAGTTTTATGAAAAGAATCGAAACACAAATACTCAGCTCCCTCACGGAATCTGAAAAGAGCTTCTGGGAGTTGCTTGATGAGAATCAATACACTGTGAAAGAGTTTGTGGCTGTAATAAATAACCTTTTTAGAGATGGTTTAATAAGTGTTAGAGGAGATAGAATCTATTTAACAGAAAAAGGGCTAAGTTATGTCAATAAAATTCACTTAGAATTTAAGAGTAAAATATGTAGTGAATGTGAGGGTAAAAGAATAATTTTTGATGGAAAGTTTAAGGGGATTATGGAGAAGTTTACGGAGATTATTAAAGATAGACCTTTACCAAATGCTGCTTTCTTTCAAGGATATATGCGTGTACAGGACGTTATATTTAGGATGGCGTTAATGCATCACTATAATGACTTAGCTGGCAAATCATTTATATTGATAGGTGATGACGACTTGCTTAGCGTAGCTTTAGCCTTAACAAATTTGCCCTCAAGAATATTTGTTTTAGATATTGATGCGGGCCTCGGCAGATACATTGGGGGATTATGTAAAGAGCATGGATTAGAGATAGAATTCCAGCAATACGATGTTTCAAGTCCCCTTCCAAAGGGTTTGTTAGGCGCATTCGATGTTTTTTCTTCAGAGCCTCTCGAAACCTTAAGCGGGCTTAAAGCGTTTCTCTCTAGGGGTATTGCATGTTTAAAAGAGAATGGTGTTGGATATATCGGGCTATCGACGGCTGAAGCATCATATAGAAAATGGAAGAGCGTTGAGAAAATGCTTCTACAAATGAATTGCGTGATAACTGATATAATTAGAGATTTCTCAAAATATAAAACCCTCTATGAAACTGTGAACTACGAAATGTTCACTAAAAAATTAAGTTTTCCAGTTAACGAGAATCCGGGAATTTACTGGTATAAATCCTCACTATTTAGATTTGAGGTTTTAGGAAAACCAAAACCTATAGTGAAACCTGAAAAGCATGTGCTCATTAGATATATTGATCGAAGAGACGACGTAACCAATCCTCTACTTTATTCTAATAATAAATAAAAGAACCTTTAAATAATTAAAAAAGTAAACTTAAAATAATTGAGCAGTATGAATTTATCAAGCTAAAGAATTAGGGCATGTGTTTGGAGGATGAAGGATGAGCAAGCCAGAAAAACCCCACTTAAACCTAGTTATAATTGGACATGTAGACCATGGTAAATCAACGACGATGGGACATTTCCTATATTTAGCTGGTGTAGTCGATGAGCGGACAGTGAAACAGTATGAGGAAGAAGCCAGAAAAATGGGTAAGGAATCGTTTAAGTATGCTTGGATACTTGACAATCTTAAGGAGGAGCGAGAAAGGGGTCTGACAATAGATTTACGATATCTAAAGTTTGAGACTCCGAAATACTTCTTCACAATTATAGATGCGCCGGGACATAGGGACTTCGTAAAGAACATGATAACCGGGGCAAGCCAAGCTGATGCAGCAATTCTCTTCGTCTCGGCTAAGAAGGGTGAGTTTGAAGCTGGTATAGGTCCAGGAGGACAGACTAGAGAGCACGCCTTTCTAGCGTTTACTTTAGGAGTCAGACAACTCATAGTATGCATAAATAAAATGGATGATCCAACTGTTAACTGGAGTAAGGAGCGCTACGAGGAGATTAAGAATGAAGTGAGCCGAATGCTGAGATTAGTTGGCTACAATGTTGCGAAGATACCATTTATTCCAACATCAGGATGGACGGGCGATAACCTAATTAAGCCGAGCCCGAACATGACTTGGTATAAAGGTCCAACATTGTATGAAGCCCTAGATTTATTTGAGGTGCCGCCTAAGCCGATCGATAAACCTCTTAGAATACCAGTACAAGACGTATATTCAATAACTGGTGTTGGCACAGTACCTGTTGGACGTGTTGAGACAGGTGTGCTGAAAGAGGGAGACAAAGTAATTTTTATGCCCTCTGGCAAAATAGGTGAAGTGAAGTCTATTGAAACTCACTATGTCAGAATACCTAGGGCTGAACCTGGAGACAATATAGGTTTTAACGTTAGGGGCTTAGCGAAGACTGATATAAGGAGAGGTGATGTTGCTGGGCATCCGGAGCATCCGCCAACCGTAGCTAAGGAGTTCATAGGACAAATAATAGTTATCTATCATCCGACAGCCATAGCTGCTGGATATACACCGGTACTCCATGTTCACACGGCGCAAGTTGCATGTAAGTTTGCTGAGCTCATAAGAAAAATTGATCCGAGAACTGGTCAGGTAGTAGAAGAGAAACCAGCATTCCTTAAAACTGGGGACGCTGCACTCGTCAGATTTGAGCCTGTGAGACCAGTATGCTTGGAAGTTTACACAGAGTTTCCAGAGCTGGGCAGGTTCGCCATACGTGACATGGGAACAACAATTGCCGCTGGCATAGTTAAGGAGATAACTAAGAAGGCTTAGCTATTATATGGCTTTTTGAAAATTCAGTACTTGCCCTTATTTTTTAATTAATGAAGAATATTGTTGAAGGAAGATGTGGTAGAATATTTATGAGCGGGAAAGAGAAAGTGAAAGTTGAGATAATATACTTCTATTCGGATCTCTATGAAAGCAGAAGGAGTCTGCTTCCAATAATAAGGAGACTTCAAAAAAAGAGGAAGGATATTCATATTCACCTAATTAATATTGAAGAGCCGGAGAATAGCGAACTAGCGGAACTCTATAATGTTAATAGTGTCCCACTGATCATATTTTTGACGCCTAAAGGTGAAGTAGCCACTAGAAAGAGCATGCCCTTATCCGATGAGAGTATTATAAATGAGATTGCAAACCAAATTATTAGAGGGGATTTACCTAAACCTCATGTGAATGAACTTAAGAGGAAAATCTTAGATTCATTTAAATCAGTCTCTAGACGAAATGAACTTACACAGCTGATAGTTGAGCAAATTGAAAGCGATATACTTGAGGCTGATTCAGAAGCGGAAATTTACGATACTATAAACCTTCATATAAGCGCAATAAACCATACAATTAGTGATTTAGAAGAATATAAGACTATTCTACAGAAGTATATGAGGAAGAAACAGGACTTCATTATATAATGTTAGATTACAACTATACAACTATCTTACAATTATCCATCTTATCCAATATAGGAAATTTTTTCCTCCTCCATTCTCCTAATCTCTCTTTCGGTTGCTCTACGTTGCTCCTCTATCTTCCTCATCTGCTCCTCAATCTGCGCAATTCTATGAATCTCCTTATCTAAATCTGATAAATCCAGCTTTAAATTTAACATTCTCATAAGAACTGTTAGAATGCTTTTAGCGGGTCTTGGGTCAGGTATGTAACCAGGTGTCTCGCCCAGTAAACATATTCCCTCAATATCTTTAAGTTTAGCTAAACCTAACATTAGCCCAGCGGCTCCGACAATCGGGCTTCCGGAAGGACTGCTAAGGGATCCCGCTTCCAAAGCTTTTCTAAGAGTCTCTGGGCTTGTGGCTGAAGCTAAAACTTGCGGTGTGTCCACAACATCTTTTCTATACCCTCCAATTGTTATTATTAACTTAACATTCTTATTCTTTGCAAACTCAAGTATTGTATCTGCCACTTCCTACTGTCC
>Ga0105163_1001822_pt1 | contig 10733 bp, 8 predicted proteins | sample JNZ110809AmetaG_FD_81531 | JGI IMG/M metagenome (GOLD analysis project Ga0105163, IMG submission 81531) | Hot spring microbial communities from Jinze hot spring, China to study Microbial Dark Matter (Phase II) - JNZ 110809A | ecosystem: Environmental > Aquatic > Thermal springs > Hot (42-90C) >... | reverse complement strand
GAGAAGGCTGGTGGCAAAGTCGGTTACATACTCAACCGCAAGATTTTCGACAAGTTCCTTGCGCTACGTGCTGTGGAAGCCGGAGCTGAGCTGATCGTCGGAACGTATGTTAATCAGCCAATCATCGAGGATGGGAAAATCGTTGGAGTCAGGGGTTCAGGTCTTGGCGGAAGCATAGAAGTAAGGTGCAAGGTTCTGATAGCTGCGGATGGTGTGGGTTCTAGAGTTGCAAGATGGGCCGGGATAAAAAGTGTGATAACAGCCGCAGACATTGACACCTGTGCCCAATTTCAGATGAAGGGTGTAAAGCTGGAATCCACAAGGGTTCTCGAATTCTACCTCGGGAGCAAGATCGCTCCTGGAGGCTACGCTTGGGTCTTCCCAAAGGATGAAGATTACGCAAACGTTGGGATAGGCATTCTCGCGAGCAGAGCGGAGAAGACACCTCTCGAATATCTTCAAGATTTTGTGAGAAGAATGCCAAACTTGGTGAGAGGGAAGATTATCGAGATAAATGCTGGTGGAGTCCCGGTGTGTGGGCCTCTCAAACAAACCGTGAAATCGAACGTTATGGTTGTCGGAGATGCGGCTAGACAGGTGAATCCTCTGACGGGAGGTGGAATAGACTCGGCAATGAGAGCTGGATCGATCGCCGGCGAAGTAGCGGCTAAAGCTGTAAAAGAGGGAGAGATCTCCGAAAAGAGATTGATGGAATACGATAAAAGGTGGAAAGCTTCATTTGGTGAACGTCTGCAAAAATATCTTAAGGCAAAGGAGATTTTCCTCTCCCTTTCAGATGAAGAGCTCGACAAACTTGCAGCGGCGGTCAGCAAGATAGAGTTTGACAGAATAAGTCTCACAGATCTAATAAGAGCGGTGATGCGGGCGGATCCAAAACTGTTGCTCAAGCTTCGCGGTCTGTTTTAGTGGAGTCTATGGAAAGACCGACCATAAGAATCGGGGCCGTTGCCGATGTCCACGCTCCTAAGTATCTCGATGATTTCACAAAAAGTTTGGCAAAAATAGGTGATCTCGATGTTCTTCTCTTGGTGGGCGATGTTGTTCTTAAAGGAGATTTCACACAGATGCCGCGAGTAATCGAAGAAATCAAAAAAGTATATTCCGGAAAAATTTTTGCGTGTTTTGGAAACGAAGAATATGAAGAAAAAGAGGAAGCCCTGAGGAGTTTTGAAGAGATTACGTGGTTGGACGATCAGGCCGCAAAGTTAGAAATTCACGGAAAAATTGTGGGGATTGTTGGTTCCAGAGGTTCGCTTGACAGACCGACTTCTTGGCAGCGAAAAAATAGGCCGGAGCTCTTCGAAGTATATCGAAAACGTGTTGAAATCGTAGATAATCTTTTGGAAAATCTGAAAGCCGATCTCAAAATTGTCATATCCCATTATGCTCCGACCTATCTTACTCTTGAGGGTGAGGAGAAATACGCATGGCCTGAGATGGGTTGTAAAAGGATGGAAGATGTGATAAAAAGGAGACGACCGGATGTCTGGTTCCACGGACACGCCCATAGATCGGCGAGGCTAGAAGCGGAGATCGGCAGAACTTTTATAATGAACGTTTCTCTTCCGGCAAGGAAAGAAATAGCAATTGTAGAACTTCCAAGGAAATTTGGTTTGGAAAGATTTTTCTAAGGAGTGAGCCTTTTCTTGTCTCTTGGGAACAGTGCACATTCTCTGATGTTTTCCGCTCCGGTGAGAACCATCGTCAGTCTTTCTAAACCCAGACCCCACCCCGCGTGTGGTGGCATCCCATATTTAAATGGTAGAAGATGATATGAGAAATTTTCCGGGTTTAGACCGTGAGCTTTCAGACGCTCGACCAACAAATCGTATTGGTGTATTCTGGTTCCACCAGAAGCCAACTCTAGACTACCATACATGAGATCAAAAGCTTCTGCGAGCTCGCGATTTTCAGATTTAGGCATGGTGTAGAATGGCTTTATCTTTAACGGCCAGTCGATTATGAAATATGGTCCAGGAAACATCTCGCCGAGCTTCTTCTCAGCTGGAGTTGGTATGTCTTCTCCCCAAGGAATGTGTAGACCGGCTTCGTCGAGTTTTTGCAAAACTTCCGAATAAGTTAGGCGCGGGAAGGGTTTTTCCGGAACTTCCAGAGTTTTGTTCAAAATATCAAGCTCCTGCCTGCATTTTTCGTTTACTCTCGAGAAAACAGAAATGATAACTTCCTCTAGGATTTTCATCACATCTTCGGCTCTGGCATAGGCCATCTCTATATCCACCGATGTTGCCTCGTTCAGGTGCCTCGGTGTGTCATGCTCTTCAGCCCTGAAGATTGGTCCGATTTCGAAGACTCTCTCAAAAGCCCCCGTCAACACCTCCTTGTATAGCTGCGGGCTTTGGCTCAGAAAGGCTTCTCGGTCGAAATAAGTTAGAGGAAAAAGAGCTGCTCCACTTTCCGTGGCAGTAGCGACTATCTTCGGTGTATGAACCTCAACGAATCCGAGAGATGTGAGACACTCTCTGATGGCCTGAACAGCCGTATGTCTGATTTTGAAGATCGCAAGAACTTCTCGGCGCCTAAGGTCTAATGCGCGGGCATCTAATCTCGTGTCGAGGTTGGCTTTAACTCTCCCAGTTATATCGAGTGGAAGAGGTGTTTGAGCTAGATTTAGAATTCTGATTTCGGAGGGGATTACTTCAATTCCTCTGGGAGCCTGAGGGACTCTAACCACAGCCCCTCTTACGGCTACGCAGGATTCTGGGGTTAAGATGGAAATCTTTTGTAAAATTTCCTGTGATGCTTTTTGTTTGGGAATGGTGATTTGGATAGTTCCGCTGATGTCACGCAGTATGAAGAACTTTATTCCGCCGAGGTCTCTTATGTTCTCGACAAAACCCATGAGGATGACTTCTTGACCTTCATTCTTCTCAGTTATCTCCCCAGCCAAGTGAGTTCTGCGGAGGTCCTCTAATTCGTCCATGGTTCTCTAAAAACAATGGTTTAAAAAAATAAAAAAGGAGGGCACGGGCCTTATGCCTTGCTCAAAGTAATTTCAATTGTTGAGACGTTGGCCGTGCCACTCTCTCCCTGAACCTGCTCAGTTCCGATTGCGATGTTTTGCACTGTCAGATTTTGCATGAAGCGATTCCTGAGGATCTCTGCAACGTCGACGGCTCTGCTGATGGCCTTGCCTCGTGCCTTGAGGACAACGGAATTCGCGCCCTCGTTGAACTGGGTGATGGCCGCTAGTACGTAGTTCATCACTGGTTTCGTTCCGATGTAAACCACATTTTCTGCAGACTTCTCAGCCATTTCATTCGCCTCCTTTGTTTTCTATTTCCGATAATAGCGCAGATATTTAAATATTTTCTCTGACGAGGATGAAGGATAAACATGAAGTCTAAAGTTATTGATGTGCTTTTTGGTTTGGGAATAGCTTTTCTGTTTATATTTCCGTCGGTAGTTTTCTTGTTTTACGGTTTTCGAGAATCCCGTACAGTTTCTAATGTCTATTCAAATCAGGAAAATGAGAATTCTGAATTTATGGAGATAGTTTGGATTGCGGACTGGGGTTATCCCGGTCCCGGATACAGATATGAGAATTTCGTAGCATATCTCTGGTGGCCGGATAATGCAGAGTTCTTAAGAATAAGATGGTATGCTTTTAACTATTATGCCGGATCAAGAGAGCATACTTGGTGGTGGGATTTAGATGATAATGAAATAGTTTACGGCGAAACAAAATATGGTCCCGTTGTGATTGACTCATTACCTGAATGGTTGCTTCCACATATGCCAGAGTTCAGTCTTGTTGAGATGGATACACCAACCGGAAGAAGAACCGTTGCAAAAATCACGCAGAAGGAGTACTGGGAAAATATGCAGTATAACATCAATGTTTGGATAAGGATTCCGAGAAGAATAGCTGAAAACAGAGAGTTTACAGGAATAGAACTCGGAGAAAATATAAATTTATTAGGGCAACGCTACTGGAGTGACAAGGCGTACTTCTATTTCGATTACGAACCAAAGAAACCGATGGGGCAAGTGTTTCATCTGAATCTTGGAGATTTCGGTAATGAAGGAGTTTACATGAATACACTTTTAACAGCAACAATTATTCCCGGAAGATGGATAAAATCCAAGGGTTATCGGGTTAGTGGATATGAAATTCTATGAAATTTGGATTATTAGCTTCCAGGCGGACTTATTGGCGGAAAAATAACGTACGCCGCAGTCTCTCTTATTTTGGCAACAATTCGAATATTAGAACTGACATTTACATAGAAGTAAGACATTATTGTTTGATTTCCGCTCGTGGCTTCTATATTGACCCCGTATTTAAACGAATCTGTTTTGAATGGTTTAACACCGACTGGTTGAATTAGCCTCAAAATGTATATATCGTGTGTGTCGTTTTCTCCGACTTTATCCCAATTTATAGCAAGACGGTAACTTGAATCTATGTTTGCATATGCTCTGAAAATGTACCCTTTAGGTATTCCAACCTCTATTTGTCTTTCGTAACCCCTATTGATATAGAGAAGCTCGTACCAAGGATCTCCGATGGGCACATAATGTGAATAAATGCCAATAATAATTGGCGCAGGACGTGGATAAATGCCAATTACTGTTAAGTTTACATATTTTTGATATTCGATGACATCATAAGTTATACTTACAAGATATTCTTTTTGTTTCAGTAAAATGTTGTCTGAGGGAGGCTGAGGCGGAAGATTGTTTTCTTGGATGTCGGAACCGAGCGGACGTGACGCATAATAAAGCAGATAATTCCGATTGTCTGGAAGACTCGGATCGTTTGTTCTTATTTCGAACGGCATGTTCTCGGATCTTCTAAACCAGCTATCCATGACTGAAAACCTCAGAGTGCTTCTTCCATTCGGATAGAACGCAAGCCTAAAGACATACGCATTTTCTGTTTTTCTGTGAGACGTTATGTTCTCGAACCTGAATCTCTTTGAGTTTTCTGGTCTGAAAGAAAGCCCAGTCCACCTCCCGGCATAAACCCAGTCATATTTGTAAACTGGTGTCGGTTTATATGCCCAGTCGTATGTGTCTGCCAAAAATAGAATAGATGGCGGATTTTCAGGGTCTGGATAATAAACGGCATATCTTCCATAATCATCTGGATGCATGCATGGTCCTCTTGGGTAGTCTCTTCTCTCGATAATCTCATAATATCGGAGTCGTACTAAGGTTTCTGGACCCCAGATTGTCAAGTAACTAGGATCATACTCCCAGTGGAGAACACATATGTTGTCACGCGACATGCCATTTGCATAAATATTTTCATGCAGATTTATCGAAAATCTGAATTCTCTGCCTGTAAGAAAACGGATATCAGAAAACGGAACGTTTGCAACATTGTCTAGAACAGTTACCTTTTGTGGAAGCCCTTGTGGGTCTATGGAAATCGTGGCAACAAGTTTAGAGTTTTCCAAATCATATTTTACCTTGACGGCATTTATTGGAGGATTGACACACCAATATATGCTGTCTATACCGATATAACCAGAGCGGAGAATACTTACTTCTCTTACACCAAACAAACGGAGACCATCTTCATCGACAAAGAGGTCTCCAGCTCCAACTCCATTCCCATATGCATCCTCTCCGTTTATGAAAACACTTTCTCCGTTTGGAATCCACTCGTTAACGGCAATCCTTTTTCCAACTATAGTATATGCCCAAACATCTGCATCATAGAGATCTATTGTTATTGGAACTGTGTACACATTGTCAACCCAGAGGGTAACATTCTCTCCCGAGAGCAAACTTGTTCCGAGCAGGAGGTTATCAGTGTATCCGTTCAACCGGGCAACGTAAAGGTTCTCGTGCTTTATCGGATATGGAAGATAGTAATATGTCTCGAAGATGTTTTCGTATGCATCTACGTATTTGCGATAAACATGATACTTTATCCGGACATTGTAATAGCGATATTCGCTTGTGTTTTCCGGGGGATTTGAAAATTCCAGCTCACCCTTATAAACCCAACCATAAACTGGAACTCGTGTGTTTGTGAGCATCCAGTCGTATCGATCGACAACGAAGACATATTTTATCTTCTTTAGCTCAACTGTCATGTTTTTGTAATATGCTCGTACTCTTGGTGCATCATTTGATGTTTGAGAGTTTTCTCCAAAGATCTCAAAATAATAAACCGGGCCGGATGGATAAGAATAGTGCCACCAGTTTCCATAATCATTTACGGTGGCGGAACTCGACTGCCCGAGAACAGATGAACTTCCTATTGTCACATTGCTTATTCTCCATCTGTTAGAGAATCCGTTTGTAATGATGTCGTCGACGGAAATTGTAAAGGTTTGTTGCCCTTCAAATGTCGTCGGTTCGTTCCCGTTCTCTACTGCTTTCATATACAAATTGAGCTTAAGAGAGAAACAGTCTTCTGGGTCTCCCTCTTTGTTGATATCCGCTCTAACCGTTATTTTTACCGGAACCTTGCTCAGATTTTTATCATTTCCACCGGTCCAAGGAGGATAAAAGTACCCATATCTGCTTGGAAGGATTGGAGAGATTTGTCTAGTATCATAACCGATCGTATCGATTCTTTTACTCGTTATTTTATACTTGTACGATCCATCAGACTCAGGGGGGTAAAACTCGTTTCCCACGTTGTACCCGTAATATTCGCCGAAAGATGCATCATACTCGACGCCACTCGCAGTTTTCACCCAAGTATATTGCTGGGCATCCTGATATCCAACGATTTCCCAGTGATAGACATCAGCTGCCCAATAGCTTTCGAGTTTCCATCCAGATTTGTTTTCATATGAAGGTGCCTGCCACGCCTCTACGTCTTTTACATACTCCCAGCGATAATCAAAATACCAGCCGAGCCTGTTTTCTTGAGAGTTGTAGTTTCTTGAAAAGCTCAATGAATTGTTCCTCATCCATGCTTTGAACGGATCGTAGAACATGTAAACAACGAGTCTTCTGTTTTCAGGCGAGACCTGCCCTTTCCAAGAAGTTTGAGCATAACCGAGGGCACTTACAACGATATCTAAGGCGTGATTTTCTCTTCCAGAAATTTTGATAAATGCTTTTCCATTTTGCCTCGTGCGCAATTCTAAAAAGGTCTTATTATGCGAGGCGATGGTCCCCACAATGCCAGCGTTTTCGATCGGCTCATCGGTTTCAACATCTTTCACAAGAATCTCTATTCCATTCGATGGGAGACGAAAAGATACAAGTTTTGAGAGATTTATCGGGAGATTTTCCATAAAACTAAAGCTTGCCTCAATCGTTCCGTTTGATTTTTCTTCGCAGACTACCTGCTGTACAAAAAAGATAGTGAAGATGATAAAAATACAAGTCAAACGATTTTCCATTTCTCACCTCCTTCTTTTTGTAGAAATTCCCTTTAAAAGTTTGACATATTGGTTCGGAATGCGCCAAGAATCTACACGAGCTCCATTTTTGCCCCAAGTTTCTTCATATCTTCAACGAAGTTTGGATAAGACACTGGTATACTTTCTGCACCCTCGACCACCGTTTCTCCTTCAGCCACCAGCCCGGCCACCGCAAATGCCATCGCCATTCTGTGATCCATGAAGGAACTCACGTGTGCGCCCCTGAGTTTTTCAACTCCCCAGATCCTCAGACCGTCCGGCAATTCCTTAATTTTTACCCCAAATTTCTCCAGCCCGATGGCCAAAACGTGCAACCTGTCGCTCTCCTTCGCCCTAAGATGTGGAACATTCACTATCTCGGTTTTCCCCTCAGCTACGCTTCCGGCGACAGCTAGCGGTGGCACTAGATCCGGATTATCTTTGCAGTCGAGTTCGGTTCCTTCCAGAGATTCTCCAAAAATCTCGACGTAGTTTCTTCCTACACGCAATTCTGCTCCGAAGTCTCGCAAAAAGTCGACGATTCTCTTGTCGCCTTGCGGTCCTTCGAAGTCCAGATTTTCAATTCTCACTTTAGATCGCGTTATTGCCCCTGCCACAAGCGGAAATGAGGATGAGGAGAAATCTCCGGGTATTTTTATGTTCAGCGGTTTAAGCGGTCCGCCCCTTATCCTAAACTTTCGGAAATCGGGCGAATGTTTTACGTCAGATCCGGCAAGCTTCAAGAGCTCCAGTGTTATCTCTACATAAGGCCTAGAAACGAGTTCTCCTTCTATTTCGATCTCTGTTTCTCCCTGAAGCTGTGTGGCCGCGATAAGAAGAGCCGAGATAAATTGAGAACTGACGTTTCCCGGCAGACCGACGCTACCCGCACGTAGACCGCCACCGACGATGACGGGAGGTCTTCCTTTTTCTCCCTCGCATTTAGCATCGGCTCCAAGAGTTCTCAGCGCCTCTATGAGTGGACCCATCGGCCTTTTTAGAAGCGATTCATCGCCGGTGATCTTCAAACGTTTTGGCGAAAGAGCAGCCACTGCACTGAGTAGACGCATGGTCGTTCCAGAATTCCGTGCATCGATTACATCTTTCTTCGGAGAAATTTTACCACCAGTTCCTTCAACTATCCAGACATCGTTTGTTCTTTCGACTTTTGCCCCGAGAGTTTTTATACCCTCAATCGTGGCAAGTGTATCCAAGCTTATGAGCGGATTTTCTATCCTGCTTTTTCCCTTCGCAAGCATTGCAAGAATGAACGCCCTGTGCGTGTATGACTTTGAGGGCGGCGCCGTAATAGTTCCAAAGATATGCGAGGGATAGACAATGAGTCTGCTCATTTTCGTCAATTTCAATTAAGCATTTTACTCTAATTAGACTGTTGCTCGAATAGTTGCCCGGATTATTACGCTTATATACGTTTCGATACGGAAATTTAGGAGGTGAGACTCTGACGGAAATCGGGAAGAGAATACGGCTCGAGAGAATAATCGACAGGAAAACAAGGAAAACAGTGATAGTTCCGATGGACCATGGACTTTCAATGGGCCCCATAACCGGTTTGGAGGAGATGACGACGATAATCGATAAGGTTGCGGATGGTGGGGCAAACGCGGTTGTTCTTCACAAGGGAATAGTCAGAGCCGGGCATCGAGGTAGGGGAAAAGACATCGGGCTGATAATTCACCTATCCGGAGGTACATCGCTTGGTCCGGATCCGAACTGGAAGGTTCAAGTGGCAAGTGTCGAGGAAGCGATAAAACTCGGAGCGGACGGTGTTTCCGTTCACGTGAATGTTGGCGCACCGAACGAACCGGAACAGTTGCAGATGCTCGGAATGGTCGCAGAGAAATGTTCCGAGTGGGGAATGCCTCTTTTTGCAATGATGTACGCTCGCGGTCCAAAGGTTCAGAATCAGCATGATCCGGAGCTCGTCGCTCATGCTGCGAGAGTTGGGGCAGAACTCGGAGCCGACATAGTTAAGACGGTTTACACGGGAAGCGTTGAGTCCTTCCGAAAAGTTGTGCGCGGTTGCCCGGTTCCAATCGTAATAGCAGGAGGTCCGAAGATGGGCTCAGACAAAGAGGTGCTTCAAATGGCATACGAAGCGATGGAAGCCGGAGCTATCGGAATCTCTATCGGGAGAAACATCTTCCAACACAGAGATCCTACAGCTATGACAAGAGCACTGGCGAAAATAGTTCACGAGGGAGCAACGGTCGAAGAGGCTCTCAAAGAGCTCTAAAGGTGAACTGAACTTGCGGAAACTACTCTGGGTGAAGGCAGACTGGGATTTGCCATGGGAAGAAAAGGCAGAATTTGTGAAGAAAGCAGTAGAGTGTGGTGCTGATGCTATAATTGTCAAAGGAAGCGAGGTCTCATCGGCTCTTTGTTTTGGTTCGGCTCTTATCGTCTCACAAGAAGATCGTCCGGGCGTAGGAGTAGTCCTCGTAAAGTTTAAGGATTTGGAGACCACAGAGAAAGAGCTGAGCAATTTGAAATCTGCAGGGCGCAGAACTGCCGTGTTGGTCGAAGTTTTTGATAAAAAATCCGAACAGGTCGCGATTAGGCTTGCAGGTCTTGCCGATTTTATCCTCGTCACGGCGAAGTCTTGGGAGATAATCCCGCTTGAGAATATAATAGCTGCTTTGCAAAAGACTGGAGCGAAGTTGCTTGCTGAAGTGAAGTCTGCAGAGAAAGCAACGATTGCTGCGCAGATTTTAGAAATCGGTGTCGACGGTGTAGTTTTAGACCCGCTTGACTTGGGTCCAGAGGAAATAGAAAAGACATGTAGGGCATTGGATGCTTTGACCAAGGGAAAGCTGGCTCTCAGCAGAGCAAAGGTTTTCAGAGTACAACCGGCTGGTCTCGGTGACAGGGCGTGCATTGACACAACGTCGATCATGAGCAAGGGAGAGGGCATGCTCGTTGGAAGTCAGTCGAATGGTCTCTTCCTAGTCCACTCTGAGACGTTGCCGAGCGAGTTCGTCGAGCAGAGACCCTTCAGAGTGAACGCCGGAGCAGTCCATTCTTATTTAATGATTCCGGGTGGAAAAACGAAGTACATGACTGAATTGAAGGCCGGTGATGAAGTTTTGATAGTTGATCATTCTGGAAACTTCCGCCCAGCTGTTGTAGGAAGAGTCAAAATTGAGAGGCGCCCGCTCGTACTTGTCGAGGCGGAGGCAGGCGGAAAAGTTTATAAGGTCCTACTTCAGCTTGCTGAAACGATAAATTTGGTGGGAGCTGGAGGAGAGCCGCTACCAGTGACCAGACTGAAGCCAGGCGATGAGGTGCTCGTCTACGTGGAAGAGGGGGGAAGGCATTTTGGAATGAAGGTAGAGGAAACAGTTGTCGAGAAGTGAT
>Ga0105163_1001817_pt1 | contig 10749 bp, 8 predicted proteins | sample JNZ110809AmetaG_FD_81531 | JGI IMG/M metagenome (GOLD analysis project Ga0105163, IMG submission 81531) | Hot spring microbial communities from Jinze hot spring, China to study Microbial Dark Matter (Phase II) - JNZ 110809A | ecosystem: Environmental > Aquatic > Thermal springs > Hot (42-90C) >... | reverse complement strand
GAGATAGACAACATCTTGTATTTTTACGCAAGCCGGAATTTTTTGAGACCGAGATATTTTTATATGTTCATCCCGGAGAAAAATATGAAACTGATTCATTCGTTTTCTCGTCTGAATTTGTCAAAAGAGAAGATGTTCAGTTCCATCGCGATTCACAGGTTGAATATATTGACGCCGATTTAATTGCCGATGAACTTATTTTGAGAAACTGGCAACCCGGAGATTGGTTTGTCCCACTCGGTATGAAAGGCAGGAAAAAGATAAGCGATTTTTTAATTGATCTTAAAATTCCAATTTACGAGAAAAGAAAAATCCTTGTTCTTGAATCCGAAGGTAAAATCGTATGGGTTTGCGTTGTGCAACTGGTTGATAGATTTAAAATAACAGATTTAACAAGTAAAATTTTGAAAATTGAATTTCATCCAAAACAAATTTCGCGGATAAATGAGTGATGTAGTTTACATCAACGGAGAAAGATTCAAAATTTTAATTCCAGAAGAAAAAATAAAAGAAAGAGTCAAGGAACTTGGTGAACAAATAAGTCGTGATTATCAAGGTAGTGTTCCAATTTTTATAGGCGTTTTAAATGGCTCGGTTATATTTTTTGCAGATTTAATTCGTGAGGTGAAAATTGATTGCGAAGTTGACTTTCTCAAACTATCAAGTTATGGAGATGAAAAAATTTCATCAGGACATGTAAAACTTCTCAAAGATCTTGACTGTCAGGTTACGGGCAGAGATATAATCGTGGTTGAAGATATAATTGACTCGGGACTTTCAATCAAATTCATCAAAAACTTAATTATGCTCAAAAACCCGAAATCTTTAAGGATAGTTACATTGTTATATAAAAAGAACAGAGTTCAGATTGATTTCAAAATTGATTATATTGGTTTTGAGATAGGAGATGAGTTCGTGATTGGCTACGGGCTTGACTCTGCGCAGAAAGGAAGGAATTTGAAAGGAATTTATGTGATTGATACACAAAAATAAACTTGTTGAGGAGGTTTTGAAAAATGTTCAGAGAATTCTTAAATTCAAGTGATAAATTCAAAAAGAACGATAGAAAAATGAGGAAACCTCAATTTGACAATGGCGATAACGACGATTTCAACTGGGGAAGAGCAATGCGAGTGATTTTAAGCTGGCTTATCATTATTTCCGCAGTTTTTGCACTTATGGTCTGGTTCAGAGGAAATCAAAAACTTGAATATGAAATTACATTTGACCAATATCAACAATTTTTGAAAGCTGGAAAAATAAAAGAAGCAATCGTCAAGAAAACGGATGTAAATAATTTTGACTTCCACGGCGTTCTCAAAGAGCCAGAAGAAATGATAACGGTTGACGGGAAAAAAGTCCGCGGTGATAAATTTGTTGTCTTTCTGCCGAATGCTTCCGATTCAAGGGTGATAGATGAATGGACGAGAAGAGGGATTAAATTTAACTTCGTTAAAGAAAGCGATCAATGGTTGAATGCTCTTTTGAGCATAATTCCGTGGGTTCTCTTGATTTTTATCTGGTTTTTGATTATGCGAAGAATGCAAGGGACGACGACGAAAAATATATTCACATTCGGAAAAAGCAGAGCAAGAGTTATAACCAACAACATTCCGAAAGTTACATTTAACGATGTCGCTGGGGTTGAAGAAGCGAAAGAAGAATTAAAAGAGATCATAGAATTTCTCAAAGATCCTGCAAAATTTCAGCGTCTTGGTGGAAAAATTCCGAAAGGTGTTCTACTACTTGGACCCCCGGGAACAGGAAAAACATTGCTTGCAAAAGCAGTTGCTGGTGAAGCTGGTGTGCCTTTCCTCTCAATAAGTGGAGCTGAATTTGTTGAAATGTTCGTTGGAGTTGGAGCAAGCAGAGTGCGTGATCTTTTTGAACAGGCGAAAAAACTTGCACCGTGTATAGTTTTTATTGACGAAATTGACGCTGTTGGAAGACACAGGGGCGCTGGACTTGGCGGAGGTCACGATGAGAGAGAACAAACTTTAAATCAACTTCTCGTTGAAATGGATGGCTTTGAAGAAAACAGCGGAATAATCGTAATTGCTGCAACAAATAGACCTGACATACTTGACCCAGCACTTTTGAGACCCGGAAGATTTGACAGACAAATTGTTGTTGATAGACCCGATGTGAAAGGACGACTTGAAATTTTAAAAGTCCATACACGAAGGTTGCCTCTTGCCCCGGATGTTAATCTTGAAATAATTGCAAAATCAACCCCGGGATTTTCTGGAGCAGACCTTGCAAATCTTGTAAATGAAGCTGCACTTTTAGCTGCGCGCAAAAATCACGACCTTGTGACGATGCAGGACTTTGAAGAAGCAAAAGACAAAGTTATGATGGGAATACAAAGAAAGAATGTTGCTATCTCAGAGCGTGAAAAAAGAATTACTGCTTATCACGAATCCGGACATGTTCTCGTTGCAAAGATGTTGCCAGAAGCTGATCCAGTTCACAAAGTCACGATTATCCCACGTGGCAGAGCTCTTGGAGTGACAACATATCTTCCAATTGATGAAAGGCACACTTACTCAAAAGAATATCTTGAAGCGATGATAACTTATGCTCTTGGTGGAAGAGCAGCTGAAAAATTAATTTTCAACTCTCTCACAACCGGAGCAGCTGACGATCTTGAAAAGGCAACGACAATTGCAAGAAAAATGGTCTGTGAATGGGGAATGAGCGAACGCCTTGGACCTTTGACCTATGGAACAAAAGAAGAAGAAATTTTCCTTGGAAGAGAGATTACAAGACAGCAAAATTATAGCGAGCAAACCGCAATTTTGATAGATGAAGAAGTTAAAAGAATTGTCACCACCTGTATGGAAAGAGCAGAAAACATCCTGCGCGAAAACATTGACGCTTTACATCGTCTTGCGAATGCTTTGCTTGAAAGAGAAACGCTAACGGGTGAAGAAATAGATAAAATTATTAAAGGCGAAGATTTGCCCGCCATCCAAAAGAAAGCTAACGGTCAAGATGAAGCAGCTCCAAGAGTATCTGCAAATCCTGAACCAAAAAATTAACGGACGATTTGAATCACCAGATTATTCAGAAATACTTATTGATTTTAGCAAAAACATTGACCGAAACTACAAAGCAGAATACATCCGCAAGGCGATACATCAGTTTTCAATGTTAATACCGGTGATTTACTATTTCACACCCCGTGATCTCGCAATAAAAATTTTAATCATCCTAACATTTGGGTTCGTCGCAGTTGATATCGCAAGATATTACAGTCCAACTGCGCAAAAACTCTTTTATAAATTTTTTGGCTTTATCCTCAGACATCACGAAAGAGATCACAAAGCGAAGAACCTAAACGGCGCAACTTGGGTTTTCATTTCCGCTCTTGTCTGCGTGATTATCTTCCCAAAGTTTATAGTCATAAATGCGTTTGCAATTTTAATCCTTTCCGATGCAAGCGCAGCTGTTTTCGGGAGAAAATTCGGGAAACATAAATTTTTCAAGAAATCACTTGAGGGAACAATTGCTTTTATAATTGCTGCAATCCCTGTTGTATTTCTTGCCCCGAAAGTTCAGAATTTGCCGGGTGAATACATAATAACGATGATCGCTGCAATCGTCGGTGGGATTATTGAAGCTGCTTCAATTGATCTCAAAGTTGATGATAATCTTTCCATCCCCGTCAGCATAGGCGCGACGATGTGGATTTTATATTCAATTTTTTACCCCAATCTTGACCTCTACTTTTTAAAGTAAAAAGAGAGCAAAAGATGAAAAAATTTTTTTCAATCGCAATAATTTCGCTCTTTCTAATCTCCTGCACTCAGCTAAAACCCAAAGCAACCGGAGACGAGACAGAGATCATAACCTACGTTGATTCACTTCTTTACACTCAAATTCAAGACCCGTTGAAATCAACATTTCAGCGACTTCTTTACACCCCACAACCCGAAAGTTTATTTATCATAAAACCAGAATTTCAAATCTACTCAATTGACAATCTCAAAACACGAAAAAACATTATGTTCGTCTCAACGCTTGACGATAAGAGTGACATCGGGCTTTATGTTTCAAATATGCTTGACCCAGCTTCAAGAGAACTCGTTGAAAAAGATTCCGCATTTCTTTTCATAAAGAAAGACCTTTGGAGCAAAGGACAAATCATTGTCGTTTTGGTTTCAAAAGATAGAGAAACACTTTTAAAACATCTAACGAAAGATAGAAACGAAATTTATCTTTACTTTCGCGACGAATTTTTCAAAAGAGAACTTGACGCAATTTATTCCGAAGGTCACAACAAAAAGGACATTGAGAGATATTTTCTTGAAAAATATGGGTGGACAATTTTTGTTCAGCACGATTATTATATCGCAAAAGATTCAGCGGAAGAAAAATTCGTCTGGCTTAGGAGAAGAACTCCCGAAGATATGGAAAGATTCATCTTCATTCACTGGATTGACTCGGTTGAAAATCCGTATAAATTTTTCAATCAAGTATGGATAGCAGAGAAAAGAAACGAATTGACGCGAAAATTTTACAGGACAACCCGAGATGACGCTTGGGTTGTGATAGCAGATGATCCGGAAAGCATAAAATATCTTTACTTTTTCCCCGTGAATTTCAACGGAAGATATGCAATAAGGGTTCAGGGTTTATGGAGATTTAACGATTTTACAGGTGGAGGACCTTTCATCTCGTATGTTTTTTACGATGAAAATCAAAAGAGAATTTATTTTATTGACGGTTCAATCTTTGCGCCAAGATACGAGAAGAAAAAACTCGTGATTCAGATTGATGCGCTCCTTCATACTTTCAAAACCGCTGGCTCAGGGGAAATCGCTTCACATTGAAACATCTATTCACAGACCTGCGTATTTACGAAATTAGAAAAACAAAAAATTTTTCTAATATGAAGACAAAGTTTCTCATTTTTATCATCACGGGTTTACTTTTTGCCGGCGGTTTACTTCTTTGCTCAAATATAAAAACTGGTGAAATTAAGTTTGAAACCCAATCTGAACAAACCGAAGAATTAAAAATCTCCAAATCTTTCAACATAACTCCGGGCATCCTTATGATTGAAGCAAGCATCGCAGATGTCATTTTAAAATCACATGAAGAGAATAATGTAAAGGTTGATTTTTACGCAAGAGGTTCAGCAGAACAATTGAAAAATTTTGATCTCTCATTTGAAGAGGGAAATGGTTTCTTTAAAATCAAGATCAAACACAAAAAAGAGTTCAAATGGTACAACTTTTTCAAACTTTTTGACTTCATTGAGGGAAGCAAGATTGAAACCGCACAACTTGTTGTATATGCGCCGGAGTTTTTGAACGGGGATATTAAGACCGCTGGTGCGGATATAAAAGTTGAAAAATTCATAGGAACTTTTACACTTTCATCATCTGGTGGAGATATTTATTGCGAGGGAATTGATGGGACTATCAACGCATCTTCGGCTGGTGGAGATATCAGATTTAAAAATTGCTCTGGAACTGGAACAGCAAGAACATCTGGTGGCGATGTGTTTGTTAGCAATCATTCCGGTATAATTGAAGCAAAATCAGCTGGCGGAGATGTGAGAATTAACAAAATTTCTGGCTCGGTTGTTGCATCTTCATCTGGTGGGGATATAGAAGTTGAATTTATAAAAATTGAAATGCAAACGAATTTAACTTCATCTGGCGGGGATATAAAAATTTTTGCTCCATCGGATTTAAATGCTTATGTTGATTTTGAAACTTTTGGCGGAGATATAAACTTTGATTTCCCGATTAAAACGGAGATGAAGACAAGTTCAAAGATAAAAGGATGGATTGGTAAAGAAGATTCAGGTGTAAAGATTAAAGCGACGACATCAGGTGGAGATATAGAGTTAAGAAAAAGAGATAAGGGGATTTAGCGCGCCTGGAGGGACTTGAACCCCCAACCCGCGGATCCGAAGTCCGCTGCTCTGTCCATTGAGCTACAGGCGCCTTTTTTAAAATTTACATCAAAATTTATTTTCCCTCAAAATCATCTTCGCAAATTCAATGTCCTCTGGCGTCGTTATCTTTATGTTTTCGTAAAGTCCTTCAACAATTTTCACTTTGACGCCAAGACGTTCAACAAGTGATGCATCATCCGTCCCGTAAAATGAATCTGTGTAAGCTTTTTTATACGCCTGCTGTAAAACAGTGTAATAAAACGCTTGCGGTGTCTGAACAAGCCAAAGCGAATTTCTATCAAGCGTCTTTTCAACAAATCCATTCCCAGCATCAAGTTTAACTGTCTCCTTTGGTCTTACCGCAAGTATTGCTGCGCCAGTTTCTTTACAAGCAGAAATAACTTCACAAATTTTATCACAAGTTATAAAAGGTCTAACTGCATCGTGAACAACAACTATTTCAGTGTGATGATAAACCATCATTTGCAGTGCGTTATAAACAGAATCTTGCCTCTCGTTCCCGCCAACGGTGACCTCAACAACTTTGGTTATGCCAAATTTTTTAACGAGATTTTCAACTTCAATAAAAATCTCCGGCGCGGTTGCAATTATTATAGCGTCAATACAATCGCAGTTTTGAAACTTTTCAAGCGTATGAATTAAAATTGGTTTTCCTTCTATCTCTATCAATTGCTTGTGTATGCCCGCATTCATTCTCTTACCATATCCTCCAGCCGGAATTATAGCGGTTACCTTCAAGATTTATTTCCCCTATTTTGTTCTTCAATTCCGGTGTAATCAATATGAAATATAAACTCTGGAAATTTCCTCGGCAAACTTATGATGTTGTAAACCATTATTCCAGTTGACATTCTATCAAGCCAGGAAGAAAGTGGCCAGCCAAAGTGTATGTGAATCTTTTTATCAGCCGGAAGTTCATACTTAATCGTTTTCAAAAGTCCAACAATCATATCAAATAAATTCGTTCTTGGTTGAATTGATATCCAGAAATGTCTCGGAAATTTTTTCTCAGGTCTATCAAGTCGTGGAGAGTAAAAGCTTACATAGATTGAATTGTCATCAAGGTTTTCAATGTTTTCTTTTGGTCTTTTAAAGTGAATGTGAACTTCATTGGAATCAATTTCTGCAATCGCAAAAACAACATCCATCGGGCTATCGGTAATTCTTCGCACGGGGATTTCCGGCGCCTTCGTCCTTGAAATTTTTAATCCAGCGATAAGGAAAAATAATGTCATAAAAAGCCAAAGCAAGGCACCATACAATCTGTGCAGGACAATGTAAATAAATATGCTAAATGTGATGATGAAAAGAACCAAAGTTCCAGTTCTGGATGTGTGATAAGTTATCTCTTTGTCCCCATCAAATATCTGTAAATTATGAGCGATCCAATGTTAATTGTGAAACTTGCAACAAGCCCAACAGCATACATTTCTGCAAGGATTGCTTGGCTTCCACTTGTTATCAAAAGTATGATTGAATAAAATGTCGCATTCAAAATATGAACGCGGTAAAGCGAACCACGGCGATTTAACTTTATAAGCCACTGGAAATTGTATCTTTCGCATATTTTTTCTATCAATTCAGATGAAGCAACCATTGCTGTATTTACAGCCATTATCAAAGTAATGCTTGCAAGAACACTGACAACTAAACCAAATGCGGGTCCATTTACTTTTTCCGCAAATGTCGGGATTAAATCTGTTTCGTGCTTTTCAAGTTCTATGTTTGATGAAAGAGCGAAAAGAGCAATTAACGGCGTGAAGATGCCAACTGTAAGAGCAAGGAAAATGTATGCTTTTCTGATATCGTGCCAACTTTTGACAAGTGATGCAGTTTGAAGAACGGATTCAATTCCCGAATAAGCGAGGATACAACTTCCAATTCCAGTGACAAGATTTGCGTATGATTTAAAAATTGACGAATCGTTTAAATCAGAAACAAAAAGAGAGAAACTTTCCTTTACCTTTGACGCAGCTGATGAATCAAAATTGAAAATTCCACCAATGACTAAATTCAAAAGCACAAATGAAGCAAAAATGAAAATTGCAAATGTAAACTTTGCATTTTCTCTTATCCCGAGAATGTTAAGCCCAGCAATTAACCAGATGACAAGAATCTTCAAAAAGAATTTTAAATGTTCGGGCATTGAAAGGAAGGCAAGACCATTTTCAACGGCGCTGACAGTTGAGATTGAAGCTGTTAATATATACACAACGAGAATTGATGCAACAGCGATAAATGAAACGCTTGGACCAAGGACAAGATATGAAAACGAATAAACCCCGCCACCTTTTATATTATGAACTTCAAGAATTTCAGCTATCTCAACCATCCTCGTTGAAAGAAAACGAATGAAAAGTGATGTCAAAGCAATATAAACAATTGCCTTGATCCCGATAAACCTGTATGCTTCAAAAGGTGCATAATAAATTGATGTGAGTTCGTCCATCAAAGTTATAATTGAAACCGCAAACCAAGTTATCCACCATCTTCCAGCTTCAAAATAACTCAAAAGGTTCTTTTTTCGGAGCAAATTGAGAAAAATCAAAAAAATTAAGAGATTGACAGCGATAAAAATTGATGTTTTCATAGGTTGAAAGGATTGGGTAAGTTAGTTTAGATTATAAGCATTGCATCGCCGTAGCTTAAAAATCTATACCCGTTTTTTATTGCATGTTTATATGCCTGCATAAGAAAATCAAGACCAGCAAATGCAGCAACAAGCATAAGCGGTGTTGACTCAGGAGCGTGAAAGTTGGTTATAAGTTTATTCACAATTTTAAACTCATACGGTGGATAAATAAATTTATCCGTCCATCCTTTATACGGTTTAACATGCCCATCTGCGCTCACGCTTGATTCAAGAGCTCGCACAACGCTTGTCCCAACAGCAACGACGCTTTTCTTTTTATCAATCGTTTCATTTATCAAACGAGCGCTTTCCGCAGGAATTTCAAAATACTCCGAATCCATTCTATGTTTGCTTAAATCCTCAACTTCAACTTTCCTGAAAGTCCCGATCCCAATATGAAGAACTATTGGAACAATTTTAACTCCTTTCCTTTCAATTCTTTTTAGCAATCTTGTTGTAAAGTGCAATCCCGCCGTAGGAGCTGCAACCGAGCCCACGACCTCGGCATACACAGTTTGATACCATTCTTTATCGCCTTCCTCAGGCTGTCTCTTTATGTAAGGTGGAAGTGGAACCTGTCCATATTTTTCAATGAATTTAAAGAAATCACCTTCATAATGAAACTTCAATGTTCTACCGCGAGATGTTGTATTGTCAATGACTTCACAATAAACCTCGTTATTATCGCCGAAATAAATTTTATTCCCAATTCGCACCTTCCGAGCTGGCTCAACAAGTACATCCCAGAGATGCTCTTCAGGATTTAATTCCCGAAGCAAAAGAATTTCAATTTTCGCACCCGTCTTCTCCTTTCTCCCAATTAATCTCGCAGGAAAAACTTTCGTCTTGTTCAAGACAAGCGAATCTCCTTCTTCAAGATAATCAATTATGTCTGTGAAAACTTTGTCCTCAATCGTTTTATTTTTTCTGTCAAGAACAAGCAAACGCGCACTATCCCTTGGCTCAACCGGATATTTTGCGATCAAATTTTTCGGAAGCTGATAATTGAAATCTGAAAGCTTCATGATCACCGAAAATTTTATTGTTAAATTTAAAAGCGGGGGAATTTTATCCCCCGCTCTTTTTTATTTCGTTCGTTTAACTTTTGACTTCGCTTTTGTTTTTTGTCTCACTTTTTTAGACGGTTTCCTATCCGTCTTTTCCAATTTTTTCTTTACACCGTTATACAAAAGAGCAGCTCTTGCAGCAGCAAGTCGTGCAATTGGCACACGATACGGAGAACAACTCACATAATCAAGTCCAATTTTATGGCAGAATTCAATCGTTGCAGGATCACCACCGTGCTCTCCACAAATTCCAACTTTCAAATTCGGTCTCACAGAACGACCTTTTTCAACGCCAATTCGCATCAACTCACCAACACCTTTTACATCAATTGTCTGGAATGGGTCTTTATCATAAATTCCAAGATCAAGATATTTGTAGATGAACTTTTCGTAATCATCCCTTGAAAGCCCCATTCCCATTTGTGTTAAGTCATTTGTCCCAAATGAGAAGAATTCAGCAACAGTTGCAATCTCATCAGCAGTAATAGCAGCGCGTGGAACTTCTATCATTGTTCCAACAGAGTATTCAACCCTTATCCCCTTTTCCTGCATTACTTTTTCAGCAACCTCACGAACTATTTTTTCTTGATTTTTAAGCTCATTCACATGTCCAACGAGCGGGATCATTATTTCAGGTTTTACTTTTATTCCTTCTTTTGCCACCTCACAGGCTGCTTCAATAATTGCTCTTGTTTGCATAGCCGTTATCTCCGGATACACAATCCCAAGACGGCAACCTCTGAAACCAAGCATTGGATTAAACTCCTTCAACTCGGCAAGACGTCTGCGTATTTTCTCCTCCGGAATTCCCGTTTTCTCAGAAAATTCCTTTATTTCTTCATCGGTATGTGGTAAAAATTCGTGTAAAGGCGGGTCAAGCGTTCTTATCGTAACAGGTCTATCACCCATAACTTTAAAGAGCCCGTAAAAGTCTTGTCTTTGGAGTGGTAAAAGCTCATTCAACGCTGCTTCTCTCTCTTCCTTTGTATCCGCAAGAATCATCTTTCTCATTGATATAATTCTATCTCCCTCAAAAAACATGTGTTCAGTTCTTGTCAATCCAATTCCTTCAGCTCCGAATGCGACGGCAACCTGCGCCTGATTCGGTAAATCTGCAT
>Ga0105163_1001811_pt1 | contig 10786 bp, 8 predicted proteins | sample JNZ110809AmetaG_FD_81531 | JGI IMG/M metagenome (GOLD analysis project Ga0105163, IMG submission 81531) | Hot spring microbial communities from Jinze hot spring, China to study Microbial Dark Matter (Phase II) - JNZ 110809A | ecosystem: Environmental > Aquatic > Thermal springs > Hot (42-90C) >... | reverse complement strand
TATCCCCTTCCCCGGGTAAGCTGCGAGATGCCCCTCCTCCCCTGGAACAAAAATAGCTTAAAGGCCGGATTTTTTGAGCGATTTTGCTCAATCTAATGTTAAGTGTTAAAATAGGAATTGGGGATTTCCCAGAGGCACCGGGCATGGGTTTCTCGGAAAATTGGGCCATTTTACCCTTATATGCTGTTATTATCTTCGCAATCCTTTACTCAAGGTTCTCGGCTTTTAGGTTAAAGGCCAAAGTTTTACCCCTGTCCCTCGTCTGTGCCTTTTTGCATCAATTTCCGAACCTTTCACCCTTCTTAACACCTCTACCTCTAATAATTGCTTCCGTTGATGGGGTTTGGTCGGCCACTTTGGTAGCCCTGATAGGAAGCCTTTCAGGGGTAATTACGGGGAAAACGCCCTGGTTCAATGCCGGTAGCGAAGTCCTCTTCGGTTGCTTAATGGGCTTTCTCATGACCCTTGATTACTCCGATCCCTTACCCCGCTTGCTTAGGAAACCAGTGGTGGCCTCAGCTCTGGTTTCGCTGTTAGCATGGCCTTCCCCTCTGGCTTTTGCCCTCGCTTCAGTGCCAGAGTTATATGTAAGCGGAAAACTTATCTTATTGGTGAAATTTTTCCTGCCTGCTGTTGCAGCCATTGTGGAGGCTCTATTCTTCCAGCTTTCCCCTTTCTACAAACCGCTTCCTATCAGCTCCGACAAGGTTTCCCCCCTGGCTAAAAGCACAGCACTGGCTTTTGGAGCCTGGCTTTTGGCTTTATACCTTATGGTTTCTCTGGCTTCCATCACCCTTGTTACTTTTGTAAAGACGAATGAGGAACTCAAAGTCGCCCAGAAAAATTTAGAGCAGAATCTCTTTGGTCTTTCCTCTTCCCTCAAAGTAGCAGAGACATTGGCCAATTACCTGGCCTCCCTACCTGACCTGGACCGAACTGAAGCTATCAAGCGCATTTGCCTTTCCTCTTGCCTTGTTATTAAGGAGGGCAGTTTTCCCAGCAACCTTTCTCAGGAAGAGGAAGAAGCGCTGAACAATTCCTGGCCTCTTTCAAGACCCTTCCCTAACGATGGTGGCTGGGCTTTCTCGGTGATACGAAGCTCAGACCATGATAGTGCAAAAATCCTCATAAGGGTGCCAGTAGGAACCCCCAACATCTGCTTGAAGGAAAAAGAACTCGGCCTACTCCTGTGCTCGGCTGGAATTCCAGAAAGCTTTGAGGACAAGCTTGTCCGAAGCAATGAGGAAGCCCTGGCTTTCACTTCCTACAGGGAAATTGTTAGCAGAGTGAGCAGATCCATGGCCTCCTTTGCCCTGGCCCACCTTTTAATCCTGCTTTTGATAATGATTTTTGCCTCAATCCTTACATCTCGCTTCGTTCGCCCCCTTGAGGAACTTTCCCGCAGGGCCATACGCCTGACCAGCGGTGATCTGGATGAAAGCCTTCATCTGGCAAGGGAAGATGAAATCGGAAAACTGGCCAGGGTACTGGAAAGGATGCGTTTGTATCTAAAACAGAGGCTTGATGAATCATATACCCTCCTCAGAGTAAGCCAGAAAGCCCTCTCAATTCCAGAACTGGAGAAAGGCATTGAGGTTCTCCTCTCCGGGCTAAGAGAGCTCACAAAGGCTGCAGGGGTAGCTTTAATTATTCTTGATAAAAACGGGCTTGTGGATAGCTGCATTGCCCAGGGAAGAGTATGGCGTGAGGAAAAGGGAAGGCCGCCGAGCGCATGCTCCAGGCTTCTTATAGTGCAAAATAATCCTGTAATAATCCCATTTGTCCGGGAAGCTCCTCCTGTTTTAAGGGAAGTCCTTCAGGAAGTCGGAGCAAGATCGGCCATAGGCATACCCTTGCAAAACGGAGTCCTGTGGTTCACCTTCTCCCATCCACTGCATATCTCCTCCATGGAATTGAACCTCATAAACACCGTGGCTGGACAACTGGCTGTTATGGCTGAAAACATCAAACTTTTCAATGGCCTTGAGAGACAAAAGGCTTATCTTGAGGCCATCCTCAAAAGCACTCTTGACCCTATTTTGGTAATAGATGAATTGGGCAGGCTTGTAACTATGAACCCGGCGGCGGAAGAGGCCTTGTGGATAAAGGGTGAGATTTTGCGGGGTTTGCCTCTTGCAGAAAAATTGAGGGATTTACCGTGGAAAGAATTCCTGGAGCAACTCAAAGGTTCCAAAACCCCAATCCAGGCTGAAATACCCTCCCGCCAGGGTGTTACTTTTCATGCAAAAGCTTACCCCCTTACGGAAGGCGGGAACTTCAGGGGCTGGGTTATCGCCTTGAGAGACATTACCCCACTTAAAGAAGAAGAACGTCTCCGAACAGAATCCCTGGAAATCGTATTCCACGATCTTCATACACCCCTCACTTTGATCAGGGATTACGCCAAAACTCTGAAGGAGCTTGGGGAACTGAACGAAAAGCAGTTAGAAATTGTGGAGAAACTCCTGAGGAACGTGGAGCACTTAAGTCGGTTAGTCAGGAATTTCCTGGACATAAGCCGGATGGAAGCAGGTATGGTGAAACTTTCTCCTTGCTGGCTTGGCCCTCTGGTGGAAGAAGCCGTAACCGAAGTGGCAGAGAGGGCTGAAGAAAAAGGCTTATCCATAGAGGTAAACTTGGAAGAAGCTTACCCCTTTACCGGTGACCGGGAATTCGTGAAGCGAGCTATAGTTAATCTTCTGGATAACGCCATAAAATATACCCCGGCCTCAGGAAAGATAACGGTGTCAGTAGATGAAGCGGGGAATTTCTGGGTGCTCAGGGTGCAAGATACGGGCATCGGAATCCCTTACTCCGAACAGCCACGCATCTTTGAAAAATTCTACCGGGGCAAGGATGCTGAATCCATGGGCATAAGGGGTAGCGGCCTCGGCCTGGCCCTGGTGAAAACAGTGGCGGAGAAGCACCGGGGAAAAGTCTGGGTTGAAAGCCATCCCGGTAAAGGAAGTACCTTCTTCCTGGCCATCCCCAAAGCTCAGAGAGCAAAGCTTCCGGAGGAATCATGAGTTTGGAAATTGGAATAGTGGGCCTTCCGAATGCCGGAAAATCCACCCTGTTCAATGCTCTCACTAAAGCCAATGCTGCCGTAGCAAAATATCCTTTTACCACCATTGAACCCAACGTTGGGATAGCGGCTGTACCTGATGAGCGCCTTCTGGCAGTAGCACAAGTGGTGAAGCCAGAGACGGTGACCCCTGCCACCATAAAGTTCGTGGATATTGCTGGCCTGGTGAAAGGGGCTCACAGGGGAGAAGGGCTGGGGAACAAATTTCTGGGCCACATCCGAAACGTGGATGCCATCGCCATGGTGGTGCGCTGCTTCCGTGCCCCCGATGTACCTCACCCGTTTCAAGAGATTGACCCTATAACCGATATAGAAGTCCTGGACACGGAGATGGCCCTGGCTGATATGGAAACGGTGGAGAACCGCCTGGCTAAAGTGAGGAGCGCAGCTAAAGCTCATCCCAAAGAGTTTAAAGAGACCATAGAACTTTTAGAAAGCTTACGCGAACACCTGGCTCTGGGCAAGCGAGCTGCAAGCTGGGATGGGGAAGAAGGGCAAGCCCTCGTCAAAGAGCTTAATCTCCTTACAGGCAAGGCCAGGATATTTGTGGCTAACGTTTCAGAAGAAGATCTGCCTGATGGGGGGGAATTGGCTTCCAGGGTGCGACAGAAAGCTCTGGAAGAAATGACAGAGGCGGTAGTTATCTGCGCGCCTCTGGAAGAGGAACTTGCCCGCTGGCCGGAGGAAGAAGCCAGAACTTACCTCAAAGAGATAGGGCTTGAGGAACCAGGTTTAAACAAACTTGTGAGGGCAGGCTACAAACTTCTGGGGCTAATTACTTTTTTCACCGCTACCGGACGCCGGGAAGTAAGAGCCTGGCCCATCCGTTACGGGACCACTGCGTGGGAAGCAGCGGGTAAGATTCATTCCGATATGCAGAAAGGCTTCATACGGGCGGAAGTGATAAACTGGAAAGATTTTGTGGAAGCGGGCTCCTGGGCCGAAGCCAGAAACCGCGGCCTGGTGCGCATTGAAGGCCGCGATTACATAGTTCAGGACGGAGATGTAATCCACATCCGCTTTTCCCCTTAGTACCCCTTAGCCGGCTGGACAAGGCCTGAAAGGGCAATATAATAAAAAACGTGAGCTTGAGACGCCTGAAGGCCATTCTCCTTAAAGAGCTGAAACACATCGCCAGGGATATAAGGACTATCCTCCTGGTCATAATTTCCCCTTCTTTCCTTCTGCTGATAATGAGCTCTATTTTTGGCCTGGAAGTAAAAAATGTGAACTTCGCAGTTATGGATCTGGACCGGACAGAGCTTTCCCGTCAATTTGTCCAGAAGATAGCCGCTACGGAAGGATACCGCTACAGGGGTGAAGTCTGGAGTTATGATAAAGCTTACGAATTACTGCGCAGTGGTTCTCTGGACGTTGTTTTGGTTATAGGTCCAGGCTTCACCTCACAGGTAAATAGGGGGGAAGAAGAAACCATACAGGCCCTCGTGGACGGCATGGATCCGATTGAGGCGATCGGAACTTTTTATGACCTTCAGGCAATGGTGAGGGCTTACGGACAGGAAATTGCTACCAGCTCCTTGCTTCCCTCCCGTTCTCTTCAGCTCCTCTATCGTGCGCGCTATAATCCCAGCCTTGAATCCAGAACTTCCCTTATCCCCGGACTTATGGCTATAGTCCTTACATTGCCGGCTATGGCCCTGGCTCTGTCCCTCTCAAAGGAGTGGGAGACCGGAACCTTTGAAGCCCTGGTGGCTTCGCCTGTAAAGGGTGTGGAATATCTCATGGGTAAGCTCCTGTCTTACCTGGGGATTGGCTTTATAAGCGCTTTCCTGACCCTGGGAGTGGCTATTTTCTGGTTCAATATCCCCTTCAAGGGAAGCTTAGCAGACTTTCTGCTGTTCTGCCTGATTTTTTTCCTGGCCAGCATGGGGGTGGGTTTGTTCATAGGCCAGAGTGTGAAAAACCAGCAGGCCACAATGTTCATCACCCTTATTTATTTCATAGTGCCCAGTTTCTTCATAGCTGGCCTTGTTCTACCGCTAAGGGAGGAATCCCCCATTGACGTTATAGCTTCTTATGCCCTTTGTACGACCCACTTCATAAAGGCCAATAGGGGAATAATGCTAAAGGGCCTGGGAATAGCTCAGCTAATGGAACCAGCCCTCATGCTGATCCTCATCGGGCTTATTTCCATAATCCTGGGGTTTGCTTCCTTTCGGAAAAGGCTGGGCTGAAATCATGCGGATTGTAAACCTTATCTGGAAGGAATTCATACAATTGCGTCGCAATGTCCTCCTATCTTTTTTTGTCCTCCTCATACCCATGTTTGAATTCGCCTTGATGACCAAAGCCACAGGGAGGGAAATAAAGGATATTCCAGTTGCGGTTCTTGACCTGGAGAGATCAACGGCAAGCCGGGAATTCATAAAGCTTGTAGATGAAACCCACCGGCTCAAGGTGTCCTTTTATCCTCAGAGCCAGGAGGAACTTGAAGAACTGATTTCCAGAGGTAAAGCTATCCTTGGTCTCATCATACCTCAGGGGTTCGGCGCAGAGGTTCACGATATCTATGCCATTCTGGATGGCTCCTTTGTCACGCCAGCTTCTTTAGGGCTTTCGGGCCTTTACGAGGCTATTGAGGCTTTTTCATCCAGCAGGTTAAGGGAAGCTGGCCTAAAAGTTAAGGGTGGGATAAAGCTGGAAAGCCGCATCCTCTTTAACCCTACTTACGATGTGCGGCACTTTACTCTGCCTGCAATGGTGGGATTTATCGTTTACCAGATAACCATAGCTATCGCATCCATAAGTCTTGTCAGAGAAAGGGAACTCGGCACTATAGAGCAGCTTATGGTTAGCCCCCTGCGTCGGGAGGAAATAATTCTGGGCAAAGGGGTTGTAGCTTTTCTCGTGGGTTTCGTGAACTTCTGGTTGCTTTTGTTCCTGGCTACAAAAGTTTACGGTGTTCCTTTCAGAGGTTCTCCAGCCTTGCTGGGCGCTATCACCGCCCTATTCCTGGCAGTGGAATCGGGCTGGGGGCTTGCCCTATCAACCCTGGCTCGCAATCCCCAGCAGGCTATTCTCTTCGTGTTCATCCAGGTAATGGTAGACGTCGCTTTTTCCGGCTTTATCGTCCCGATCAAAAATTTGCCCTTATACCTAAGAGTTATCGCTTTCTTCACCCCCCTCCAGCATTACCTTTTCATAATAAGGAGCATTATGCTTAAAGGAGCGGGTTTCTTTGCGCTGTGGCCCAGGATCCTGGCGCTTATAATACTGGGGGCAGGAATGCTTACAGTGGCTTCTGTGAACCTGAGGCGCAGTCTGGAGTAAAAAGGAGAGCCAGAAGCATGATGAAGGGCAAAGGCAAATACATGGGTGGTTGTTCAAAATTGCCTTTAACGGTGAAAGCGAAGAGTAGCCAGAAGGCAGGAAGGCTCAGGATTTCACCCAGCGCAATCCAGAAATAACGGCGTATAAGAGCGAAAAGGAAAACTATGGGGATAATGAAGATTACATAATTGGTGGTAGCAGTGCGGGGAGCTATAAGGTTAGTTACAACCAGAGTTAAACCTAAGGCTCGGTGGAAAAGGAGTTCGGAATCGGTCCTGAAAGCGCGGCTCCAGAAATAGCCCAGGAGGACGAGCAAGGAGAGGCTTAGAAGGATTTCAGCGGGCTTCCCCATTGCGGAAAAATAGTAGGAGGTTAAAATCCATACGGGAGAACCGAAAGCGGTGTAAGTTGGATAGGCCATGACCTGGCGCAGGAAACCCTGGAACCATTGTGGTTCTGCAATCCAGGATAATCCCAGAAGCAGGGCCATTGTCACTGAAAAAGCTATGATCAGGAACCACCGCCTCCTGAGGATGGACCATATAAGCAGGAAGGGGATCGTGAGGAAGACCATCTGAGGCTTGAGGGTAGTAAAAGCAAGGGAAATGCCAGCCAGAGCATCTTTTTTCCTGGTCAGGGCCCAGAGGGAAAGGGCCAGGGAGAAGAAAACTACTACAGCAAATTGACCCAGGATAATAGCTCTGGCCTGGTGGTAAAACAGGATGGCCCATAGGTTGGTCAGCATAAGGAGTGGGAAAGGGGGATGCCACCGGTAGAGGTCAATGCAAAGCCACAATCCGGCCAAAACCAGGCATTCCAGAAACACCATCCAGATAGCCTGAGCCCAGGAGTAAGGGAACCATACCAGCGGAAGAAGGAAAAAGACCGTATAAAAAGGGTAGGCGAACAGCACCTGGTCCTCATCGAGGCGCGCTGGCCGGCCATACATCCCTATCTGGATGGAAAGGGTCGCCTCCCTTGAATAAGGGCTAAGCCCTTTTTGCCAGAAAACCCTTGCCCCTTCCCAGCGTGAAAAGAAATCGTTGGCTCCCGGGAAGCGGGAGGTGAAAAAGTGATGGGTCATAATGACGTTCAGGGTTAAGACAATGGTTATTAGTAAAACAAGCGGCCATTTCCGATGAGGGTAGTGGATGTTTCTACTGGGGCTTATTCTGGTTACCATCGCTTCTGGTCTTTTGATATTTGTGATTCTCAAGAGAAGAACCATGGGGTTACCCCGGGGGGAGCTCATATCGGTTGATTCGGAAGAATGGGAACGCTGCGAGCGGGAATTTTTCTCCCCTCGTTATCGCCTGGTGGGGCGGCCTGATTATCTGTTTAAGGAAAAAGGCCGATTTGTTCCCGTGGAAGTCAAATCCAGCCATTCACCTGTTTCCCCTTATGCTTCCCACATTTTCCAGCTGATAGCTTATTGCCTCCTTGTGGAGGAAAACACAGGCTCTGCTCCCCCCTATGGCATAATAGCCTACAGAAACGGATATTTCCGGGTGAATTACACACCGGAATTAAAGGCAGAGCTTGTTAAAGTCCTGGAAGAAATTAGACAAACCCTTGCCCTTGGTCTGGAGCCAAAGGCAAGGGAAAGCCGCAAGTGTCTGAGGTGCGGTTATCGGCACATCTGCTTTGGTTAAAGGTCTTCAAAGCGGTCCTTCAATTTGGCCAGGACCTGGGGGAGGGTGGTGTATTCCATTTCCTCCATGGGAAGGCGATGGGGCTCAAATGGCCCGTGGCGGCGAAGGTATTCAGCGATTGTATTGCAAAAGCGCCGGGCTTCATCAAAGCTGGGATCATCAAATAAGTCCCTTGGCCCAATAAGATGGCCCTGGGCTAATTGGAAACCGAGGGCCACTACTCTTGGTGGGCCATCAAAGCGGGTTGGAGTAGCATTGCGCAGCGCCACCGGCATAAGAGGGCCATTATGGGAGCCCCGCATCCATCCTTCCACCAGGTGAGGGAGGGCAAAAGGCTCAAGCACTTCCCCCACAGCCGGAAACTCATGCTGGCACCGGACTACGCATACAGGGTCATCCTTCCCGACGTAGCGTCCGGCAATGAGGGAAAGCCGTTCAGTGGAAGACACAGCAGCGATTTCGCCTGTGGCTTTGTGGTATACGGCCTTTATAACATATCGGGAAGGGGAGCCGATCAAAAGGAGCAGATCGTAAAGTTCCTCGGGGCACTTGAGGAGGATTTTCTTGCCGGCTTTCACGTCGTGGACTTCAAAAGCGAAGCCATCATGCATGGAGGGGGAAATAACCAGGCCAATGGTGTTAAAGGGGTCAGCAAAAATGCGGTAGAGGGGGAGATTCCAAGCACCGGCTGATGTTTTATCGGCCATGAATATGATTACTGGTTCTGATGGACGTTCTTCAAACTCCATCTCAGCCAGGCCAGGCCCCATGCCCCTTATGTTACCGCTGAAAGCTTCACTCAAGAGGTCCTGGCCCGCTCCATAAAGCTTCAACTCTTTGGCTTTGGCTGCCGCTTTTTCAAAAGTTTCCCACGCAAGGCGGTGAATTGGTTCAGCATTTACCCCTTTATTGTGGGTGATAATAAGTTGAAGGTCGTCGCCAACGGCTGTGACATGGTAATCTATGATAAGCCCTGCATCGCGAGCTTCTTTGAGGGATTCCTCCCCAATTTCCAGGAGGGCAGGATGAATGGAACAGTGCCCTACGAGGCCTCCTATATCGGCTTTGATAACGCTTAAAGTGACCTTCATACTGACCTCCTTGTCAGAATTCTGTCACACCTGTGAATTCAAATTCAGCTATTTTCATAGCTGGAGCTCTCACTCCTCCCATATCTGTGGGGATAAGACGCGTATCAGAGCTTAGGGCTTCTGCGGCAGCAAACGCTTTCACATAGTTCTGGGTAAAACGCAGGTTCTTCACAGGATAAGCTATTTCCCCTCTCTCTACCCAGAAAGTTCCATCCCTGGTCATGCCCGTTACCACGGTGCGTTTGGGGTCTACAGGGACGGTATAGTGGAATCTGGTTATGAGGAGGCCTTTGTCCATTGAGGCCACCATTTCTTCCAGGGACGATGAGCCGGGGGCCATGAAGAGGTTGGTAGGGAGCGGTCCAAGGGTGTTGGGAGCCGGAAGAGCATGGCCAGTGGATGTGCGCCCTTCAATCCCGGCAGTATAGGTATCGTAAACCACATTTTTGGCTACGCCTTTTTCCACGATTACAACTTTCTGTTTCGGGACCCCTTCAAAGTCAAAGGGTCTGGGCAAACCGGAGGGGTCAAGGCCATCGTCCCATATGGAGACGAAGGAGGCCATGATTTGTTTGCCGAAGTTATCGCACATGAAGCTGCGGCCTTCCTGAACAGCCAGAGCTCCCATTCCAAGGTAAGCGAGGGTTGCGATCATGTCGGCTACAGCATATTCCTGGAGGATAACGGGGTAAATGCCGGGGGGAATTTCTCTGGGGTTGCGGCTCTTGAGAGCCTTTTGCATAGCCTCTTCCCCAAGGGCTTCAAGGTTCAAGCTTTCCATCTGCCATCCTATCCCGGCGGCATAACCGGAGCCCGTGTCAGACATTATCACCGTATTAAAGGAGAGTTCGGTGCCGGGCATATAGGCAAAAAGGCCAAGGGAATTGGCCACAGCTATTTCAAAGGTTTCGGAGTTATAAGCTCCTGAAGCCACAAGGCCCAGCTCTCTCGCTTTCCGGCATATTTTGCTCACTGTTTCGGCCTTTTGTTCGGGGGTAAGTGAAAGGACTTTTTCATCAAAAACTTTGATTTCGGGGATTGGAGCAGGCTCTGGTAGAGATTTAAAATTAGGGTTTTCCGGCTGCAGGCGAGCAATAGCTATGGCATTTTCTACAACCTGGCTCAAGGAAGAATCATCCAGGCGATTGGTGATGGCCACACCAATCTTTTTACCGATTACCACCCTTACTCTCAGCTGGACATCGCTTTCGTAAACGTTTTGGTGGATGTAAGAGTTTGCAAAGCGGGTAAGCTGGCGGTCATATCCGAGCAGGAGGACTTCCGTCTGGTCGGCCTTAGAAATAGAAAGCACTTTATGACAAATTGAGCGGGCTTTTTCTTCTCCAAGCATGGCTTTACTCCTGGGTTAAAAATAAAAAATGGCGCATAGGGGATTCGAACCCCTGCTTCGGGCTTGAGAGGCCCGCGTCCTAACCTCTAGACGAATGCGCCTTCTGGTTTAAATATAACACAATTTAGCCTCACAGTCAAGTGCACCCAGCTTTCTTTTTTTGAAAGGGTCTGGGGGGACACCCCTCAACCCCCGGGAGGGGGCATCGCCCCCTGCACCTCCATTTCCCCACCCTCGTGGGCTTAGGGTCCGCCGGGGTGCTGGGTCCCACTCGGGGGCCTATTGTTAATGGTGGCGGTTTGCCCCCTTTTTGAAG
>Ga0105163_1001806_pt1 | contig 10805 bp, 9 predicted proteins | sample JNZ110809AmetaG_FD_81531 | JGI IMG/M metagenome (GOLD analysis project Ga0105163, IMG submission 81531) | Hot spring microbial communities from Jinze hot spring, China to study Microbial Dark Matter (Phase II) - JNZ 110809A | ecosystem: Environmental > Aquatic > Thermal springs > Hot (42-90C) >... | reverse complement strand
TCTGGTTATATTCACAGGCATTCCATATGTCTCATGATATGCCATCACTATTAAATCTGCCGATGCTTTGCTTGCTGAATACGGACTTCTTGGTGCAAGTGGTGTGGTTTCGGTAAAATATCCCGTTGGACCAAGTGTTCCGTATACCTCGTCTGTTGATATTTGTAAGAATTTCTTACCTTCTTTCCATCTTCCATCCTTGTACCAATATTTCTTTGCCACATCAAGTAATGTTTGTGTACCAAGTATGTTTGTTTTCAAGAATATCTGAGGATCAAGTATCGATCTATCAACATGACTCTCAGCGGCAAAGTTAATCACACCATCGATATCGTATTCTTGGAAGATATATTCAACTAATTCACTATTACAAATATCACCTTTGATGAACTTAAAACGTGATTTTTGTTCATCTGAGAGGTTTTCAAGGTTTTTGAGATTACCAGCGTAAGTTAGTTTATCAAGCCCGATTATGGTTCTATCTTTGTATTTGCTAAGGTAATAATACACAAAATTACTTCCGATAAATCCTGCGCATCCTGTAACGAGTAATGTCAAATTAATCCCCCCGATTTTAGATGTTCAATGTATTCTTTTGTTGCTTCTTTCCAATCTCGCATTTCTTTTCCCGTTGTTTCTTTGTATCCGTAATTGTCAAGTACCGAGTATTTCGGTCTTTTCGCAGGTAAATTGAATTCTTCTTGTTTTGCTTTCTTTAATTCCCCGTTCCATCCTATTAGTTTCAGTATATACTCTGCCCATTCGTATCGTGAGCATGGTGTGTTAGTTAGGTGATATATTCCATACGCTCTTAGCTTTATTAATTCATACGTTGCTTGTGCAAGGTCTGGTGCATATGTTGGGGAACTTATTTCATCATCTGCTATTCTTAATTCATTTTTGTTCTTACTCCATTCAATTACTTTCCTTACAAAATTCACCGGTCCATCTCCAAATACCCAACTTGTTCGAATTAAGTAGTATTTGTTTGTAAGGCTCAGCAATAGTTTTTCGCCAAGTGCTTTACTTTCTCCGTATTTGTTTATTGGATCAGGTGTGTCAAATATTGTGTATGGTTCATTTTTATTTCCTGAGAACACGTAATCTGTTGAGTAATGTACAAGTTCTGCTCCTATCTCATTTGAAACTATTGCAAGGTTTCTAACTGCAAGCCCATTGACAAGGTATGCATTTTTCCAATCTTCTTGTGCTTTGTCAACCTGGTTATAGGCTGCACAATTGATTATGTGTGTTATACCTTTGTTGTCATTCACAAATTCTCTTATCTTTTCTATGTTGGTTATATTCAGTTCATTTATATCCGTTGGAATGTATTGTATATTTTCTTCATCGAATAATTTTCTGAATGCTCTTCCAAGTTGCCCATTTGCACCTGTGAGTAAGACTTTCATGTTTTGCACTTCCTTTTCTACCATGGATAGTTCTCGAGAAATTGTCTGAATGTTTGGTGCTTTTTGTCTTTTTCTGATATTGTTAATTCTTCTTCTTTTAAACCATACCTTTCTAATTGCCAATCTATTGATAATGTTTCATCATTCCATATTATACCACTATCTGCTTTTGAGTTGTAATAATCATCTGCTTTGTACATCACTTCTGCCTCTTCTGATACTACCAAAAAGCCATGGGCAAAGTATTTTGGTATGAATAACATTAACTTATTTTCTTCCGATAGTTCAACTGAGAAATATTTTCCAAACGTTGGTGAATCTTTCCTCAAGTCTACTGCAATATCTATTATCTTTCCTCTTATACATCTTACAAGTTTTGCTTGAACATTTTCGATTTGAAAGTGTAAACCCCTCAATACTCCCTTTTTGCTCTTTGAATGGTTATCTTGCACAAATTCACAATTGATTCCTAATTGCTCAAACTCTTTCTTGTTCCAGCTTTCCATGAAAAATCCGCGTGCATCTCCAAATACTGTTGGTTCGATTATATACAGTCCTTCTATGCCTGTTTCTATCTTCTTGAACCTCATACAATCTACTCCTGTTTGTAAATTATCTTTCCTTCTGCCACTTTCCTTAAATATGCTCCATATTGCGATTTACCGTATCTATCAACTGCTTTGTATAACTGCTCAAGGCTTATCCATCCATTTAGATATGCTATCTCTTCAGGGGAAGCTATTATTATTCCTTGTCGTTTTTGGACTGCTCTAACAAACTCAACTGCTTCGAATAATGATTCAACAGTTCCTGTGTCGAACCATGCATATCCTCTTCCCATTATCTTTACATCAAGTAAACCTTTCTCAAGATATATTTTATTCAAATCGGTTATCTCCAATTCGTTTCTCCAAGATGGTTTAATCATCTTGGCATATTCACATACACCGGAAGGGTAAAAATACAAACCAGTGACCGCATAATTTGATTTTGGTTGTTTTGGTTTTTCTTCGATAGATATCGCACGGTAATTACTATCAAATTCCACAACACCATATCTTTCTGGATCATCAACGTAATATGCAAACACCGTTGCTCTATCAATGTTTTCGTTTGCTTGTCTAAGCAGCTTTGTTAAGTTATGACCATAGAAAATATTATCACCAAGAATCATTGCAGATGGTGAATCACCGATAAACGACTCACCAATGATGAAAGCTTCTGCAAGACCATTTGGAGAGGGTTGTTCTGCATATGAAAAACTAACTCCAAACTGGCTCCCATCACCGAGTAAGTCTTTAAATTTTGGTAAATCTTGTGGAGTAGAGATAACCAATATCTCTCTGATACCTGCAAGCATGAGAATACTTAATGGATAGAAAATCATGGGTTTATCGTACACAGGCAAAAGCTGCTTACTTGTAACGAGAGTCATTGGGTACAACCTTGTTCCACTTCCACCAGCTAAAATTATACCTTTGCGCATATTTCTATCGCTCCTTAGAAAAAATGCTAATAATAAAGCTTTTTATTGCGTTTACAACAGGTTGTTGAATATGAATTGCAAACCAACGACCAAATTTAATTAGTGAAATTCTTATTTTTCCGTAACCACGATATGTTTTAAAGTAGTACAAATCTGATTCTATAAGCATCTTTAACCTTTTTTCGCCCAAAAACTTTTTAGTCGAAATTTCATGTTCGTGGAAAACTTCAACAGAATTAGTGTAAAATGTTTTGTAACCTTTTTCTTTCAGTTTTTCAGATAAAATAAGTTCTTCGGCATACAAAAACGTATTTTCATCAAACCATCCAACCTTTTCTATTTTTTCCAAATCAATTAACATAAAACATCCCATTAATCTATAAACTTGAACGTAGCCATTTTTACGACAGGAATTGTTGATAAAATTGTTGTATAGAAATACCCTTAGTTTAAATAAGGGATAGATTAACGGATAAAAAACTGGGAACAAGAAATAGTCAAACAAACCAGGCTTCCAAAAAGGGCCTTGACTTTTTCCGTCTGGTCCTACTACCTTCGGTCCTACTACTGCACCTTTAGGATTTTTCTCAAGGACGTCTATCAAAACACTACTCACCTTTTCAGTTAAAATTACATCGTTATTCATCACGATTGCATATCTAAAGCCAACCCTTTTCACATATTTTAAGCCTATGTTATTTCCCTTTGCATATCCATAGTTATGAGAGTTTAGGATTAGAGTAGGTAAATTACTGTAATTACCAAGAGTATCAATCTCTTCTTCGTAGAAAATATTCCACTTATTCTCTCTAAAATATTCTACGAGTTTCACCCTGATTTCTTCATTTGAACCATTATCAACAACCACAAAGGTATTTTCTTTGCTATTTTCATAACGAAGTATAGACTCTATAGCACGCTTTGTTATTTCAAACTGATTCCAGTTTAAGATAACGAAGGCAACTCTCATTATATCCCACTTTCTCCGGATTACCTAGTTATTTTCATTTTTGCTATGTGAAAAGAGAATAGTTTTAATCACTTCTTCTGCATGTTCTTTCTCAGAAATCAAATAGTTTTCGTACCACTGCACCTGTCTCTTACTAAGTTCATTAGCAAACTCACTGTCTGTAAGTATTTTTGAAATATGCTCAACAAATTCATCGGGAGTATCTGCAATACAAAAACCTTTATCCAAAAGGTCATAGTCTTTTGCAACATAAGAGGTCATAACGGTTGGTACTCCGCTCGCCATTGCTTCGAGGACTTTGAGTTTAATCCCCGGACCAAGAAATACAGGTATGACTATACAATCACTAATTTTATAATAATCATATATGTTTTCTACACTACCTGTCACTACTATGTTTCCAGGGAATTCGTCTTTTAGTCTATAAATGCTTCTGACAGGATCCCGTCCTACGAGGTATAGCTTCAGAGTGGGGAATCTCTCGACTAAAGTTGGAAGGACGCTTTTAATAAAAAATTCTGCTCCTCGGATGTTTGGATACCAATCAAAGCTTGATATAAAAGATATTGTTTTGTTATTATTTTTGTTTTCTCTGCCGTATAAGTTAACTTTGTATTCTATCAGCGGCCTTATGGTGAATATCTTATCGGCGTTTATGCAATACGTTTTTCTGAAGTAGTTTCTATCACTATCCGATATGCTTATAACATAATCAGACAATTCCATCATTTTCCGCTCAAATTTTTTTACCGATCTTTTTTGAACAAGATAGTAGGCTCTTTGCAATGCATTTCTTCCAAATTTGCTAAGCCCATCAGCAACTAAATACTCCACATTGTGCTGTATTAGCACGGAAGTGGTTTCAGGTTTTATTTTCTTCACATCAAAGAAGTAACTACTCGCCGAAAGGCTCGTGTAAACAACAATATTTGGCTGAAATTCAATAATAGTTTTTCTCAGAGAAAGAACACGTTTTTTTTCGTAAGCTCCTCTTGAATAGATATTTCCAAACAACGATTTAATTCTTGATAAAATTACTCTAGATTTCTTTCTTTCGAATACTTTAACGCACTTGAAGTCTTGGACACTTGTCGGTTCACCTTCACAATCAAAGTCCGAAAACCAAAATTTCGTTTTCGCAATCTCGAAAAATGCTTCGGCTATACCTCTTATATATAACCAGCTTGCAAGTTTATTATTCGGATTGGTAGTTGATATGAAAAGAACCTTCACCTCATCACCACCCAAATTTGTTTATGTTGTTTTTAGTATCATTCTTAATTTCCATAACTTTTTGGATAAATAGAAATACAATCGTGGCGAAATTTTAAAAACAGCAAGTGCGATTGCTTTTAGAACATTTTTCTCTTTACATAATTTTATTTCCTTGGCAGTTTCTTTAGCTTCGCTAATAATCCCCGGGTAAGTCTTTTCTAATTCGTTTCTCCAGGATGAGTATGTACGAAAATTCTGAGATGTGCGCGCAACAGAAGATAGGAATAGGTAAATTGCTCTCTTTTTTGCAAAATATGAATTTGCCAATGCCCCTTTAATATTTTTATCTTCAGATACGAGTTTGGCTATTTCTATTAAACTAAGATACGCATCAAAATGCCGAATGCTTGTTTTTTTCGTTGCGGATTCTCCGTGTTGCAGCCGGTAAATTAGTTCCATAGGAATGAAAAATGCCTTCTTTGCTTTGAATAAAGCTTTGTACACGAATTCCTGGTCCTCTCCGTAATGGTGTTTTTCGTTAAAGCGCAAATTTGCTTCAATTAACAGTTTTCTTGAAAAAGCAACAGAATCAATTGCAAACAAGTAATCATCACTGCGAATGAATAATCTTAACAACTCCAGACTTTCAAACTCAGAAAACTTTTGCAATTCTTTGGGATATTTGATTCTTTTCAAGATTTTTCCATTCTCTAAGATGTTGCCATATTTCCAGAATATTAAATCGAAGTCGAATTTTTCACTCGATTTCTTGATTACTTCAACCAAATTTTTTTCTACGTAATCATCCGCATCTAAAAATATTACATAGTCGCCTGAGGCTTCAGACAATCCCATATTTCTAGCCGAACTTACTCCTCCATTTTCTTTTTGAATTAATTTGAAGGAGTTAAACTTCGAATCTAAAAGGAATTTCTCAGCAACTTCGGAAGTTCTGTCCGTTGAACCATCATCAACAATTATAATCTCAAAGTCCGAACAAGTTTGATTTAGAACACATTCGAGAGTTCTCTCAATGTATTTGGAAGCATTGTATGCTGGAATGACAAAGCTGATAAAAACATTTTTATTATCCATACATAAGACCTCCTTAAATATCCTTTAGAGAATAGTTTGCTTCAGAGCTTCATCTTTCTTCACAAAGGCCAAACTAAATAGAACCCAAAAATGTCTCCAATGAAGACTGTCTATAAATAAGGAATTTACAAGCTGACCAATGAGCAGCGGTAATAGCAATTCGGAGTATTTTGATCTACTCGTTCTAAGAACAATAATGAGTAAGAAAATAAGAAACAGCAAAAATCCGAATAGTCCACGTTCGCCTATGTACCTTAAGTATAACGAATGCGCGGACATTTTCGCAAAAATTTCGTAATTCCCTGGACCCGCTCCAAAAATCAAACTTGTTGAGGACAGTATGTTTGAGAATTCCTTTTGTGCAGCAAACCTTTCTTTATCATAATCCTGTAAACCTGTTCTTCCAAGGAAAAAGGTTTGCAAGTTCACACCCAAAATTTCTATAGAAGCAGAGACTTTCCAAAATAATATTGCGATGGCACTCAAAGATATTAAAAGTGTAAATAATCTCTTTAATTCTTTTGGTTTGAATAGCTTTATCAATAATAATAGGAGTAGAGATATTGTATAATTCAACCACGCTGCTCTGGAAAAGGTAAAAAATATCCCCAAACTCAACACCACAAACGTTAAAAATGATAGTACTTGCTTCTTGTAACGAACAGCTCTGCTAAGATAAAATATGGCGGGTGGTACTAAAAATGCTCCTAGGACGTTCGGGTCTTTAAAGAAACCCTTTAACCTAAGACCGTAAATCAAAATTTCTATACCAAATAATTTTCCACCGTTCTTTAACGATAGAAGTCCAGCGAAGATATTTATAACCCCAGACATTGCCCAAAAGAGCATCAACTTGTTAATCATATCAGTTGGGCTTAAGTTTTTTCTCATATGTGATGAGAGAATAGTAAAGGCAAAAAATAGATATAAATCTATCAGAACAAATCTTAAATTGAGAAGGTGAAAGAATGTTTGACTAATATAAGTTGAAAGGAAGCACGGAACAAAAAGCAACATTGACAATGCAAAAATTTTTGTGTCGACTCTCACATTCGTTATGTAGAGTAATAAGAAGAAAGAAAAAGCCAACTCAGCAAGACTTGGCTCTATAAATACAAATCCAGATAGGAAAATGTATAAGTAAATAAATCTTTCCATTTTTTTCTCAAAAATCTGTTTTCTGGACATATTGCAAATGTAATGATTACTTTTTGTGTTCATCTCATTCCATTCCTTCCAATCATTAATTCGTAATATGATTTTAAAAATCTTTCTAACTTTTCAAATTTTGCCATTGAGTTTTTCGTACCATTCTTGTTTGAGATATTATTTTTGGTTAAGCTCAACAACAGTTCTTTAGCTTTGCTCAGTTCCCACTCTTTGAAATTGTACTTATTAATTTCACCCATACACCCCACATCCGTGCTTACAACTGGTATCCCCATGCTCTGTGCTTCTAATACAACTAAGGGCATTCCTTCAGCATCGGAAGTTAACAGTAATACGTCAAAATCCGCCATCAACTCTATAGCATCTTTTCTAAAAGGGAGAAAGTGTATGTATTTCGCTTCTTTTGGGTTTTCAGAAAGCCATTTTTGTACCTTTTTACCGTAACTATTCTCTACAACACTCCCACCTATCCAAACAAAAACTACGTCTTGTCTTTCTTGCAATATCAGTTTTGCTATTTCAAGAAAGCGCATAGGATTTTTTGGTGGATCAAGTCTTGCAACGTTGCCTATAATTTTCACGTCCTCTGGTATTCCAAGCTCTCTTCTTAGCTTCCCTTTTTGGATGTTTTCTATTGGAAGTATAGCGTTGGGAATTATTTCATATTGCTCCTGCCTACCTATTTTCCAATTTTTTGCTTTTTCCATATCACGCTTGCAAAGAAATACTATCTTGTCGCAAAAAATTGCCCCGAAGCGTTCAGCAAGCACGAAGATTTTTCTTTTGATTCCTTTGTATTGTTCTATGGGCCACCACCCGTGGACTGTGTAAATTACTTTCGGTACTCCGCTTAACCTTGCCGCTATTCTTCCGAGTAAACCAGCTTTGGATGAGTGTACGTGCACTATGTCGTAATTACCATTTTTTATTAGTTTTTTTATTTCAAAAAACGCTTTCAAATCTTTTAAGGGTGAAATTTCTCTAACAAGATTTGGAATTATATGCACCTTCACACCAAGTTTTTCTAGTTCTGGAATGAGCATTCCGTTTTCTTTGCCACAAGCAACTTCTATTTCAAATTCTTCAGGGTAATACTTTAGTAAGCCATACACAAGTGCGTATAAAACTTTTTGTCCTCCAGCCCAATCTGATCTGGTTATCAACTGCAACATACGTCTTTTCGCCACGGCTGACGCTCCTTGTTAGTTTGTTTTGGTTTTCCTTTATCTTGCTCCTCTTCTCCAAAATATTGCCTCGATCGTTTGCAAGATTATTCTTAAGTCCATAAGTGTTGAGCGGTTTTTGATGTAGTATAAATCGTATTCGAGTTTCTTTTTTACTTCCTCAAGCGTTGAGCTGTATTGATACATTATCTGAGCCCAACCTGTGAGTCCTGGTTTGAGTTTGTGACGGTATGAGTAATATGGAATTTTTTGTTCAAATTCCCTAACGAACGGTATCTGCTCTGGTCTTGGACCCACTATGCTCATGTCTCCTTTGAGTATGTTCCAGAACTGCAATGATTCATCAATCCTTGTGGGGCGAATAATCTTTCCCACTCTTAATATTCTATCTTTTTCTTGATCGGCAAATTTCGGAGTTCCACTTGTCTGCTTTCTCATACTTCTGAGTTTCACAAGTAAGAACTCTTTGTTATTCTTCCCAACCCTTCGTTGCTTGAATACCACAGGGGGTCCGTCTTCTATCAATATCATTAGCGAGAAAATTGCTATCAACGGCGAGAACAATATGATTCCCACAATTCCACACAGAATATCGAGTATCCTCTTTGCCGGTGAGTCTTTTGCCTTTTCGAATTCGAGTGTGTAATATTCTCTGAACTTATCTATTACTTCGAGCGGTATTCTCTTTAGAACCTGTTCTGATAAGTCTGACAAATACTCTATTTTCTTTTGGTTTTTATAAGGTTCGATAAGGTATCGGGCACGTCTGTACAATTCAAAGTTTGCAACTAAGATGTTATCGTACTCTTTTATTTTTTCCTTTACACTAACAGGTGAAGGGTTAATGTACTCAGCGAATATGTAGCGCCCTTTAGATTTTTGCGTTATTTCATCAAGGATGTGTCCGATTTCTTCTCTTCTGCCAATTACAAGGTATTCCTTAGGTCTTTGAAGCATATTTACGAATAAGTTATAGCAAAGAAAGTTTACAAATGGAAGTGCGAAATAGACCAAAATTATACCTGCAATTATCTTATGGTTCGGTAGCGGGACACTATCAAATGAGTTTATTAGCAGCACAAAAAGTGCTGTAAAGAAAGTTGAAACAAGCATCCTGACAAATTGCTCGTTTAGACTTTCCAGCGATTCGTATTCGTAAGTTCTGAACGCGTAGGCACCCAACACCAAAACCACTGAAGTTACTGAAGCTAAGAGTATATCATCAAACAGTCTATAGCTGATAATAAACGAAAGTGCTAAGTTGATATAAATTATTATACCATTCACCCCGCTAAAAGCCGAATACTTAGGAGAGGATTTATCACTTAATAAAAAGGTAATGAAAATGCCTCCCCACCTTTTACATGACTAGTATCCCATAAAGTTCTATATTATTCTCTTCAAGGAGTGCCAACGTTCTTACCAGTTCCGATTTTCCGGACGAGTTAAGCCTTAAAGTCAAAATCAATCCATGAACCTTCTTTGATACTATCATAGAATCGTAACTGCTTTTAAAGTCAGGCGCTTTGATTATTAAGTACTCGTTTTTACTGAGTTTTTCTTCTATCGCATTCTCGAGTGTCTGGACAAGTTTTAGTGATTCTTCACGCCACAAATCAACGGTGTCAAAATTTATCGATGCTTCCTCAAGAACTTCACAAATTATACGATAGGCATTGTCTACTGATTGGATATCATCTGGACTTGAAACAAGTACTAACTTATGAGATGGATAGTTAACAAATATATGACTCAATATGGTCTTAACTGCCCGTTTTTGATCATCTTTTGCGTTTACTAATACTGGTACCCGCACCAGCTCTTGAAGCTCGTCTACTGTTCTTATTTTTCTATCTGTCACTTCGCGCAAAAAGACGGATATTATCCCTAAGAATAGTCCAGTAACTCCTCCGATACCGAGAGTTAACTTCTTTTCTGGTTTTGAAGGTACATCAGGAACATGTGGTGGATCAATTATTTGTGGTGTATTGGTTTCCATGCTCGCTGCGCTGAGTTTTAATTCTTCGTACTTTTGAACTAATACAGTGTAAAGATTTTGTTTCACTTTGTAGTCCCTCTCCAAGTTTAGATATTCTTGTTCGATAAGCGGTAGTTTTTTAAGTTTCTTCTCCACATCTTGAATCGAACTTCGAAGTGTTGATAGTTTTGCCCCTAAAATGGAGAGTTTGAGTCTGTTTTGAATAAGCTGGCTATAAAGTTCTTGTAGAAGGGGACTGGGTGATTCGACCCTCGAATTAATTATTCTTTTTATC
>Ga0105163_1001804_pt1 | contig 10811 bp, 8 predicted proteins | sample JNZ110809AmetaG_FD_81531 | JGI IMG/M metagenome (GOLD analysis project Ga0105163, IMG submission 81531) | Hot spring microbial communities from Jinze hot spring, China to study Microbial Dark Matter (Phase II) - JNZ 110809A | ecosystem: Environmental > Aquatic > Thermal springs > Hot (42-90C) >... | reverse complement strand
ATTTTCTCCAATTTGAACTTCTCTCAAAAATTTTTCTGAGATAATTTTTTTAAAGAAAGGAATAAGAAGATAAAAAATTCCTATGGAAAGAAATTCAAATCCAAAAACTTTCAATCTACCAGACCAGGTTTCTATGGAAATAAAAAGTAAAACACCTAAAACTATTGTGAATATTAATAGAGGCTGTAGAAGAGTACCGAAAAAACGATGAGCTTTTAAGCTTAACAGTATAACAACATCTTCAATTGATTTTATTTCTTTTATACACTCTGGCATTTCACACTCATATGTTTTGTAATAAAGCTGGTCAAAATATTTTTCAGCTATTAATGAAATCAAGTAACTCGAGTTTGTGTTAAAAATTTTAGAACACTCAATTGTTATATTGTTTAACACTTCAATGGAACGGTTTGGATAAAGGTTACAATAGTGTGTTATTTTACTATAAATTTCTTCAATTTTTTGACTTTCATTTTTCATCATAACCTCTTTAAAAAGTGTTGTGAAAAGATTTTTTGCATTTTCATGAGTTGTTAAATTGTAGAATAAAAGTGTTAAGATTAATGAAGATAAGGAAATAGAGAATAAGAAAAGAGTTATTGTTTTAACTATATCTCTTAAGATACCCATTTAATCATCTTTTATCAAAATAACTCAATATTTTTTTCTGTTTTTTCTCACTTAAAATTTCATCTTTTGTTATTCCAAGTGCTTTTAAAACACGCATACTTGCTGGAAGTATTTGATGATGAATGTAATATTCTGGATCATATTCACCAGGTTTAACATCTTCAATAGGTTCTGCTCTATCTGAAATAGAACCAGAACCTTTCACTATTACAAAACCAATAATGCTACCTTCTCCTATTGGTCTTCCTCTGGATCTTGCTTTTTGTGCAGCTTTCACATGAGGGCTAATTTGTTCATATTGGCTTAATGGTCTGGTTATTTGTTCAAAAATAACCAAATCTTCAAGGTTAACCTTACCTTCTCTTATATTTTTGATCACTTCTTTTACCAAAGAAATGGCTTTTTCAGGGTTTTTTTCTTTTAAAATTGTTAATAAAACATCTCTTTGTATTTTCTTGCTAAGTTCACACCAATCTCTTCTTACAGCTTCATACCCTCTTATTTCGATATTTCCATTATAATCCAGTAAAGCATACCTTTTCTTTGCACCAACCTCTCCCTTTTCTCTCGTTACAAAAATACCCCCCTCATACAAATCTCTAAACTCTAATTCAATCATTCCAAGTAGTTTTTTATTGACTGAATTTACAAAATTTTCACCAATTTCTTCCAATTTTTCTTTTGGAAACTTTCTAGGACATTTGACCATAAGAGAGTCTGTATCTCCATAGATTATTTCGAATCCATTCTTTTTTGCTTCTTCTAAAACATAGGTTATATAATACCTCCCGAAAGCTGCTGTTGAGGCTCCACACTCGCGTTTATACCATCTTGCTCCTACAAACCCAAAATATCCATAAGAAGCATTAGCTATTGTTTTTAAAGCAAATTGTCTATTATCTAAGAGCTTGTACTCTTCAGTTTCTGGTTTTAAATTTTTCATCTTTTTTTTGATCTCTAACCTTTCTTTTATCAAATCTTCTAAATGTTTTGGTATAAAACCTTTTACTTTTATACAAAAGTGCCAATTGGTTTCTGGAACTTTGTTTTTTTCTCTACATTCTTCATGCTCACAATTAAAAGTTTCTGGAGATATATTATGTGTACAAATTATGGTAGGGTACAAGCTCCGAAAATCGAATACTAAAATGTCAGAGTGAATTCCTTTCTTTGGTTCTATTACAATTGCTCCTTTGTAAACAGGGGCCATTTTTCTCTTTTCTATCTCTTCTTTTTTTGGTCTGTTTGGAATCAAAACATTATCAGAAAAAGCCCTTCTTGTGTAAAAAGCTTCAACCAATTGAGAATAAGTGTTTCTACAAACATCAAAAGGAAGAAGTCCCGTAACTTTACACAAAGCAAAAATTTGTGGTAAAATTATTTCAGAAAGTTTGAATGTAAGGAAAGAATCATGCAAGCTATATTCAGCTAATTTTTCCATCTGTTCTTTATTTTTCCATATTTCGATCATCTCTTTATATTTCATTTCTTTTTTTCCCATTCCAAGTAACTCTTGTGCAACTTCATTTAAAGTCAAAACTTCACTCTTCATATTTGCTGAAAGTATGTGATCAATGAAATTGAATAAATCAATATGAACTCTACCCCTAATTCTAGCTGAGCTTATCTTTCCTCTTCTTACCAATTGGACAGTAGAATTATCTCTACCAAGTGTTAAAGGAATCTTGAGAGCTGCAGCCCTTTGTTTGAGTTTAGGAAAATCGAAATTATCACCATTGTAACTGCATATGAAATCAGGATCGAGTTTTTTGATAATTTCCAAAAATTTTTCAATTATCTCTTTTTCTCCATTTACAACTTCAACATAACTTGGTTGATTTTTCCATGATTTGGATGTTATGACCTTTTTAGTTCCATTGTTTGAGAATATACTTAACATTATTAGTTGTGATTCTCCATTTTCTTCTATAAATTCGGTGTCAAAGGCTAAGACTTTAAATTCAGTTTCCATCTCTTTTTTAATCGGTTTTATTGATTCAGCTTTTATTGTTTCGCTAACTGAATATCCTTCTTTATTTTCAATTTTTTCTCCTTCAACTTCAATCCAACCCATTGGTTCTAGTTGTTTATCTATCAAGTAGCGTTTATAGAAAACAATATCATATTCATATGTCTCTTCCACTTCGTCCCAATCTTTTATAACATCTCTTACATTTTGAATTTTTTTGGGATTGTCAAGAGTGATTTTAATTAACTTTACATTCTCATTTTGCCACTTTTTTTCTAAAACCTCAACAAATAAAGATTTTACACCAAGTTTATTCAAATCTAGCATTTCAATTTTCTTCTTGAGTTCAAGCAACTTATCCTTCTTAGGCAAAGCATAAAAATATGGTGAAAAATTTTGATCTAAAACAATAAAAGTCTTGCCGGACGAATTTTTACAGAAAAGTCTAATAGTTGGTTTATCATCAATTATAACATAGTCTACATCCAAAATGAGCAAATTTTCTTTCAATTAACCACTATTAATTAACTTATTTTATTGAGAATAAATTATTTCCGTGAGTAGACACAAATTATTTTTGTGAAGAAGTTTTTAAAAATACCAACCCAACCAATCGATGTTTGGCCTGATAAGAAAATCAGTGAATTGACAAAAGAAATGCTTTATACTGGTTATCAAGGTAGAAAGCTTGCTGAAGTAATAGAAGTTTGGGCAAAAATGCTTAAAAAGAAAAAAATAGTGATTTGGTTTGGTCTAGCCGGTGCAATGGTCCCGGCTGGAATGAGAAAAATAATTTCTTATCTTATTCGAAGAAGAATGATAGATGTTATAGTTTCTACAGGAGCAAACTTATATCATGATTGTGTTGAAGCTTTAGGGATTAAGCATTATGTTGGAACCCATTTGATAGATGATGTAAAGTTAAGGAAAATGAAGGTAGATAGAATTTATGATGTTTTTGCGAGTGAGAAGAAATTCTATTGGGTTGATAACTGGATTGAAAGAGATTTTTCCAGGACATTAAAGGATTATTATTTCTATTCTTCTCGTGAAATCCTTTACCTTTTAGGAAAGAGATTAAATCAGGTTGCAAAAGACAAAAACTCAATTTTGATAAATGCTTTCAGACAAAAAATTCCAATATTTTGTCCAGCATTTGGCGATAGTTCTTTAGGTTTCTCAATAATGTTTGCAAATAGAAGAAAATTCAGTAAGAGAGTTGGTGATAGAAAAATTGTTTTTAAGAGGAAAAGAATTGTTTGGGATGGTTTAAAAGATGTTGATGAGAGTTCAAAAATAACAGAAAAAGCAAAAGCTACTGGTGTAATATATATTGGTGGAGGTGTACCAAAGAACTTCATACAACAAACAGCAGTAATTGCAAGCTATCAAACAAGGCATGATAAAAGTCACAGTTTTGCAATACAAATCTCTACTGATCTACCTCAATGGGGAGGTTTATCTGGATGTACTTTTGAAGAAGGTAAAAGTTGGGGTAAAATCAGCACATCTGCAAAAATGGTTCAGTGTTATACAGATGCAACTATAGCCTTACCAATAGTTGTGCACGCACTAAGTGAGAAATTCAAGAAATTAAGAAGGGAGGTTCCAGTTTTTGAATGGAGAGGAAATGATTTGAAGATTAAATATGATAAAATGAAGCTATAATAACTCCAAATAAAATTTGAAGTAATTTGCCTTTTTCATACTCATTTGAAAATGAAACCAGTTTCTTTAGACCAGAGAAGTAAATCTAGTTCATCAAGGGGGATATTAATTTGTTTCGAGAATTCTTTCATTTTATTTTCAATCTTAAAATATTCTTTTTTTGTTAATTTTTTTGGAATCTCATCAATTATTCCCAAATCTTTCAAGTTCTTTAATATATGAATATCTAAAATTGCTAGTTGGTTGCCACTTAAACCAATATTTCTTAAAAAATGAGAAGCTTCTTTCATCCCAAGACCTTTCAAGTTCTTGACCAACCATTCTCTCAATTCTAAAGGGTCTATAAAAGATTGAAGAAATTCTTTAATTTGAATTTTTTCATCAACTGTAAATTTTTTTCTCGCTTCAATTATATATTTTGCTTTATTTTTGTTGAACCTCACTTTTAAAAAAGGTGAGATTTGTTTGGCATTGCCCCTGTAAAGTAAACCATTGTCTGCTAGCTTGCTTACGGATTCCCAAGCATCTAATGCTTTGGATTGTGGTGTGCAAATACAAAAAGCCAGCTCAGCAAAAATTCTTTCATTGTTTTCATTCATCATTCTTTTGAATTCAAGAATTTTTTGTTTGATTTCTTCATTTTTTTCTTCATATAACTTTCTTAATTCATCAATCTTCTTCATTTTTACTCCTCAAAAACTCTTTTCCACTCTTTAATATTAGATTCAGGGTATTTTTGATATAATTCTTTTCTCTTTGCTTCCAGCATTTCTACATCCTTATTTAAAAATTCTGCAGCTGTCAAAACTTTTGTTCCATATCTTTCACCAATTTTTATAACAGGCATAATTTTTTCTCTGTATTTCAAATCTCTAAGTAAATGATGATCCAAAATTAAAAACTTTGGACAAATTTCTTCAACAAATTTAATTAAATTTTGTATTGAAACTTGAAAATCTTCATAACTATATCTGTAACCAAGCATATAAGTCATAGGTCCATCAACAATCAGATAATCAGGCTTATTCTCCAAGATAAAATCAGCTTGACTTTCAATTGCTGGCCCTTCGACATCACTTGTAAATATGAAGCTTTCCTTACCTTCTTTTATCAAAACTTCAATTACCAAACCCAATTTAGGATTTGTGCCATGAAAAACAGGCTCTGAGAAAGCAACTTCAATTTTACCAAATTTAAACTCTTTTTCATCAGCATATTCCAAGCATTCTGGAAGACCTTTAATTTTTTCAATAAAGAAAGAGGCTCTTTTCTTTTGACTGAAGTTTATTTTTTGCGTAGGGTGTTTAATTAGGACAATTTTTTTATCATAAATTTCCAAATTTTCCCAAGGATTATGATGGTCATAATGATAGTGAGTTATAATCAAAATGTCAGACTGCTTAGCTGTTTCAACAATTTTTTTCCAATGTTCTTCCAATTTCTTTAATTCTATTGAATGTGGTTGAAGACCATATCTTATCGGAGCCAGGGAAACACCTGGATCTATGAAAATTTTTTTGTCATTTGTGATAATCAAGCAGGCCATAGATCTTGTACCAAGACTATCAAAAGCTATTGGCAAAATTTTCATCTCATACACTTCCGCAAACCTTAATTACATATAAATTATCACTATTCTTTTTAAGCTTTTAAAACTGGAACAAGCATAAATCATTATGTTACTTTTAGGATTTAAGCTAATCCTGCAATTTTATTTCTATATGTACACCTTGAGGAACATTTATCCTCATTATTTGTCTTAAAGCTCTTTCATCAGCTTGAACATCAATAACACGTTTATGAATTCTAAGTTCCCATTTGTCATAAGTGGCATTACCATGGCCACATCCATCACCACAAGGGGTTTTAAGGGTCACAACTCTCATTATTTTTGTTGGTAAAGGGATAGGACCTCTAGTTAAAACACCAAACTTTTTTGCTATATCTTTTATCTCAGAGCAAATAGCATCTAATTCTTTTGGATCTTTGCTCGAAAGCTTTATCCTCGCGAATTGCATGAATATCACTTTAACTTCTTTTATTTGCTTTAGTTTAAATTCTTTTTGGTTTTTAATGATACCCAATTCAAATAATCAATTTGGTTACAAAAAGTTGATAGAAACAAAAAAGTTAAGGAGTAAAGGAAATTAAAGCAAAACTTTATTTTGCTTTAACTACATCTAGACAAATTCCTGCAGCTATGGTCATTCCCATGTCTCTTATGGCAAATCTTGCTAATTCTGGAAACTCAGATTGCTTCTCTATCACCATAGGTTTTGTGGGCACAACTCTAATTTTTGCCGCATCTCCTGTTTTAATGAAATCTGGATGTTCTTGAACTATTGCTCCTGTTCTTGGATCAATTTTTGCAATTATTTCTTCTATTCTACATGCAACACTCGCAGTATGACAATGGAAAACAGGTGTATAACCTACTGTAATAACACTTGGGTGTTGCAAAACAATTATTTGTGCTATGAATTCTTTAGCGACAGTTGGCGGATTATCAGGATGTCCTGCTACATCTCCTCTTCTCAATTGTTCTTTTGCAATACCTCGAACATTGAACCCAATATTATCACCTGGCTTAGCTTCTGGAATTTGTTTGTGGAAAATTTCTATTGATTTTACTTCACCTTTCACTCCAGCAGGTTCAAAAACCACAGTATCATTAACCCTGAGTACGCCTGTTTCAACTCTTCCAACCGGGACAGTACCAACTCCTGTTATTGAATAAACATCTTGAATTGGTAATCTCAAAGGCTTGTTTATGGGTTTTTCAGGTTCTTTTATCACAGCATCTAAAGTTCCAACTAAAGTATCGCCTTTGTACCACGGCATTTTATCAGACTTTTTAACAACATTGTCTCCATAATAGGCAGAAACTGGAACAAATGGAATTTCTTCAACTTTGAAGCCAATCGTCTTGAAAAGTTTTATGGCTTCTTCTTTTACTTCATTGAATCTTTTCTCATCATAATTTACTGTATCCATCTTGTTTATTACTGCAATTATTTGGTTCACTCCAAGTACTTTTAACAACCATGCGTGTTCTTTTGTTTGCTCTTGTATACCTTCTCCAGTTTTGGCAGAAATAACGAAGATTGCTGCATCAGCTTGGCTTGCACCAGTTATCATGTTCTTGACAAAATCTCTGTGTCCAGGACAGTCTATAATTGTGAAGAACCATTTCTGTGTTTCAAATGGCCTGTGCATTATATCAATTGTAAGACCTCTTTCTCTTTCCTCTTTAACTGTATCCATAACGAAAGCAAATTCAAAAGTTTCTCTTTTTAACTCACTAGCCAATTCTTTCAACTTTCTCATTTCTTCTTCTCTTATTGCTCCACTGTCGTAGAGTAATCTACCTATCAAAGTAGATTTTCCAGCATCTACGTGACCAGCAGTCATCAAGTTAATGTTTGGTTTTGCGGGCATTTCATTCACCCTTCTAATCTTATTTAGCACCAATATTTAAATATATTTATGTTTCTGGTTTTGGAATTTCTTCAGGAAGACCTTTCCTCTTTCTTATACTAATTATAACACTATCTCTTAGCTCCGAAGGAAGTTTCTCGAAAACAGTCTCAACCAAACTGTAAAATCCTCTACCAGAAGTAGCAGACTTCAAGCTTGCATCAAATCCAAACATATCGCTTACTGGAATCTTTGCTACCACAATACTGGCTCCCCTCTCTTCTTTCATATCAAGTATTTGTCCCCTTCTATTTTCAACTTCTCTTATTACATCACCAACTAGTTCAGAAGGAACATCTATTCTTATTATTTGTTTTGGCTCAAGTAGAGTTGGGTTAGAGTGGAGAATCCCTTCTCTTATTGCATGTCTAACTGCGGGGATAATTTGCCCAGGCCCACGATGAACAGGATCTTCATGTAATTCAGCATCAACAAGTTTTACTTTAACTTTTGTGCACGGTTCTCTTGCCAACGGACCTTCATCCATCACGTTCCTAAAAGCTTCCTTAACCATTTCTATAACTTCATTCATGAATTGAATTCCTTTTGTCATATCTATCAAAACATTTTTGTTGTGAATTACTATGATGTTTTTGGCTTCATCATAATCCATTCCAAAATTAGAAATTTTCTTGAACATTTCTGTGTGTTTTCCTTTAAACTCCTCTTCACTTGGGATCTCACCTTCTATCATAGCCTTGTAGACACCATCCTCCAACGGCTCGACAACTATGAAAAAGCGGTTGTGTTTGTTTGGAGATTTTCCTTCGATTTGTGGAGATTTTCCAAAAACAGTTTCCCTATAAACAACTATAGGTTTGCTCATCTCAACTTCAATTCCCATTTCTTTCAGTTTGTTCTCTACTTTTGCTTCAAGGTGAAGCTCACCAAGACCAGAAACAAGATATTCACCAGTTTCTTGGTTTATTTTTACTTGTAGTACAGCATCTTCTTTTCCTATTCTCTTCAAAGCCTCGACAAGTTTTGGAAGATCCATAGCATTCTTTGGTTCTATAGCTTTTGTAACTACGGGCTCAAACAAATGTCTTATTTCTTCGAAAGGTTCGATAATTGCATCTGGCTCACAAATAGTTTCGCCAGTAAAGGCCTCTGGTATTCCAACAATTGCAGCTATGTTGCCAGCAGTCACTTCTTCAACAGGAATTCTTAAAATACCTTTATAAACTGCAACCTGCTGAATTTTCTCTTGTTTATGTTGTCCTACTAAATATACATCTTTGCCTTTGAAAACTTTTCCAGAAAAAATTCTAGCAGTCGCAACAAAACCAACATGTGGGTCAGGAACAACTTTTGTTACAATTGCTGCAAGCTTACCGTTTGAATCACAAGCTAGCATTTGCTTTCCAATTTCTGAACTCAAATCACCTTTCCAAATTTTTTGGAGCCTATATTTTTGAGCTTCTAGAGGATTGGGTAGATGTTTTATTATCATGTCGAGAACAACTTGATGAAGAGGTGCCTTTTTTGCTAATTCATCTTCTTTTCCTTGAAGAGTTAAATCAATTATGTCTTTGAAAGTTATGCCTGTTTTTTGCATAAATGGAATAGAAATTGCCCATCTCTTGTAAGCGGAGCCAAAAGCTACACTTCCATTAGCTACATTAACGAGCCATTTGTCTTTGAATTCTGGCGGAGCATATTTTTGGATTAATATGTTTACATCTCGGATAATCTCTTCAAACTTTTGTTTCATTTGTTCTGGTGTGAGCTTAAGTTCTTTTATTAACCTGTCAGTTTTGTTGATGAATAATACAGGCTTAACATATTCTCTTAGAGCTTGTCTAAAAACTGTTTCTGTTTGCGGCATTATACTTTCAACAGCATCGACCAAAACAATAGTTCCATCGACTGCTCTCATTGCCCTTGTTACATCACCACCAAAATCTACATGTCCAGGAGTATCAACCAAATTTATCAAATAATCTTTTCCTTCATATTCATGAACCATACTAACATTTGCCCCATAAATGGTGAGTTGTCTCCTTCTTTCTTGTTCATCAAACCAAGTATACATGACTTTTCCTGCCATTTCTTCTGCAAGCATTCCTGCACCAGCCATCAAGTTGTCAGTTAGAGTTGTTTTTCCATGATGGACATGAGAAGAGGTAGCAACATTTCTAATCCTGGTAGGATCTTTCATCGTTTCTTTAATCCTTTCGATCATTTCTTTTTTGGCCAATTTTCTTCACCTTTTCCAACAATTTTAATCCTAAAGATATTTATATTTTTTGAATTTTCCCTGAAGTTTATCTTGCACCTTCAGCTTCCCTTTCGATTCTTTCTCTCTCTTTTATGGCTTCAGATTTGCTTATATCGTTATTATAAGCACCAATGATTTCCTCTACCAAAGCATCTACCATAGACATTTTTTTGCCGAAAGATTTTCTATAAGCAGCTTGTACTATGTTTCTCAAAGCCAAATCAACTCTTCTTTGTGGACTAGTTACAACAGCTCTTCTAACAATTATACCACCGAGCTGATAGGCTGTGATTTCTTCTCTCAAAGCAGCATTTTCTATTGCTCCAACCAAAACAGCTATAGGATTTTTTCCAGTTATTTTTTCAATTTTTTCAAAAGCTTCTTTAACAATTTTATAATGGGTTAAAGTTTTATCAACAGCCCTACCAGAAGTTAATACATGTTTTTTTCCTCTATGACCAGGAACTCTCAACTTATTTATTAGCCTTTCGACTATGTTCATCTTAGACTTATGAAATTGTTGTTGTGTATATCTTCCATCAGTTTTTGGGATAATTTGTGGTTGTAAGTTTATATATCTTTTAAGTCCAGGGTCTTTAACTTCTATTCCTTCAACAGACCATTTCCCAAATATTTTAATTTTTTCCATAAAGGTTACCTTGTTGGCTTTTGTTTCTTTCCAGATAGAATTTCGCTCAAAGCTACGCCGTTTACAGCAACAACTTTATATTTAATTCCCCACATGCTTCCTTTTGGACCACCTTGAGCACCGCCTATACTTTCAATTAAAACTTCATCATGTTCGTTTATAATATCTATAGCACCTTCACCAGGAACATGAGCTGT
>Ga0105163_1001803_pt1 | contig 10814 bp, 11 predicted proteins | sample JNZ110809AmetaG_FD_81531 | JGI IMG/M metagenome (GOLD analysis project Ga0105163, IMG submission 81531) | Hot spring microbial communities from Jinze hot spring, China to study Microbial Dark Matter (Phase II) - JNZ 110809A | ecosystem: Environmental > Aquatic > Thermal springs > Hot (42-90C) >... | reverse complement strand
GGCCCTTTACATACAGGATCAAACCGTTTAAAGAGGGAGCAAAATGAGCAACTTAGATACCCTGCACTTAAAGATAATCCTTGCCGCCCTACTTCACGACCTCGGAAAGGCCTTTCAAAGGGCTTATACTGGTTATGCAAAACATGTGGAAAGCAAGCTTTTTTCAGATTTCAGAGAATATGAATCACGTAAAAAAGGAACAGACTATTCCCATAAACATGCCCTTTTTACTGCTTATATATTGGAAAAACATCTTTTAAACTATATACCGCAAGAATTTCAGGTCTCTTGCTCCGATGCTGATTCTTTAGTCAATCTTGCTGGCATGCACCACAACCCTCGCTCACCTGAACAGTTAATTATAAGTGAGGCAGATGAATTAAGTAGCGGTTTTAAAAAAATAGAGTCTGAAGAACAGGAAGAAAAGCCAAGCTCTGAAAGCCCAAGAAATTACTTTGCTTCCACCATTTTTGAAGACATAAGCCTCTCTGGAACATGGGAAAAGAAACCTGATCTTGAAGCAAAAATTTATTATGATCTCTGCAAACTCTCTCCAAAAGCTATTTTTCCCAAGAGACTTTTAGAGATTGTAGATAAGAACCAAAAAATAGAGGAAGTTGCAAAGAGAAAATACTTGGACCTTATTAGTGATTTTTTAGAGGCCTTTTCAAAACTATATCATAAAAAAAGCCCTGAGCTTTGGTTGAGTCATCTTGTCTCCTTACTAATGGAATATTTCTCCCTTATTCCTTCTGCTACCAAGGCAAGAACCTCAAAAGGAGATTTTACTGATCTTTGGAGTGATATTTCCCTCTTTGATCACCTTTATTTTACCGCAAGCCTTGCCTCAGCTCTTTATATGTATCACACAAAAAGCAATACCCTAAATGAAAGTGAGATAAAAAACAGAGAAAAAGATAAATTTCTTCTTTTGGAAGGCAATTTCTATGGAATTCAAAAATTCATCTTTTCCGAGGGTGGTTCCACGCGGCGATATGCAGCAAAGATCCTGCGTGGGCGCTCTTTCATGGTCTCTCTTATGAGTGAGCTTTGTGCAGACTATATTTTGAGAAATTTAGGTCTTAATCAGGTCTCTACCCTCTTCAACACTGCTGGAAAGTTTCTCCTTCTACTACCTAATCTCCCAGAAATTAGAGATAAATTACCAGCACTGGAAACAGAAATCAACAAATGGCTTTATGAGAGATTTTATGGAGAGACCTCTATTGGTATTACTTGGATTCCCTTTGCTCCAAGAGATTTACTCTCTCCCCAAGGTTATGAAAGCTTGATATCTTCCCTTGGCCAAAAGGCAGAGGAAAAAAAGTTTCAAAAGTTTGATTTATACGAATTTGGTGGCTTTCCCGGAGATTATTTTGAACACTTTTCAGGATATAGTATTTGTGACTTATGTATGCGAAGACCTGCAAGTGAAGAGGTTTTCTTTGAGGAAGACTCAAAGATCAGGATATGCTCTGTTTGTGCAGACCAAAAGAGATTAGGAGAGAGCTTAGTTAAAAAGCCCTTTTTAGCTATCTATAATTCCCAAGTGAAGCAGACTACCCTTAAAGAGTGCTATTTCTATAGCTATAAAATCTCCTTTCTTGATGAAAAAGAGCTATCCCAATTGAAGACAGATAGGCTCCTTTATTTATGGGACATTCGTCTCCCTATAGATGCTGGTAAACAGGATGAAAATTTTTATCTTGCCAAGAAGTTTTTGAATGCCTATGTGCCAAGAGAGGAAAAAGGGGTATTATCCTTTGAGGATCTGGCAAGAAAATCCCTTGAAGATACCCCTAATGGAAAGGTTGGAGCAGTTGCCCTGGGAGTAGTCAAAGCCGATTTAGATAACCTGGGATACATCTTTGCTAAAGGTTTTAGAGAGAGTAAGAGGACCTTTTCCAGGTATCTCACCCTTTCGCGCTTCCTTAATCTCTTTTTTGCCTACTTTTTACCCTATTACTGTGCTAAAGAGCACAAGTATATCTACAATGTCTTTGCAGGGGGTGATGATCTCTTTGTAGTTGGACCTTGGAGACAAACCATCACCTTCATCCGTGAGGTTAGAAAGCTCTTTAGAGAGTATACGGCCTTTAACCCAAGTTTTACTATTTCTGCAGGATATCTCTTAACTAAGCCTATTATTCCTGTATCAGAAATTGCCGAAAGGGTGGAAGGCAAGCTCTATGAGGCTAAGAACAATAAGGATGAGGCCTCAGGTAGAACAAAGGATAGTCTTCATATCTTTGGTGAAGCTGTTTTCTGGGAGGAGCTTGATATCCTACTTGGGGAGCTATACGAGAAACTTAAGGCCTGGCTTAGTGAGGAGCTCTTTACCAAGGTTTTCCTTTTCAAATTAAATGAGCTCTCAGAGATGAGAAGACTTGAAAGGGAAATGATGAAAGAGGGAAGGATAAAGCTTGATGGTCTTAGGGCCCTGCTTTGGAGAAGTAAACTCTATTATTTTGGGGTAAGAAATATTCGTCTGAAATTGCCTAAGGAGGAGCAGGAAAGGAAACTTCAGGAAATTTTAGTTACCTTAACAGATGCTTTGAATAAATATGGGGGAGCCTTTAGGGTCCCCTTATGGCACATACTTTATGAAACAAGGAGGGTTAGCGATGAGTAAGGAAGAAATGGGCATCAAATTTTGGGAAGATAAGGCAAAAGAATTGGTAAATCCCTTACTTTTTTCAGAAGTGGCTCACAAATATGCGGAAATGATTTATCAAGAGGGTAGAAGAAATAGTGGAAAAAACAATATTTCACAGCTTAGACGCTTCTATGATGCTATCCTCAACTTGGACAATACCCTTCAGAGCTTGGAAGGTGATATAAATGAGAATTTTAAAAAACTTTTGCCTTATTTGAAAATGCTTAAGCCCCTTGCCTACTACTCTCTTGGTAGACAGCATATAACCGAGCACTTTAAAGATTTTATTGAAACTTGCCTCAATAATGTGCATGATTACAAGGACTTTAAGGTCTTAAAGACCTTTTTTGAGGCCTTTATGGGCTATTACCGCTATTATTCAAGATCATATAGATAATAAACTAATTTGGAGGTAGAGTTATGGCTGTTAGTCCTTTAAAACTAAAAGAAATAAAGGTCATAAGTGGTGAAATTGAGCTTTTAACTGGTTTACACATTGGCTCGGGTAACACAGAAATGCACATAGGTGGGGTAGACAATTTGGTAATTAAGCATCCTTATACTAACGAGCCCTATATACCTGGTTCCTCTATCAAAGGAAAAACTCGCTCCCTTCTTGAGCTTTATTATGGACTTGCCTCTTATTCCTATCAAATTGATAAGAGAGATGGTGGGCTAACTACCCACAAACTCCTTCAGCACTATAGCCAGAACAAGGAAATTGTTGACAAGGCAAAGACGATTTTAAAGCTTTTTGGGCTCTCTGGAGCTGGTTCAGAGGTATTGGAGGAAATAGGTCCCTGTAGGTCTGCCTTTTATGATTGCTTTTTCACCGAAGCCTTTAGAAAAGAACTACGAGAAAGAAATCTCCCCTACACAGAGATTAAGGCAGAAAATAGAATTAACCGCATAACTGGCACGGCGGAGCATCCTCGTTTCACTGAAAGGGTCCCAAGAGGGGCAAAATTTGAGTTTAAGGTTACCTTTAAGGTCCTTGCAGAGGGTGATGAAGCCCTCTTTGAAGAGCTCCTCAAAGGGCTAAAACTGTTAGAACTTGACTATCTTGGAGGCTCTGGATCAAGGGGCTATGGAAGAATTAAGATCCACCTTGCTGATCCTGCCTTGAGAGAGAAATTTGAAAACATCAAGGTTTTCTAACTCTTTGATTAAGGAGGAACTCTTAGGAGGTCTTGCCTTGAAGATATATCAAATTAACATAAGGCCTTTAACTGGCTTTGGCTCACCTATCAAAGGGGACACCCTTTTTGGTCAGCTCTGTTGGCAGATTTATTATGATCCAGGGCTCTTGGGGAAATCTCTTGAAGTGCTCCTTTCAGACTACTCATCTTCTCCCTTTCTCATAGTCTCTTCAGCCTTTCCTGTAATTGAGGGGAAGATATATTTAAAGACCCCCTCTCTCCCTCTGCATTTTTTATTCAATGAAAAAAAAGATAAGTTGATAGAAAAAAGAAAAGAACTTAAAGAAAAGAAATATTTTCCCCTGGATTTACCTCTAAACTTTGTGGACAACTCCCCTTTTGAGAAGCTTGAAAATATAATAAGAGTTGACGAACAGGTTAGAGCCTCAATTCATCGCCTAACGAACACAACTGGAGAGGCTCCTTTTACCCCCTACCCCGTAAAAAAAATCTGGTATCTCACTGAACTTGCCCTTTTTTGTGGTCTAAGAGATGGGCTTCCTCTTGAGGGTTTAATTGAGGCTTTAAGAAGAGTTGGGCTCACAGGCTATGGCAAAGATGCCTCTGTAGGCCTGGGTAAATTTGAGGTCTTATCTTGGAGAGAAATTGATTTTTATGATAAGGTTAAGTCCTTCAACGCCTATTATACCCTTTCCCCCTCTCTTCCTGACTTACCTAAAGAAAAATACAAAAGGATTTATTATGAGCCCTTTGTTAGGTTTGGGAGACATGGGGACCAACTGAGTTGCTCCCCAAATCCCTTTAAGGCTCCGCTTCTTCTGGCAGAGGAAGGTGCTATTTATGTGCCTCAAGATGCAGACAAAAGACTATTCTTGGGGAGAGCCATCAAGGGACACTCAAGTATAGAGCCAAATACTGTGCATCAAGGCTATTCCTTAGTAATCCCAGTTAAAGTGCCTGAGGAGGCCGCAGTATGAATAGCCCCTTCAAAACCTATCATGTAAGATTAACCACCCTCACTCCACTTCATATTGGCACTGGCGAGACCTTTGATTTCACTCAGGTCACCATAGACATCCAAAATAATCTCCTATATGCCTTTAACCTCATAGACCTTGTGAATAATCTAAGTCCTACTGAAAGAGAGGAGCTTGAGAGGATTGCCGATACCCCAAGTGCTGAGGCCTTGGTGAAACTCCAAAAATTTTATTGCTACAGAATTTTGCCTAAAATTATCCAGATCTCCCGTAACTGCTATAAAATCCCCTCAGAATTAACCCAAGCCTTTGAGCGGACCCTTAAGCTAACCAGAGAGAGAGACATATACCAGCAATTCAACTCTATAGCCATAAGAAGCCACTTCAAAGATACTTTTACAGGTGATCCCCTCATTCCAGGAAGCTCCCTTAAGGGAGCCTTAAGAACAGGCTACCTTGAAGGATTATATAAAGAAACCTCTAAAATCTCTCCAGAGAAAGTAAAACACATCAAGGGTTTAGTGGATCAAATTTCAAACGAGGGAAGCTATAAGAGCCTGAAAGAAAGAGCCTTTAAGGAACTTGAAAATACCTTACTAAAAAATGGCGAAGAGGATATTAAACTTGACCCCTTTAAAAATCTTAAGGTATCAGACCTTTCACCTAAGGCCAAGGTTGCTAAGGAGATTGTCTTTGCCTTGAATCTAAGGAAACAAAATTCCAGTTCCATAGGGAGCCTTAGTGTCCCTATAGAGATCTTACCTCCTGGAAGTGTCTTTGAGGGCCAGATTAAACTGGTTACTCCCCACGATCACGATATAGTTAGCCCAATCAAACTGGAAGAACTAATTAAATTTAATTCCTCCCATTACAAAGCCATACTTAGAGAAGAAGTAGCCTTACTTACCCACTTAAAGAAACTCTTGGGAGAACGATTAAGGCCTCACAAAGAAGCCCTTGACCAAAAAAAGGCCCTTTTACTCAAATTAGGGCATCACTCAGGAGCCTCTGCTGTAACTATTGAGGGTTTAAGGAAAATCCTTGTTAAAACCACTGGGGGAAGAAAAATTATTAAGGACTCTGCAACTACTTTTTGGGTAGCCACTTTGAATAAAAGGGACATTTCCCAGGCTGAACCCTTTGGTTGGGTAGTTTTAGAATTTTTGGATCTATGAAAAAGGAAGTAAAGCTAACTATTCCCTATAGAATACTCTCCTTCCAAGGTGAACCAGAAGATGAGCTTTATCTTCCAGCCTTTAAAGGTTCTACCTTTCGTGGAGTTCTTGGAAGAACCCTTCGTAAAGCCCTCTGTGCACTGAAAACCTTTAAAAATTGCCGTGAGTGTCCTCTCTACCAAAGTTGTTATTATGCCTACATCTTTGAGACTATACCTGATTCCTCAAAACCTCTCCCCTTCAATTTCCATAAATACCCCTCTATTCCTCACCCCTATGTGCTTGAACCCCCTGAGGAGCAAAAAACCCTTTATCAAAAGGGAGAAGCATTTACTTTACAAATACTTCTCTTTGGGAAAGCAACTGAGTATGTGCCCCATTTTGTCTTAGCTCTCCAACTTGCTGGTGAACATGGAGTGGGCAAAGGAAATAAAAAATTTAGAATAAATAATTATAGTGTATCTACAGGGGAATTAAACATCACTGTTGAGGAACCAGTTAAAGAGGCTTCACCTCCTGATCAAGAATTAACCTTAGACTTTGCTACTCCCCTTCGTCTTGTCTATCAAGGGAAGCTTGTGAAAAAGCTTGAGTTTCATTATTTAATTAGAAACCTCTTACGCCGTGTTACTTCCATTTATTATTTTCATTGTAACCCCCATTTGCCGGAAATACCAGTTAACTTACTCCTAAGTCTTGCCGAAAAGGTAGAAATTAAGGAGGAAAATCTCTACTGGATGGACTGGGAGAGGTATTCTTATCGTCAGGGGAGGCGCATGCTTCTTGGGGGCCTTGTGGGGAGAGTAACTTTTGTAGGTCCCTTAGCCCCTTTCTATAGTATACTCAAAGCAGGTGAGCTCCTTCACCTTGGCAAAAACACCTCCTTTGGCTTAGGAAAATATAAAATTTTGTATGAGGGCTCCCCCTATGAAGATCATCTACCAAATAGGAAGGCTTGATCCCAACTTTGATAGACTCCTCCAATTTATTATTGGTGATAGCTTTTCTTGTGAGACTTCCCTTTCAGGTTATGCCCTAAAGAGTTATTTTCACTCCCTACAGATGGCCAGTGCTCTCAAGCTTATTTTTCCTGTAAGCCTTCTTTTCCAAAAGAATGTCTCAGAAAAAAGGAAAGACCTAACTATCGCTCGCACTATTGAAGAGATATTGAAGGACCCTCAGGGATATCTCTCTAATCCCCATGCGTATTTCAAAGAGCATCCCCATCTCCCACTTGCTGAAGACTTTGAAGTTATTCATAGTGTGGGCACATATGAAGGCCTCTCCTTTCTTGCCACTTTAGACCATTTAGTCCTTGAGATCTTTATTAAAATGTGGGAAGATATCTTTGCAGGGAAAGACCTCTCCTCATCCCAACTTCCTCCCCAAGACTTAGAGATTTACCTTGACATTTCAGGTGGACACAATATCTACAACTCAGCCCTCCTTGAAGCTGGGAGATTTTTTCTCACCATCCTAAAACTTATGCTCCTTCATGAAAGGGAGCATCTTCCCAAGGTCTTCATTGCCTTTTCAGAACCCATAACAAATCGCGTGGGCCCCTATCATATCTATAAAGATTATGAACTAAAAGCCCTGGTCTTCTTTTCCATGCCTGAGAGACCTACTCAATACACTCTCAAGAATGCCTTCTCCACAAACATAGTGAAACCCCTTTTTCAGGCCTTTGCCATAGAGGACTCAGAGCTAAAAGCGAGAATTAATGAACTACTCTCTCGAGCCTATTTCTTTTACTCAGCCCTGAAAAACAATGCTCCCCTTGTTCTTTATCAATGGGAATATGATGACCTTTCCACTATCTATGAAACCATTAATAAATTTGTTGAGGCTATTAAGAAAAAGTTAAGAGAGGATTATGTTAAACCCATAGATTTTGATCTATCACTTCTTCGCAAATTTTTCCCCATGCTTGCTCTTTATATTGGTATGATAAATTTATTCAGAAAATATGGCATAACCAAGAGAGAAGCTGTAAGCCTAAGTGAGTTAAGCAATACCTTTGCTGATGAGAAGAATAGCCTCTATCATCTTTTAGGCCTCTCTGCTAACATCCCCTATCTCAGGCATGAACTTAATCGCAATTTTTATTATAACCTTCATAGCCAGGCTTCCAGAGGATCTACTTCAGAATTTTCACCTCTAAAAATCTACTTTGCTAAACTTCAAGAGGCATCAGGGGAGTCTGCTTTGTCTGAAAAGGGAGAGGTGGAGGAAAATCTTGAAAAAAGGAACTTTTTTGCCCATTGTGGCTTTGAGAGAAATATAACCGAGGTCAAAGGAGAGGGCGAGCAAATACTCTTACGCTATGCAGAATCCTATGCTAATAGAAGGGTCTCCAAAATAATTGAACAATATTTGCTTTCCTCATGAAAAATCTGGGCCACAAGATTTTTCTAACAGAAGACAAAGTCCCTCCCACAAATCCAGAAATTGCCTGCATCATAACCTTTAAAAAGGAACATTTAGCCTCAGAACTTGCTTTATACAGACCTACTATTTTCATAGATACCAAAAATGGTTATAGACGTATCTATCATAATTTTCCTGTAATGGAAAAAGATATATGTAATAAAGTCTATCAAGCCCTAATCAATCCCGCAAATTTAAGCGATCACTTCTATAGACCTGCCTCCTTTGCACTAAATTATTATCACCACAAATTATTTCACTTTTCATCTCCCAAAATATCAAACCTATCATCACTTATACGAGAGGTCAAGGCTATAATGAAGACAAACTATACTTATTATAGTATTGCTACATCAATACTTATAAGCCTCTTTTTTACTAAAATTGGTCTTCCCTCTGAATATCCCCAAATTTTAGAATTCATCTATGGAACTGACCTTTTTGATGATTTATTTTTCCCTATAGTATTCATCTTTACTACCTTTGAATTTACCTCTGATCTCCTTCTCAATGATAAGATTAAAGACCATCTTTCCATATGTAAAGCCTTTATTTCCTATCTTCTCTGGAAAGGTGCAAAGTGGCAATTGCGAAGAATAATAGAAAGATATTTTCCTACAAACTTTAGGAGTTCCCTCTATGGATTATCTTGTAGTATATGATATATCTAACTATAAAACTCGTTTAAAGATATCAAGGATGTTACAAAAATATGGATACAGAATTTTATATAGTGCTTTTTATCTCATAGATATCGATTACAAAGTTATTAAATCTTTATATAACGAAATAGCAAATCTAATAGATAAATCAAGCGATAGAGTATTTTTCTATCCAGTTGACCCTCCAGAAGTATTTAAGGGGTATCCCCTTGAACCTTGGAAGATTTTTATTTTTTAGCTATTGGTGAAATGAAAAGAACTGTGGTAATAATGAGTGACTATGTAGATATAGGTAAAGAGGCAGACAGATTGAAAATACTCTTAAAGGACAAAAAATCAACACTTCCTCTAACTAATGTTGATGGCATCTTAATTTATGGTAAGGCAACTATATCTTCAGATGCCATATCTTTATGTGCGAAAAATTGCATTCCCCTTATCTTTTTGAGCAAAATGGGTAACATTAAAGCCCTCATTGTTGGACCAGATTTGAGCTCTGGACGCAACAGACGGCTTAAACAGGCCTCCCTTTATTTTAAGAAGAGGCTTGAAGTTGCTAAATACATTGTTAAAAAGAAGATTTTGGAAATTGAGTATGTATTTGACCTTGAACTTGAAAATTTGAAACGGGCTACAGATGCAGTTCCAGATTTTTCTCGTTTACTTGGTATTGAGGGGGTAGCCTCTCGTCAAATGTATACTGCCTTGAATGAGCTTATAGCTGGCTCTGATTTTGTTTTTACTGAGAGAAGTTATAACCCTCCAAAAGATGAGGTCAATGCTGTCTTGAGCTATGTTTATACCCTGGGCTATAATTTGGCTCTTGGCTTAATTACTCTTCAGGGATTTGATCCCTATATATCTTTCTTACATGCCAAACGCGGCGAACATGCTTCCTTTGCCTCAGACCTTGTGGAAGTTATAAGGCCTCATTTAACATATCTTGTGGGGGAGTTAATAAAGGAGAAGAAACTCTTAAAGACTCATTTTGACAAAGAAAAGGAGACCTTTTATCTTAAGAAAACAGCTTTGAATACCATTTTAGAACGGATAGCCTCTGAGAGAGACAATTTAATAGCTCTCTTAAAGGAACTCTTGCTTGAAATAGAAAACTTCCCATGAGGCTACCACTATGGCTTTAAGAGTTGTTCTTTATGACTATGAAACTGAAAGAGTAAGAAGCAAGGTAAGAAAAAATTTGAAAAAATTAGGGCTTCATGCCCAGTGGAGTGTCTTTGAAAGTGAAGAGAAATATCAAAAAATAGTTAATGCCTTACTTGAGGAGGGAGAAAATTACAGGGTAGCTGTTTTTAGGGTTCGCCAGGATGGCGACATTTTACGCCTTGGCAAGCTCTGGGAGACTTTTAAATTTGTTTTTTAGAAACAAATTTTTGTAGCCGCAGGTCTTTAGCCTGCGAAAAATTAACCCCCTTGATTTTTTTCGAAAATGTGTTATAAATAATCCGAATACTTGTAAAATAAGGCAAGTTACCTCTTGTTCTCTGAAAATTGAATACGGATATATTGCAAGCCCGTTAAGAGTGCAAAATAGTAAATATATCTATTTAGTCAACTTTTTTGTTGGGGCTTAAAAGTTTTGACTGGCAAGGCTTTTAGCTGGGGAGTTTTTCCACAGCTTAATTGAAAATCAATTGCAGTTAGAGGGTAAAAATGTGGTTTTCTAAGTTATTGATTTGATGTTAATTTTTGGCTTTGTAAAAAGGCTTGGAAGCAAGGAGTGGTAAGGCTTTTAG
>Ga0105163_1001800_pt1 | contig 10820 bp, 1 predicted proteins | sample JNZ110809AmetaG_FD_81531 | JGI IMG/M metagenome (GOLD analysis project Ga0105163, IMG submission 81531) | Hot spring microbial communities from Jinze hot spring, China to study Microbial Dark Matter (Phase II) - JNZ 110809A | ecosystem: Environmental > Aquatic > Thermal springs > Hot (42-90C) >... | reverse complement strand
GCATAGGGGTAAAGGTGAGCGGCGGTTATGCGGGGCTTTATGGATGGGCTAAGTGCTGTAATCCTCTTCCCACATACACCTCCTTTTATGACGTTTACGCCGGCAAAATAATACTCAAAAACAAATGGGGCAGAGAATATTTCGTATTGGACTCTTGGCCCATAGATGGTTACTACGGTCTTACTGGAAAAACCTATTGGCCCGACTTCCGATTCTTTGATGCCGGCGGCAACTTCTACTACGTTGGTCGAAAAATAAACGCGCTCTGGAAGCTGCCTGAGGAAGGCATCCTCTTGATGAGGAACGGCTCCAGCTATTACATCCTGCACTATCCCTCCGGTTTTAAGGAGCCGGCGCCAATCGCCGGATTAACGGCCATAATAGGTGGGAAGACCCCGGAGGGGAGGATACTCGTCCTATCGGAAAAAACCCTGGTGGACCTAATCACCGGAAAATCATGGACAATCCCGGTAAAAGGAAAAGTCGTATTAATGGATGATGCGCGGTGGTTGAAGCGGTATGGTCAAGTACCCTATATCGCCGTAAAAGAAGTCGATTATCGCGGCAACACCATGGGAGTCTATGTGGTTTCCCTGTGGCGTTTCCCCGGGGTCGTTTATGAGCTGGAAAACCCCGACGCGAAGAACTGGAGGTACCTGTCTTTCTCGGATAATGGCATGTGGGCTTTCAACGGCACGCACATCTTCGCGGTAGTGGGCAAGGAGGAAGACCCGCAGGTTGGGCCGAGGATAAGGCTTGACAGCCGCTTCAGCTTCACGAGCACGATCGGCTTCAACAACACGACGCCGATAACGCTGCACCTGCCGCCGACCGGGGAGCCGCCGTACCTGACGGAATACCTGCTAAAGAGCATAAACGCGTCCATCGTGTACCTGGAGACGATCCCATACACGGTGGACTTGGCGGCGCCGCCGGTTAAAGAAGGAAACCTGTACCTCATGGCGGTGGACCCGGGAGGCCCATTCTGGATGACCCCCAAAGTATGCCTTCCGGGCACGTCCCAATGCGGGGAGCCGGGAGAGTTCCCGGAGCCGCCGAGATTGGAGCCGGCTGACGAGGGAGTGATGATCGTCGGAAAGGGGATAATCAAGTACACGTATCTGCCCATCCAGGTTCCAATAGGCTTCGGGTCGGGATACCTGATATACGGCCCGGGCCTTGGAGGAGAATATAGGCCCATAACCCTGGGCGAGATGGATAACATAAGGATTTACGGGAGCTTTTCCCCGGACTTCTCGTATATCCATAAGTCGCAGCAAAACGTGGGCTTCAACTTCAACACACTGTTCATCATAATTCCCTCAGCCATAGGCTTCACGGTAGCGCGCTCGGCGGTAATCAAGAAAATGATTGAGGATATGAGGCATGTGGGGACGAGGGTTTACGAGCTCGACCCGACGAAGCTGGACCTGGTGACGGATATCTACAAGGGCTGGCTGGAATGGATTTATGAGGCCGGCGACATCGGATTCAAGGGCAGAAAAATAACGCTCGTGGCGAACCTCCTGCCGGAAAGCGCGATATCGGAGGCCAGGCCGAGAGTAATCGGATCAACGTTTACCATAAAGGCCACGGTTGAGACGCCCGAAAAAGCGCGAAACGCGCTCGAGCGAGTAAAGGAGGTGCAGGAGATTCTGCAGAGGAAGAAAGTCGAAATAGAGAAGTGGTGGCCGACGCTGCTGGACAACGACCCGCAAATCAGGGCATTAGCCGAAAGAGCAAGGGACCTCAAGGAGGCGATGGAGGGCGTGGCCCTCTCCTTCAAAGAGGGGCTTATAACATTTGATGAAGCCACGGACAGCGCCATGCAAATTCTGAAAGAGTTCAAGGACGACATCATACCCGCGCTGGAGAAAAGGGTGAAGGAGCTGGCGGACATTCAAAAGCAATCCTTCTTCGATAAAGTGAGAAGCGCTTTATCGAAGATAGAGGGAGCAGAGGTAGCCACGTCGATCGCCGACCTGATGATAGACGTATCGATAGATAGGGCTATCGGAACCGCCGCGGCCGGTGCCGGAGTATCGGCGGCAACGGCGGGGGTTGGGGCGGCAGGCCTCACGTTCCTGGCGATAAACGGGGTTGTAGCCGTCCTGAGATGGCTCGAGCCCTTCGGCTTGAGGCTTCACGGGACAGAGTACGGATACGTCGTGGCATACGAGCTGGAGGTAGGAGGAACCAAGCGGATCCTCCTATACGGCCACACATCGGACAAGGCTTTTGGAAACTATAAGACGAAAGACATAGTGAGGGAGGCGGTCGAAGACATACTTCTACAGGATGTTCAGGGAGACCTGGAGCCCCACCAGATGGTAATAGACAAGATAGAGGAGCTCCCGAAGCTATACACGGAGCCGGAGGTTGAGGCCGCGGCAAAGGAAGGGAAATTCGACGTGCTAGCTCAGGCGATTGAATCGCGGTTCCAGGTGCAGGCAAAAGATGTAAAGGGCTCCGTCGAGAGGCTGTACTACGAGCTCGATGGAGAAAAGCTGGCCAAGATGCTCAATGCCAAGCCAGAGGAAATAAAGATAAACAGGATACTGCTATACTCGGTCTACATCCCGTGGAGCGTAACCTCCTGGTTCATCAACATAGAAGTCCCGATAAACGTGAGGGAGCGCTGCTCGGGGTTCAGCATACTGTACACCGTCGGAAGGCATGAGGTGATAACGGACCCGAACAGGCAGGCTGAAATCCTGAACCCATCGCAGATAACGTGGATAGATGATGAGGGGAACGCGAGGACGGAGACGGCGACCTGGGTTCCGGGAAAAAGAGGAGCAGAGCTGAAGTTCAGCTTCCTGGATGAAGCGGGCAAAAAAGGAGGAATCGGCTTCACGATCACCTCGAAGTCCAAGATACCGTTCGCCGCCAAGGTCAAGCTGGACGCGAACCTTTGGGTTAAAAGCCACCTGATACCGATGAACGGAACGTATAGCTTCCAGATGGAGATACCGTGCGACCTGGGCATAACGATGTCTTTCAGCAAGGTCGAGCTGGTGGATTTGCCGTGGAAGCCGGGGGAGATAGCGTTCAAGGTATACGCTTACGACCCTGATGTTGGGGCGTTTGGAGACGAATACAGGTTCATCAAGATACCGGGAGACGCATTCGCGTGGGATTGGAAGGAGAGCGGGTGGTACGGCTTAGCGGACGCGCGCAGGCTCCCGCTGGTGAGCCTCCTGACATCATGCTACAAGCTCGGAGGAGAGATTCTGGATGGAGCGGGGGCAGTCAATACGCGGGTCTCAGTCGACTTCGACTCCATGAGCAACCCGAGGTACGCGAAGGTCTGCGTGTACACGACTAGGCCGGACGCCTACGCGAAGCTGAAAGCCGAGAGCTGGGTGGAAGTATACACCCAGGAGACGAACAAGACGGTGATACACGGCCGCGCGGAAGAGCGCTATGAGGTCGCGGCGGGAGACTGGGGAGAAACCGCCGCCATCGGCGGAAGAGAATACTACGCGAAGTGCTTCATGATGGATATAAGGGCTTTATCGGCCGAGGCGCGCCAAATCGCGTGCCAGGCGGGCAGGCCGGACGTCCACCTGGCTGCCGCGGTATGGCTCGTGGAGTCGAATTACCCGGGGCCGGAGCACGATGATCACGCGACCGCGAGCACCCTGATAACGTGCAGGGAGGGCGAGGCCGACTTCTGCGTCCTGGTATTGGACGCGATAAGCAAGCAGCCGGTGCAAGGCGCGAGATTATCGCTCGCCAATCAGACGGGCCACCAGTGGCCGGAAGCCGACACGGGCTCGGATGGCCGCTACTATTACGGCAAGCTGCCGCTGGGCGTCTACAGCCTGACCGCCGTCAAGTCGGGATACGAGGGATTCCAGGGAAGAATATCGCTGGACAGAGACTACCCGTGCAGTAGCCCGTACGCGATCGAGCTGAACAGGATCGAAACCAAGGTGCCGATAAACCTGGACGTGCTGGTCGTGGATGGAGCGACTAATGCGCCGATCAGCGGCGCGGCGGTCTCCATATACCAGGACGGCGCCTTGGCGGCGTCCGGTCAAACCGGCGGCGACGGGATAGCATCCTTCACGCTGAACTCCAGCATACGGTACAGGATAGCCGTGGAGAAGGAAGGTTATGCCGCGCAGGAAAAGGAGTTCGTGTCGAAGAAGAATGCGACCGAGATAATATCGCTGTCGAGCGCCCCGCAGCTCTACAACGTCACGGTCAAGGTCCTGGACGGGAACACCTCAACGCCGATCAAGGGGATAAAGGTATCATTCAGGGATGGAGGAGTCGAGTTCACCGAATACACGTCCGACGACGGAATAGCGAGGTTCAAGCTTCCAAAGGAGGTTTACACGCTGGAGGTGATAGACGAGACGGGAAAATACACCTCGGAGACGAGGACGGTCGCCGTGTACCAGGACATGGAGATAACGGTAATCTTGTGGCCTGCGGCGCCGGCGGAGAGGCAGGGATACATAATCCTGAAAGTGCTCGACGCCGTGACGGGAGGGCCGATAGCGGGGGCCTCGGTGGCGATGAAAAACAGGGAGACGGGGCAAATATTGTCGGGATCGACGAATTCGTCTGGAATGGTTTCATTTTACGCCGAGGAAGGATGGTATTACTACAACGTAACCAAGGAAGGATACATGTCCATCCGGAACGCGATGAGGTTCTTCGCGGTAAACATCGTGTACACGGAATACCTGACGCCCGGAGCGGTGAGCCCGGCATACCTGAAAGTGAGAGTTCTAGACGCTGAAACGCTCAGCCCGATTGAGGGAGCATACGTCACCGTGGAGAACTCGACGAAATCCCTGACGGGAGTCACGGCCGCTACCGGTTGGGCGAACTTCACGGTAGCTGAGGGATTCTACGAGATAACGGCGTTCAAGCAGGGATACTACGCCTCGGCGGTATCGGCATACGTGTCCGGGACATTCCACGTTTACCTGACGCTGAAAGCGATAGAGCCTCAGGAAAAGAACTTCACGGTAAACGTCTACGTCTTAAACGCGGTGGGGGCGACTCCGATAAGAGGGGCGCTCGTTAGGCTGTATTCATCGAACTACAACTTCACCGGATCGACGGATGAAAATGGGCTGGCCGCGCTGGAAAACGTCCCGGTAGGGTCCTACCTGTTGCGCGTCGAAAAGGATGGGTTCGTGCCGTTTAACACCGCCGTGACGATAAGCAACAACGCGACGATCTACGTGTCGATGATACCGGAAAATATAAGGCCCATGCATAAGCTGAGCGTCAGGGTAATTGACGCGGATAATGGCTCAGCGCTGGAGGGGGTTCTCGTCAAGCTGAAGAACGGGACGATGTGGTTCCAGGCGTACACCAACTCGACCGGGTGGGCGGAGCTCATCCTGCCGGAAGACAATTATTGGCTCACGCTATCGAAAAGCGGCTACCACACTCACATGGAGAGCATATGGATCGTAAATGACATGTCGATCGAGAGGATGCTGAGCCCATTAACCGCCTCCGCTTACGGGGATGTAGTGATCAAGGCGGTGGACTTGATGACGCGCGCCCCGATACCCGGCGTGGCCGTCACGGTCACGAATGAGAGCAGGCCCATGTTCGTGCAATACACGAACTCGTCCGGGATGGCGGCGTTCAAGCTGGCCTCCGGAATCTACAAGATAGACCTAGCCCATGAAGAATACGCGCCCAAGCACGTGGAAGCGTTCCTCCTGCCGGGGAGGACCTACGAATTCGAGCTCGTTAGGAGGGAGAACATAACCGCGATGTTGCGGCTGGAGGTCGTGGACGCCGAGACCGGGCTGCCGGTGGCCGGGGCGAGAATACTGCTGCAGAACTCGACGAAGAGGATCATCGCCGTCACGGGCGATGACGGTGGAGCGTCAATGCTCGTCGAGAAGGGCTTGTATGAAATCTCGGTCAGCCATCCGAAATACTACGACTTCGGCCCGATAACGTATTACGTCGGAGGAGACCAGCTGCTGAAATTATCGCTGACGCCGCGCTACATGTGCCCCCCGCCGCCCGGCAGCAACTGGACGGAGCCGGTTCCCTGCGGCGGGCTATACTGGCTCGTGGTCCAGGTAGTTTACAGGGATGGCGTCGGGTTCCCGGGGGCAGCGGTCAAGGTATACGATGCGCTGAACCAGACGGAGGTCGCCGAGATGGTCACCGACGGAGACGGGTTCGCGAGATTCCTCCTGCCGGCAAATGACTCGTTCTACATAAACGTGGCCGCCGATCACCCGAGGACCGGCGCATCCTTCAGGTACTCGCAGGCGGTGAGGTTATCCGCCAGCACCTGGAAAGTGGTGAGATTGCCGTGGGATAGCCCGTACTTCGCCCCGGAGGTATGGGCTAAGGGGATCGAGATATGGGCGTACAAGCCCTTATGGAACTACACTCACCTGATAATCTACGAAATCTGGACCAACGTGGAGCAGGACGTGACCGCCCGCATAGACATCGTGGACATAGACAGGAACGCGGTCCTGGCGTCGGCGACGGTGACCCGCCGGCTATCCGTGGGGACAAACGTCTTCTACGAGCAGATGAGCATAGTTGGGTCGGGGATCGCCAGGGTAAGGCCGAAGCTAACGATAACCAGCTATGAAAACGACACCAATTTGGAGAACAACGTGCACTGGGGAGAGGCGCTCGTGTTCCGGCCCTACATAGACATCTCGGTGACGCTGCTGGTCTACGTGATGGACTACGGGGTTCCGGGCGTGATGTACCCGGAGCATACGATCATGGCGATAAGCGTTGAGCTGGAGTCGACCGCGGAGCTGCCGGGGCAGAAGGCGGCGCTCCACATAAACCAGACATATCGGTCGAGCATAAGCATGGAGTGGGTAACCGGCATCACGTCAAAGGAATTCGATGTAACGAGGCGCTCGTGGATCAACGAGACCGCGCGCCTGCCGTGGGCCCCGACGCTGACCATAGAAGCGGACGTGCACTATCCATTCGAGGACATGACGATAGATAACAGGAAATCCCACGTCGTCGTCATACCGGAGGCGCTTAAGCTCCTAAACGCGTCCCTTCCGTCGATGATTTCGCCCGGAAAGAAGTTCAACGTCACCATGTACGTGCTGACGAACAGGCCGGGAGAATACGTGCTCCAAGTGCTGTTCAACAACGACACGCTGCTATCCAGGGTGTACGAGCTGCCGGAAGGCGTGTCGGCGAAAACCGTTGAGGTCACCGCGCCTAAGATGATGTTCGGCTTCGGGATGCTGACGGCTTTCGCGGGGCCGGACTCCTGGCTCGGCGACAACGCGATAGAGCAGCCGGTCGTGGTGCTCTGGGGCATGGAGTGGATGCTACTGCTGATAATAGTGATCGTCTGCATCATAGGGGCGGTGGTGGCGTATAAGGCGGCTAAATCGTCGCAGGCGATCCTCGGAGGAAAGCGCAGAAGGGCCTTGAGAGACGCCTTCGGCGAAGACGGCTACGAGCCGCGTCCATACCAGGCGGAGACCGGGAGCCGGCATCGCCCGGAAGTGGAGGAGAAGAAGAGGAGGATTCTGAGGAGCGCGCTGGCGCTCATCCTGGCGCTGCTGCTCCTTTCGATGGCGCTTGCGCCGCCGGCCGCGAGAGCCCAATCCATCCCGAGCTACTACGAGAGCATCGGAACCCTTGACGCGCACCAGCTCGTGGAGGGAATAATCGTCGGGCAGGGAATGAAGCCTCCGCCGCACCCGGAGGTGGTGAACGTATCCGTGTCGGGAGCGAGGTGGATGCTCCTGGGCCGCGCCGCCGAATTCAGGCTGACGGGGATAACCAATGAAACCATGGCGATGTGGGTGGACGTCGAGCGCGGCATCGCCTACTATAACTCAACATCCGGATTGGAGGGGTCAATCTACTCCGCCTGGAGCCCGCCTTACCCGATAGAGGCAGTCAACGACACGAGGCCGACGCTGAAGAGCATAGGCTTTGCGCTCGCGGAAGTCGGGCTGCCGCAGGGGTCCTCGGCGATAGTCGAGCTGGCGATCCTGCAGGACGGGAGGCCCGCGTACTCGAAAAACGCGACGGTAACATCGTCCACGGCGCCGCAGGAGATAATCTACGATGACCTGGAAGTCCCGCTGGGAAGCGGGATGATAAGCATCGGGGTGAGCGTTCACTTCACGGGCAGAGCCGCGGGATTCCAGTACATAGGCATCGGAAACGTGACGGCCTCCATAGAGCACTTGAACTTCGCCTCGGAGAGGGGGATATTCGTGCCGCTGAACGTGACCTACCTGCCCGATGAGGGGGCCGTGGGGATCCTGCCGCAAAGAGTCGCATACGAGATATCGTTCTGGATGATCCCGAAGACGAGCTTAACGTGGGTGAGCGATGAAAGCCTGAGGAGGGCCAACTACACCGTATCCATCTTCGACGGCTCGGGAAACCTGGTCTCCGCGAGCCCCAGGGACGAGAAGCCCGCATTGAGGGCCGGCGAAAACTACACGGTGGCGATCGCCGGCGAGACCATCGTGGGATTCGGCGACGATGACTGCGGCGAAGCCACCTGCCAGCCGTCGCTGGGCCACCTGATACTGCTCGACAGCGGCAGGAAGAGCTTCATCAACGTCGAGGTCCACGTGGAGCAGGCGCCCCGGATCAACGCGACCTACCCGGGCCTGCTCGCGGCCGCTAGCGCCGGAGCCCTCTACCTGGAGGTGAAGCCGTCGAAGGTGAGGATGCTCATAACCGACGTAAGCGCGCCGTTCTACAAGGCGTACTACGACGGCGAAAAGGACAGGCTGATACTCGCCGGAGGAGACCCGGTCAAGGAGTCCGCGATCGCGTTCAAGGAGAAAGTCGCCTGGAACCCGTCATTCAAGGTCGGGGGCAAGGTGCCGAGCCCGCTGGAGGTCGGGCCCGGTAGCACCATAGAGCTCCTGAACTACAGCGAGCCGGTCTCCAGCGGGGAAGCGAGGTTCGAGCTGTGGGACAGCTCCCTGGGAGCGCTCGTGGAATCGCTGAACTGGAGCTCGGCGCGCGAGTTCAAGGTGCCCGAGACGGCCGCGCCCGGGCTCTACTCGCTGGTGGCGATGTGGCGGAGCGATGACAGGTGGGCGTACGCGGTCTCGATCCACCCGCTCCAGGTGAGCGCCCCGGGGATGCCGGGAGCGCTGGCCTACGCGGCGCTGCTCGCGGCGCTGGCCGCCGCGGGCGCATCGATACCGGCGATCCGCTCCATCGCGAAGAGGAGGAGAGCGGAGTAGAGCTCGCGCCATCCTGGCTTCAAAAAGCTTTTATCCGGGAAAGCCGGAGGAATCGCGGCCATGAAGATGAGAAAATCCACCATAATCCTCCTCCCATCGGCCCTGCTAGCGCTTGCGCTGGTGGCCGCGATAATCCTCGCGCCCATGGCGGCGCCGGCGGCCGGGCGCCCGGCGGAGATAGCGGGATCATACGTGCTCGACGTCAGGGATACCCTGAAGAACGACGTCAAGATAACCGTGAAGAGGGCTGACGGGTCGATCGAGGTGTACGAGAAGGCCGGGGACCCGTGGACCGTCAACGTCATGTACTTCATAGCCAACTACATCCTCGGGAGGGAGAAGGTGAGCGCCGTCCCGCTGATACGGGAGGACGGCGCGTCTAGAAGAATAGAGACCGAATACGTGGTGTATGGCGGTAGTAGCTACTCCAACATCGACCCGAAGGTGGTCATAGGCATCGGATCGGGCTCGACCCCGCCCAGCGTCTACGACGCGGACCTCTACAACCCGATAACGAAGATTGAGGTGCCGTCCACGGGCGTGTCTGTCAGCGACAGCGGGACCGCGTTCACCGCCACATACACGGCCTCGTGGACGGCGACCGGAAGCTACGCGATCAGGGAGACGGGCCTCTACATGCTGGCCGCCGAGCTCGGCACCAACACCATAGATGACAGGTTCCTCCTGAGCAGGGACGTCCTGGACCAGCCGATAACGGTGGAGAGCGGCGACGTCGTCAGCGTAACCTACACGGTGACCATGGAGTACGCTAGGCCGCCATTGACCAAGCACATGGCCGCGATAATATTCAACTACATGCTGGGGCTGAACGCCTACGGGCTGGCGAGGACGCTCGTGGCCACGGACGCCACGCCCACGACGGACGTGGACCTGGGCCACGAAACCAGTAGTAACCCCTACGATGTTGTTAAGGAGTCCGCGAAGCTGGTTGTTGGAAGCGGCGCGCCAGCCTATCTGCCTACGAAGATATCCGTGTCAAGCCCGGTCATCACGGTACCCGACATCATGATCCAGTACCAGGTGGTGAACTCGACCCACATGAGGATATACTGGGTCGGCGGGGTAGGCTTCACCGGGGAAGTGACGGTGACTGAGGTCGGCGTCTACATGAGCACGGACATCGACGCAGGCTACGCCAGTAGCCAGAAGGACATCATGGTGCTGTACTTCCCGCTCTCGACGCCCGTGGCGGTCCCGGCCGGCGGAGCCCTGAAGTTCAGCTTCGACCTCTACATACGTGTCTAGGACGGGCGGCGGACGAGGGGTGAGGCGGCTTGAAGAGGCTTGCGGAGGCTAGAAGGATTGTTGCAATCCTGCTCCTAGCGGCATCCATATCCATCGCGGCCGCCTACGCCGCGAGCTACACGGTCAGCTGGAACAGGCCTCTAGACCTCTACGCCCTGTGGAACGCCTCCCTCCCATTCATGGCGATACACAACAAGCCGCTTGGTTTTACTGCTTCGTGGCTAGCCCAGCCCAGCCCTTCCGCCAGCCTAGGCATACAGCTGGCTTTGACGGTCTTGTGGGATGCTGGATACACTATCACGAGCCCGAAGCCCCTCTCATTGCGGCTGATAGACCTAGCCG
>Ga0105163_1001799_pt1 | contig 10826 bp, 15 predicted proteins | sample JNZ110809AmetaG_FD_81531 | JGI IMG/M metagenome (GOLD analysis project Ga0105163, IMG submission 81531) | Hot spring microbial communities from Jinze hot spring, China to study Microbial Dark Matter (Phase II) - JNZ 110809A | ecosystem: Environmental > Aquatic > Thermal springs > Hot (42-90C) >... | reverse complement strand
GCAATGGAAATCATAAACAAGATGCGTGAATTCGGAGAAGTCTTCTTCCCGAAAGCTGGTCTGATTAAGCTTGTAAGGTGAGGAATGTGAAGGAATTGAAACTGAAATGCAGATGCGGAGCAATCGTTGCGAGCGTCGATACAAATCTAAAGCTCTCTCTTCTTTTTGCTGTTTATTACACAGAGATCTTTTTTGATAAAGAGAGTAGTAGATCCTACAACTACCTTATGTGCAAAAATTGTGGGGAGAAATACACACTTGAACGGGTTCTCGATTCTGCAAAAATGCGTCTGAGTAAGTGGTCAATCTAACTTTTTTAAGTTTTTCAAACTACTGTTTTTGTGAAGATACTTGTAGAAGGACGGACATGGGAAATAGATGACGCTCTTGCAAGAAAACACGCATCACTACTTGTTAAAGTCTTCGATTTCGTCAACGGAACCCTCGTTTTTAGCCCCGAAAAAGCAAAATCATGCGACAACTCGTTGTTAAATCTGGTTTCTCACATTTTGAACATACCTCTCCCTCTCCAGCGACGGGCTTCTATAACTAAAGATGAAGTGGTTCAAAAGGTTCAAAAGAAAGTTGTCGTAGTTAAGGATGCAGGAGACAAAGTCATCTTCACCTTGCCCGAAATCGACGATCAGCTAATGAATATAGTGAGAACAAGATTTAGTGTAGAGTATTTCGTCCCGAAAGGAATCTCAGTTTACGAAAGACAGATAATAAGAGCTGTAGAGATCAAAAGAAACATCTTGATCGCCTATCCTTTTTTATATCCTGATCTCGTAAAAATCTTTCACTCTCTTGGATACGATGTCAAGGGGACGATACAAATTCCGAGCAAAAGCATTGAATTGAAAAAAGGGGTCGAACTGTATTCTTTCCAGAAAAACGCTCTGAAAGCATGGCTCGCAAATGGGAAAAGGGGAACGATAGTCATTCCGACTGGTGGTGGAAAAACCTTCATTGCTATGAAGGCAATAGAATTGCTAAAGCTACCATCTGTTATCTTTGTCACGACAGTAGAACTTGCAAACCAGTGGAAATCGAGACTTGAGGAGCTTGGAGCAAACGTTGGCATTTTCGGGGCAGGAGAGCACGAGATAGACGATGTAACGGTTGCGATATACAATTCCGCAGTTAAAAACATCGAAAAGCTGAGGAACAGGTTTGCTTTCGCAATCTTCGATGAAGCCCACCACGTTCCAGCAAATACGTTTAAAGAAGTGTCTTTTACGTTGAAATCCCCGTTCAGAATGGCTCTTTCTGCAACCCCATTCAGAGAAGACAAAAACGAAAAAATTCTGTTTTTCACCTGCGGAAAGATCGTTTATTTTGCCAGATACTCCGAAATGCTACGAGAAAGACTCGTTAGCCCGCTCGAGTTCTACAGAGTTTACGTTAAAATGGATCTGAACGAGAAAACGATGTATGCTTCAATTGACGAACAGAATTTGACTGAAAAATTGAAAGTAGCATATACTACAAAAGAGAAATATAAAGCCCTTGAGGAAATCGTGAGGCGAGAAAGGGAAAGAAAAATGCTGATCTTTACACAATACATAGATCAGGCAGAGACAGCATACGAGACAATTAGACATCTTATTCCCTCTGCATTGCTGACAGGAGAAGTCTCAACAAGAAACAGAAGGAAAATCTTTGAAAGATTTAAAAATGGAAGGATTAGAGCGATTATTTCAACAACTGTGCTCGACGAAGGTGTCGACGTTCCAGATGCGGATGTTGCAATAATCCTGAGTGGCAGTGGCTCTGTAAGACAGCTTATTCAACGCATAGGCAGGGTTATAAGGTATAGAGAAGGGAAAATAGCAAGAGTTTATGAGATAATAACTTCGAAGTCGATAGAGGAGTCGATAGTGAAGAAAAGAGGGAAAGCCCTTTCTGTTTTTGGAGTGAACCCGAAGATTCTTAGTTTTAAATAGCTGGTCATTATATAATAGTTATGGAAGTGGAAGAATACGAGAGAGTTGCAACAATAACGAAGCATGCAACCACGATTAGCACGGTAGTTGCGATAATTCTAAACTTCTGGGTAGTCCTTTCTCTGCTCACGGACACGCTTAAAATCGATCTCGGAAAAACGGTAGAGGATATCGTAAAGCACGGATGGCGTCTTCCGCCAGACTGGGTTCAACAATATGAGTTTGAGCTGAGCATTATGCAGTGGATACTACTTATTGCTGTCGTCTTTGACACGGGGTTCTCTTTTTCGAGAATGAAAGGAGACAAACTCGACGTCTCTCCAAAATATTTGATCCCTATGTCTCTAATAGGGATGAACTGCGGTCTGTGGTTGTATCTTGCCTATTCCGTCCTCGCATATGGACTAATCTTTTTTGCGAGCATGCTTACATTTGTTTTTGCGATTATCAGGCTTAAAAAAGAGGGTTCGGGAGAATTTTTTAAGTGATACTCACATTTAAATATTCTGCAATCTCATTTTTTTTATGAAAGACAAGTGGTTTGAGAAAGCGAGAGAGTTATACTCGCAGTTCGAGAACACGCTTGGAGAGCCCGTTTTCAATCTGCACAAAGACGTTCTGAGTGTATGTGCATCTCTTGCCAGCACTCAGTCGAAATTCTCCGATTGCGTTAGCGAATCGGCGAAAATAACAAGAAAGAAGATCGCAAATCTGAGAAAAGAGATGGCATCGATGCTGAAAAGCGAAGTAAACGATGAAGTAATCAATAAAGTAATAGAGGAGCTGAATACTGTCAAGACTCCCGACGGAAAGCCACTTGGGGAGTTGAAGAAGCAAATTGTTTTATCCTGTGCGAAGATCGCCAAAAACGTCGAAGATTTATTCATCTGCATCGATGAAGGAGAGAAAATATCGCAAATTCTGTCATCTGATCTGAAATGAGCGACAGCGATAGCAGAACGCTCGCTCTGCTACTCTCGATTACCTTTCTGTCGTTTTTGGTGTCGATACTCACGAATTCTGGCTACTTTCCGACAGCGATATTCACGACGGTCGGGTTGCCAGTAGTATATACTATTAGATACTTCAAAGACAAAGAGCTAATTGGAGTCGTGAGTGCATTCATAATCGGTTATCTTGTCTTTGTTGCAACGACAAATCTCTTTGATTCCACGGGGCTTTACATTTACTCAATAGCGTTCTTTTTCAGTATTATCATTCGTTTCATTATTCTCTCCGTCTACTCTGTCATAAACCCCTCCATTGCGGAAAATCCGATTTTCAGCACGATTCTCGGGATTGCAATAGCTTTTCTCCTCGCTCCGATCGTTTCCATCTTCTTCCTTTATACTCAGTAAGTATGCGAGCGTTATCAAACCCCCAATCGAGAACAAAGCCTCTACAATCATATTCATATACTCCATTTGAGAATATATAACTATGACTGAGACTGTAGCCTTCCTGATCGAGTATCTGTTCCTTTACGTTCTTCTCGTTCTTGTCCCAGCGATTATTCGCTCCGTGATAGACACAGTAGTCCTGAAGATCCCGAAATCCGCTTTCGATCTCCCCCCCAATACCGTAAATTCTGTAAAATTCCACAGTTTTTACTCTAATGTAGTATCTACTGCTTTGTTTTACCCTCTGTTCGAGGAGATCGTCTTTCGTGGTGCTCCTCTTGCTTTCACAGGATTATATGGGTTCATTCTTGCAAATGCAGTCTGGATTTTGATGCATCCAGCGTGGCAGGTTAGATACGTTACACATTTACCTTTAAAAACGCAGTTCGGTTTCATTTTGAACACTGCATTCTACTATACGTGTGCAGGGACGTTTTTCTCATACGCTTGGCTCAAGGGCTATCCGCTCTTCGCAATTCTTTTCCACATGGGTCATAACTTCCTCGTGGTTCTTGCAGGGATTTTGAGCGACGTGGAACTCCCAGCACCTTGGAAGAGAGAAGAATTTTTCAAAGAAGATAGAGGGCTTAAAAAGAAGATGGTTGAAAGGTTTTTCAGAGACGAGAAACCCGTCTCGATCTCTGATGAAGAACTCGAGGCAGAATACGAAATAAGCGATCGATTCTACAGAAAAGTGGCAGATACTTCAAAGAAACAGACAAAGACAACTGAAAAGAAACCAGTAGAGAAACCAGCTGGGACAAAATCAGTTGCAAGGGTTTCTGAGGATTGGATTTTCTGGTATAATCGTTGAAGGCTCACATTTTTATACTCTTTATTCAGATAGTTGTTATGCGTGAGAGGTATGAAGAGTTTGAAAATGCAGACTACTATGAATTCGAGGGGGACAGAGTAACGGAGTCTCTCGAAGGGATAATCGAGGATGCATTGAAAGCACGAAACATGCTTCCAGAAAGCTGTTATGTTACTATACATCCTGCGGAGTATTATTATGAGGCAGAGACCGACGAGGAGATAGCACCATGGGTTGTGGGAGGAGCATTCAGGATAATTTGTAAGGGAGACGAGTTTAAAGGGTCTTTTCATGGAATAGGCACCTACATTGAAGATGAGGACAAAATTGTTATTGATTCAGGAAACCTGTCAATCAACCTCTCTAAAAAGGTAATAGAAAGGCTAAAGCGATTATTTTAACTTTTTTTGTGGAAAGCATCACATTTTTATATTGGCTTAATAGACTTAAACTATGGCAGAAAGAAAACCGCTCGAGGTTAGCAATGCGGAGCTAATTCTGCTGTTCGGTATCGTTGCAATGGCGCTCTTTATTCTCGCAGGGGGGATGGCACAGTGGTTCGATCCACTCACAGCAGGGTTGGTTATAGTGTTTGTTTCTGCGTTGTTCCTGTTTGCACAGTTCCTCGAGTCGAGGGGAATTTTCGCAGGGCAGACAGCGATGGCTTTCATGGTTCTCGTTATGGGAGTGACGGCAATCCTTACAGGACTAATCTCGAAGGGTTATTTGCCACTCGTTCTTGAAGTAGGAACTACTTTTCCGCTGACAGCGATACTATACGCATTGGCGATCGCAGTTGCAGGCATTGCAGTTTATACAGTGCTGAAGAAGAGGAAGTGATATGCTAAAACTATTTAGAATCACTGCAAACATCTTTTCTTTTTTTCTTCTGCTGATCGCAGGATACTACCTACTCACTTTTAACACTGTCTGGGCTTTTATAGTGTTCATTTCGGCAATCGATCAGCTTGAAGATGCATACGAACTCGTTTACAACCGCAGACTGATTCCTGCTTGGCTAATTCCGTTCGACGTGATTTTCGAAGGCATTCTTGTAGTTGCCTCTTCTCTGATGCTGATATACAGCGTTATTTACTACTGGTGGTTCGAATCGTTTACAATCTTGATTATGCTTGTCGTATCGCTGATCATTCTGTTCTCTGCACTACAGGATCTTTCAGAAGCAATAAAAACAATTGCAAAGTGGCTAATCTCTCCTTCCTCGGCAAAATACACCTTTTCAATCGGAAGGACACAATTTAAACACTACAGGAGGAAAGTATGAGGTTCTACAGATCGAGAGTAACCTATGCTGAAAAGAGAAAAGCCTCTCTCGTTATTGCACCTTTCGCTCTCTTCTCTTTGTTTATTGCTTTAACAGCTCTCTCTCCTCACACAACAACTCTTGAAAAAGCAGACCCCTTCGTTCTTAAAGCAATTCAGAACAACGAGGATTTTTATGCAACAGTCGTCGGAGAACGTATTTCTGTTTCCAACGCTTTAAGAGAGTGGCATTTTGGGGATCTTTCGATATACTATACAAGAATTTCTGCTGAAGAAGCGAAAAGGCTTTTGCAGGATGAAAGACTGCTTTACATCTACGGATGGGGAGTAGTGTCCCTTAGTGATCATAGAGAACAGACAAAGGTTTATCTTCCTCCGCACAGTTTTAAAACCTCCGAGCTGTATCCTTTTGATCCGAAAATCGACGCAAAGCGATATATACATCTTGCAAACCAGCTCTACACTGGAAAAGGAGTTACAATCGCAGTGATAGACACAGGAGTGGATTACCTCCACGAGGATCTTTTCTATGCTGATAGAACCGTTCTAAAAGCCCTCGTCTCGACAATATACAAGGATTCCAGCGGAAAACCTCTTGAGATAAATGTAGTAGACGCTACAAAGAGTGAACTCGAGCAAATACTTCAACTATACGACCTTCCAAAAGTCGCTGAGAAGAAAGATTTGATATTTCAAGACATGAACGGACACGGGACGCATGTAATCGGCATTATCGCTGGGCAGGGCAATGCAAACCCGCTTTACAGGGGAATAGCCACAGGAGCTCGAGTAATTTCGATAAAGGCTTTTTACGATAAAGGCTATGCGACGGAAGAAACAATTCTTGATGCGTTGCAGTGGATCTATGATAACGCTGAAAAATACGACATTAAGGTAGTAAGCGGGAGTTTCGGTTCTGCGTCTGGATCCAAGAAGCCAACGCCAACGGAGCTTGCAGTGAGGAAAATCTCCTCTGAAAAGAACATAGTTTTCTTCTTCGCAAGTGGAAACGCTGGAGCAATTCTTGGGACTGTTCTCAGTCCGAGCAGGGATTATTCATGCTTCTCCGTTGGAGCAATCGACCCTTACACTGGAAAGCTTGCCATTTTTAGCAGTGTTGGCGAGCCATATCCGCCAATCGCTCCGCAGGACTGGATAAAACCAGACTTTGTCGGAGCAGGAGTGAACGTGATCTCACTGAGAACGAGATTTCTTGAAGGAGATCCTTACCTCGTTGCATCAGGAACCTCGATGGCTACTCCGTCGGTTGCGGGAGTTTATGCATGCTTTTACGAGTTTTTCCTTGAGAAATACGGCAGATATCCGACAAAAGAGGATTTTATAACCTTTGTTAGAAACTATGGGCTTACATACAACCCGCTTTGGAAAGATTTCATAACTGGATACGGTCTACCACAGTGTCCACGGTAGTCAAAGAATCAAACTTATTTATAGTCTCGGAGCGTATTATTTACAGAGATGGCGAATAGGATACTTGAACAAAGATATATGCGTTGGAGAAAAGTAGTCGAGGAACTTTACAGCTTATTACAGCAAAAAAACATTACAGAGGACTTTTTCATCTTCCTTTTAGAGGCAAGGAGCAAATTTGGAAGTCTAAGAGGAAAGAACTTACGTTTGCTTGCTTCAGCTATAGCTTACGTTTACTTAAGTGAGAGAGGATTTGCAGATTCGGAAACGAAGGAGATTCTCATGAGATTTGCAGGAGTGGAATCGTTCAGAGATATCCGCTCATGGATCTGGGAAATCCAGAAGGTGATAGGTAGAGACCCTCTTACCGCATTTAGAAACGTAGTAGCTACTGCAATTGCAAAGTATGCAGATGAAGACGTAGTCGAAGCTTTTTATCGCAAACTTACCGAAATAAAAAATCCTACGCTCGGAAAAATCGCTCGTATAGGTTATAAAACTCTTCTCGAGCACGGGCACGTTGTTACAAAAATCGAATTTGCAGAAGCGATCGGTTCAACTCATCAGATTTTACTTGATGACTGAAGCAAGGAAAAAGATAGTATTCACGACACACATATATACTCTCAAAGCAATTTTTTATTATGTCTGGGAAGTGGTTTGTGTATTTGGCAGTGTTGCTGGTAGCGATTACAGCGACAGCGGGAGCCGTAAATGTAAATATTTCTGTCACTGATCCAGCAGGAAACCCAGCGAAAGGAACTTATAAGATTTTTGATCAGGCAGGAGAGACTGTAAAGAGTGGGGACATAAATGGAAGCGTAACTGTAAGTCTTTCTGTAGGAGACTATTACCTGTTTGTTATAACAAAGAACGAAACAGTCGTCAGTCCGATCACAGTCGTTAGCCCAATCACAGTCGCCAACACAACTATCGACATCAGTGTAGACGCTACTACAATGAAATTTGCAAAAGCTCTTGCAGAGTTTCCAAAGACCTACATTGGAACCCCAACGGCTCTTGTTAGCTTCAAAATAAGCGACACAAACATTACCTACGACTTTGCGACAAACTGGACGATTTACGCTTCGAATCTGCAATCAACGATGACGTATCCGAACGAGACGAGAACTGGGGTCTACAAGTTCCAGCTCGAAAAGATAGTCGTTGACGGAACGGAAACAAACGAAACAACGATCTCGCTTGACTTCTCCAATGACGTAACAATTAAAGCGATCTACAAGTCTGCATACGTGATCGAGCCAATGTATCTGATGCTCCTGATTGGTGTAGTTGCTCTCGGACTGATCGCCATAGTGATCGTCTCTGGAAAGAAGGCTAAGAGTGCGATAATGGAGAACGAAGTAAGCAGTATGAGGTTCTACAAGAGGAGATTATGATGCAAGTAAAGCAATTGTTTAGAACAGTTACAGCAATTTTATTCACTCTCGTAGGGGCACTGATGCTTCTCGCTTATTTCGGCAGTTCAGTGATCTCCTTTGCAACAAGCGGAATCGAGCTCGCAGTTCTTGGAGTTTTGAATCTAATGATCGGAGCGGGCTTGTTTCTCAAATACAAGTTCGCATACTACTTTGCGTTATTCTCAGCGATACTGATGCTCGTCTCAGCAATCTCAGGGGAAATCACGTCGTTGCTAATTGCAGTGGTCGTTCTTGTTGCAGTTCTGCTTTCAGAAGACATGAAAGTGCTATCTGAAAAAATAGCAACAAGAGTAGGGAGGTCTGAGAGTTACAGATTTTATAGAAGAACCTAAAAAAATTTATTACAATTTTTTTGAAATTAAATGGCAGGATCCTGATCGATCCAATTCTTGACGTCGTAATCTTTGACGAGTTCTACCCATCTTTCCATTTGCCTTTTTCTTAGAGCCCAGACAACGCCAAGGGGTTTCAGCGGGTAAATACCTGTAATTCCTTTTCCTTTTGTAGCTTCCACTACTGTATCAACAAATATTTTTTCGCTCATCTCGAAGAGTCGTAGTTTTTCCCCGTTCTCTTTGATAAGAGCTTTAACTCCTGTTTTTGGGTCTTGCATAACTAAAATTCCTCTCCCGCTTCTAAACAATTTAGCCCCTTCAGAAAATTCAATCCCCTCCCACATTTTCATCTCCCATCACCACACTCTTTTTATCGTTAAAGTATATAAACTTTACCTGAACGACAAAAAATAAAAAATCAACTCTTCTTTTTGGGACAGATATACAAAATATCAGCGGTATCCATTGCATATTCTCTTTTTACTTTGAAAACTCCTTGTCTCCGAGCAAATCTTGCGATCTCGCTTAATATCGGGTCTACGACGTCGGGGATGTCATACCAGTCTTCATTTCCGTAAACAACCCAGCACTCCTCTTTTGGATCATAGTGGTAATCGAGCACTTTCTTTCGTTTAATCAGCTCAAGCAGTTTCTTTTCTCTTGTCATTCTAACTCCATATCTCGATTTCCTCACCATATTTACTCCCTCCATAATAATTTTGAAAGGGGATTATATAAGTTTTACTCGACATCTCGTCTCCGAAGCGGGCAGAAATTACTGCAGATGTCGATCATCTCTGAGACAGGGTATTTTTCAAAAGGAGCGAGTTTACAAACAAAATAAACCCCGCTTCTGTCTGCATAACCAGTTCTAAAAACACAGTTAAATACCATCATTCCTCTCCCTCCATAAGAATTTCCAACCTATCAAGCTTCGTTTCGGTTCTAACTTCTTTTATTTCGTCCTTTTCGAGAAATTCTATTATGAGCGGAGCGAGTCGGGGCATTTTCGTTGTTAAACTCATCAATCTCTCAAGAATCGTCGATGGGGTTCCGCTAAAAAGCACTCCAAGCTTGGAGCTGTAACCCCTTCTTTTTATCTCGTATTTTACAGCTATTCTGATCAATTTGAGCAAATCCTGAAGTCTCTCAGCAGTGTAATCGTATGGTTTTCCGCTTTTTATCAGACCAAGGACGACTATAGGGTAAACGCTCCTGTTGGAGACATACAGAGGAGTTTTTGGTCGATTCATGTTCTCAACGAGGATTTTTATCAGATTATTCTCGTTTGCAACGAGAGACACAATGTCGTCGAGTGAGGAGCGTTCGGGATGAATCTCTTCGAGCTTTTTACCAGCATTTATGTAGCACGTTCTACATTCTTCGATGTGCTCTCTCAAAATCTTCAGTTTTGTCTCCGTGTCTGCAAATTGGTATCTGAGCAGTTCTTCGATCCCAAAAGCCTTCTTGTATTCCTGCTCAAATTTTCCTCTTATTGCGATCGTTGAAATCCCTACTGCTCTTGTTGGAAGAGCACTGTATCTTTCCCCGTCGAATTTTATGCATCCGTAGTTTGCGTTCATCGATTTCTTTCCCCTGAAAACAAGATACAGCGTTGCTTCTTTCTCGATGTTGTTGCGGATGAAGTCGAAGATTTTGAAATAGAGCTCAGCACTCGCAAATTTTCGTTTTGGAGTTCTCACATAGAATATCTCGAGAAATCGCTCAAACTCTGAAATGTCTTTCAGAGGAACGTTGCAATCGAGGTCTCTGAATCTGTAGAGGACGTTCATAAACTCAACGGGGCTCATTTTTGTTTTGTGAGTTTCGAGAGCGTTTCTATCTCTTTTCGCAATTGCAAATCTGCGAGCAGTGATTCTGAAATGGAGTGAAGGAATTGGTGAGTTCGAAATGATCTCGAGCTTTTTTCCGTCGTAAAATACTTTGTAGTGGTAGAATGTTCTGTTTTGGAATCTCTGTTTCTCGAGAAAAGCAATTGTAAAGATCTTCGAAAGCTCTCTTAGTCTCTTTTCTGGAATTGCTGGGAACGTTATAACTTTGTTGTAATCGTAGAGAATGCCCTTCGTGGGGTCGAAGATAAACTCGCTCTTGTCTCCAGTCTCGTAGATTGGGATTATCCAGTCTTTCTCTTTCTCCTCTGAAATTATCTCTGT
>Ga0105163_1001797_pt1 | contig 10834 bp, 12 predicted proteins | sample JNZ110809AmetaG_FD_81531 | JGI IMG/M metagenome (GOLD analysis project Ga0105163, IMG submission 81531) | Hot spring microbial communities from Jinze hot spring, China to study Microbial Dark Matter (Phase II) - JNZ 110809A | ecosystem: Environmental > Aquatic > Thermal springs > Hot (42-90C) >... | reverse complement strand
GATGGCGACCGGGTCGACGATGATGGCCGGCATAAGGTCCGCGAGGCGGCTCGGTGCCAAAAGCGTGAGCGTCGCGGTTCCCGTCTCATCGAGGGAGGCGCTGATGAGGGCCGCATTAGAGGCTGACAGGGCCGAGGCGGTCTTCGTTCCGGATGAGTTCTTCGCGGTCGGAGAGTTCTACGAGCACTTCCCGCAGGTGGACGACGAGGAGGTGATAGGGCTGCTCAGGGCCGCGAGGGCGGTGAGGGGGACGTGAGGGACCCGTTGATCGCGTTGGGCCTGCTTCTGATCGCGATGGGTGCGGCGCTCGTTTTCGGCTCCCTGCTGGCGAGGCATCTTCCGGCGGTCGGAGAGCTCCACCCCCTGCTCTTCGTCTCGGTCAAGGTGGGCGACGTCACCGTGGGAACCTCACCGCTCCTCATCGTCGTCCTGCTGGCGCTGTACCTGATCCTCATGAGGTGGTAGCGCCCGGAGCCCGCCGCTCCCTCCGAACGGCTCAACTTCTATTAGCAGGCTATGGAGATGTGAACACCGGGCGGGGGTAGCCAAGCCTGGTCAAAGGCGCAGGGCTCAGGACCCTGTCCCGTAGGGGTTCGTGGGTTCGAATCCCACCCCCCGCACCAGACATGTTAACGGTATGCTGACGGTCTGACGGTACTGGTTTTATGGCAGAGGGAATGACCTTCCTACGACTCCCAACAGTCCTCGACACTCACCCTCGGATGTTACGCATTACCCGCTCAGGGTTAACGGTGTTATGACGGGATCACGTTGATGACTTACCACAATCGAACCTCTGCCCACGCAGCATCTTCCTCAATCTCTCTACAGCGTTCACATGTTGCTGGAAAACAGTGGAAGCGTGTTCGCTGTTCACGACCGCACTGTAAACCATCCGCTGGACATCGTGGTTATTCTTTGCAATTTTCGACCATGCATCCTTAGATGAATTAGCAGCTACTCTCAGACTGGTTAACTGTTGTGATGACGTCGTGTCCGCGAGCTTGTTGAGCAGCTCGAGCAGGTGGTCCTCAATAGAATGCTTTTGGAACGGCAGATCTCGCCCGTTAATGACAACGCCAACGAGGAACTCTTTATCACCGTGGTTACACGAATATATTTTCCACCTATCTCCGGGTTCGCACTCTTTGTATGCAATTCCGTGCTTTTTGAGCGAATCCTCAATCCTTCGCCATACTTCATTTAACTGTAGCTCCTCTTGATCGAGCACAACGAGGAATGCCCTTTGCTTCACTCCCTTGCTCATATAGGTTGCGAGATTTTTGCCAACGTTGTCCGTTCCGAGATCTTTTGGTGTGATTATGGCTGCTGAGCATTCTCCGTTAAGTCTGTGCAGTAGTAAGGCAATGACACGTGAGTCCTCGCTACCGTCCATTATAACGACCACAAGCTCTATTTCACCCATCGCCCGCTTAAGTTGAATGCTGCAAAGATCAAACGCCTTTTCTATAGCCTACTTTATCCGGTATTTTGCTGATGTGATGTCAAGCCTCATAGCAGAAAGGCCTCCGCAACTCGGATGTCCAGGCCCCCCGCCTCCAAATCTTCGAGTTCGTCTAACGTGAACGACCTGTAACCAAGCCTGCCTTGCTTCAGCCCCACTAGGATGGCCTTTGACTGATCAAACCTGCTCAGAAACCTCTTTGCCACTTCTATGTTGTGTGTGGACGCCACAACCCGGAGACCCTCTTTGATTTCATCCCATAACCAATCGAACATCACGTCCAATGCTCTAGGGTTCATGTGACTCTCCAGGTCATCTAATAGCAGAATTTTAGGTCGTGAGATCTCGTAGAGGAGCATACTGACTAACAAGTTTTTAGCTCCGTCCCCTAGGTCACCTATTCTGACCCTCCTACCATCTTCCAATTGCGCGTAGAGTGTGATGTTTTCAACCGAGCCTCCGAACGGCTCGAACGTGATGTTTACAATCGCATCCCACGAAAGACCTGATAATTTCGATGCGACGCTCTTGGTTAAAGGTTGTACCTCTGCCCACCTATGCGGAAGACCTTCGATTACAAGATCAAGTAAAGATGGATGATAAAGGAGTGTCTCAATACGATCTCGACGCTTGATAATATAGTCGAAACTGAGGCCCGCTCGCTCTATGAATCTTCGGGTCCTTTCAGCATCGTCCATACAACTTTGTGGATAAGTGTCGTTATATGGCTGGCCGAAAGTCAAATAGTATGTAGTTGAGAACTTGTCTCCAGCACCATAAAAATAAGTTAAACCTGCTGGGTTTTTCGTACAGAATCCAATAGTACGCTCGCCTTTAACGATGTGAAGGTTAAATTCCTTTGAGTCAACTGATAGGGAGATTTCTGCGGTATCGGCTGAATAATTGTTGAGGAGGAAGGCATATCCTCGACCCCGAAGTGTAGAATGTATGCGTTCGATTACTGCAATTGGAGGCATCTTAGCTCCGTATGGAGTCCCCCTTAAGGGATCAGGAGCTAGGAAGATCGCCTCCAAAATGGTCGACTTGCCCGAGTTGTTTCCTCCTACTAATATCGAGACGTCAGGAAGCTCTATCTCTCCCTCAACTACGCCCTTGAAGTTCCTCAAGTGCAGTTTGATCAAGAGCTTCCCTACGTTCGCATTCCTCAACCGGCTGAAAAAGGTTAATCATCCGACGTGCGGCATGCAACAGTCTTTATTGGACATAGAGCTACAGCGCGCCTGGATGGGATTATGAGAAATGATCGATGACCCGGTCCCCATACGGGAGCTTACCGATAATAGCCGCTCCGAGAACCGTCTTCCGGATGAGGGTGACGATCGCGGGCGGCGGGATCGTCGGGAGCTACCTCGCGAACCTGCTTAGGGGGGAGCACGACCTGAGGGTCCTCGAGCGACAGAGACCGGAGAGCTTCAGGGCGGTCTGCGCCTGGGGCACGAGCTACCACGAGATGAGGAGGCTACTGGAGCTCGTCGACATCGAGTTCGACGACTACGTCCTCCACGTCGGAAAGCGGATGACTGTTGACCTCGGAGACGAAGCGATCGAAGTCCCGCTGAAGGGGCTCTGCACCTTCGACAAGCGGAGGCTGATCCTCGACATGCACAGGAGGGTCGAGGTCACGTACGGAGCTGAGGTCAGAAGGGTCGACGAGGTGAGGGGCGACGTGGTGGTCGACGCCACAGGCTTCCACAGGGTGCTGCTCCCCAGGCTCCAGAAGGACTACTACATCCCGACTCTGGAGTACCTGATCAGGTACAGGGACCCCCCGCTCGACGACTTCTACGTCAAACCCATCAAACCGCTCTCGGGTTACTTCTGGTACTTCCCCCTGGGCGACGGGCTGGCCCACGTCGGGGCAGGTGACTACTACAAGCGCCACGTCGAGGTCCTGAACGAGTTCGTGGCGAGGAACGGCGGAGAGGTGATCGCGAAGGTCGGAAGGCCCGTCAGGATAACCCCGCCCCGTCTCGCGGTCCCCATAGTCCATGGCAACGTCTACGGTGTCGGCGAGAGCGTGGGAGCCGTCTACCCCGTCCTCGGGGAGGGCATCATACCGGGGATGCAGTCGGCTGAGCTGTTCTCGTCCCTTCTCCGTGAGGGAAGGCTCGAGGAGTACCCTTCGAAGTTGATCGGGTTCTTCGAGCCCTTCTGGACCGCGTTCAGGTACATCAGGAACAAGATACGCGGCGAGGGGAACCCGCTGACGAACCTGAGGCTGCTGCTCGGGATCTTCCTCCACATGAAGTCGAAGGAGCTGAGGTACGGGATGGAGATACGCCTTCGGGACTGGCTGAGGGTCGTCACGACCTACGGCTGAGCTCGCCCTGAAGGTACTCGAGCAGGGCTACCGCGTTGTTGTGAAGCGCGTCCTTCGCGGAGTAGAGGAGCGTGACTGTCCCGTGCTCCCGCTCCGCATCGATCAGCACCCGCACTAGGTCCTTCTTCCCCTCGAGCTCGGCGAAGTACCTACGCCTGAACTCCTCCCACCTCCTGGGGTCGTGACCGAACCATTTCCGGAGGGAATCCGAGGGCGCCACCTCCTTCAGCCATAGGTCGACCCTTGCCGTGGACTTGCTCAGGCCCCTGGGCCATAACCTGTCGACGAGGACCCTGAACCCGTCATCGGGCGAGGGCGCCTCGTAGACCCGCTTCACCTTGAAGGGCAACGCACGAAGTGGGTCGCCGTCTCCAATATCCCTTTCTCGGAAACGCGATTCTGGGATCCAGTGGGGCCGCAGGTGAAGGGACACGACGGCATCAAGGCATCTCGCGGAGGCGCTGAACGATGTGTCTGGCCGCTATGTAGGCGAAGGTGCAGGCGGGCCCCAACGTCGATCCCGGGCCAGGGTAGGTTCCGCCGAAGACGGAGGCTGACGCGTTACCCGCAGCGTAAAGGCCCTCTATCGGGTGGCCGTCCTCGTGCAGGACCCTCGCCCACTCGTCGGTCAGTAGGCCGCCGCAAGTCCCCAGCTCTCCGGGATAGACGGCGGTGGCGTAGAACGGTGGTTTCTCCACCGGACCGAGGTTCGGATTGGGCCTCACGTAGGGATCCGAATAGAAGCGGTCGTAAGCGCTCTCTCCTCGTTTGAAGTCCTCGTCCCTCCCTTTCCTGACCATCTCGTTGAACCTCCTCACCGTCGCCTTCAGGCCCTGCGAGTCAACGCCCACCTTCTCGGCGAGCTCATCGAGAGAGCGAGCCCTCACGAGGAAGCGAGAGCTGGTCGCCTTCGATGGAGTGTAGCCCGGAGGCAAGGTCCCGAAGAGGTACCTCGACCTGTGCCTGTTATCGATGATCAGCCAAGACGGTATCGCTGGTACCTCCCTGTTCCTCCGATATATGCTGTGCCAGCAGTCAACATAGGAGGCCGACTCATTCATGAAACGCTCGCCGCTGGAGTCGACGATGATCCCGAAAGGCAGCGACCTCTCGGCGAGCAGGAAGAGAGGCTTACCCTCGGGAGTGACGGCCACGGGCCCTCCCCAGGCCTTGTCCATGAGAGCGACCCTGGCACCGATTCTCATGGCTGCGCTAATGGCGTCGCCAGTGTTGCCGGGAGAGCCCACCGCCCACTCGGTGCTTGTAGGTTTAGGCAGGAACCGCTCGCGCATCTCCTGGTTGTGCTCGAACCCACCCGCAGCGAGAAGCACCCCTCCTTTCGCGGTCACGCGGACGTACCTGCCTTCGTGCATGACCACGGCCCCGATGACCCGACCGTCATCGGTCACCAGCTCAACGAGGGGAGACTCCAGCCAGATCCGAACGCCGTGCTTCAGGCAGAGGTAGAGGAGCTGCCCGACGAGGGAGGCTCCCAGAGTCAGCGGTATCCTTCCCAGCATCCAGTTTCCCAACAACCTGAATCCTATCCTGAGAAGAGCTGCCACCCCGATCCTGCTCCTCATGAGGTACAGGCGCCACGCCTCGTTGGTGTGGATCGGCAGCGGAGGCGCTCCCGGGTACCGTCGCAGCCTCTTTCTCCACTCCCCCAGCTTCCTCCCGTTGAAGACGGCTCCCTCAATGCACCTGCCCTTTACGGATCCTCCGGGGACCTCGGGGTAGTAATCGGGATATCCGAGCGATGGTCTCCACCTGAAGCCCAGATCCCTCAGGAAGCGCACCATCTCCGGCCCGTACGTGAGGTAGGCCTTGATCCGTTCGAGGGACGATGCATCCCTCATCTCCGGGACGACGTTGCGGAGGTAAGTGAGGGCCTGCTCGAAGGAGTCCTCGACGCCCGCCTCTGCCGAAACCGGATTGTTCGGTATCCAGAGGCCGCCGCCGGACATGGCGCTCGATCCACCGATGAGCTCGGTCTTCTCCACCAGAAGCACCTCGTATCCAGCGTGTCTTATCGTCAGGGCTCCCACCAGGCCTGCAGCACCTGATCCCACCACGAGTGCGTCAACCCGCACCTCCTCCACGAAGGTCACCCAGTTCTATTGTGTCCCCGGGGATGAAAAGGCTTATGCAGGCCGCAGGACGTGTGAAGTCGTGCAAAACAGCAAAACAATTGCAGACCTCATCTCCCTCAAGGGGAGAACCTCACTTGTCACTGGTGCGGCGATGGGCATAGGAAGGGCCATATCGGAGAGGCTTGCGGAGGCAGGTGCGGACCTGATGCTGGTGGACGTCAACGCGGAGGCGCTCGCCGAGGCCGCGTCCGAAATATCCAGCACGTTCGGCAGGAAGGTGACGCAGCACGTCGTCGACCTCTCGAGGAGGGAACAGATCGAGGCGCTCTGGAACGAGATCGGCGACAACCCTCCGGACATACTGGTGAACAACGCAGGCATCTACCAGTCGAGGGACTTCCTCGAGGTGGACGAGGCCCTGCTTGAGAGGACGATGGCGGTCAATCTGAAGTCGGTGTTCTACATGTGTCAGCACATGATAAAACACAGGGAGAAGCAGGGTGGCAACATAATCAACGTCAGCTCCGTCGAGGCGGTCCTCCACCTTGTGAGGGGACTCGTGCACTACGGCATAAGCAAACTCGGAGTGCTGGCTCTTACGAGGGCGCTAGCGAGGGAGTACGGACCGAAGGGCTTCAGGGTCAACGCGGTCATGCCCGGCGGGATCAAAACTCCGGGCGCGGACAGGATGAGGAACGAGGCGCTGAAGAGGCTCGACTTCGGATTCCTTCTGACGGGGGCGAGCTTCCTCCGCAGGGTACCTCTCGGCAGGCTGGGGGAGCCGGACGAGGTGGCACGGGTCGTGCTTTTCCTGGCCTCCGACCTCTCGAGCTACGTCAACGGCGCCGTGATCGCGGTCGACGGCGGCTTCCTCACCGACTGAGGTGGCTCTGCTCACCGGATATCCGGAACGACCTCATCGCTCCGGGCAGACGCAGGGAATCCGCTTACAGCGGGGACATCCTGATCCGTACCTCCTCATGAAGGCCGACTCCAGGTCCACGCCGACCAGGTTCGAGAAGCTGAGGAGCCAGGCCAGGGCATCGGCCAGCTCGTCCTCGTAGCTGGATCCAGAGGCCTTGCCCTTGATCAGGACCTCCGCGACCTCGGCCACCTCGGAGACGAGCCAGAGCAGCGTCCGCTCGGGCCCCCTTTTCCTGTCGCGGTCGCCGTAGAGCCGGTCCATCATCCTCTGGAGCTCGGAGAGGCTGGCCATCCTGAATGCCCTGGAGCGGCACGGGATAAACGGTGATCAGGTCACGCGTTTCTTGCTCCCTCCAGTCGCGCTGGGGATCCAAGCGGAGTGCCGCTACTCTCACCCTCCGACCCGCTCGGTCATTCCACCAACACCGGAAAGCGTGTGCGATGGATCTCTCTCCACGGATCGAGACAACGCGTTGAGAGGGTAACGCTTTAGCCGGACCCGAGTTGGAAAAGGTGTGGACAGCTCGAGGGAGCTGCGGAACCTCCTCAGGAAGGAGGAGTACGTCTGGACCACCGGCGTCTACACGCCCATTCAGGCGAAGCTACTCGAGATGGTGGGGCTGAAGGTCGCCTACGTCAGCGGCTACTCCTGCTCCATCGGGTACCTGACGAGGCCCGACATCGGGTTCCTGACGATGACCGAGATGGTCGAGTTCGCCGGTAGGGTGGCGAGGGCCGTCCGGATACCTGTGATCTCGGACGCCGACGACGGCTACGGCAACGCCGTCACGGCCACCAGAACGGTGGAGGAGTTCGTGAGGGCAGGGGTGGCTGCGATCCACGTGGAGGACCAGAGGTTCCCGAAGAGGTGCGGCCACCTCGCCGGCAAGACCGTGCTCCCGTTCCAGGAGGCGGTGCTGAAGGTGAGATCGCTCTGCAGGACCCGCGACCAGGTCGACCCGGACTTCGTCCTGATAGCGAGGACCGACGTCCTGGGCACGAAGGGAGGAACGCTCGAGGAGGCCGTCAGGAGGGCGATCGCCTTCGCGGACGCCGGAGCTGACGTCCTCTGGGCCGAGTTCACGGGACCTGACGACGAGAGGGCCTGGGACTTCGCGGAGCGGGTGAGGGCCGAGCACCCGGACGTTCCCCTCCTCTTCAACTACTCCTCCAGCTTCAGATGGACGAAATCGAGGAGCAGACTCAGATTCCGGGAGATAGCCTCGAGGGGTTACAAGCTGATAATCGTGAGCATGGGGGCGCTCCACGCGGAGATGGCCGCGGTATACAGGTTCGCGAAGGCTCTGCTTGAGCGGCAGGAGGAGGCCCAGTGGGAGCTGGAGCAGCTCGAGGAGGGGCTTCCCACCTCAGACCATCACTCCCTGGTCGGGATAGAGCGCTATCGGGAGATCGAGCGGGCCTTCCTGCCCGAGGACGTGCTCCGTGAGATGTACTGAGAGGGACGAGCCCACGCGCCGGTCGACCTGCAAAAGACTCAAAACCTGCTGATGGGAGGCGAGCGTGGATGAGGCCGTGCCCCGAGTGCGGTGGGACGATGGTCTACGAGCGCTCGGTGAAGCAGTACGTCTGCACGTCGTGCGGCACCGTCATGAACCTCCAGGAGCTGCTTGAGGCAACCGAGAGGGTGAGGGCGGAGAGGGAGAGACAGGAACGAGCAAAGCGCTGGAAGGACGAGTACCTGACCTGGTGGCTCTCCTCGAAGAAGTGACCGCCCGCTGACCCATCGCCCATCAGATCCCGGGCCACAGGCTCCAGCTCCCGAAGCACGTGACGTCCCCCGCTTAACCGCTCAGTTTATTACTGTGGTTGTTGATGGACGGGCAGGATTAACGGGAAAGTGAGCGAGGGATGGAGATAAGGTTCCTCGGAGGGGCCAGAGAGGTGGGAAGGTCAGCGATACTCGTCAAGAGCAAGGGCGGAGCGAGGATACTGCTGGACTACGGGGTGAAGGTGGACCCGGAGGACGAGATCCACTTCCCGATGCACGTATCGCCGAAGGACCTGGACGCCGTTGTCCTGACGCACGCGCACCTCGACCACTCCGGAGCGATCCCGATGCTATTCGTCAGCGCGAGCCCCAGGCTGATCGCGACCGAGGCCACGTACCGGCAGTCGGAGTACCTGCTCAACGACATGATCAAGCTGAACGGCGACCGGCTCTTCTTCGGTGAGCTCGAGGTCCGGAAGGCGCTCGGGAAGGGTGAGCGCGTCAACTTCAACGAGACAGTGAGGGTCAAGGACGTCGAGATCGAGCTGATCGACGCCGGCCACATCCCAGGGAGCGCGCAGGTGATCCTGAACTCGGACAAGACGCTGCTCTACACCGGCGACTTCACCACCGTCAAGACGAGGCTGATGGACGGAGCCGACGTTCCATCGGGAGGCTTCGACGTCGTGATAACCGAGTCGACCTACGCGAGGGAGGACCACCAGCCGAGGAGGGAGCTAGAGAGGGCGCTCGTGGATCAGCTGAGGGAGACGGTCGAGTCGGGAGGGACGGCTCTGGTCCCGGCCTTCTCGGTCTCCCGTTCCCAGGAGGTGGCGATGATCCTCAGGGCCCTGAACTTCCCGCACGACGTTTACATGGACGGGATGGCTAAGGAGCTGACCAACCTCTACCTCGAGCTGGAGGAGTTCGTCGACGGGATTGACCTGCTCGGCCAGGCCGTGAAGAGGGTGAGGTACGTGAGGGGAAGGAGGATGAGGGAGCGCCTTTCAAGTGAGGCGGCGGTCGTGATCTCCCCGGCCGGGATGCTCCAGGGAGGGCCTGCCGTCTACTACGCTAGGTCGGTCGCGGAGCGCGAGGATTCCTCGATAACCTTCGTCAGCTTCCAGGTCCCGGGCACGCCGGGCGAGGCGGTCCTCAGCAGGAGGGTGCTCGAGGCGGACGGCGAATCGATCACCGTCAGGTCCAAGGTCTCCCAGTTCAGGCTCTCGGGCCACGCGGGAAGGAAGGAGCTCCACGATTACCTGAGGAGGACCGCGGAGGGCGCGAGGGTCTTCGCGGTGCACGGTGAGCCGGAGTCCTGCGCGGAGCTGGCCAGGTGGGCCAGGGAGGAGCTCGGCGCGGAAGCGGTGGATCCCGAGTTAGGAGCGGTATACGAGGTCTGAGCCGCGTTCCGGTTTTAAAGAGAGCCCGGGTCACGAGAAGGGGAGTTGGAGCCGAGGTCACCCACCTATGGCGACCGGGTGCTACTGCTGACGGAGAAGGGCAACAGGTACCTGATCACCCTGAAGAGGGGCGAGCGCTTCCACTCCGAGGACGGCGTCCTCGGCCACGACGAGCTCGTCGGGAAACCCTACGGTTCCGTGGTGGAGACCAGCACCGGCACCAAGGTCGCGATCCTCTACCCTCAGGTCTACGACCTCCTAGCCTCGATGCCGAGGAAGACCCAGATCGTCTACCCGAAGGACCTAGGGCTGATGGCGTTCCTTCTCGACGCGAGGCCCGGATCGGTGATCGTCGAGGGAGGTACCGGGAGCGGCGTCCTGGCCCTTTACCTGGCCACACGAGTCCATCCCGGAGGAAAGGTGATCAGCTACGACCTCTCCGACGAGTACTTTCCCGCGGTGAGGAAGGCGGCCGAGCGGCTCGGGGTTCAGGAGGCCGTGGAGCTGAGGAGGGGGAACCTGAGGGACGCCGACGTCGAGGGAGCGGACGGGTTCGTCGCCGACGTCCCAGAGCCGTGGGAGGTGATGCCCGCAGCGAGGAGGTGCCTGAAGGGAGGTGGGGTGTTGGTCTCGATCGTCCCGTCGGTCAACCAGCTGGAGCGGTCCGTTGTGGCGATGCGGAGGAACGGCATCATCGACCTCTTCGTCGGAGAGCTGATGATAAGGCCGTGGAGGGTGAGGGAGGGTGCGACGAGGCCGGTCCACGTCACGAGGGGCCACACGGTCTTCGTGATCTCCGGGAGGAAGCTGGAGGAGCAGGACGTCTCGGGCTGGAACCTGAAGCTGCCTTTCGGGTTCAGGTAGAGCTGGACATCGCCT
>Ga0105163_1001794_pt1 | contig 10846 bp, 11 predicted proteins | sample JNZ110809AmetaG_FD_81531 | JGI IMG/M metagenome (GOLD analysis project Ga0105163, IMG submission 81531) | Hot spring microbial communities from Jinze hot spring, China to study Microbial Dark Matter (Phase II) - JNZ 110809A | ecosystem: Environmental > Aquatic > Thermal springs > Hot (42-90C) >... | reverse complement strand
TACATCGACACCGAAGGCACCTTCCGGCCCGAGAGAATCATCCAGATCGCAAGGTACCGCAACCTCGACCCCGAAAAAACCCTCGAAAACATCCTCTACGCAAGAGCATACAACAGCGACCACCAGATGCTCCTGGTGGATGAGGCGAAGAAGTACATCGAGAAGCTGAACATACGGCTGGTGGTGATCGACAGCTTAATCAACCACTTCAGGTCGGAGTACCCGGGGCGCGAGAACCTGGCTTCAAGGCAGCAGAAGCTTAACAGGCACATCAGCCAGCTGCACAGGCTCGCAGGCATCTACAACCTCGCCGTCGTAGCCACCAACCAGGTCATGGCTTCCCCGGACGTATTCTTCGGGAACCCGCTGAAGCCCGCTGGAGGAAACATCATGGCACACGGCTTCACGTACAGGGTGTGGTTGAGGAAGGGGAAGGAGGGGCGGCGCATCGCCAGGATCATCGACAGCCCTAAGCACGCTGAGAAGGAAGTCGCCTTCGCGATCACGGAGGACGGCGTTGTCGACGTCTAGGTGAAAGGTTTAAAGGCCGATTGGGGGCAGTGGTGAGGGGGAGGTAAGTGGGTGGAGGGAAGAAGAGGCCCACGGTCTCGCAGCTCGAGAAAAGAGTGAAGAAAGAGCAGGAGAAGAAGGAGGAAAGCCGTAAGCCCCAGATGAAGCTTCAAGCTTCCACCGGCGAACTCTCGGAGGCTTCGCTCGAGTCCATTATCAAGGAAGTCAGGAAAATGAAGTACGTGACTCCTTACGTGGTAAGCAGCAGGTTCGGGATCACCATCAGCAGGGCGAAGAGGGTCCTCAGGGAGCTGGCAGCGCGGGGGGTGCTGGTCCCCTACGACCTGAACCACCGCGTCCCGATATACGTGCCCGCCTCATCCTAATCCTTCCTTCGAAAGACTTCTGAGAGCTGAGTAGAGCTAGGCCGAACTCTTTTAGCGAGCGCGAGAAGCTCTTCTTTAGCGTTCACCACACCCGCTCCGTCGATACCGGGCTCCACGACCTCTACTAGCCCTCTTCTCAGAAGATCTTCGAGAACACGCCTCGGGTCTTTAACTCCCATACTCTCCAAGTCCTCTATCAGCCTCAGCTTGCCGACGCTCCAGTAGCGCTCCAGGTACCTTACAGCCTTTACTAAGTCCTCGTCTGCTAAAAGCTCTCTAAGCTCAGCTGCCAGCTCGAGGGAAGTCTCAACGGGCTCCTGCTGCACGCCACCCTCCCCAACTTCCTCGGCCTCCGGGCGCTCGGCAGAACCCTTCTCGGGCAGCGGCTGCTCTTCACGCTCCTGGGCGATGAACTTCAGCAAGCTTCCTCGCTCAGCTACAGCTCTCCGCCGCCCCCTTGCTTTCTCCCTCCTCTCGGCATGCGAGGTTGCGGGCGCCCTCTTCGTGAGCGCGGGCTGCTGAAGCTGGGGAGCGGGCTGGGCCGGCTCCAGAGTGGAGGGTATCTCCAGGTTGAAGATCTCGTCGATCACGCGCTTATCACCGCTTCCCCTCAGCTCCCCGGTCTCCAGCACCTCCTCCACCAGGATGTAGAGGGTGAGCATAGTCAGGCCCTTGTCCCTAGCCCACCTCACGAGGTCTTCAGCAGACACCCTGCCGCTCCGCTTCACAAACTCGATGAGCTCGCTCCGGTAACCCTCGAACTCTGCCATGCCCTGCTAGGTCTGCGGGCAAGCCAAGATATTTACGTTTGCGTGCGCCAGGCCTCCCGTGTCGTTTTCCTGGCTGGCGGTGGACGCTGCCGACATCCCCGAGCGGCTCAGAGAGGCGTTGAGAAGGCTAGGCTACAGGCAGCTGAACGCCCTGCAAGTGGCGAGCCTGGACTTCGCGAGAGCTTACGAGAACCTGCTGCTCGTGGCTCCCACAGGCTCCGGCAAGACAGAAGCTGCTCTCCTGCCGATCCTGGAGGCCCTGCTGAAGGATGGGGGAGAACCTGTGAACGCCCTGTACGTGACCCCTCTTCGAGCGCTGAACAGGGACATCCACTACAGGGTGAAGGAGCTGGTAGAGCTCCTCGGCTTCTCCGCAGAGATTAGGCACGGTGATACGCCGCAATCTGCTAGGAGGCGGATAGCCGAGAAGCCACCACACCTGCTGATCACGACTCCTGAAACGCTCCAGTACCTCCTCGTCGACAAGAAGCTTAAGCCCGCTCTGCGCAACGTGAAGTGGGTAGTCGTAGACGAGCTCCACGAACTCCTCGACGATAAGCGGGGGACCCAGCTGGCGCTAGCGCTTGAGCGCCTGCGCTTGATCGCGCCTAAGCTCCGCGTCATCGGGCTTTCCGCCACGCTCCGGGACCCCCACGCTGCCCTTCGCTTCCTCGTCGGCAGCAGACCGGGCAAGGTGGTCGAGTGGGAGGAGAGGAAGAGCTTCGCTATATCCATCGAGGAGCCGCCGGCGTCTAGCGACGGCGAGGCACTCGATCCTTTCGGCGAGGCTGCAGCGAAAATAGCAGAGCTCGCGAAGAGCGGTGGAGTGCTGGTGTTCACAAACACGCGCGACACGGCGGAGCTCCTCGGGAGAGTGCTCTCTAAGGACTACTCTCTCGAGGTTCGCGTCCACCACGGCAGCCTCTCGCGCGCAGAGCGAGAGGAAGCTGAGCACCTATTCAGGAGTGAAGCTGTGAAAGCGGTTGTAGCGACTTCAAGCTTGGAGCTGGGCATAGACATAGGGTACGTGAAGCTGGTCGTGCAGTACGGTTCACCGAAGCAAGCCGTGAAGCTCATACAGCGCGTAGGCAGGGCGGGCCACAAGCTTCACGAGACCTCCAGGGGCGTTGTGATCCCGCTGGGACTCGAGGACATGGTGGAGGCTGCGGTGCTGGCGAGGAGAGCTCTGAGGAAGAACCTGGAGCAGCCCCGGCTCTTCCAGGAGCCCCTCGACGTGCTGGCGCACCAGGTGGCAGGGCTTATCATGGAGCACGGGCCTCTCCCCTTCGAGAAGCTCTACCGGATCGTGACCAGAGCCCACCCTTACGAGAACCTTTCCGCGGGCAGGCTCGCCCGGCTGCTCCGCTTCCTTGAGCAGCTGGGGGTTTTACGCTTCGACGGCGAGCACGTGAAGATGGGTAGGAGGACGATCAGCTACTACTTCAGCTCGGCTTCCATGATCCCCGATACACCCTCGCTGGAAGTAGTTGACGCCGCGTCGCGCAGGACTATCGGGCACCTGGACTACTCCTTCGCCTCCCTCCTAGACCGCGGGAAATCGGTAATCCTCGGGGGGCGCACGTGGCTCGTAGAAGATGTCGACGTGGAGAGCGGTAAGGTGATCGTGCGCGAGCTCTTCGAAGAGCTCGGGGAGCCTCCGGTCTGGACCGGCGCGTCCCTCCCAGTGGAGTGGAGAGCCGCGAGAGAGGTCGGCTCCCTCTATAGGAGAGTGGCGGAGGCCTTAGGCGACCCGGTGAAACTCGAAAAGCTTCGCAAGGAGTACATGCTGCCGCCGCAGGGGTTTAGCAGGCTCGTAAGCCTCCTGGAGAAGCAAGTGCGGGGTTTCGGCTTCGTACCCCACGAGAACTACCCGACAATCGAGGTTACGCGGCAGAAAGGCAGGGTGTTCGTCGTCGTTCACTCGTACCTCGGCACACGGGGGAACAGTTTGCTGGCCATCCTGCTCGCTTACGCTGCGCGCGCCGCACTCGGAGTGACAGTAAAGTACTTCTCAGACCCCTACAGGGTTCTCCTGATCGCTCAGAGACCGCTCTCTCGAGCAGACCTAGAGAGCATCCTTAAGAGCGGGCTGCAGCTAGCTCTCGCTAACTGCGGGGAGGCTGTGAGAGAAAGCTACGCCTACGAGCTCGAGCTCCTACACACGGCTGGTAGGGTGGGGGTCATAGACAGGAGGAGGCTCAAAGAGCTGAACATCAACCTAAAAATACTGAAGAAGAGGCTGAGGGGGACCCCGGCTGACGAGGAAGCTCTCCAGAGCTGCTTCGTGGAGCACTTCGACCTCGAGAGCGTAGAGCGCTTCGCGGAGAAAGTTTCGAGAGGCCTCTTCGTGATAGCCGAGACACCTGAGCTCAGCCCCCTCTCCCAACTCATCTTCGAGAAGCCCGCGGTCAGGGTCGGCATCATGGCCTCCGGCATACCGGTAGAAGCCGTGCTGGTGGCGGTGAAGCGCAGGCTTGAGAGCTCTAAAGTCGTGCTGTTTTGCGCGTTGTGCAACGAGTGGCAGGCAGAGGTGAAGGTAGCTGACGCTAAGAGCGTAGGCTCCTGCCCGAAGTGCGGCTCGAGGGCGCTCGCCGTGCTAAGGAGCTACGAGTTAAGCGCGATCACCGCTTTCAAGAAGTGGAGGAGAGGAGGGGTGCTGAGCGAGGAGGAGAAAAAACTCGTCGAGAAGGTCAGGCAGTCGGCCAACCTCTACATGTCTTACGGCTACAGGGCTGTGCTAGCACTGGCTGGGCACGGTATCGGCCCCTCCACCGCGAGGAACATCCTCTCCAAGAGCTCGGACGAAGAAGACCTCTTGAGGAACATCCTAGAAGCTGAGCTCAACTACACAAAAAACCGAAAGTACTGGGAGGACTAGGTCTACACAGGTGTCTTCTCGACGGCCACAGGCCTCTTCTCCCGCCAGCTCTGCCAGCACGCCTCGGCTATCTCCACGACACGCAGCCCATCCACACCGGTTATGGGAGGCTCCCTATCGTTAACGATAGAGTCTATGAACGCCTGATCCTCCCGCACGTAAGCCTCGTAGAACCTCGCCCAGAACCACTGCACACCCCTGTAGACCAGCCCCTCCTTAGATCCCACAGCGAGGTTGGGGTCCACCTGAGACCCCACGTATACCGTGCCCTCCGTGCCCATAACCTCGGTCCGCAGATCGTAGCCGAAAACGCTCTTCCTGCTCCCGTGCAGCATGCCGAATGCGCCGCTCTCGAACTCGAAGTTTACAGTGACCACGTCGAGATCCCCTTTCTGCCGTATCTCGTCGTACAGCATCGCGCCGCCCAGAACGTACACGCTCTTCACATCGGAAGCTAGGAGGAAGCGCGCCATGTCGAAATCGTGGCTGAGCATGTCGAGGAATATCCCCCCGCTGAGCTTCGGGTCTGCAGCCCAGCCGGGCGGTGGAGCCGGGTCGCGGGCAACGTTAACGAATACTAGCGGCCTTCCGATCGCCCCCTGCTCTATCCTCCTCTTAGCCTCGCTGTAAGCGTCGTCAAACCTGCGCATGTAGCCAACCATCAGCTTCACTCCCGCTTTCCTTGCAGCCCTCACGGCTTCAACGGCCTCGGGCTTCGTCACCGTGATAGGCTTCTCGGTGAACACATGTTTCCCGGACTCTGCAGCCTTGACTATCATCTCCCCGTGAAGGTAAGTTGGAGTAGTGATGAACACCGCGTCCACTTCAGGATCCTTGAGAAGCTTATCGTAGTCGGTGTACCACTTCACCTTGAGCTTCTCACCAACCTCCCGCGCGAAACTCTCGATCACGTCGGAGACCGCGACGAGGCGGGCACCGCTCAGCTTCGTAGCGATGATCTCGGCGTGAACTCTACCGATCCTGCCCAGCCCGACTACAGCCGCTCCAATCGGCCTCATGGCAACCGTGTCCAAACTCCATATAACTACTTTTAAACTACCCTCAAAATGGATAAATAAAAGTCGAGACACTGCGCGGGAGAAAACCAGTTGAGCCGGAACGCCGCTTTCCGCAAGATGCCCCGAACCCCCCGCTACCTCAAGCCCTTCGACCCGTGGCGCGCCACCAGCCTGTGCACATGCCCCTTCAAGTACACTGTCAACCCGTACACGGGCTGCGCGCACGGCTGCCTCTACTGCTACGCTAGCAGCTACATCAAGCGGTTCTTCGAGCCCAGGCCTAAAGCCAACTTCCTGAGGCTCGCCGCGGAAGACTTGAGAAAAGTGCCCCGAGGCTCGATACTGAACATCTCGAGCAGCAGCGACCCCTACCAGCCGCTAGAGCTTACCCACGGCTACACGAGGAGGCTGCTGGAGCTAGCTTCAGGCAGCTACGTGGTCGAGGTGGTCACGAAGTCAGACCTCGTCATCAGGGATGTGGACTTGCTGGCGAGAGGCCCCAGCGTGGTTTCGCTGACGATCACCACGCTGGACGAGTCGCTGGCCGCCAGGCTAGAGCCGCGAGCACCACCCCCAGGGCGGAGGCTCAGGGCTGTTGAAAAACTCTCTGAGAACGACATCCCGGTAGTGGTTAGGGTCGACCCCCTAATCCCAGGCCTTAACGATGCCCCAGAATCAGTGAAGGAGGTCTTAGAAGCCGTAGCGGCCGCGGGCGCCAGGCACGTGGTGAGCAGCACTTACAAGGCGAGGCCAGAGAGCCTGAGGAGACTCTCGGAGGCCTTCCCCGACCTGATACCGCGGCTGCGAGAGCTGTACGCTCAGGGGGGTGAGCGAATCCACGGCTACCTCTACGCTCCGGCCGCCTACCGCTACAGAACTCTCGCGAGAGTTAGAGAGCAAGCGCACAGGCTCAACCTGACGTTCGCCCAGTGCAGAGAGGGGTTCCCCGAGCTAATCGACCCCGGGATCTCCTGTGATGGCACGCACCTGGCGCTTAGTCGGCGGGCGCTCAGCCCGGAGAGGAAATCCCGAGAAGCTGGAGTAGCGTGAGCTGGCGGGGCTCCCGCCGAGCCGGCCCCGCTCACTCGATCGGCTTCTTCAGCTCGTAAGGCTTCCAGCCAAGCTTCTCGCGAAACCGGTTAATGAGCTGCACGGACTTCTCCTTCTCCTCCTTCGGCATCTGCCTCGACTTGAGAACCCCCATGAAGAGGGCGTAGAGCCTCGCGTTTATCGTCGCTTTCGATACACCGTAGCGGAGATCCTCCTCGAGCTCCCTCAAGATGCCCTCCACTTCCTCGCTGCTGGACAAGCCCTTCGGACCAACGTCCTTCACCTCGCGTCCCAGGTAGAGGCGGCCCTTCTCGACAGCGACCGCCTTCCCCTCCTCGAAGGTTATGCGCCCCTTCGCGACTCTATCGTAGAACGTCCAGGCCTCGTAAGCGTGAGGCGCGAGCTCCTTGAGCCTCACCAGCACGTAGCGGCGTATCTCGTCTGTCGTCATCCCGTCGTAAGCTCTCTGCTCAACCTCCCTGGCTATCTCGCCAGCTATCTCCTCCGGTGCGCCGGCAGCGATACAGGCGCTGTAGATTTTCCGAGGGTCGAAGTCCTCGAGGCTGCCCGAGCGTTTCCGAACCTTCTTCGCCATCCACCTCTCCATAACTAGACAGCTATTACTATCTTCCGCTCTCCGCGCGCGGAAGGGTTATAAGCCGCGCAGCAGTGCCCGCGGCCGAGCAGACTTGCGGGTCGCGGTGCTCTTCTCGGGAGGCAAGGACTCCACTCTCGCCATGGTGCGGGTTAAAGAGGAGCACGAGGTCGCCTGCCTCGTCACCCTGCTGCCCAGCTCGGTTGAGAGCGCGCTCTTCCACTTCCCCAACGCTCACCTCACGGAGCTTCAGGCGCGCGCGCTGAACTTACCGCTCGTGAAAGCGCGCACCGGGGATGACGAGCCTAGCGGCATCGAAGCTCTGCGTAAAGCCCTGGCGGCAGCGCGGCGCGCCTACAGGGTGGAGGCCTTGGTTACCGGTGCGGTGAAATCGCGGTACCAGCTGGAGCGCTTCTCGGCGGTTTGCGAGAGCCAGGGGTTGAGGAGCGTTAACCCCCTGTGGGGGGAGGACGAGGAATCCCTCCTGCGAGAGATCGTGGAGAGGCGGATAGAAGCTATAATCACGCGCGTAGCAGGCTACCCCCTGACCAGGTCGCTGCTCGGGAGGCAGATAGACCGGGAGACCGTCGACCTACTCGTGCGCCTAAAGAACTACGTTAACCCCTCGGGCGAGGGGGGCGAGTACGAGACTTTCGTGCTCGACGCCCCGCTCTTCACGAAGAGGATCGTACCCCTGAGCTGGAGGGTTGAGGGGGGAGGCTACGACGCCACTCTCTACATCGAGAAAGCTGCACTGGCCAGCAAAACCAGCTCACCTGCGAGACAGCCTGCCGATGGCCTCCCGTAGAGCGCCCGCCACCTCCTCGCACTCCTCAGCCCTCAGCTCGCGCCTGCCGAGGCGGGCGACCCCGTAGGGTATGACGTGGAGGTGTGCGTGGAAAACTTCCTGTCCTGCTTCGCGGCCGTTGTTCATCACCAGCTTCACGCCGGTAGCGCCCAGCGAGAGCTTCTGCGCGCTTGCTACAAGCTTCGCTGCTACAATCATCTCGGCGAGAACGCGCTCGGGCACCTCGAACACATCGGAGTAGTGCTCGAGAGGTGCGATGAGAGTATGCCCAAGGCTCACGGGGTACTTGTCCAGGAAAGCGATGACATTCTCGCCTCGGTGCACGATGCACGCGTGCTCCGCGCCTCTCGCTATCCTGCAGAAGACGCAGTGCACGTGAAATAGCGGTGTGTGAAAGCTTTTATCTTTCCCCTCACCACTTCTCGCGTAGAACAAGCGTGTCGTCGCAGTTGCTCCCGGTTCACGAAGCTCTGAGGAACGTTCTCGGGAAGAACCTCTCCGCGGTGATCGCCTACGGCTCCATGATCAGGCCAGAGGACAGGGCTCAGGTCAGCGAGCTGAACCTTCTGATACTCGTCAAGGAAAAGGTCCCCGCGGCGCTTAGGGGGCAGATAGCCGAGATGCTGGGCTCCAACGTGTCTACCATAGTGCTAGACCTGGAGAGCTTCAGGAGGATGGTGAGCGAGGGAGAGTACCTCGCCCACGAGGTGCTGAGCGGGGGGAAGGTGATATACAGCGACGAGGAGTTCGAGAACCTGCGCGCGTGCAAACCGCCGATCAACGAGAGGACTCTAGAGTACCTGCGCCGCCACGCGCTTGCGTGCCTCGCCCTCTCCATCGAGAACCTCTCAGCCGGCAGATACGTCTGGAGCGTCAACTACGCTTACAGAGCGGTGAGGAGCGCAGCCAGGTTCTACGCAGCTTGTAGAGGAGTGCTCCCGTTCTCGGACGATGAGGTAGCGGAGGCTCTCAAACCTGCAGGCAGTGCTGCGCACGTCTTCGCTAGAGTGAGGGAAGCCAGGAGGGTGGGTGTCGAGGCCGGCGAGCTCCACGAGCTTCTCGCCAGCTGCTACAACGCGGTTCTCGAGCTGCTGGGCTACGAGCGCGCCGAGTGGTGGGAGGCGTTGAGGAAGGTTGAGGCTCTCTTCGTTTCGGATGTTACGCTGAGGGAGGAGGGCGGGGTTCTCTACATGGCAGTCAAGGGGGTCGGCAAGGATAAGGAGACCATCGACACCAGCGTTCCCGTAGCGAGGCGCACCAGATCATGAGCGGAAGCCTCTCGAAGGAGAAGGAGGAGCTCCGCAGGCGGGTTTACTCCCTCCTCTTAGAGCGCCGCGTAGCCAGGCCGCCGTTCCCCATCGAAGGCAGAATCCCGAACTTCGTTGGAGCCGAGGTAGCCGCGAGGCGACTCACCCAGGAGAAGGTGTTCGAGGAGGCGGAGGTAGTCTTCTCGAACCCTGACTCGCCGCAGAGACCCGTGAGGGAGGCCGTGCTGAGGCATGGGAAGCTTCTCGTGATGGCGTCCCCAAGGCTCAGGAGAGGTTTCATCATAGTGGACCCGAGGCGCATCAGCCCGTCTAAGTACAGCTTCGCTGCAACCATTCGGGGAGCCTTCTCCCTCGGTGAAACTAGGCTCGACGCGCCGCCGGTAGACTTGAAGGTTGCGGGGAGCGTTGCCGTGGACGCTCGTGGCGGAAGGGTGGGGAAAGGCGGCGGCTACTCGGATTTAGAGTACGCGATTCTCCGGGAGCTGGGCCTGGTGGGCGAGGATACTCCTATCGTCACCACGGTTCACGACCTACAGGTTGTGGAGAGGGTTCCGATGGGCGAGCACGACGTGCCAGTGGACTGGATCTTCACGCCGACCAGGGCTATACGCTGCACGCGGGATAAGCCGAGGCCTCCGGGCATCATTCCGGCGATCCTCAGGAAGGAGGAGGTCGAGGCGATCCCGCTGCTGAAGATTCTTCTCGAGCGCAGGAAAGCATTTTAGCTGCGCGGGAGCCATCAAGCAGGATGAGGTTTATCGTGACAAACGACGATGGCCCGTTCAGCCCGGGCCTCTGGATTCTCGCGGAGGTCGCCAGGTCTTTCGGCGAGGTATTCGTAGTGGTGCCTGAAACCCCAAAGTCCGCGACGGGGCTGGGCCTCACCCTACACAAGCCTGTTCGGGTAAACAAGCTGAACCTTAGCGGTGAGCTCGCCTACCTCGTGAGCGGGACGCCGAGCGACGTGATATACATCGCGATGAACGTTGTCGTCGGTAGGCCCGACCTCGTGCTCTCAGGGGTGAACGTGGGGGATAACCTGAGCATCCAGGTGATGCTCACTTCGGGCACCCTTGGGGCGGTTCTCCAGGCCGCTATCGAGGGCGTTCCCGGAGTGGCATTCAGCGCTGCTGTGAGGGAGCCAGGTGAGCTGGAGGAGCCGGGTTACCGCAGGTTCGTCAGCGAGGTTGTCCGCGCAGTTCTCGGCACGATCACCCAGCTGGGGTTCCCGAGAGGCATAGACGTCCTGAACGTGAACATTCCACCCGTTATTTCCAGCGAGGTTGTTGTCGTGCCTCCAGCTAGGAGAAGGTTCTCGGCGGCGGTTGTGAAGCGCGTGGACCCGCAGGGCAGGCCGTACTACTGGCTGTACGGTCAGCCCGTCGAGGCGGAGAAGGGTACCGACGTTCGTGCTGTGCTAGAGGAAGGGAAAGTAGCGATCACCCCTCTCGCGCTCAGCTCCCTGTTCACGACAGGAGATGAGGCTTTCTCAGCTTTCATCGAGAGCATCGCTAAGCGGTTGCAGAGGGAGGCTGCGTGACTGCGAAGAACCTTCTCGTGAC
>Ga0105163_1001793_pt1 | contig 10846 bp, 12 predicted proteins | sample JNZ110809AmetaG_FD_81531 | JGI IMG/M metagenome (GOLD analysis project Ga0105163, IMG submission 81531) | Hot spring microbial communities from Jinze hot spring, China to study Microbial Dark Matter (Phase II) - JNZ 110809A | ecosystem: Environmental > Aquatic > Thermal springs > Hot (42-90C) >... | reverse complement strand
GTTATTACAAGTCCAGGCGTGAATGCCATAGTAAAAGGCCTGGTGGAAATCAGAGGAACCGCAAACATACCTAATTTCCAATTTTACAAGCTTGAGTTTGGAATAGGCCAGGAGCCCCGAGATTGGTCCTTCATCCTTTCCAACAATGCCCCGGTCGTGGGTGGAATCCTTGGGGTATGGGATACTTCCCCTTTACCGCCAGGGGAATACAAGCTGCGCCTTGTGGTAGTGGATATTACCGGTAATTACCCTCCCCCGTGTGAGATCCTCGTAAGGGTTCAGAAATAAGCCTTGCATTTTTAACAAGGGGGTGAAGATGATGCTCGTAACAAGGAAAACCGATTATGGATTAAGGATCCTTCTGGAGCTTTCCAAACTGCCTTTTGGGACATCCATACCCGCCAAAGAGCTCGCTTCCCGCCAGGGTATACCATCCCCATTCCTTAGCAAAATTGTCGCTGACCTGGCTTCAAGGCACATTCTGGAAACCAAAAGAGGAGTAAAGGGCGGGATAAGGCTCTCTATACCCCCGGAATCTATCTCCATTTTAGACGTAGTGGAAGCCATAGATGGTGGTATAAGTATCTGTTACTGCTCCGCTCGCCCTGTAGATTGCCCGAGGCAAAGTTATTGCCCTATCCGCAAAAATTTTAAACTGGTTGAGGAAAAGCTAAAGGAAGAACTCCGCCATATAACTATTGCAAACCTCGCCAAAGAAGAACTTAAAGCCCTTAAAGAAGCATAACCCTGGAGGAAAAAATGCGCATAGAATTCGGCACTGACGGCTGGAGAGCCGTAATAAGTGATGATTTTACTTTTGAAAACCTCCGTTATGTAGCTCAGGGTATCGCTGAGGCCTTTGGGCCAGGTAAGAAAATAGCCATTGGCTTTGATACTCGCTTCCTTTCAGACCGCTACGCTATTGAGGTTGCCAGGGTCCTGGCGGCCAATGATATAACTGTTTACCTTACAAAATCAGACACCCCGACTCCGGTCCTGGCTTTTTCTGTATCCCACCTCAAAGCTGATGGCGGAGTTATGATAACTGCAAGCCACAATCCACCACGTTACAATGGAGTAAAGGTGAAAGGCCCTTACGGTGAGCCAAATAAAGCTCTGGCTAAAAAGGTTGAGACCATCATTAATGCTAACATTGAGCGCCACATACCACCTCGCCTCATGGATTATGAAAGGGCTTTGGCCAATGAAGTCATCGTAAGGTTTGACCCTATGCCCCACTATTTTGAGCATGTGAAAGGCCTGGTAAACCTGCCTTTAATAGCGCAAAGCAACTTTAGAGTGGTGGTTGATCCCATGTATGGGGCTGGGCGAGGATATGTAAAAAGTCTTCTCGTTGAAGCAGGATTGCCTTCGGTACTGGAAATAAGGGGGGAAATGAATCCTGGCTTCGGGGGGATACATCCGGAGCCGATAGCCCGCTATCTGGATGCTCTGGTCTGCGCCGTAAAAGAAGGCTATGATGTAGGCCTTGCCCACGATGGCGATGCCGACCGCATCGGGGCTATTGATGCTGAAGGGAACTTTGTGGACCCTCAAAAAATATTCGCCCTTGTCCTGCGCTACCTGGTTGAGAAAAGAGGATGGAAGGGGAGTGTGGTTAAGACTGTATCCACTACCATGGCGGTGGACAGGTTGGCATCCCGCTATGGTTTGCCTTTACATGAAACACCCGTTGGGTTCAATTACATAGCCGAGCACATGATCAACGGGGATGTCCTCATGGGTGGAGAAGAGTCTGGCGGGATGAGCATAAAAGGCCATATTCCCGAAGGGGATGGGATCCTGATGGGTCTCCTGCTTCTGGAGGTGATGGCTGCCAGCTCAATGCCCTTGAAAGCCCTCGTGGAAGATTTGGCCGATGATGTTGGCCCCCTATTTTACGCCCGCAAGGACATTCCCATAGACAAACCTCGCCCTAAAAAGGAAATTATTGAATTCCTCAAGGCTTCAATTCCGTCCCGAATTGGTGGGGTGGAAGTAAAAGGGGTGAGCGACCTTGATGGGATAAAATATTTCCTGGGGGAAGAGGGGTGGCTCCTCCTGAGGCCTTCGGGGACGGAACCCCTTTTGAGGGTTTACGCTGAGGCTTCAGATCCAGCTTTACTGAGGGAATTTCTGGAAGAAGGGGAAAAGTTGGGCTTAAGAGCCCTCGCACGCCAGCCCTGAGCATCTTTTATCGCCAGGGCCTGTGCTGCTGGAGCCACAAAGCTACGGAGCGGGGCACGAAGCCACTGTCTTCAATTAAAGAACCCACCACCAGCATCGTTTCACGCAAGGTTAAGTAAACCCTTTCGCCCAGAGGTATAGCGCTTAAGTTCGTGTTGGTAGGGCTTGTGTAAACTATAAGGCCTGTCCGGCGGAAAAGCAAGCTTGCCCTGAACATGTGCAAAGGGTGGCTAACGATTATAACCCTCTTCCAGCCCATTTCATCGGCTAAAGCTTTGACAGCGCGAGCCTCTTCTCGGGTGGTCATTGCCCCATCAGCTATGAGGATACGCTCTGGGGGGATTCCATGACTTATAGCTATGCGCTTTGCTACCGCAGCTGCAGACATTGGTTCCTCCTTGTAGCCACCGGCGCAAACCAGATAAGGGGCATAACCTTGCTGGTAAAGCTCTATACCATGGCGAATGCGCGCTTCCAAGTTCGGCCCCACAAGAGCCCCAAGAACTACAATGGCATCAGCGGGAGCTGCACGGTCAACCATGCCTGTGGTATAAACATCCAGGCCCAGGAGGGAAAGGGCTACCGCAGGAAATAAAATAAGCCAGACCAAAGCTTTGCCCCGCACCTTGATAGCCTCGTCACAGGCTTTTGTAGTAGGAGCTACGAACCAGTGGGCCGGATATAACAGCTTTGAAGCCCATCTCCTTCCCTACCCGGCTATACCACTCAAATTCCACTGGATGAATGTATTCAGCTACAGGTAATTGCTGAGCAGTTGGCTGCAAGTACTGCCCTATGGTAAGGATATGGCATCCAGCCCGGCGCAAATCAGCCATAACTTCAAGGACCTCGCCCCTGGTTTCCCCAAGCCCAAGCATAAGGCCTGATTTGGTGGTTAATCCTGCCTGAGCTGCCAGGGCCAAAATCCCCAGGGAACGCCAGTAATCGGCTTTGGGTCGAACAAGAGGGTAAAGCCTAGGGACCGTTTCCACATTGTGGTTCAGGATGTCAGGACCGGCTTCAAGGACCCTGTCCAAAGCCTTAATGGAACCGCCGAAATCGGGAATAAGGACCTCCACCTTAGCTCCTGGAAGACGGCTTTTGACTGCTTTTATGGTTTGGGCAAAGTGGCTGGCACCACCATCGGGCAAGTCATCGCGCGTTACTGAAGTAATTACTACATGGTTCAAACCGAGCCTATAAGCTGCTTCCGCTACCCTTTCAGGTTCCTGAGGGTCAGGGGGCAATGGTCGCCCTCCTTTCACCGAGCAAAAGCGACAGTGGCGGGTGCAGATATCCCCTAAAATCATGAAGGTAGCCGTACCTCTACCCCAGCATTCCGCAATGTTGGGACACAATGCTTCCTGACAAACAGTGTGAAGGCGCAGTTCTTCCAGAAGAGAGGCTAACTCTTCCACTTTATCCCCCAGAGGAGCCTTCGCCTTTAACCATGGAGCTTCCTTTATCCCCCAGGTTATTTTAAAACCGAGCTTCCGGGCCCTTTCCACTGCTTCATTTTCTGAAATCGGCCCAAGGCTGGAAACTGTTGCCTCCTGCTCAGGGCTAAGTGTAAAAACGAGGTAACTTCCGGTTTCAGGGGTCAGGCCTAAAAGGAGAAAACCGCTGATAGGCTCATGGTTACAAGCTCTGACCATATGTTGAGCAAAATCTATAGCCCGGCGCTTTTCCATCGCGCCAAGCCTGAGGATGGCCAGCTTCTTCACCATCTGGGCAAGTAAAGGGCTTTACCTAAGAGATCCCGGGCAGCTTCCTGACGGCTCTCGGTAAGGCAGGGGTGACCGGCTATGGCTTCGGCCAGGTCTTCAGCCAATGCTTCCAGCTTTATGGCAAGGACTGCCTGGTCAATAAGTTCTGTGGCCCATGGTCCTACAATGTGAACTCCCAGGATTTTGTTATAAGTAGCTTCAGCTATTATCTTAACTGAACCTGCAGTCTCACCCATAGCCATAGCCCGGGCGTTCAAAGCCAGGGGAATAACACTGGTTTTGACCTGATAGCCAGCTCTTTCGGCTTCTTCCTGTGTTAACCCTACAGAAGCTGCTTCGGGTCGACCGTAAATGCAGCGGGGGATGAGGCGTTTATCCAGGTAACTTTCCAGCCCCATGATGTTTTCAGCAGCAACAATCCCTCCGGCAGTAGCCTCGTAAGAAAAGCGCCCCCCTGCCGCATCTCCTACGGCGTAAATGGTAGGGCAGGAACTTCTCATCCTTTCGTCCACTTTTATTATCCCATTTTCAACCTTTACCCCGGCTTTATCCAAGCCCAGCTCATCGGTAGCAGGAGCGCGTTCGGCTACCAACACTTTATCCACCCTGATTTCTCTCTCCCCCCTGCGATCTAAGATGGCAACAGCAAACTCTGAGCCTGCACGTTTTATAGCTTGAACTTTGGCCTCTATCAAGATTTCAACACCTTCTTCTCTCAGAGCAGCCCCGATCCTCTGGCGTATTTCCTCGTCTTCGCCTGGAAGTATCCTCCTCTCTTCTTCCACCATGGTCACTTGACTTCCAAACGCGCTAAAGATGGAGGCCAGGGCAATTTGGGGGGGATTACTTCCCAGGATTAAGAGGCTATAAAGGACCCGGTTCAGGTTCAAGGCCTCTTCATGGGTGAAAATTCCATCAATGGGAGGGCGGGTAAATTTCAATCCGGTAGCAATTACTATTGAATCTCCTGTAATTTCTTTCCCGTTTATTTCCACGGTTCTGGGGCCTGAAAGCTTAGCTCTGCCTTTTATAACATCCACGCCGTTCCCGGCCAGAAGGCTTTCTATCCCCATGCGGATTTCTTCTACTACCTGATTTTTGCGGGCCACAGCAGTGGCGAGGTCAAAGGCCATTTCTTTGAAAGATATGCCATGTTCCTGAGCCTTACGGAGCTGAGCCAGCAGGCGAGCTGTAGTTTGAAGAGCCTCTACCGGGACACAAGCTCTATTGGTGCAATTTCCCCCTATTTCTGCTTGCTCAATGAGGGTAACCTTAGCCCCAAGTTGAGCAGCTCTTATAGCTGCAGCCACCCCTCCTGGCCCCCCACCTATAACTATAACGTGGGGCATATTTACCTCCTTTCTCTTCGCTGTAAAAGCCAAACAGCAATCGCTCCCCCCACTCCCATGCCCAGAGGGGCAGGACATGGAAAAGAAGGAACGGAAGGACGAGGGGAAAGGCCTGATTTTTCCCTGAGGTATTTCTTCCATTTGGCATCAAGCTCATCAATGCTTAACCCGTAAACCTTCTTAAGGGCTTCTTCCTGGACGCTTCCCCTGGCAAATTCGGTTAGAAATTCCCGCATTTTCTCCTTGCCATATTCCTTGAGCAAGAACTCCACAAGGCTGTAAGCCTCAGCATAAAAGAGGTCCACTTTTTCTGGTTCTCCCACATAACCTGAGAGGGAGCGCACCGAAATCAATTTATCCCCTTCTAAAGCTTCCTTAAGGGCCAGGGCGTTTCTTGGAGGGAGTTCTCCCTGGGCATACATGGCCAATCCTTCATCAAGCCAACGTGGCAAGGGGGAAGCAAGGGGATTTTCCACTGCTTTTCCCACCACCAGGTGGCTCAATTCATGAGCTATGTTTTCCTCCACATCAGAAGCTGTCCCCAGGATTACTATTGTATCCTCCGAGAGGACCATTCCCAGAGTTAGTGTGGCTTCGTCAAAGACCTGACTGCGAGAGGGTATGACGCTTTTCATATCACCACTGGAGCTATAAACGTAAACATTTATTGGCCCTTGGAATTCAATTCCAATATCCCTTTGAATCCTTTCCAGAGCCTCCACTGCCGCATCAAGAAGCTTTCTGGCCCAATCTTCCGTCCCTTTATACCAGTAAAGGGTAATAAAGCCACTCTGGAGAGAGCGCCATTTAAAACGATTGTCCTCATACCGAAAAGAAACCGGTTCGGTCTTAAAAATGGTTCCATCCTCGGCTTCAAGGCGCCAGTAATACTTTATCAACGCTCCAGGGGCTAAAGCTCCCCGGCCCAATTTCCACTCCCAGCTTGCCTCCACACGCGTCCCAGGAGTAAATTCCGGAGCCTGCTTGTGAGTAATACCTGTCTGGCCCAGGGTATAAATCAAAAAAACTTTGCTTATAGGTTTCGGGGATTCAGCCACCAGGCGAAAACTTATGCTCTTAGCAAACTCATAAGAATGTTCGTTAACTTCAACTCTGAGCCCCTCTTGCGCCCATGCGGTAAATACCAGGGATAGGAAAAATAAAAGCCCCCACGCTACTCTAATCCAATTCTTCCACCGGAACATCCCGATACTTATCTCCTTCCTCTATGAGCATAATAGGGATCCCTTCTCTTACCGGGTATTTGCGCTGGCAATCCCTGCACACAAGCCATTTTTCCCTAATGTAATCCAGAAGGCCAGCGTCAGGGCCATTGCGGACACAAGCTGGGCACCTCAATATATCCAAAAGATCCTTGGGAATCATCCTTATACCTCCTCAAAAGGGTTCTCTGGCGGTTCAGGGGTGCTCAAAACCACCTGCCCTTTTATGTATCCCCCTTCATCTAAGAAGAAAGATTTTACAATTATATCGCCCCAGATCCTCCCTCCCGCTAAAAGCTCAACTCTATCGGCCTGGATTGAGCCCTTGAAGGCGCCGGATACCGAAACTGCTTTTGCTTTTATATCCCCCACAACCTTAGCCGATTCCCCCAGGATTACATTGGCCTGAGTTTTTATAGTGCCTTCATAGAAACCGTCAATCCTTATGCTGCCCTGGCTTTCCAGTTCGCCCTTGAAGCTTGCCCCGGGCCCTATAACAACTTCAATATGAACAGGAACAGGCTTCTCCTCTCGACCCCTGAATATCCTCATTTCCCCTCCGTATTCAATGAAAGGAAAATCATAGGGTCTAAAGGCTTACCATTCAAGCGGATCTCGTAATGGAGGTGAGGGCCATCGGCTTTTCCAGTGTCTCCAGAGAGAGCGATAACCTGGCCCTCCCTTACTTCCTGGCCTTTCTTAACCAGAAGGTGGGAATTGTGAGCATAAATGGTGGAGTAACCCATTTCATGGGCTATCTCCACCATAAGGCCATAACCAGCTTTCCATCCGGCAAAGACCACTTTACCAGCTTTGGTGGCTTTAACAGGGGTCTTGTACCATACTCCTATGTCAATGCCAGTGTGAAAATCCTTTTTACCCATAAAGATACGCGGGCCAAATTCAGAGGTAATAATAGGCTTGACATCCACAGGCCAGCGCATAGGAGCTGCAGCCAGAAGGGTAAGCTCTTGCTGGAGTTTTTCGGGGGTATCCCTCTTTTCAGGCGGGATCCTGAGAACCCGCACAACAAGGGCTCCTTCAAGGCTTTCAAGCTCAGCTTTCTGACGCTCCAGTGCGTCCCGGAGCGCCTGGGCTGTAGCTATCTCTTCAGCTATTTTCTTTGACACAAAGCCTGCAGGATTTATGGTTTCCTCTTTCTCTCCGGCTATAGGTGTAATTGTAGGATAAGGCAGGCCAGCCAATGCACGAACTCGCGCTGTAAGCTCATCAACTTCTTTAACCCTGGTCTGTACAGCTTCCAGCTCCTGGGCTATCTCCCGGATTTCCCTCTGTTGGGAGTAAAGGATTAGATTAAGGACTTGGGCTTTATCTTTGGCGAACTTTTGCTCTTGCCTCAAAGCAGCCAGCTCTTGCATGTTACGGTAATAATCCAAGTAAAAATAGCCAATAGCAAGAAGGACAACGAGCCCTATTAACAAAGCTGCTTTGAGGGTCCAGCGAGGTATGGAGAGGTGTCTAATGGGTTTTTCCGGTGAGGAAAGGATTAAAACCGTTAAATTGTCAGGTTTTTTCCTTCTACGCAAAGCTTTCCCCCTGAAATAAGGTTAACTTTATATTACAACACCGCCTATGTTTTGTCAAAATATCTTGCGAGGGTGCAGTTATCCGCCAGATCTCAGAGGGAAAAGAGCGAGGCGAGTGTAGACGGCTCCGCTGGGAAGGAGATCGCTCTTCATCAGGCTTATGGCTTCCACCAGAACCCTGCCACCTCTTCCCACTTTCCCCAATTTTATGTATTCTCCAAGGCGTTTCCTTTCAGCACTGGAAACCCCCTTGCCCACTCTCCCCAGGGTCAAATGAGGAGAAAAAGGCCTATCTTCAGGCTTGAACCCAAGCCTTGAAAGGCTTCTTTCCACATCCTGCTGAAGGGCCAGAAGCGCCCCACTTTTCTCCTCAACCCCCACCCACACTACATTGGGGTGCGAAGGGGATGGGAAACACCCCAGACCCCCGTAATCAAAGTAAAAGGGACGATGCCTGAGGCTTACTTCCTTCAGAACTTCCTCAACAGCTTTAACTTTGCTTTTAGGAATTTCCCCCAAAAATTTCAGGGTCAAATGGATTCCCCCGGGGTCAACCCAGCGAATAACTCCCTGGGTAAGCTCAGCCTTCAACCGGTCCTGGACCTCCTTGAGCCATCTCAGGGCTTTCTCGTCCAGTTCAATGGCTACAAAAGTGCGCACAATTTCCATAGCTCCACCTCATAAGGGCTGGCATTTCGGGCAGAAATGAGAACTCCTCCCGGCCACCTTTATGCGCTCTATCGGAGTCCCGCAGCGCGGACAAGGTTTGCCCGTTCGCCTGAAAACGTTTAAGCTCAGTTGATTTTCCCCCTTCCTTCCTAAAGCATCTCTGTAGGAGCTGAAAGTGGTGCCACGATTTTTAATGCCCTTCTCCAGAACCTCGCGGATGGCCCAGTAAAGCCTCTGCGTTTCTTCCCACGAAAGGGAAGAAGCCAGGCGGCGGGGATGTATCCCCGCCAGGAAAAGGGCTTCATCGGTATAAATGTTGCCAAGCCCGGCCAGATTTCGCTGGTCCAGAAGCACAGCTTTTACTGAAGCCCTGCGCTCGGCTAAAATGCGGTGCAAATCCTGAGGGGTGAAGCTTTCGTCCAGCGGTTCCGGCCCCAGAAATTGAAGAAACTCCTCCGGCGCAGGGTGCCAGTAAGCCCTCCCCAGCTTCCTTGGGTCATGGAAGGAAAGGGAAAAACCATCCTCGGTGCGAATTCGCAATACCAAGGAAGTCCCGGAGGCCGAATTGAGGTAAAGCTTCCCGGTCAGCCTTAAGTGAAATAGCAAGGCAGAGCCATCTGAAAGCTCCAGGATTATATACTTCCCCCGCCTTCTAACCCGGTTAATGCTCTTCCCAGTTAATGCTTCCGGGGAAATGCCCGAAGTAAGCTCCGGCCTGAATACCTCCACCTCTGCTATGCGTTTGCCCTCCAGAAAAGGCTTCAAATCCTGAACAATTGTCTCCACTTCAGGAAGCTCAGGCAATTTATCCCCTCCTCCTTAAAATCCAGGACATAATGCCTCCGAGAACCGCACCAAGCCCCAGTGCTATTTCCAGCGGTAACCAGCGCAGGGGGAGGCGAGCCCTTTGCTCCGGCAAGGGGGCAGGGGTCTCCTCCGGCAACTGAGTCGAGATCGGACTCCCGAAATTTAAAGAACGCACTTCACCCCCTTTCTCCACTGTGGTGGGTGCCATGGGAAGAGCTCTCACAGCCTCAGGCTGCGGGGAAAGTTCCTGAGTGGGCACAGGCGTGATGGCAGGAGCTTTCACAGAAAAGGGTGCAAGCTGAGATGCAAAAAGGTCAAACCCCAAAAGCAAGATTAGGGCAATAGTGGCCACTGCAGTAAAAGCCCTCGCCACATAAAAGCCAACGGGAGCAGGTGCTCGCTTCAGATCCGCAACCCTGACCACGAAAGGACGCGGTGCTGGGACCCGGGGGACATCCCTGAGGAGGGAAATGGTCCAGCGGAGGCTTTCCCATTCTGCCAGGCACTCCTTACACGATTGCAGATGCTCTTCCACAATCTTTCTTTCTCCTGGGGAAAGGCCTTTATCGCCATATAAGGGGAGTAAAGCTTTAACCTTTTTGTGCTTCCAACCGAACATCTTGTCCACCTCTAAGGTTTAAGACGATAACGCGGAGGTAAAAGTTCCTGGTGCGCCAAAAGGTAATCCCTGACCCTGGCCCGGGCTCTGCTCAACCTTGATTTCACAGTTCCCAGAGGTATTCCAAGAGCTTCAGCTATTTCATTGTAATCGCAGCCTTCCAGGTCTGAAAGCACAATCACCGCTTTTTGGTCAAAGGGCAAAAGGTCTATTGCCTGCTGGATAAGATGGGCAAGCTCCTGCCTTTCAACGTAATTATCAGGGTTTTCTGCATTAGAAGAGAGGAAAGCAACCCTCTCCTGCTCAATCCCTCCCTTCTCTGAAGCTGGGGGGTAAAGAGGGGTGGTTGGTTTTCTCTTGTAGGCTCTAAGGACATCCCTGCAAGTGTTGGTAACGATTCGGAGAAGCCAGGACTTAAAGGATCCTCCTTTAAAATTGCCAATCCCTTTGAAAGCCTTAACGAAGGCTTCCTGGACGGCATCGGAAGCATCATAATGGTTACCCAGGATGCGAAAAGCGACGTTGTAGGCGGTATCCTGGTAGGCTATTACCAGAGAATTGAAAGCATCCAAATCACCCTTGCGCGCTCTTTCTACTAATTCCCTCTCTTCATCAGGCATTCCAAGAATCCTGTTAACAAAAAAGGGGCCACCATCCCTTATTGGGATACAAGTGGCCCCGATATCCTCCCCCTTTACTCTCCGAAGAGAGCTCTTGC
>Ga0105163_1001790_pt1 | contig 10858 bp, 7 predicted proteins | sample JNZ110809AmetaG_FD_81531 | JGI IMG/M metagenome (GOLD analysis project Ga0105163, IMG submission 81531) | Hot spring microbial communities from Jinze hot spring, China to study Microbial Dark Matter (Phase II) - JNZ 110809A | ecosystem: Environmental > Aquatic > Thermal springs > Hot (42-90C) >... | reverse complement strand
TATTATTTTAGTAACAACTCCTGCTCCTACAGTTTTTCCTCCTTCTCTTATAGCAAATCTCAATCCCTCCTCCAAAGCAACAGGCTTTATTAACTCAACCTCTAACTCCACATTATCACCAGGCATTACCATCTCTACTCCCTCAGGTAACTTTATTACCCCAGTCACATCAGTTGTCCTAAAATAAAATTGAGGCCTGTACCCACTAAAAAAAGGTGTATGCCTACCTCCTTCCTCCTTTTTCAAAACATATACCTCAGCCTTAAACTTCGTATAAGGCCTTATAGTACCCGGCTTTGCTACAACTTGCCCCCTCTCAACATCATCCTTGCCAACTCCCCTCAATAACACCCCCACATTGTCTCCAGGTAATGCCTCATCCAATACCTTCCTAAACATCTCTATACTCGTAGCAACCGTCTTTATAGTAGGCCTAAGCCCAACTACCTCAACTTCCTCACCAGGCTTGAGAACTCCCCTCTCAACCTTACCAGTAACTACTGTACCCCTACCACTTATACTAAATACATCCTCTATAGGCATCAAAAATGGCTTGTCTACATCCCTCATAGGTATAGGTATATACTCATCCATAGCCCTTATCAATTGCCATATAGAACTACACCACTGACAATCCTCCTTCCCACACCCACACTCAAGTGCCTTAAGGGCACTACCCCTTATCACAGGAACCTCATCCCCAGGAAATCCATACTTACTAAGTAATTCCCTAACCTCTAACTCAACTAAATCCAATAACTCAGGATCATCTACCATGTCAATCTTATTCATATATACCACTATATATGGAACATTAACCTGACGAGCAAGCAATACATGCTCCCTTGTCTGAGGCATAGGACCATCATCTGCCGCAACCACAAGTATAGAACCATCCATCTGCGCAGCACCCGTTATCATGTTCTTTATATAATCAGCATGCCCAGGACAGTCTATATGCGCATAATGCCTCTTCTCACTCTCATACTCTACATGCGCAAGCTGAATAGTTATACCCCTTGCCTTCTCCTCAGGTGCCTTGTCTATCTCATCAAATGGTATCCATTTCGCTAAACCCCTTGTCTCTAAAACCCTCGTCATAGCACTCGTTAAAGTAGTCTTACCATGATCAATATGCCCAATAGTTCCTACATTCAAATGAGGCTTCTTCCTCTCAAACTTAGGCTTCGCCATTTTTTCCTCCTAACATCAAATCTATTTTAATTCAAAAAAGCCCACGACCGGATTCGAACCGGTGACCACTTCCTTACCAAGGAAGTGCTCTACCTCCTGAGCTACGTGGGCTTAAATAAATTTTAATTTCAAAAGCGGGTGACGGGACTCGAACCCGCAACCCTCAGCTTGGAAGGCTGATGCTCTACCATTGAGCTACACCCGCTTTTAAGCTTAAATGGAGGGGGGAGGATTTGAACCTCCGAAGGCGAAAGCCACCGGGTTTACAGCCCGGCCCCTTTGGCCACTCGGGTACCCCTCCAATAACTCAATAAATAAAATTAACTTAAATTAATTTTTTGTCAAGACAATAACCAATGAAAAACTAAGACATCTTTTGACTTACATCCTTAAAATATATATCAAATACTATAGCTGTTGTTCTAAAAACCAAATGTGCAAATTTAGAATACGCAACTCCTAAAAATAAGATAAACACTAAAGCTAAATGAGCAAGATATACTAAAGAAGTTATATTTTTTAAACCAGGTATATTCCTAAATATCTCAATACCAAAACCAGTTAAACCTATAAAAAGAATAAGATATATTAAAAAACTATCTGGATAACTCGTTCTAACACTTTTTTCTGCCTCAGCCCGAGATCTTCCTAAAGCAATACTTATTATCCCATAAAGAAGCATAAGACCTCCTATATTACCTAACCACTTTATAGGATGAAGAAAAGGATGCCAAGGTGTATGAAATCCTAAAATATCTGCCATTACAAATACAATAGCTGTAGTAAGAGCTAAAATAATAAAAGCCCAAAGAAGAACCTTATGAGGTAAAGCTCTCCATTTATTAGCTTCACATTTTTCAAATCTTGTATGATTTAAAATTTCTGCAATAGCAGGAATTAAATAAGTTCTTAAAATCTTCCACACCCTATATCTATAAGCCTGGGGAATCTTGTAAGTTTCTAAATAGGAATTCCACATTCGGTTTATTCCAGATAATAAAATAATTATTACAAATAAAGCTAAAGGAATAAAAACCACATCTACCATTAAAACTCTTGCCGGAAGATGAAGAAACCATATTTCATAGGAAGGACCCCCGTATGGAAAAGATTCAGCATTAAAAAATTGAGGAATTCCTCCAAAAGTAGAAATAGTGGCAAGTAAAATAAAAAAAAGAGAAATAAGAAGTAAAATAGGAAATCCCCATAAATTATTGTAAAAGGTATGTAAGAATTTAAAGGGAATTACCTCTTTAATTACAGAAAGTCTCAAAGCTGCCATTACCTCACCAGGGTTAGCCTCTCTTGGACAGTATTTACTACAGTCCCCGCATTGATGACATAACCATATTGCAGGATCATTAAGTAGTCTTTCTTTAAAGCCCCACTGAGCTAAAATCATTTGTTTTCTAGGGAAAGGCGCTTCATCAGGAGATAAAGGACACACTGTTGAACAGGTGGCACATTGATAGCATTTTTTAACTGTATCTCCACCTGTTTCTTGGATTTCCTTAATAGCTTGTATGTCAGGTTCTATTTTAATAATTTCGGTAGCCATATTTTAACCCCCTTTACCAACCTTTAAATGGATTTTCATCAAATCCTTTAATTTCTTTATCAAATTCATTTATCTTTTTTATCACCTCTTCTATTTCATCAATAGCAGTAGTGTGTAAGGTTACCCTTTCTGGTTCTAATGCCAATTGTTGCAAAGTTTCTGCAACATTTGTCATACGAGTATTAGCTAATTCACTACCCTTTATAAAATGACATTGATAATTTTCTCCGTATTTACAGCCTAATAAAAGAATTCCATCATATCCTTTACTCATAGCATCTTTAACAAATGCTACATTTACTGATCCCAAACATCTAACCGGGATTATCCTAAAAGTAACAGGAATACTTTTCCTCTGATATGCAGCTATATCTAAAGCAGGCAAGGCATCGTTTTCACAAACAAAAGCCATAAGTCTATAAAGACCGTACCCCTGTTCAGGCATTTCTGTAGCCTTAACCATATTAGAAATCATTTCAATTGAATAATCCTTAAAATTAATAATTCTCTGTGGACAAGCACCGAAACAAGTCCCGCATCTTCTGCATCTCGTAATAAATGGAATAGGATATGCCTTTTCATCTTCATTTAAAGCCCCAAAGGGACATTCTTCAGTACATCTTTTACATTGGGTACACATTTTTAAATCAAATTCTGGATAAGCAAAATCCCAAGTTCTTGGATGCACTGCATGTCCCTCTTCAATAGCAACCAGACATTGAATAGCTTTTAAAGCTGCTCCTTTAGCATCTTCTATGGCTTGTTGAATAGTCATAGGTTGGTGAACAGCTCCAGCAGCATAAATACCTGTTCTTCTGGTTTCATAAGGAAAACATATAAAATTGGAGTCTGCATATCCATAAAATAATTCAAGTTCAGGTAAAGCTGGACCTTGTCTATATTCTAAATTAAGAACTGCTTCTTCAGCTGTTACTGGAACCATACCTATTGCAAGAACTACTAAATCTACATTTATTTCTATTTTTTCTCCAAGTAGTGTTTCTTCTACGATAACTTTAACCTTACCATTTTCTCCTTGAGAAACCTCAGCTACCTTTCCTTTAGTTAAAAATATCCCAGGATCATCTTGTAAATTTTTATAAAAGTTTTCATAAATTCCCATAGTTCTCATATGATCATAAATAATAAATGCTCTTGATTCTGGATCGGCCTCTCTTATATATTTAGCTTGTTTAAGAGAAGCTAAACAACAATAGCTTGAACAATAAGATAAATAATTTTCATCTCTTTGACCAGCACATTGAATAAAAAGAACACTTTTAATAGGTGAACCATCTGAAGGTCTTGTAAAATTACCTTCTTTAGCCATTTTTTCAAATTCTACATTAGTTACTACATTTTTAATAACTCCATATCCAAGATGAGAAAGTTTAGAAGCGTCATAAGGTTTAAATCCTACTGCTAAAACTATTGCACCAACTTTTACTTCTTCTTCCTTTGCACCTATTTTTATTTTAACTTGAAATATTCCGGGTCCACCTGCGATATTTGAAACCACTGCACCTTTATATACTTTTATTTTTTCATTAGCCTCAACTTGAGAAATAAGATCGTTTATTATGGGAGGAACAATATTTTTATATGGGTAATTTACCTCACAATGAGCTTTCATTTTAGCTACAAAACCACCTAATTCTTTCTCTTTTTCTACTAAAATAACATCATAACCTGCTTTAGCAGATTCTATAGCTGCAGTTAATCCTGCAACCCCTCCACCAATTACTAATATAGTTTTAGAAATCTCTTCTTCAAGTTTAAATGGCTCAGGAAATTTATAAGTCTGAAGTTTAGCTACACTCATCCTTACATAATCTTTAGCCAATGCCATAAGCTCATTTTTAAAGGATACCCCACTTATATATTCAGAAGAATCATCTAAAATTTCTCCTCCCTCACCTACTAAAAATCTACTCCAAACAATTCCCTCTCTTAAACTTACTCTGTCTACTGCCACTTTATCAAAATTAAAAACATCATAATTTACCCTTGGAGAACAAGCACATATAGAAACAGCATCAAGACTATTTTCTTTAATTTTCTCCTCTATAAAACTTTTTCCTTCTTTTGAGCATAAAAATTCTTTACTATATACTGCTATTGCTCCTTGATTACGAGCAGCATCTTCTAATTCTGCAATATCTAAACGCTTTTCAATATCACAAGAAGTACATATAAATACACCTATTTTCCCCATTTTTTACCTCCTTACTATAGTTTGCAAAGCTTTTAGTGCAGCTCCAGTTGCTGTCTCATTGGAAGTCATAACATCTAAAGGCATTTTAGCACATCCACAACCAATAATTCCTTCATTAGAAATTACAAAACCGTTTTCATCTGTTTTAAGCCCAGGAATATTCATTCCCGCAATATTTGGTTGCATACCTAAAGCAAGAACTACCATATTTACTTTTTCATGTATTTTTTTCCCAGAAAGGATATCTTCTGCAGTAACTATTAAATCTTTTGTTTCAGGGTCTTCTTCAATTTTAGCAACCTTCCCTTTTATAAAATGAATCTTGGCTTCTTGTTGAGCCCTTTTTAAAAATTTTTCATATCTCCCTGGTGTTCTTAAATCTATATAAAAAATTAAAGCTTCAGCTTCTGGATCTTTTTCAGCTAAATACAAACTTTGTTTAAGTGAAGCTAAACAACATATATACGAACAATAAGGTAAATGATTTTCATCACGTGAACCAGCACATTGGACAAAAGCAACTTTTTTAGGAGGAGTATTATCAGAAGGTCTTAAGATTTGACCTCCAGTAGGTCCCCACGGAGAGGCAAGTCTTTCCATTTGCATATTAGTTATAACATTTGGAAATTTACCATAACCTAAAATATCAAGCTTACTTGCATCATAAGGTTTCCATCCTGTTGCCCAAATAATACTAGATACCTCAAACTCTAAAATTTCCTCTTTCATATCTGGATCTATAGCATTATATTTACAAGCAGAAATTATTCTTTCAAGATCTCCAGGAGCTAAAGCTTCTTTATCTAAAACATATTTTAAAGGAAAAGCCATTGGATAAGGTAAATAGATAGCTTTTGTTTTTTTAAGACCAAAGTCAAAATCACTTATTCTTTCCCCTTCACAAACTTTTTCACACTCCCCACAAGCTGTACAATTATCATTCACATATCGAGGTTTTACTTTAACTTTTACTTTGTAATTGCCTATATCACCCGAAATTTCCATAACTTCACTCATTGTGTAAACTTTAATTTTAGGATTAGACTTAATCCTTCTATAATTAATTTCTAAACCGCAAGTAGGAGGACATAATTTAGGAAAATAATATTTTAACTGAGCTACTCTTCCACCTAAAGTAGGCTCTTTTTCTATTAATATTACCTCAGCACCAACTTCAGCAGCTTCTACAGCTGCAGTAATTCCACTAATCCCTCCTCCTACTACTAATATGGGTAAACTTTTCATAAATTACCTCCTAAATATTTTTTTCTAAATAAAAAATTTTTCAGAATAAACCCCTTTATCTCAAAAAGAGTTTATTCTGAAAAAATAAAAAAGAGGGGGCTTTAAAGCCCCCTCTTTATTTTTCAATAATTAATTACTATGGTCCAAGAGGATCAGGAATAATCTGAACATAAGGATAAGTTTCTAAAGTCCACTCTTTCGTTTCGGGATTATAAGAAGAAAGAGTGAAACATCTCCAATTAGCATCATCAATATTGGGGAAATCTGTTCTATAGAAATATCCAGGATAACGAGTTTCTTCACGGAAAAGAATATGTAAAAGATGAGCTTCTGCTGTCCACACACGATGTCTATTTTCCCAAGATCTCATAAGCTCATGAAGATCTCTTGCTGCCGTTAATTCCATATCCTCTTTAAGCATCTTAAGAAGTTCAAGACCTCTTTCAAGCATTATCTTGTTAGTTTTATAAAAAGTGGAACACCCTGCAACATATTCATCCATAAGTTTCATAAGTCTATCCTGAATATGACGAGGTAATAAATAATTAGGATTAATCTCATAAGCAGTAGTTTGATTCTTGAATTCTTCAAATCTATACCAGGGACCATATATTTCTTTCTTTAGCTCTTCAGGTGTTTCTTTAATAGCAGGTTTATAATCCTTATGATCCAAACAGAACTTAACCATAGCTTTAGCTGCAATTCTTCCTTCTACATGGGATCCAGATGAAAATTTATGACCAGATGCTCCAGTTACATCTCCTGCAGTAAATAAGCCTTTTATAGTACTCATTCTATTATAAAGCCCGATTTCTCTCCAAGGAGCTTTATATTCTTCAGGAACCCAATCTTCATCAGGCCCACATACCCATCCACCTGCACATCCAGCATGGCTACCTAAGAGATATGGCTCGGTAGGCATAATTTCAGAAGGAAGTTTTTCGGGTTCAATATTTAAACAAGCCCAAAGCCCAGCCTGAGTTATACACATATCTAAAAAGTCTTCCCAAGCTTCAGCAACTAAATGTTTGAAATCTTTTTTGTCCATTTTTTCAGCAGCCTCTTGTAATGCCCATTCGGTATGCATAAAAATAGGTCCACGACCAGCTTCCATCTCAATAAGCATTACATGGTTTCTCAAACAGGTTCCAATATGAGTAGCCTCTCCATAAGGAGTAAATTTCTTTAATTCTTCTTTATGTTTAGCTACATAGTCTTCACCATAAGCATTAGTTGCCCTTGCTTTAAAAAGTAAGAACCAAGCACCAACTGGACCATAACCATCTTTAAAACGAGCAGGTATAAATCTATTTTCCATAAGAACAAGTTTTGCTCCAGTTTGAGCAAGCATTGCATAACCTGTTCCTGGATTCCAAACAGGATACCATGCACGACCTTTTCCTTCACCAATAGATCTTGGACGAAATACATTTACTGCTCCTCCAGTAGCAAGTAAAGTAGCATTGGATTTAATAATATAAATCTTATTTTCTCTTACAGAAAAACCTACTGCTCCAGCACAACGATTAGGTTCATTAGCATCAAGAAGGGGTCTTACAATAAAACATCTTTCAATAATTTCTGCTTTATCATAACCGGTAAGTGCATTTTTAGCTGCTTCAGCTACAATTACCTTATAAGATTCTCCATTAATCATTATCTGCCAACGTCCAGAACGAACAGGCTTAGCTCCAGCTTTAAGGGTCAATCCCTTTGCTTTAGCCTCTGCACCATCTAAAGTCTTACCAGTTTGAGGATCTGTTTTCCAGATAGGAAGACCCCATTCTTCAAAACAATGCACTGTATCATCAACATGACGTCCTACATCAAATACTAAATCTTCTCTAACAATCCCCATTAAGTCACAACGAACCATTCTTACATAATCATCAGGGGTGTTCTCACCAATATAAGTATTGATAGCAGAAAGTCCCATAGCTACTGCACCAGATCTTTCCATAGCTGCTTTATCACAAAGTATAATTCTCAATCCATGAGGCTTTGCCCATTTTACAGCCTCCACTGCAGCACCACAAGCAGCCATTCCTCCACCAACAATCAAAATATCTGTTTCTTTTTCAACAATTTCAGGTTCTGCACATTCTAAACCGGGGTTATAAGACCAAATTTTAGGCATAGTTTCACCTCCTTAATTTTTTTAAAAATTTTTAAGCTGTTTTAATTTTCATAGTTTTACCCAGAGCACCTACTTCAAATTTTTTGTTAAGTACCGCTTGAGGTTTTTTAGGTTCAATTCCATCTACAGCCTGGGTAAAAAGTTGATTAGTATTAATAAGAGCTGGATCAGGATCAGGTTTGCCTACTGATGGATCAGCAGATCCTTCAGGAGTAGTTCTTGTAGGATACTTAAATCTTACTACTACACCATTTCTAAATTTAATGGTCCACATAATGTCAGTTGTTCCACGCATAGGTTGACAAGTTCCATGAAGAGGAGCAAAATCTGCATAATGTCTTACAGAAATAGCTCCTTGAGGACAGCTTTTTACACAGCTATAACACTCCCAACACTGATCTGGTTCTTGATTATAAGCTTTCATAGCTTCTGGATCAAGAATCATAAGGTCATTAGGACAGATGTACATACATACTGTTTTGTCTCCACCTTTACATCCATCACATTTTTCAGGATTTACATAGCTAGGCATACTAACACCTCCTTTTTATTTTTTATTGGGTTGGTTTTTGTACCGGATTTTTTTGTAATTCTAAAATATCACTTATATCAATGTCAGGTACTGGAAGTTCCCTATCCTCTTTTTCTATTTCTTCTTGGATACTGGGAATTTCTTCAATAGCTTTTTCTAATACCTCAGGTCCTAAAGATTTCATTTCTGCTACTTTTTTAAATACAAGTCTTTTAAAAGCTGCAGGAGTTTCTTCAATAAACCCTCTTGCATCAAATCTAGCTCTTGAAAACTGTTCAATAACTTTTTGCCCAAGTTCATCTGAAACTTCAATTACTAATCTTTTTAATGCTCCCCCAAATATTGGCTCAACTTTTTCTTCAAGAGGTGTTCCTTTTATAGCTGCCATTCTCTTTTCGTCTATTATAATTCCGAAATATTTAGCCATCCCCCTCCTCCTTCGTAATTTTTTTCTTTACACTATTTTTTTCTTTAAATGTTCTGGAATATCCATATGGGGAAGATCTACTTCTAATCTTTCTTCTCTTTCTTTTAAATATTTTGCATTATTAAAGGGGTAACCAAATTCTTTCCACCATTTAACTACTACTTTATAAACTTCTGGTCTATAAATCTCCGGTGGAGGTGTAACTCCTTCATTAATAAGTCCTCTAATAAAACTACCAGAATATCTTGAATATATTCCCTTATGAGTACAATTATCTGAATAAGCAAATTCTTTACATTTTGGACAATACCAAAATTCAGCAATATTTTGAGGCCTTATATAAAATCCACCGGGAACAGCATATGGTGGAGCATCAAAACCAAAACTTGGAATTCCTTTAGACCATAAAATCTGAGTAGCATAAACGTCATAATATTCACCTAAAGCTGCATGATCTCTTCCAAACATATGCCAAGAAATACCCATATTCTGTCTAATAACTGCATGAAGTAAAGATTCAATGGGATTACCATATCTCATATCCCAAAGTGTAATTGTAACCATATGTCTTTCAGGTTTAATATATCCTGCAAGATGAAGCATTTCATGCGCTTCTACAATTGCTTCATCCGGAAAATCACCTATTCTTTTTGCTCCTATAATAGCATTAACTACTATACCATCACAAGGTTTAATATCACCTATATAAGCTGCCATTTTCATCAACGCTTCATGTCCAGTATGAGGAACATTTCTTGTTTGATGAGCAATTACTGTAGTCCATCCTCTTCTCTTAAATTCTTCTCTGGCTTTCTTAGGAGGATACCAAAATCTATTAAAGGGTGGTCTTAACTTAGGTTCATTAATTATGGTATATTTTCCTGCAAGAATAATAGGATTTAAAGAACAATAAATATTATATCCTGTATGTTTCTGATCAAAAGGAACCTTAACAACTTCTGGATTTTTCTCAGGAGTTCCAAAAGTTCTCACTGCAATATCCTGAGGATTAATTTCATAAACTTCTTCAATTTCTAATATCGCAAAAGGTTCTCCTTTAAGTCTTAAAAGAAGCCAATCACCTGGTCCAACACCAAGTCTTTTAAAATCTTCTTCTGAAACATCAAAAACAATCGGGTAAGGAAATACCCATCCACTTAAAAGTCTTCTTTTTTCAAGAACACTTTCAACCTCTGCCTTTGTCATAGAACCTTCAACAGGGCTAAAAAATCCATAACAAACTGACATAATTTCTCTGTAAACATTTCTTACAGGATTACCTTTAAAAAGTGTAGGTTTAATGTCATAAACTGCAGAACACTTTTCCATTAATTTCCATGCCATTTGAGGATCTCTAACCACCCTTTCAACAAGTTTTCCACCATGAGGCGGAGGTAAATCTTTAATTCTAATATCTTGCATATTCACCTCCTATAAATTTAATATTTTCTATATTAAATTTAAAAATTTGACCTTTAAAGTCAAAGTCAATTTTTAGCTGTTATAAAAAATTTTTTAAGTTTTATAAAACTTTATTGAGATTTAAAAAT
>Ga0105163_1001788_pt1 | contig 10866 bp, 12 predicted proteins | sample JNZ110809AmetaG_FD_81531 | JGI IMG/M metagenome (GOLD analysis project Ga0105163, IMG submission 81531) | Hot spring microbial communities from Jinze hot spring, China to study Microbial Dark Matter (Phase II) - JNZ 110809A | ecosystem: Environmental > Aquatic > Thermal springs > Hot (42-90C) >... | reverse complement strand
TACGTGTTCCTCAAGCCCTGGAACTATTGCATGAATTAAGGGATCTTCTAAGCCGACGTTGATGTATGCTTTCTCAAACTTGAATACAGGCTGCATTCTAGCTTGATCAGGTATTCCAAGGATATCTACGAATGGACCCTCCTCGTGCAGTTCGCCTGTAATTACTCCCTCAAGTACTACAGTAGCGCAAGTAGGCACAGGTAGTTCATAAATGGGTGTATAAGCTAAGTTAAGGCAGCCTTCTAGAAGTTTATTCGCAACCCACATTTCATAGACTCCGTATGGAGGGCTAGTAGCTGAAGCGAGTTCGACTAATGGATGTGACCCGAGTACTATTGCAACTGGAGTATCCTCTCCTTTCTCACGGTAACTCACATATATTCTATATAGATGCCTCGGAACTATTCTAACAGCGGCTCTAGAACCATCGATTCTCATAACTCTATGGAATGATGCATTACAGATATCGTCTATACAAGATATGAATATGCTGCCAGTTAAGTAATTGCCTCCATCCTCTCTATAGTACTTTATAAACGGCAAATCCGTTAGATCAATTTCTACTTCAGTGAAGGAATTATTGAAGTCACTGAATGAAGGCTTTAAAGGACTTTGAATAGCTTTGACAAGCTTTTCATAAGCTTCATAATCTCTACTGACCCCCATATACTTATAGAGGAATTCCCTTGAATTAATCAAGTTACTGTACACTCCAAGCCTTGCCCTCTGCACTCTCGCTTTAAATGGTTCCTTAACTCTATGAGCTAGCCTAGTGATCTCATAGTCTCCAGGTATTTCACTAAAATCCCTTAGTGAGACAAGAGCTTTAAAGTAGTCTGAGCAATCCATAGTTTACTCACTCAACTAATTGATCGAAGTAATCTCTAGAGAGCTTTATTTTAGAAAACTTTATCATTTTAGGTCTTCCATCAAAGTGCGTGTAGACAGCAATGACTTTATTTAAGAAGTCCATTCCATCAACTAAGCCAGGATGGTCTACCTCCTTATAGTCAGTTAAAGCTACATAAAAGCCTTTTTCAAACCCTGAATAGTAAATCCTAGCTTTACTGACTCCAAATATTTTTTTAATTCTATCTACTTCCACTTCACTGATGCTTTGCTGAACAACTACGTTAAGCGTATCAGCATTTATAGAAGCGTAGACTGCGTTGACGCCTGTCTCACTATAGATCTTCATTGAGTCAACCTCTACTCCCTGAAGCAGTGGAAAGCCGTCGATCGTTACTTCGCTCAGCTCATATTTCCTTAACGGAGCTTCCTTAAGGAATGAAGCGTATCTTTCACTCCTAAGCTTTCTCCTCTCATCTCTATCTCTTTGTTTAGCGTGGAGTGGGGGTGGAAGCTCAAATACTCTCATCCCCATTTTCTCAAAGTGCTTAAATAAGCCCTTAAGATCTGTACCAAGCACTACTAGTGCTGTAGGCTCTACGGCCTCAATGAATTTATACTTATATGCTATGGCCTGCGGATCGGAGATCCATCCATCAGTATTCACTAACACTGCTGATGCCTTTAGCTCTCGCAATGCTAAGTTCTTTAGATTTATGACTTCACGTATTATTTTATCAACATAGTATTGAGGCCTGATGTCGCCTATGAACTTCATTAATAGGGGCTTCAATTCTCTAAGCCATATGATTTGTTTCTCTGGAATTCCAAGCGATATGAATCCAGGAGGCCCTATGTCCGCTTGACCTATATCGGAGTCTATTACTGCTGTTTTAAAGCCTTCCTCAATAAGTTTATTGGATAAAAGAGTTGTAAAAGAAGACTTTCCACTATCTACTCCTCCAATTACTGCTATAGTTGTATGTGCTCCATTAATTATTTCCTTAGCTATAGACATCCATTCATATATCGCTTGATCCTTGACTTCCTTAATATAGGATTCTTCAGGCATGACTAAGTTAATTACTGACTCCTCTAGTGCTATTAACGGATAGCTACGGTATTTGTATAGAAGTACTTTTTCATAGGCTTTAACTCTTTTGCCATAAATGCTTATAGATCCCTTTAATACCTCTATTAACGCCGATCCATATACATGGATTACTTTGCCTTCACTGAGAATTACTTTAACCATTTTCAATCACTTGGCCTCTCCTTAAAGCTATGTTTACAGCAGCATAAAGGTCTTTTCTTCTAGAAGTCTTTACTTTAGATACTACCCTGTATACAAAAGGATTTCTATGCATTAAGCTGGGGCTGCTGTGCTTTTCACTAACTAACTCTACTACTGCTCTTGACTTAACGGAGTCCTTTAGTACTTTAGCTATCTTGAGCCCTAAGGCATTGCATCCAACTCTAATCCGATAATTTACGGAGGGAGTGGATTCAATTACTTTATTAACATATTCTACTAACTCGCTTAAATTATCAGTTCTCAGCCAAGAAGCCAACTCTCCATCAGTAACTGCAGCTGCTGTAAAGAGTCTCCCTGGATCTATGCCTATAGCTACTTCCTTATACTTGCTTCGGCCTTTAGAGGCCAGTATTGCCTCCTCAAGGGATTTAGTGGGATTAGATTCGTTAAACAATACAATGCACACGGAAGTGCTTAACTTCGCTAACTCAAATAGATCTGTGTAAACAACGTCGTTTTCGTTAAAAGAGATCTTTGTAAAGTCGTTGGGGATCGTGTACTCCAATCCCCTAAGATTAAGAGTATTGATCACCTCAGTCAAGTGCCTTGGCTCAGTTATTATAATGACTAGTCGCTTTTTAATTTCAGTACACCACCATTTACAGGTCTCCCACACCTTAAAGTACATTTCTCTAATTAAGGATCATTTTTCAAATGCCCTTAAGAGTAAGCGCTTTCTACAGCAGGAAAGGAGTCAGTTATTTAATCTACTCACTGTAGTACTTAAATAAGGGTCGTTCATAGAATGATGTGCAGACACGTGATCTATTAAGTGCTTTACTCATAGCTTTTGTGCTTACAGCTCTAGTTACTGATGTTCCAGCAGTCTTTTTGTAAAGAACCGATCGCTGACTATATGGATAGAAATAGAATAAGTGAAATAGTAGTTAAGCTAGAGGAACTAAGCCGCATAGGAATGAATACTAGTAGTGTAGAGGACTGCTTGAATAATGCTCTAAGGCTATTGAGTAAAAGTGAGCTCTCTGAAGTGGAGAGGAATTGGGTTGAAAACAACCTCATTTTTGCTGAAATAGAGCTTGAAAGTATGTGAGCGAACAAGAGCTCATTCCAGTTGTAGAAGAACATATGTCTCACTACAACAATAACTTTCTCACTCATAATACCTCTCGCCACCTACATCCTTTTACCCAGGGTATGGGCATACGCTTGGTTTAAAACTAGGAGAAAGTGGGTTGTTAAGAAGAGGAGGTAAGGTATTTAACAAATGTGTTGACCTACGAGTGCTTTGTAAAATCTCTAAGAGACTCATGGATCTTTAGATGAATGTAAAGCATCTTTAGGCTTCTTTAAACTGAGCTTTCCTAAACGTAATCTTCTAAATATGGGCATCTTCCGCCATAGAGAAAGTGACGATACTTAAGTAAGAGTGAGGACTATGCAGAACACCGTGGCCTTTAAAATCTTATGAGTTAAGACACTTATAGCATAAATTTAACTTATTAATTACATAAGTAGAGAAGTTAAGTGCGACGTTATCATGTATGCCTGGTGTTATGCAGGATGATGGGTCCATTAAGAGTTATAGTAGCTGAGTGGCCTCAGAATCAGTTTTTTAATATGGCGCTTGAAGAAGCCATCTATCTTGAAGCTAAGCGTCCAACGCTTCGTTTATGGCGCAATGATAGAGCTGTAATCATCGGAAGATATCAATCCCCCATTTTAGAAGTAAACGCTCTAGAAGCTAAGAAACTAGGAGTTAAACTTGTAAGAAGATTTACTGGAGGCGGAGCAGTCTATCATGATTTAGGAAACGTAAACTATGCATTAACGCTACCGAGTTGTGAGTCAATAGATATTGAGGCTATGTTTAGACTTATGGGAGAAGCTATAGTGGAGGCTTTAAAAAGCCTTGGCATTAATGGAGCATGCTATCGTCCATTAAACGATATAGAGGTAAATGGATTAAAGATCTCTGGGATGGCTGCGTCAAGAACTTCTAATAGGGCGTTTATTCACGGCGCAATGTTAGTTTCAAGCGATATATCAACGCTATGGCGCATTCTTAAAATTTCTAAAGAAAAGCTTTCAGACAAGAAGTTAACTGAAAGTAAAATCAAGAGAGTAACTACAGTTAGAGAAGCTTTAGGTAAAGATATTTCCTTAAATGAAGTTTATGAAGTAGTTGCAAACGCTATAGCAGAAAAGTTCGCCTTTAAAGCTATGTGGGGCGAAGTCGAATACGATGAGATCAAAAGATCCTTAGACCTCTACAGGAGGAAGTACTCAAAACTTGAGTGGAACTTGGCCTATGTGAATGAGCTTAAAGCACTTATAAGTAAGGAGGAAGAGAATGCATTAAAGGATATTTCTACACCAGATCCTGCACAGGAAAGAGCTATTGAGGGATTAGAGGCATGAACAGTGATAAGATACTATGTGAGGAGAAGAAACACTTTGGCGGAAAAATGGTGAAAGTATGTGTTAAAGCTAAGGAGAATAATGTAAGAGGTGTAATCATAACGGGGGATTTCTTTGTAGACCCTGAAGAGAAGTTTGATGAATTAACTAATAAAATTACTAACTTAGAGGTAAGTTTAGATAACGCTTTAACGAGCATCATGAACATTATCAGAAATGGGAATATAAAATTCTATGGGATATCCTTAGAGGATATAGAGTATGTATTAAAGCGCATATTAGTGCTATTGAAGCAGTAGTGATGCAAATGCTGCAGAGAGAAGTAGTTCGTAATTAATAGTGAATAAATTGACAAAAATAATACTACGATTAGATATAATTACTTTTGAGGATACTTAAGAACTCTTGAATTATACTGGGAAATCTATTGGACTTAAATATTCCTGTTCCAATAATTAGCTCGTCAGCTCCTTTTTTAACGATCAGCTCAGCATTTTCTATTTTTATTCCTCCATCACAGGCTATGAGGAATCTATATCCATGCCTTTTACGCATTTCATATAATGCCTTCACTTTGTTTAATGTTGAAGCTATAAGCTTTTGCCCTCCATAACCAGGTTCAACAAGCATTACGAGGACAGCATCTATATGTTCTAGGAGAGGCTCTATACTGCAAATAGATGTTGACGGATTTATAGCTATACCAGCAGCTACGCCTTTGTCATGCAATGCTGTAATTAACCTATATGGGTATCGAGTAGCTTCGTAGTGGAAGAAAACTCTTACAAATAAATCCTGAGGTATCTGAGCTACTATTTTTTCAGGATCTATTACCATTAGGTGAGCCTCTAGGTCTAAGTCTATTACATTCTTAAGCTGATGCGCTAAGTTTAATCCGAAACTTATTTGAGGAACAAAGATTCCATCCATTATATCAATGTGCAAAAACTTTAAGCCGTATTCTTTGGCTAAGTTTATTTTCTCAAGCATTTCATAAAATGGAACGTCTAATATTGATGCAGCTATAAACCTTGATGACATCTATGAATGCCCATTTAGCGTTGTGGTTATTTTTTAGCCTTAATTAAATTAATGATCTTCTTCTCTAGGTCGCTCTCCCCAATGCCTGTAAGGAATGGCATAGCGTTGAGAACTGGTACACTTTTATCTGCAGGAGTCACTATTGTAGTAGCTAATATTAAGTGAACCTTCCCAAGCATTTTTATAAAATAATTTACTTCCTGAGCTTTAGCCTGATACACTTCTCCTTTAATATTATGTTTCTCCAGTAGCTTCTTTACTTTCTCAGCTACGTATGTAGCCGTAGCTATAGCCGTTCCACATGCAACTAATATACGAACGGGTTCTTCAAGTGCCATAATAGTCCCCATTCAATCTATATTTAAAAATTTAATGGATATTTAAACTTCACGCTACTCACCTTAAACTCAATGGCGTATTCTATGACAATTGCTTCTCATTCATAACACTCTATTTCTCCTATAGGGCTTCCTACACTTACTTCTCCTTCAAATACCGCTATTTTCTTTAAAACACCGTTGCATGGTGATACATATGTGAAAGTTGTTTTCTCCCCCGACATTTCAATGAGGGCTTCGTCTTTCTTAACGACTTCTCCTTCCTTCTTCTTCCACTCCACTACAATTATTTTCTCTGCAGATGGATCAAATCTAGGGGCTTTCAACGTGATTATTCTTCCCATAATTAACCCTCCCTATTACTTCTACATAGTAATTCTAATATAGATTTTGATATTTTATCAGCAGTAATCATGTATTCTTTCTCAATTTGTGGTGAAAATGGTATGTGCGTATCTGGGGGAGTTAGAATCTTTATTGGTTTCTCAAGTCTATTTAGACAATGTTCATAAATCACAGCAGCAACGTAGTAAGCTACGCTCGAATGCGGATGTTCTTCAGAGACTATGAGTACTTTACCTGTATGAGATGCGCTTTTTACTATTGTATCAACATCAAGCGGTTTAAGAGACTGAAGATCTACTAAGAGTACTGAAGCTTTATTCTGAAGCTGTTTCACTGCCTGAATAGATTCAAATACTGTTCTACCAAAAGTTATTAACGTAACATCACTACCTTCATTAACAATGCTCGCTCTACCGAACTTTATCTCATAATCCTCACTTGGAACGTCTGCGTTAAACCTATAGTATATCCACGCTGGATCTATTATTATTGTAGGCTTTTCCTGGCGTAAGGCATGTTTATAGAGCCCTTTGCAATTATATGGAGTAGACGTAATCACTACATTTAAACCAGGTATGTTAGTGAAAAGACTTGGAAAGAATTGTGAGTGCTGCGGCCCATGCTGCCTGCCTAGACTATATTGAGTTCTGATAACAACTGGTAAATTTATGAGTCCTCCACTCAAGAACTTTACTTGAGCCATATGATTAATTACTTGTTCCATGGCTAAAGGCAGGAAGTCTAAGTACATTATTTCAACAATGGGCTTTAATCCAGCGATCGCAGCACCTATTCCAAAGCCAACTAGGCCTATCTCACTTATTGGAGAATCTATAACTCTCTGAGGACCGAACTTCTCGTATAATCCTTTACTAAAGCCGTGGGGGCCGCCTTTGCGGACATCTTCACCAATGTAAATTATTCTGTCATCTCGCTCCATTTCCTCCATTATCGCTTGTCTACAAGCTTCTATATGGGTGATCTTCATATAGTTCCACCTTACATAAGGCTATATAGTTCTTCAATATTCATCGGAGAGCCTCCTTTAGCCTTCTCAAATGCTTCATCAACTCTTTCCCTAACACTCCTTAGCATTTCTTCAAATTCTCCCACAGTTATTACACCCTCATTTATTAGTCTACCGGAGAACGTTATTATAGGATCTCGAGATCTCCATAAGTCTTCTTCGCCGAGCGGCTTGTACGGAGATTTATCATAAACGCCATGTCCTTTCAGTCTATAAGTCATTGCTATTATAGCTATAGGCCCTTTCCCACTCCTTAACTCTTCTTCATGGGTCTTAAGTCCTTTATACACAGATAATGGGTCATTGCCGTTAACTACTAATACTGGAATGTTGTATCCAATGAATCTCTGAAACACTATGCTATCGTCTTCAAATAGATCAGCAGTCCTTGTAAACTCCGCATACACATTGTTTTCACATAAAAGCACTAGTGGAACTTTAAGAAATGACGACATTACAACTCCTTCAGCAAAAGCGCCAGTATTTACAGCGCCATCACCAAAGAACACTAATGTAATGTTTCCAGTTCTTTTAAGTTTTTGAGCATAAGCCACTCCTACAGCAATAGGAATTTGGCTACCAACTATTGCAGAAGCATAGAGACCTCCTTTTTCAGGGTCTATTGGAAGATGCATTGAGCCCCCCACACCTTTTGTATTTCCCTCCTTAAAGCCGAGTAGCTCGGCGAAAAGCCTTTCAAGCTCTATTCCAATCATTATTGCATGGCCATGGCCTCTGTGGTGACTTATGATGAGATCCCCCTTTTTTATAAATGCCTTTACGCCAGCTGCTATAGCCTCCATTCCTATGTAGAGATGTGAGGGACCCATGAGAATGCCCTCTCTTAAGAAAAGTGCTTCAACCTTTTCTTCAAAAGTCCTAATGATGATCATTGTTTCAAGTATTTCCTTGAGCTTGGCCTTAGTTAAACCGAACTTTTCGTACTCCCCTATGATAATTGTATCGATGAAGTTAAGGTCTATTTTCAATTAATACACCTAATTTACCTTTAACTATTTACCTTCTCTACATCAAGCTCTCTATATTAAGGTTTTCTAACTCTTCACTCAATTTCTTCAAAAACATAGCTGCTTCAGCTCCATCCGCAATACGATGATCAAAGGATAGTGATACATACATAACTTTGCTACTCTTAATGCCGCCATCTAGTGTGGAAATTAATCGATCCTGTATTTTCCCAATTCCAAGAATAGCTACTTGCGGGGGGTTAATGATTTGTGTAAAGAAATCAATACCGTACATTCCAAGGTTCGTTACAGTGAATGTAGCTCCAACTAGATCTTTTTGTTTAAGCTTCGCGTTTTTAGCCTTCATAATGACATCCTTGTACTCTTCGAAGAGGGTTTTAAGGTCTTTTTCGTTGACCCTTCTAATAATAGGGGTAAAGAGGCCGTTCTCTGTTTGAACAGCTATCGCTATGTTCACATCGTCATAGATTACAAGCTGATCTTCTCCACGAAGCTCTGCATTAAATACACTGTCCTTAAGTACTTTTGCAAGAGGTTTAAGTAACATAAATGTAAGCGAAACTCTCTCCCCTAAGATATTGCTAGCCTTCTCCCTACTTGCAATTAATGCTTCAGCATTTATAGCTTTAAATAAAGTGACATGTACAGCTGTTCTATACGAATTACTTAATTTACTAGAAATGACTTTCCTTAGATAACTGAGTTTCCTAACTTCCTTTATTCGCGGATAATACCTTTCCCTAATGTAGTTAATTACCACGTCTTGCGTAATGACGCTATTTGAAGCGAACTTCATGAGCTCTTTTACATCAATATCATATTGTTCAACCATGTATTTGACTTCATCGGGTAAGCTCAAAACGCGCTCACCACGTTATAACATGAAAATGTAAAAACTTTTATATCTTTTATTATGTAAATAACGAATGTGTGTAGCTATGTGATGAGGTTATCCTCATGAATGGCTTTATTGAAGTGATATATAGCGCTTTTAAAGCCTTCATGGGGTTGGGAGCATCTGTCGCCATCCCTATAGTAATATTCTTTATAGCAATAGCATTAAGGGTTCCTGCAGGAAAAGCTGCAAGATCTGCTCTTACTATAGGTATAGGCTTCGTTGGGATATTTCTCGTCATAGGCTACTTCATAAACACTATAGCTCCCATAGCTAGAGCTCTTGTGGAAGTAAGTGGTATTCAGTTGGAGGCTATTGATGTTGGATGGCCTTCAGCAGCAGCCATAGCGTTTGGATCTATAGTTGGCATAAGTTTAATCCCCATAGTATTAATCATAAACTTGATACTACTAGGTCTGCGCGTGACTCGTACTATTAATATTGATGTATGGAATTACTGGCATATGGCGTTTGTTGCAAGCTTAGTCTACATTGCAACAAATGATTATTTACTTGGAGTACTTGCCGGTATAGTAATGACTGTTGCTCTATTAGTTATAGCTGATGAAACAGGACCCATGATACAGGAAATGCTGGGGAGCCCAGCGATTTCGCTGCCGCATGGGTTCTCAGCACCTTACGCTATCTTAGCCGTTCCATTTAAAAAGTTGTTTGATAAAATACCTGCATTAGCAAAGGTAAAAGCTGATCCTGAAACTATTAGAGCTAAGCTTGGATTGCTTGGAGAAACACCTGTACTAGGAGCAGTACTAGGTTTTATACTGTCCATTCTTGCCAGACAAGACTATACTGTAGTAGCTGCAACAACCATAGGACTTGCAGCCGTCATGCTCTTGCTCCCAAGAATGGTTAAAATACTCATGGAGGGACTTGTTCCTATAGCTGACTCCGTTAGAGACTACTTCGTTAAGAGGTATGCAGGAAAGAGGGAAATATACATAGGCTTGGATTCAGCAATAGCGACGGGGCATCCAGCTGTTATAGCTACAGCTCTAATATTAATACCTATATTCATTGTGGAAATGCTTGCGCCCTGGAATAGAATACTCCTACTTGCTGATTTACCAGTGATAGTATTCATGGTGTGCATGGCTGTACCTGTATTTAAATACGATATAGTGAAGAGCGTGTTATTTGGCGCAATAATTAATTTACTGGGATTATGGATGGGGACCAACATCATGAGCATTTATACTGCAACCGCGTCATTCGTTGGTTTCCCCATACCTGCAGGTTACGTATATATATCAAGCATATGTGATGGCATGAATCCATTTACATGGCTACTTGTTAGAATAAATGATCTTGGTAAAGCTCCAGCTATAGGCATAATGATTGTCTTAATAGTAGCCTGCTGTGTAATTGGATACATGAGGGAGAAAAAGCGCAGTGCCTCTACCACTATTCCTACAACATAGTCTTAACTAAATAATTTTTTATTGATCTATTCCTTCATAGATATAAATACTTAAATACTCTATGTAATTCTATAAGTTTTAATGAGAGAGTGAACTTCAATGAATGAAGAACTTCTTGTCTTAGGAGGCTCAAATGGAGAGCATTTAGCGATAGAGTTATCGAGCATTGGTGCATTTGAACTCGGCTCATTAGAAGTTAGGAAGTTTCCTGATGGAGAGACTTATGTCAGAGTTTTAACAAAAGTTGAT
>Ga0105163_1001785_pt1 | contig 10874 bp, 12 predicted proteins | sample JNZ110809AmetaG_FD_81531 | JGI IMG/M metagenome (GOLD analysis project Ga0105163, IMG submission 81531) | Hot spring microbial communities from Jinze hot spring, China to study Microbial Dark Matter (Phase II) - JNZ 110809A | ecosystem: Environmental > Aquatic > Thermal springs > Hot (42-90C) >... | reverse complement strand
GCTAAGGGCTTCAGCGTACTTTTCGGGGCTAAACCTTAACCCTCTGATTTCGTTGACGATGTAGCTACTTAAAGTAAACTCATAGTCAACTACATCGATACAGTCCTTCAAGCCGGTGAGAATACCCCTATCCCTCACGAGCCCCAAGTGCATGCTCACAACGAGATCAAGCTGCCTTTTAACCTCACATATTTTCTCCACGTACGGCTCAACCGGCAGTGTAGCGTCCTGTCTAAAACCACCACTTATTAGTACGCCTCTAACACCACTAGAATACAGCTCGTAAGCAACCTCGGTAAAGTTTGCCGGGTTCACGTGTACCATGTTTTCTAGGTATTTTCTACTACAAAACCTGCAGTTCAGCGAACACCAGGAGCCCGTTATCGATAACGGCTTATACATTCTACGTGGTATGAAAGCCTTTAATTTCATATTGTAACCCCTATTCTCGCTAGCTCCTCCCTAAGGCTGTTCATGTACAGTCTGAGGTAGTTCTCGGAAGGGATATTGTAGACAGGCCCGCTGGGTTTTTCGTTGTAAAAAGGTCTATTACATCCAGGACATCCACTAGTATAATACGCCTGCACTACCTCTAGTGGTACCTTTCCCGTCAAGACTCGCCTGTCATAGTCTATGTACTCCTCGGGGTCTAGCCCGTTCTCTACGAGAAGCCTTGTGATCTGAATAAGCCTGTAGTAGCTTATGTCAACATTAGACTTACCATAAATGTCGACATAGTTGAATAGGGCTACCCGTGCACCAACGTTATACGTTTTCTTGATCGTGTTGACGGCGTCCGCCATGGATTCCCCGAGCCCTATAACCAGGTGAACATAGACATTGCCCCTACCAAAAACATCGACAGCTTTTTCTATGAACCTCCAGTAGGTAGACCAGCTGTACGGTTTATTCCACCTCTCGAAGACCTCTCGTGAACACGCGTCAAGACCCACTCCTAGGGCGTCAACTCCTAGTTTTTTCAACTCGTGTAGAAAAGCCGTGGAAACAGGCGTTACCGCGACTGATATGGGTAACCTATCTTCAAACGACTTGATTTTCTTTAGGATCTCTAAGGCCTCGGCAGTGAAGCCCGGTTTTACGACCGTTTGAAAGCATATGCGGCTGAAAACGCTTCTCCACGATCTAGCTAAAACGTCTAGGTCTATAATGGGCCACTGAATCCTCCCCAGATATTCTCCGCCCTTAATATTGAACAGTCTTCGTGATTGCAGGCAGTAAGCACATCCAGCTTTACAACCATCCGGTGAGTACTGAAGCAGGTAGGCTACGTTGGGTTTCTCGGTCATTCTGATCTCTAGTAGGCCCAGGGACGCTAGTGTTCCTATTGATGCTCTTAGAGCGGTCATCACGCTCCCTTCGCCGGTTAACTGTCGAGGCACGCCACTACCATGCATTTTTATCTACGGCACGACCTATTTATTAACTACGGTGGACTTACTTTGAAGTTACGGGTGCTAGTCGACCTAGAAGGTCGAGACGTCTATTGGCAGATGGCCATTGACGAGGCAATGCTGATTCTGAGGACCAAGGGCAGAATAGAAAACACCCTTAGGTTATATCGGTTCATCCCCAGTGCTGTTACAATCGGTTATTTCCAGAAGGTGAGGGAAGCTGTTAACCTGGGGTTTCTCGAGGAAAGCGGAATACCGTTTACACGTAGAATAACAGGAGGGGGCTCAGTGTACCATGATGCTAATGGAGAGATAACCTATAGCGTGGTTCTCCCGATCGAGCATCCTTTAACAGATGTCCAGGAAAGCTATAGGATTATTTGTAGTGGACTAGTCTACGCTCTCCGGGAAATCGGTGTTGAAGCTGAGTTCGTACCCGTTAACGATGTTGTCTTACACGGCCGCAAGATATCAGGAAGCGCTCAAACGCGCAAATCAGGTTACTTACTTCAGCACGGAACACTCATGTATGCGACGGACCTGGATGTACTGGAAAAAGCCTTACTTGTTCCAGCTGTAAAGCTCGAAAGTAAGGGGGTTAAAAGTATTAGGGAGAGAGTCGTAACCCTGAGACAGGTAATTAATGACGTGGACATAGAGGCACTGATTGGGAGCCTGGTTAAAGGTTTTTCTCGCGCATTAAATGCCACGGTATATTACGATCGGCTTAGCGAAGAAGAGTTAATGCTAGCTGAGCAATTAGTTAACAAGTACAGGGATCGCGCATGGATATTCAAGAGGTGAGAACTTGAAAACCTATTCAGTAACGCTACGATTTACAAAGACTGTTAAACTCGACGTGGTGTTTACAGAAAGCTGCGCTATTGAGGATGTACAGATATCAGGCGACTTCTTCGTGTATCCCGAAGAAGCCCTTGAAGTTCTCGAGAACATGCTTAAAGGTTGCAGTACTACCAAGTGCGTTGAAGATGCCTTTTCGAGCATTCGCAACGCCACTATTCTCGGATTCGACCTAGATTCCCTTAGGAGCAGGGTCGTAGAAGCTCTGAGTACCTGTAGTTCACATCTACCGGGTTAATTTCCTAGCATTTTACTCTAGGTGAGAAAGCACCGGAGAGCTTACATACACTCCTCACCCGCCGGCCAGCCTCAGGCGCCCTCTCCAGACTACGAAGCTGTAGAGGACCTTCAGTCCTTGAAGACGTTGACAGCTCCGCTCGGACTCTCCATTACTTTAACGACGCGACGGGGTATTGAGGGGGAACTAAGTAATTACCTCTCCTCGAGACTTTGTTTGCCCATGATTTCCTTAATCTCTCCGGGTACACGCGGCTTTTCTGGCAGTATTCCCTGAGGCCTGTATATTAGTATTAAGGCCATCACGATTCCCAGCGATATGTAGTCGAACCACACTACATCGAATGGAAGTAGCCCGGTGAAGTAGTGTTTAATGTACACGAGTAGCCGGTTTATCAGCACGAATATGAAGGTCCCTAGGAACACTCCGCGGTTGTTGCCTATTCCCCCGAGGAAGATCATCAGCCAGGGCAGGAACGTCCAGTCAAACCTCTGGAGGGAGGGGGTTATGGCACCCAAGTACAGTGTCCAGAGCGCGCCGGCAATGCCCGAGAAAGCCGAACCTATCGTCATCGCTATGGCTCTGTAGGTTACCAGGTTCTTTCCCAGCGAGGTCGCTGCAACCTCGTTTTCCCTAATTGCCTTTAAAACCCTCCCCAACGGTGTTCTACCGAGGTATTCCACGTACAGGAATACCAGGAACGCTATTAGGAGGATTTCTAGGGTCGCTACCATAAACCTGTACTCTGATCCAGCCCACGAGAAGAGGTCGGGCACCAAGACCCCTAAAGCTCCATTTATAAACGGCTTGTACACCGTGGCAATGTAGTTCAGCACCTCCCCCAGCGCCAAGAGCGTTATTGCTAAGTAGTCGATTCTCAGCCTAATTACGGGGCCTAGCTGGATTAGACCTAGTAGTGCCCCGGTAACAGCGCCTATTAGTAGGAGTATTACCGTTAACGTGATCGTGAGCAGCGGGCTCGATCTTAGAATGGGGTTTAGTACCGCCATGGCACCGACGGAATTTGATATGGGGTCAATATCGGTGCCTACCCCTGCTAGCAGTAGTCCCAGTCTAGCCGCTAGGCTTCCCGTAATGTAGGCGCCTCCCGCAAATGAGAATAGTAACCCGAAATTGGGTATTCCCGCGTACCCCCTTTGCACATTTAACGAGAGGGTTAGAATGGTGTATACTCCTAGAAGTGCTAGTAGGTCCGATATAAATAGGGTTATTAGCTCTAAAGCCATGCACTACGCACCCCTCACCCTTATGGAGATCAGGCCCCTGGGACAGAAGATGAGGCCAAGTATGAGCGCTATGTAGGGTATCATACCAGAGTACGTCATAACCCAGGGACCCAGCACCGAGGAGAGCCCCGTTACGAGCAGTGTCTCGGCGAGGCCGAGTATGAAACCGCCTACGGGGGCACCGTACAGTTGCTCTAGTCCACCTAGTATGCTTGCAGCGAACATCGCGGCTATGAGGATCATGCCCGTTGAGGGACTGCACATTATGTGCAGAGGAAGTAAGGCCCCCGCCACGCCGGCCAGCCCGCCTGCTATAAACCACGATATGGCTAGCATTGCGCTTACGTTAATGCCACTAGCTAGCGCGAGGGAGTCGTTTTCCATTACGGCCCTCAGAGCCGTCCCGAACACCGTTTTGTTGAGGAATATGTGAAGCGCGAATAGACACGCTACTAGTGTGATCACGGATACCACCGTTATCCCTTGAACACCGAGTACCTTGAAATCCGCCCCAGCTAAGTATATGTTTCTCGCTGTGGCCTTGTAGGTGTACTGGAGGTAGTCTGCGTATATGTTTATTAAACCGAAAAGGAAAATATCGTAAGTCAGCGTCGCCATCATTAGTATGAATATGGAGGACTTCCTCCTCCTCAGGGGCTCCAGCACGAGGTAGAATAGTAAGAGTGCTTCCAGCCCGGAGAGCAGGAAGCCCAGCAGTAACCCTAAATAAATGGGCTGGTTAAAGAGGTGTAGGGTGAACGCCGCGAAGATGCCCGTGGTCACGAACGAGGCGTGTGCAAAATTGGGTACCTTAGTTGTCCTGTAGAGTAGCGTTATGCCTATAGCCATGAGCGAGAGTATCGATGACAGCGTTATGCCCCCTACAAGCGTCTCGATCAAGCCGCCTCACCAACACCCAGATACAATCTCAATATGTCGTGCTTGGTGTAGAGGTCTGAGGGGGTTCCTTCGTAGATTATCCTACCACTTACGAGAACCATCACCCTGTCCGCGACTTCGAGCGCCTTATGTACGTTCTGCTCCACGAGGACTATGGAGATGTTCATGATCTTCCTCAGCAGGTTGATCTTCTCCATGAGCGTGTCAACGTATTTAACGGCTAGTCCCGCTGTGGGTTCGTCTAGCAAAAGAACTCTGGGCTTCCTTACGAGCCCTAGACTCAAAGCCAGCATCTGCCTCTCCCCCCCACTCAAGGTCCCTGCTACTTGTCTTTGTCTTTCTTTCAGTATTGGGAAGAGCTCGTATATCTCGTTCAGGGAGCTCTCTATTTCACCTCTGTTTAGCCCGGCGAACCTCGCTACGAGTCTGAGGTTCTCGGCCACGGTGAGATTTGGAAATACATTAAACATTTGAAAGACGTATGAAATACCCTTCTTGACCCTTTTGTGAGGCGGTAACCTCGTTATGTCCTCTCCACCCAGTTCTATGACGCCGGAGTACACGTCAGCCAGGCCGTAGACGCTATTAAGTAGGGTTGTTTTGCCAGCTCCGTTAGGACCCAGTATTGCCAGGATCTCGCCGTTCCTGCATTCTAGTGAAATATCGTAAAGTATGTGGAATTTTCCATAGCCTGAATTCAGGTTCTTAACCACGAGCACCGGCCACCTACCTCCCTAGGTAAACTGCTCTAACTTTTTCATCTTTGACTATTTCCGACGGCGTCCCCGAAGATATTATCAGGCCCTGGTTCATTACGTACACGTAATCCGCGTATTTGAGAGCTATATCTAGCCTGTGCTCTATTATCAAGAACGTTATGCCGAGCTCGTTTCTCACGTTCACTATGTGTGAGAAAATACTGTGCGCTAGCTTAGGGTTAACGCCTGCTATAGGCTCGTCCAGTATTATCATTTGGGCATCAGACATCAGCGCCCTCCCGATCTCTATCAGCTTAAGCGCTCCTGCATCTAGTTCCGATACTTCTCTATCCCAGTATTTGTCTAGATTAAGTATTCTCATTACCTCGAAGGCTTTTTCAAGTGCCTTCTTCTCGTAACTCCACCAGGCCTTTTTAAACAGGTGGTATCTGAACTTCTCGCCGGGATTGCCCCTAGCCGCTACCAGTAGGTTATCAAGCACGCTTAACTTAGTGAAAGGAGACGGTATTTGAAACGTCCTAACCAGGCCTCTCCTATACACCTGATCCGACGGCAACCCCGTAATGTCCTCGTTATTAAAGTACACCTTTCCCTCATCCGGCTTGTAGATCCCCGTTATCGTGTTTACCAGCGTAGTCTTTCCACAACCATTCGGCCCTATTAGGAGCGTTAAGGAGCCTTTAGGTATGCTTACACTAACCTTATTGACAGCTACCAGGCCACCGAACCTTTTAGTGACATTTAGAGTTTTTAAGTGGATTTCGGGAGGGCTCACCATATTACCCAGCCAGTTACAGGCCTACACGCGTATGGACCTATTATAAAGCAGGAGTGACAAAAAATTACAGTTTGGGAACTTCTACTGTTTTAAGCCAGTAGAACTTGTTCTCTAGGACCCTGTACACGGTAACGGGTTCCCACTTACCACCTATGACGCCGTAGAATATCATGTCCGCGAAGCTCCTGTCACCCTCACTGTTAAACTCTATGTTTCCGGTTGCCCCCCAGTATATGCTTGCAGCTAAAGGCACGGCATTCCTTATGGCTTCACCATCATATTTACCCGCGAGCAGTATTGCCAGTGCTGCGATCCATGCAGCGTCGTATGTTGCGTAAGCGTATACTGTCGGCTCTTGGCCTAGTGTAGATAGCGTGTATTCCCTCACATGATCGGCAACCTTGGACGCGGCTCCTGTGAATAGGCCTCCAATTAGCTTCACCTTCTCAGCTATGGGCCCCACCTGCTCGATCACTACAGTGCTTAGCGGTAATGTGTCGGATGCGAACCAAAGGACCTTCAGTAGAGGACTATTTCTAGCGTTAGCTTGAGTGAGTAGGACCGTGGCGTGGTCTTCCCACGTGTTACAGACTATTGCGAACGCCTCTTTTCTCTCCAAGTAAGGTGCGGCAGCCCTCTCCATACTGTCTATTAGCGGGTTAAAGTCTTTAGTGTCTACCGGGAACGTGAGGTCTGCAACTACGTTTAAGCCCTTCGTCCTCGCCGCGTTTACGAAGGCGTTTTTGAATGAGAGCGAGTAGGATTCTTCGGGCGATATTATTATCACGTTTTTAACGCCGAGACTTAGTATGAGGTCGACCGTGGCAATCCCTTCGGCTTCAACTGAGGGAAGCGTCCTGAAAATGTAACCTGCTGGTGGTGCAACGTCCTTTCGCGCGGCTGTAGAGGACCCCGTTATGACGACTATCTTGTTTGCCTCGGCATACGAGGTAATCGCTTTGGTGGCACCGCTGATTAAGCCACCGATAATTACCTTTACACCTCTGGCAGCGAGGGCCTGTGCTTTTTGCAACGCTATATCAGGTTTACTGGCATAGTCCTCGTAGTAAAATACGAACTTCACGTCGAGCCCTATCTTTTTCACGAATTCATTTATATCCTTCTCGGCTAGTCTAGCTGCGGCGTCCTCTCGTATACCGTACGAGCCGTATGCCCCGCTCAGTGCAACTATAACTCCTACTGGAATCTCCTTGGGTAGGCCTGTAGGTGCAACTACGCCTGGCGCCCCCGCTCTCGGAATGAAGTACCCTATTACGAACCCTATTAGTAGGAACACGATTAGTAGTATTGCCCAGACGCCGGTAGGAAGTGCACGAGCTTTAAGGAGCCCCTTCATTAACTGACCCCCACTTATTGTGTTTTGTGGAGAGGAGTTTATAAATGTTTACTAGGAGCTATACAGTGTACATAGCTATATGTACGAATACCCACGTAGAGTGCCCGTTAGTGGGCTAGCTGACGATCTCGCGTTTGCGGAGCAAGGAGTGTAGTGGGGATCGCCCATGGGTAGCGCGCCTACTCGTAGTGCAGGGTCCTTGGATGCAACTATATTAGTCCACTTACTTCAGGTTCTAGTAGAGGTGTTTGCTACGTGCACGAACTGGATCTGAGCAGGTCTACTGGCTGCAACGAGAACCCAGTAGCCCTTCTGTTAAAGGTCTTGGATGAAGGAGCATATGAAGAGTTCATAGTGATTACGAAGAAGACCATTCTACCTCTCGGGCTTACTAAAATTATTGCGAGTAGAAGGGGTTATACGGTGGAGGTTTTAAGGGAGGCCGGCGACGAGATAAAGCTCAAATTCAAGAAAAGCACGTACACGCCTCCCTCTAATCTCTAGAACCCGAGTAGGGTGGTACTAACTCCCGTACACGCGCTTACTCAACTCCTCAATGAAGGTCATGAACTTGCTTTTACTAACCCTCGCCCCGGCGGCCGTGGGGTGACCTCCACCGTTGATCCCGATCGTTCTACTGAGTTCGCGCAATATCCTATTTAAGTCTACTCCGTGCTCTCCACGCAGACTCATGACGTAGATCTCCTTACGTTCTTCAGCGGCTACTCCGACCTTTCCACTGCCATATATCCTAGCGTAGGTTGCGGCCTTACCGGCGCTACCAGGTGGGTTTAATACGTAAGCTACAAGCCCGTATTTCGCTACGTTGTTTTTAACCCATATCCTTAAGTTTTCATCTTCGACAGCCTGCTTCAGGCTCTTCTCAACGAGCTCGCTCATGGTACTCGGTAACCTATTCGCGGAGAGGTGCTCTACGACGCGTCTTTTGAATTCGTAATCTCTGCGAGAGCCTTCAAGGCCTTGTATCAGTATGCCGGCTTCAAGGTATACGGACCTCTTATCCCAATTACTAAGTTCACGTTTAACCCACGGCGTTTCATCCAGGTAGTCTCCTATAGCGCCGTAAAGCCCTATCCTAGAGTACTCTGGGCTGAGACCTTTACCGCGCAGAAACCTATATACGAGTTCAGATGCTGAGCAGCAAGTGTCGTGTATCCAGACAAGTTCTCCGGGTATGCTCATGTCTTCTAGTAGCGGGTGGTGGTCTACGTAGATCACCGTGCACCTAGTAGCCAGCTCTTTCAGTAAGCCCAGGACTTCATTCCCGTGAACTTCGCTAAGAGCGATATCGACGATAAATATCCCATTATAGTCTTTGGCAAACTCCTTAATGTCGTCAAGAAGCCCCACGGGGTGCGTGAAGACAGTTTGCGTTTTATACCCCAGCTGCTCTAAATAGGCCTTAGCAAGCGCTGCTGAGGCGACACCATCGCCGTCTCCGTGTGCAAAAATGAGCCACCTCAACCTAAAATCCCTAGCACAATAATCGCCTTGAGGGGTTAAGAGGCGCGTGCGCGCTGTCCAGATCATGGACGCTGTAGGCTGGCGGGCCTTCGGGATGAAGGGCTGGTTTAACCGTTTTAAAGGTTTAAACATTGATATAGCTGTAGGGATACAGTTTTGGGCGCTGAAACCACGGTAAGCGGCATTAACACGTTTAAAAAAAGGCTTGCTCTCCTCAGGCACCTGGATAGTATCATAGACTTCTCGCGTGCTACTAGCCAGTTAGAGCTGATACTGTACCTGTACAGCGTTAAGAGGCCCGTTACCACGGACGACCTCGCAACCGCATTCGGTTACTCGAAGAAAGCGGTACTGGACTCTCTAAGAAAACTGGAAAAGAAGGGTTTAATTTCCAAGGAGAAGGACGGCGAAGAGCTCAGAGTATCTCTTAGTGAAAGAGGGGAGGAGTTCGTCTCCAAGATCGTGGACCTGCTGAAACCCGCATCCCAGGTACTCGGCGACGCGCAACTATCCGTCCCCGTAAGGATAAACATCGCCAAGGAGATCATGACCAGCATTAACCTGTACAAGTTGGTAGTATACTTGGGACTGGTCAAGCCCAGTAGGCCCATCCTGGTGAGAGGTCTTGCCAGGTTAATGGGTATGAGTAGGACCGATCTAGACGTGCTTCTAAGCTCGTTCACGCAACCGCCTACAAAGCTATTTAGAGTCGTAAAAGCGAGCAATGAAGATGCGTTGTTACTAGACAAGCAGGGTTTCGAGCTACTCAGAAGAACGCTCCACTACAAGGTATACGTATCTAGTTTGCTCTATAAGCTTCTCGTTAAGCTCACTGGAACGCCGTGGACTAGCGAGATAATGTTGAAGCTGAACTCCGTATACCTAGGGGTGTTGACCCTGGTGCTCGTAACGGTGGTGTTCATAGGTGTAAGCGCCTGGATGTTGGCCGTCATAGTCCTCTTCGCACTCGCACCGCTCGTCCTGCTGAACCTCCTCATCTACCAGAAGGGTTCAGCCTGAAGAAACCCCGTAAAACGCCCTGATCACGCTCAAGAGCCGGCCTCCAACCTTCTCCGCGTCAACCCTCTTATCGAGCGCTAGTAGTAGAAACCTCTCACCTAGTAGTAGGACAATGTACTTGTACTTGAGCTCGTCACCGTTAATTACGACAAAGGCTAACAGCAAGTTCGGCAGGTAAACGCTATTGGTGATGTACTCGACTTCGCCGTCGAGGTCACGGGGCCAGTACCCTATAATCCCCTCTCTAAACCCCGCAAGAACGGCCTGTTTAACCACCACGTTATCGACTAGTATTGAAAGCTCCTCCATGGGGGTTACAGAGTAGTTCGTGGGGTCCCCGACACCTGCCACGTTCGCGGTAAGCACGGTTAACCCCATTCAGGACTCTGTAAACCGTTCTTTAAAGCCATGGGTACTAGTTTGAAAGAATGCCAACGGTGACTCGCCGACCCGTCGAATACTCCACTAAGGGCCCCGTAGAGCCGGCTGGGCGAGTTTCAAGGAGCCTCTTTTAAAAACGGTGGAGAAAGCTGAAACACGGGTGAAGGGAAATGGCCGGGAAGAAGGGTATCGTTGGCATTGAGGCTGCAATCGTACTGATAGCGTTCGTGATAGTGGCGGCCGCGCTAGCATTCGTAGTACTGAACATGGGCATGTTCACTACGCAGAAGAGCAAGGAGGTAATGAACCAAGCACTAAACGAAGCCAGTAGCGCGCTGGAAGTGGATGGGTCCGTAATGGCGTACGTCAACGATACGGGCTTTGTCAGGGCAATATACATACCCCTCAAGATCTCGCCAGGACAGCAGGCCGTAGACCTCTCTAACGACAAAGTGGACGTAGTGATAAGGTTGCCT
>Ga0105163_1001783_pt1 | contig 10882 bp, 18 predicted proteins | sample JNZ110809AmetaG_FD_81531 | JGI IMG/M metagenome (GOLD analysis project Ga0105163, IMG submission 81531) | Hot spring microbial communities from Jinze hot spring, China to study Microbial Dark Matter (Phase II) - JNZ 110809A | ecosystem: Environmental > Aquatic > Thermal springs > Hot (42-90C) >... | reverse complement strand
GAGGATGGTGAGGCGGCACCTGACTTCCACATGGCGGCCATCTTCGGTGTCCCTGTCGGCGAGGACTTCGTAGGTGTCGTACCACCCTTCGGGGCCTACGGCTTCATCGAGGCGGTTGAGGACGGCGCGGGCGTCCACGTAGGCCACGGCGAGCCCCCTCTTCCGGTCTTTTGAGCGGGTCTGGACCTTCCATTGGACCTCGGAGGGGGGGAAAGGTGCCTGTAGTGCCTGTGCGATTTCCCTGTTCATCTTTACCTCCTTTCGCTTCTTGGTCTGGGGCGGCCCTTAGGGCCGCCCCGTGTTTCAGTTCCCTCTTGACGGGGCGAGCAGGAAGGTTTGACGGGCTCTTAGGATGGCCTCTTGACCTTTGGCGAGGACTTTGAGGTGGACCGGGGTGTTTCCCCTGCAGACCTCGAGGCCGTAGGTCATGGTGCGGGGGTCGTAGAAGACGGCGAGCTGGTCTTCGTAGCGCCGGAGGACTCCATCGGGGTCCGTGAGGAGGACGCGGTTTCCGATGCGCACCACGGGGAGGAGGAGGTCAGGCGGGTGGTACTCGTAGGCGAGGAGGCCTTCAGGCGGTTCTTGTACGGGGACAGGGTGAGGACCGTTGGGGTAGATCAGGTACATGGTTCACCTCCAGGGTGTAGGTGTATACGGGGAGCATTTCGCGGTCGTAGGCGATGAGGGTGGCGGGGAGTCCGAGGATTTGGGCGTAGACGATGGCGGTGAGGGCGAGGTGGAGGTCTTCGTAGATCTCCTCGCCCTCCGGGGTGGTGACCCCGAAGAGCTGGGCTCCCCTTTTGAGGAGGAGGTCTTCGGAGATGAGGACGGCCTCACCGCCGTAGACTTCTATCTCTCCGCTGGTTCGTTTGAGGACGATCATGTTCCCTCCTGTATTCCACGAAGACGAAGGTGGTGCGGGAGATGCGGTATTCTTCGCGTTCGGCTTCGAAGTCGGTGTAGCTGATGAGGATGTAGATGGCCTCTTCCGCGTGGTTTTGGACGGCCTCTTTGAGTTCCTTCAGGTTCTTTGCTGTAAGCTCCTTCTTTTCCCCGTTTTGGAGGAGGATTTCTATCTCCACGGGGTAGTGAGGTATGAGTTCCGAGAGCTTCATGTGGCCTCCTTTTCCATGGCGGTTCGGGCGGCGGTGAAGAGGCCGTCCGCGAGGAGGTAGTGGCCGTAGTTTTCTTTACGGAGTTCTTCGAGGAGGTAGGAGATGGCGAGGCGAACGCGTCCTTGTTCTTCTGGAGTCTTTGCGTTTTTGAGGTGATGGAGGAGGAGGAGGAAGCGTTCTCCCCAGGGGAACAGGTGGATGAAGGTGTTGAGGGCGTTGATGAGGTCATTCATGGTCCACCTCCCACGCGCGGCGTTTGGTGACGCACCTTGGGGTCTTGCGCTTGTGGCGGCGGTCTTTGTGGGGGCCTGCCTTACGGGTCTTGAAGGTAGTGAAGTCCCTTTGGTCTATGGGCTTGTGTTTCATGTTTTCACCCTCTTTCGCCTTTTGGTCTGGGGCGGCCCCTTAGGGCCGCCCCGTGTTTTCAGAAGAGTTCGGCGAGTTTTGTGAGGGTGTCGGTCTCTTTGCCCTGGTAGCCGATGGTGGGGTTGTAGTGGATGGCGGTGGCGGGGGTTTCCCTGACGAAGCGGGAGGAGGAGGTGGGGCCTCTTTCGCCCACGAGGTGGTAGGAGAGGTAGGCGTGTTCTTTGGCGCGGGTGAGGCCCACGTAGAAGAGGCGGCGTTCTTCTTCGAGGGTGGCGGGGTTTTGGGCGCTACGCCAAGAGGGGAAGGCACCTTCCACGAGGAATGGGAGGAGGACCACGGTGAACTCCAGGCCCTTGCTTGCGTGGAGGGTCATGATCCTCACGCCGTTCCCGGAGTCCTGGGGGTCTTCTTCTTGGAGGAGGATGTCGGCGAGGTAGGTGTCGAGGTCGCCCTCCGGGGTGTGGTGGGCGAAGGCGAAGAGGGTGGAGACGGCTTCTTCTACGTTAGCCCACCTGTCCCACGCGGCCTCCTCTATGCCGTCCGCAAGTTCAAGCAAATAGGGCCACAGGGTCTTGCGGTGGCGGTGGAGGGTGTTTTGTACGGCGGAGGCGAGGTGTTCGCCGCGTTCTCCGGCGTAGGCGCGGAGGTCTTGGAGGAGCTGGAGGGCTTCCTCGGCCTCCTTTGGGTACTTCCCCGTCTCCAGGGCTTTGCGGGCCTTTTTAGGCCCCATGCCTGGGACGAGGGAGGCGAGGACTTCCACGGTGCTTTCGGGGTTCCCGTTGGCGGCCTGGAGGAGGTGGAGGTAGAGCTGGACTTCTTTGCGGTTCCAGAAGGAGAGGCCGCCTACGATGGTGTAGGGAATGCGGTAGCGCCTTAGAGTGGCCTCAATGGGCCGGGAGTAGGCGAGGGAGCGTAGGAGGATGGCGATCTCCTCCGGGGGGGTTCCCTGGTCCAGGTGGCGTTTGACGACTTCCGCGACGGCGAGGGCTTCGTCTTCGCGGGACTGGGCCTGAATGACGGTTGGGAGTTCGCCGTCCCGGAGGGCTTTGAGGTCGAGGTCTTCCCGCTGGGTGTTGTGGGTGATGACCTTTTTTGCCGCTGTGACGATGCCGTTGTGGGAGCGGTAGTTGGTGTGGAGCTTGTAGACGGTGGCGTTGGGGAAGTGTTTCCTGAATTCGAGGATGAGGCGGAAGTCCGCGCCTCTCCAGGCGTAGATGGCCTGGTTGGGATCGCCTACGGCCATGAGGTTTTCCTCCGGGGTGAGGAGGAGCCGGAGGAGGTTGAACTGGACCAGGTTGGTGTCCTGGTACTCATCTACGATGAGGAAGCAGGCTCGGTTTTGCCACCGGGCCTGGAGGTCCGGGTCGTTGGAGAGTTCGTGGACGGCCTGGTGGAGGAGGTCGTCGAAGTCGAGGAGTCTCTTTTCTTCCTTGTAGGCTTCGTAGGCGTCCCACGCGCGTTCGATGTAGGGGGAGAAGTCGGTGTAGAGGGCGATGAGTTCCCGCCTGCCTCCGCCGGAGTTCTTCACGCGGGAGAAGGCTCCCTGGGCGACTTTGGCGGTGAGCTTCTTGGGGGCCTGGAGTTCTTCGAGGATTTCCCCGATGAGTTTGCGGGCCTGTTCCGCCGGGAGGACGCGAACGGTTCCGTTGTCTTTGAGGACGTGGTAGGCGAGGGAGTGGAAGGTAGCGGTAAAGACCTTGGTAGCGGTCTCTTCGCCCACGAGGTGGACGAGGCGTTCGCGCATTTCCCCGGCGGCCTTTTTGGTGAAGGTGACGGCGGTGATATTTTCCGGGTCCACGCCCTTGTGGATGAGGCGGGCGATGCGGTGGACTACGGTGCGGGTCTTGCCGCTACCGGGTCCGGCGATGACGAGGGCGGGGCCGGTGAAGTGGTTGGCTACCGCTTCTTGCTCCGGGTTGAGCATGGGGAACCTCCGTGGTGATTTTACTAGGGTTGAGGAACCCCCCGAGGTAGCTCCCCGGGGGGTCGAGGGGGGTAGGTCTACTTCCGCTTACGGCGGGGCTGGAAGTCGTCCTCGTCCTCGTCCTCCTCGGTGTCCTGGGGGGGGAGGAGGGTGAGCTTGCCGTCCTTGGGGAGGGCGTCGAGGAGGACCACGATGGCCCCGCTCTCGTACTGGAAGGCGGTGCCCACGCGGATCCAGTAGGTCTTGGGGTCTTCCTCTTCGCCGTACTCCCGGGTGACGAAGACGCGGTACTCCTGGGTGACCTTGCTCTTCTTGCCGTTTTTCATGTTTTCACCTCCTTCACCTTTTGGTCTGGGGCGGCCAGAGGCCGCCCCGTGTTTCACCTGACCTCCACGGTGGTTGCCCACCATGGGGTAGGCCAAGAGGGTTGGTCCCGGAGCAGGGCGATGATAACCCTGGCCGGGGGTGGAGTTTCGGGCCAAGGGGTTTCGCCGTCTGTGAGGACGATGACGAGGGTGTGTCCGTCCTGGACGGCGCGGTGGATGCCCTGGCCCATGTCGGTTCCTCCGCCTCCGAGGAGGGTGATGTCTTCTGGGCGGAAGACGGTTTGGGCGGTGTGGACTTCCGCGTCCACGGTGTAGACCTGGACCTTTTTAGTGACGCGGAGAACGCCCTTGATTTCGGAGAGGGCCTGGTTCAGGAGTTCCCTGTCCACGGAGCCGGAGGTGTCTATCACCACGGCCACTTTGGGGCGTAAGCCGTAGTGTCCTGGGAGGACGAAGGGGTGGTAGGCGTAGTTTCGGCGGTGTGGGCGGGCGTAGGTGGGCCGGGACTTTTTGGAGAGGTCGGCGTAGGCTCTGCGGATGGTGTGTCGGAGGAGGTTTCTCCAGTCCACCTTGGGGTTGAGGTAGGCCTCGGCCCACCTACGGAGGCCTGCGGGGGCGGTGCCGCGTCCCTTCCCTTCTGCCGCCCTCTGGGCTTCTTCGGCCACCTGTCTGCGGGTGACCTCGAGGGCGGCTTCCGGGGTTCCGGGGTAGTCGGGGTGGTCGGGGGGTAGTTCCCACGGGGCTTCGCCTCCTGTGTTGGAGCCGTGGGGGAGGTGGAAGTCCGGGAGCTTTTTACCTTCGAGGAGGGCAAAGTATTCTTCCAGGGTTTTACCCCGTGGGAGGCGGAAGGTTTCTGGGTAGACGCCCCCCTCGGGGAGGGTGACCCCGGCTTCTTCTGCGTCGTCGTTGACCTCGAGGTCGGCGGCCACCATGGTGCGTTTGGGGTCGGTGTCGTGGAGGGGTTTCCCCCGGCCTGGGTGGTCGCGCACCAGGTGGTTGACCTCGTGCCACATGAGGCCCACCAGTTGGCGGTCGTCCACGGTGGCAAGGAAGTCAGGGTTGTAGTAGAGGCGGGCGTAGCGGTCTACGGCCATGGTGGGGACCAGGCGGGTTTCCACGAGGGTGAGGGTGTAGGCCATAGGGGCGAAGTAGGGGAACTTCGCCACCATGGCTGCCCGGGCGGTGCGGATGCGTTCGTCCATGGTCGCCTCCTACATGGCCTTCGCCATGTTTTCGAGGAGGTGTTGGAAGGCGCGGATGAACTCCTGGGGAAACTCCCACGTGGGCTTGCGGGCCTTGCGGGCCTCTCCGTAGAGGCGGATGAGTCTTCCCGCCGCCGGGGCGGCGATGTCGGCCCTTCCTTCTTCGGCGATGTAGTTGAGGACGCGGCAGGTTCCGTAGAAGTTTTCCTTGGTCCACTCGTGGGCGAGGGTGGAGACCACGGAGTGGAGGGTGGCGAAGGCGCGGTCGTCCCGGGAGGGGACGAGGGTGGGGTTTCTGATGACCTCCCTGGGGTCTGGGAGGTCGAGGTCGCGGAGGAAGCTCATGAGGGCGTAGCCGCTTTTCCCCACGGCTCCTACCACGCCTAGGGTCTGAACCTCTTCGGGGAGTCCGAGGGCGCGGGCGGTTCCGAGGAAGCGGGCGGCCATGTCCCAAGTGCGGTAGGAGGGCCAAGCCCGGGAGGCCTCGTGTCCTTTAGGGAGGTTGTAGGCGTGGGCGGGGTTGCGGTGGATGTAGAGGGCCACGAGGTTTCGGGCCTCTTCCAGGTGCTGGTTGAGGACGTGGGGAGCCGGAGGGTTAGGAAGAGGTGGGTAGAGGGAGTTCCACCCCTCGGTCATTCCCCTGGCCCACTCTTCGGGGGAGAGGTGCCATTCCAGGTGGAGGAGGCGGTTGGCGATGGGGGGTTCCAGGGGGAGGCCTCCCACGGCCTGTTCCTCGGGGTTAGCGGCGGCCACGATGCGAGCGGGGATGGGGGTGTCTCCGGCCACGCGTTCATTGATGACTCTGAGGAGAGGGGGACGCACGTCTTCCGGCACAGAAGTTAACTCGTCTAGGAAGAGGAGTGCGGTTTTCCCCTCTTGCGTGGCCTGGAGGATGCGGGAGAGCCACGGGAAGGGTTCGAGGACCACACCTTCGGGGGTGATGCGGGGGAAGCCCCCGAAGTCGGTGCGGTCCCGGGTGGCTCCGATGAGGACTTCCAGGTGCCACCCGAGCTTGTTGGCGATGTAGGTGACGGTAGCGGTCTTTCCGGTTCCCGGGGGTCCCCAAAGGAGGGTGGGGATGTCCGCTACAAGTGAGGTGTAGAGGGCCAAGACCTGTTCCCTGAACATGGTTTACCTCCTAGCGAAGTCGAGGAAGGCAAGGGCAAGAGCGAGGGCGAGGATGGGGACCATGGCGTGGAAGTCAGGGTCGCCACACAAGTTAGGGAGGATAGCCGGGGAGGGGGTGCAGTTTCGTGCCAAGAGGGCTGATCCGATGAGGGCCATTATTCCGAGGAGAGTGATGAGGGCTTTTCCTAGCGTCATGGTTTACCTCCTTCATCTTTTGGTTTGGGGCGGGCGGAAGCCCGCCCCGTGTTTCAGGACTTGACGCGCCACCCCCGAGGGGAGGGGAGGAGGACGAGAGCGTCTTCCGGGGGTTCGGGGGTGAAGTGGACGGTGACTTCCCGGGGGATGTCCTCGAGGCTCACGGTGCCGTCCTGGAGCGCACGGGGGTCAATGTAGACTTCCCCGAGGTTCCAGATGGTGTAGGTGACCTGCTTGTCGGTGAGTTCTTGGCCTTTGAATACTGTCCTTCCGGTGGTCAAGTAGACCTTCATCTTGACCTCCTTCGCCTCTTGGTCTGGGGCGGCCCCTCGGAGTATGCCGGGGTTTACGGTGAAGCCCCCGTTGGGGTGTTGACCGGGGGCCGCCCCGTGTTTTTATTCGAGGGCGGTTTTAAGGGCCTGGACTGCTTTTTTCGGGCACACCTCTTCCAGGGTTCCGAGGAAGCGGATGCGGCCTTCCGGCCACACTCTGAGCCACACGGTGGACACGTCCCATGTGGTCCACCATTTAGGAAGTTTTGCTTGTTGCTTCTCAGGTAGAGTTCGGTGGGCGGCTTCGAGAGCTTTTGGGAGGACAATCCAGCCGTCCACCTTGGGGTCCGAGAAGTCCGGGAAGGTGAGTCCTGCTTTCCGGAGGGTGAGGCCCTTTAGGTCTACTTCCCAGACGGGGGCCTGGAGGTCTTTTAGAGAGGGGGTGTGGTAGTGAAGGAGCCACCAGATCCCCCACTCTGGTCCCCACCCTTTTTTCCAGGTGGAGAGCCAGAGTCCTCCACTTGGTTTCCATAGGGGGGGTTTTCCTGGACGGGGGGGATGAAAAGCTTCTTTGCGGAGTGGGCCTTCCCCCCAGAGGGCCACATGGTAAGCTTTCATCTCTTTTCCTCCTTGGGTTCCTTGGGGCTACCTCCCCTGGAGGTTGGGGAGGTAGCAGGTGCCCCCACAGAGGGGGCAGGTGCCGGTCCCTTGGGTGTCCCCCCCGTAGTAAGGCCCGGTGTACCCGGGCCCGGGGGTCAGAGATAACCCCCCCTGGGGGGTAAGGTAGTACCCCCCGGAGAGGCATCCGCTGCACGGGAACCCCCCGCCGTGGTCGGCGGGGGCTCCGCAAGTCGGGCAAAGGCAACTACAGTTCATACTTTCCCTCCTTTTTGGGGCCTTCAGCCCCCTGATGAGGGGGCTCAAAGCTTCAGGCCAGGGTGGGCGAGGAATCGCTTCACCCCGAGGATGCGGCCCTGGTCGTCCCTGACTGCTCCCGATCCGGTGTCGGGGGCCAACACATCGGTTCGGCCCAGGTTCCACGCGGCCTGGGCCACGAGCCCGGAAGTAACGTAGAGTACCCCTGGCTGGGGGTCCGGGAGTTCCTGGATAGTTCCAAAGGTGGTAGCCACCAGGGGCACCTGGGCATTACCCAGGTCCAGGGTGCCCAGAGGCGTGTAGGCCTGGGCCACCCGAGCCACCGTCCCCGAAGCGGGGATGGTGAGGGTCGTGTCGTCCGTGAGATACACCGTCAGGTCATGGGGTGTGAGGTTCACGATCTTCATTTTGTTCACCTCCTTCACCTCTTGGTCTGGGGCGGCCCCTCGGTGGTACACCGAGGTTTACTGTGGAGTTACCCGGTGGGTGGGTTACCAGGGGCCGCCCCGTGTGTTTTACTCGGTCCCGGCGGGGAGGGTGTAGAACGCGTAGGTACACATTCCCACCCACCGTCCCCGGACTCCGTAGTGGGTCTCTATCCTTCCGCTTTGGGCAGAGCCCACCAGCTCGAGGTGAACTACCCTTCCGTCCGGAAGGGACTTTTTCACCCGAATGGCGATGCTGTACCGCTTCTTCTGATGAGTTATACGGTACCCCTCGGGGGCGGGGTTCCCCCGAGGGACATAGAGGATGTCCTCGTCCTCCACGGGGAGGACAAGGAGGTAGTCGTTGGCCGGGCAGGTGAACACTCCACCGCACACCGGGCACTTCATCTTTTTTACCTCCTTTCACCCTTTGGTCTGGGGCGGCCCACCGGGACATACCGTAGACACCGTGGAGATACCCTGGTGGTTGGTTCACCGGGGCCGCCCCGTGTTTTTCTATCCGAGGAAGAGTTCTACCGGGTCTACCTTACCCTCGTTGAGGTACCGGATGACTTCCAGAGTCTTTTCCAGGGCCGCCTTCTCTTCGGGGTCAAGGTCGAGCCTGTTGAGTAGGGCCTGAAGGACTGCCGTAGTCTTCGCGAGGTCCCCGGCCTCGAGGCCGAGGATGTCTTCGGGGGCGAGAACCTGAAAGACCGCGAGTCCGCCGCTGGTGGGGATGACCTCGTAGGTCATCTTGACCAGGTTTTCCTTCGTCATCGTTTACCTCCTTCACCTCTTGGTCTGGGGCGGCCACCGGGGAGTGACCGGGGTTTATCGTTGGGGTACCCGCCAGGTGGTTCACCGGGGCCGCCCCGTGTTTCCTCCCTCCCCCCTTTGGGGGGAGGGGCGGGGAGGGGGGATACAATCAACGCCACGGAGGAAAAGGGTGAGGCTCCCCTCGCGTTTACGCCGTCTTCAGAGGGGAGCCTCCGCTTTAAGCCGTTTCCGTTCCAGAAAAGTCTGAAACGGATTATACCACTTCCCTTACCTTTGGGCTCTCGTGTCTATTACCACGCCTTCGGGGTCTTCTCGCCGGAGGGCCTGGTCGATGGCGAGGGTGAAGTCGGGGTAGACCTTGTAGACCCCCTTGGCGAGGACCGCGATGCCGATGCGGAAGGAGGGGCGGGTGAGCCTTCTCCCGTGTTCTAGGTCGGGGTAGCCGAGGAGGGGCTTGAGGACGGGGTTTTCCAGTACGTCTATGAGGTCTTCTCCGTGAACGGTAGCTACGATGTCCACGCCCCTTCTTCTGGCCGTCTCCAGGACGGCCACGTCGTCGTGGTAGCCGATCTCGTCCACCACGATCGTCTCCGGCGAGTGGTTGGTGATGGCCTGCATGATGATAGATGCCTGTTTTCGCGGGTCCCCCACCATCATCCGCCGTGCCGAACCGATGATGGGGTGCGGTACCGTGCCGTCCCCGGCGATCTCGTTGGAGGTGTCCACGATGACCAGCCTGGCCTTCAAGACCTTCGCCTTCTCCTCCACGATGCCCCGGAGGAGCGTGGTCTTCCCTACTCCAGGGGGACCGATGATGAGCACCGAGTCCCGGCCCGAAATCCATTCCTTCAGGGGCTTGGCGATGCCCGGGATCGCCCGGCCAAACCGGATGGTGAACCCAATCGCCAGGTCGTCCGAGTCCCGGATCACCGAGATCCGGTGGAGTGTACCCGGTATACCCGCCCTGCCGTTGGGCCGGAAAGAACCCACCTTGTTGTAGAAGTATTCGATGTCTGCGGCGGAAACTTCGCGGTAAAGGTACTGCTCCCCCCGCCGCCGTATCACCAGGGGACGATCGAGGTCCATGGCAACCTCCTCCGTCCCCTCCACGTCCTCTGTGATGAGGCTACGGATCCACGCCGGAAAGTACGAGAGAAGACGCTCTAACCCCTGCCGTTCTGCCCGTTCGATCCGATCAAGGAACTCCTTCTCTTCAACCACGCTTCACCACCTCCCACCTGCCGTCTTCACGCTTCACCAACCCCTCTTCCTCTAAGGCCCGGAGTTGCTTGTAGACCGCCGCCTTCGTCACCCCAAGAAGATCCATCAACTCCTTCGCCGTCCTCGGCTGTTCTAGAAGCTTCAGGTAGACCTCCCGGGTGTTCCGGCGTACCTCTACTCTCTCCACCACCCGGTCAAGCCGTATCTGCTCCCTCTCTACCTCCACCTCTGGTTCCTCGTCTTCCTCACCCCCCCTCGGATACACCACCGGGTTTACCGCTACAGGTTGCTCCACCGCCCTCTCTTCCCCTTTAGGTAAACTCAAGAGTTCACCCAGCACTTTGGCTACCACATAGGTAGACACCGGAACAAAAAGAGAAGCGAGGAACACCTCGTAAGGGGGAACCCCGGTGTTCGCCCGGCCCATGGAAAAGAAGTTGCCCACCCACACCAGCCCCAAAGCCGTGAGCGCACCATAGTTTGCCCACCCGGACCCCCGCAACAGGCTGTTGCTGAGCAGGGAGAGCAGGAAGGCCGAAAGCTCCAAAGCCGCCGCTAAACCCACCGCGAACCACCCCGGTAAACTCCCTAGGGTCAACGCGTACCACTCCGAAAGGTGCCCGGTAGACATCACCAGGGCGAAGGCGTAAGCGAAGACCAAAAGCCCCGCTAAGAGCTTCCGCATCATCCCGAACCACCCCCTTTGAACTTCCGGTAGACCGCTAAGACCTTTTCGGCGTACCGGAGGGTGGAGGCGGGAATGGCCCCTCTCCTCACCGCTCCGAGCCCGGCGTTGTAGGCCCAAAGGGCCTTCCTCCAGTCACCTCCAACGGCGAAGTAAAGCTCCCGGAGGTGCTTCGCTACAGCCCAGAGCGCCCAGTCGGGGTGGGCCCGCCACTCCACGGGAGCCCCCGTGGTGCGCGCCCAGGTCCCCGGCATGAACTGGCCCAGGCCCACTTCTCCGGCCCGCCCTACTGCTCCCGGGCAGTAGCCGCTTTCCACCCACACCACGGCGGCCACCAGGTAGGGGTCCACCCCCCAGGCCCGGGCGTACT
>Ga0105163_1001773_pt1 | contig 10918 bp, 6 predicted proteins | sample JNZ110809AmetaG_FD_81531 | JGI IMG/M metagenome (GOLD analysis project Ga0105163, IMG submission 81531) | Hot spring microbial communities from Jinze hot spring, China to study Microbial Dark Matter (Phase II) - JNZ 110809A | ecosystem: Environmental > Aquatic > Thermal springs > Hot (42-90C) >... | reverse complement strand
TATTATTTGAAGGTTTATGATATTGATGGGAATTATATTCAATCGGACATAAAGTTGCCTGGTGAGATTCTTGATATAGATGAAGAGGGTAATATTTACATTTACGAGGATAATGAGCCTGGGAACAGGAGGATAGGTATATACAGGCTGGAGATTACCACAAGGTAAGGTTCGTTGTGATTGTGATGGAAGATGATTGTGTATCTTGCTTGCTATTGATATGGGGTGATAGAAAAGATTATAGACAAGTTTTAACCAGAGGTAAGGTGTAAAATTTTTCCTTCGGATGGGGAATAATTTAAGCCGAGCGATATTCTGTGCTTTTCTTATTTTGTTTATTCGCTTATCTTTGGTTAATTTTAGTTCCAGAGTCTGAGAATTTTATGTTTAAAAATAAAAGTTTTTGTGCGATGTTTAAATTTACAGAGGATCAACTTCTTCGGTTGTTTAAAAATTTTGAAAAGAAAAAAATTGCCGTTGTTGGTGATCTTATGCTTGATAGGTATATTTGGGGAAGTGTAAACAGGATTTCTCCAGAGGCACCAGTTCCCGTGATTGAGGTTGAGGGAGAGGATTCAAAGCTTGGTGGAGCTGGAAATGTGGCTAACAATATAAAATCACTTGGTGCTTTCCCATTGCTGATTGGAGTTATCGGGGATGATAGAGAGGGTGAAATTTTCCTTGACCTGATGAAAAAAGAGGGATTTAATACTGGTGGGATTATAATTGACAGTTCAAGACCGACAACGGTTAAAACAAGGGTAATAGCACATAGCCAGCATGTTGTCAGAATTGACAGGGAATCAAAAGAGCCGATAAATTACAAAATTCAGGAAAGGATAAAAGAAATAATCCTTCAAAATTTGCATGAAATAAGTGGAATAATAATAGAGGATTATAACAAGGGAGTTATAGTTAGAAATTTAATTCACGATTTGATTGAAATTGCCAATAGTTATGGTTTAGTGATAACTGTTGATCCGAAGTTTGATAATTTTTTTGAGTTTAAAAATGTGACGGTTTTTAAGCCGAATAGGAAGGAAGTTGAAGATGTACTTGGTCGCAAACTTGATTCCGACGAAAAGGTTATTGAAGCGGGGAAAATAATACTTGATAGGTTAAAATGCGAATATCTTCTTCTGACAAGGGGAGAGAAAGGAATGACGCTTTTTAGCAGAGATGGTGAAATAAAGCATATACCGACAAAAGCGAGAAAAGTGGCGGATGTATCAGGTGCTGGTGATACTGTTATATCTACGATAACTGTTGCTCTTGTAAGTGGGGCTAATATAATTGAAGCAGCTGCCCTTGCAAATTACGCCGCTGGGATAGTGGTTGAAGAAGTTGGAGTCGTTCCAGTTGATAAAGAGAAACTTTTTAAAGCAGCTCTTCTTGACTCAAGGGGTGAATGGTGATGGGAAGGATTGTAAGCATAGATGAAATAGTTCAGATAAAGAATAAACTTAAAAGCGAAGGGAAGAAAATTGTTTTTACAAATGGATGTTTTGATATTTTGCACAGAGGTCATGTTGAGTATCTTGCAAAGGCTAAGGAGCTTGGGGATGTTTTGATAGTTGGATTGAACAGCGATTCATCTGTAAGGCAAATAAAAGGTGAGGGAAGACCAATAGTTCCTCAAGAAGACAGGGCTTTTATACTCTCAAATCTTGTATCTGTTGATTATGTTGTGATCTTTGATGAGCCAACGCCTTATAATTTAATTTCAAAAATTTTACCAGATGTTCTTGTAAAGGGAAGTGATTGGGCTATTGAAGATGTAGTTGGGCGGGATATCGTTGAATCCAGTGGAGGTCGTGTTGTCCTTATGGAATTGACGCCTAACAGATCAACAACGAACATAATTAAAACTATCCTTGAAAGATTTTGCGGGAGATGAAGAGATTTTTCAAAAAATTTTTTAAAGCAGTTTTTTACTTCTCCGCTTCTTTCCTCATCATCATCTCAGTTGTTTTGATAATTTCGCAAACGGAAAGATTTAGAGTTTTCCTTCATGATAGAATTGAATCTGAATTGAGGAAATCACTTGGTGGAGAAATTTATCTTGGCAAATTTTATGGAAATATATTCACAGGGCTTGGGATAGATGGATTTTATATTGGGGTTGATGGTAAAACTTTCATCAAAGCATTGAGCCTTGAGTTGAAATATGACCCCGTTGGTTTAATAAAAGGAAGTTATTCGTTTTATGAGTTGATCCTTTACAAGCCAGAGGTTTATTTGATAAGGGGGAAAGATGGGAAATGGAATTTTCAAAAAGTTTTTAAACCAAGCGAGAGAAAAGGAGAAACAAGGTTTTCTTTTTCGTGCGATAGACTTGTGATTGATGATGGGAAATTTGTTCTTGTTGATTCGTTAAGTCAGGGAAAGTCACACCTTGCGGATAGCTTGGATTGTATTGATTACCACAATTTTGTTGTGCATGATATAAATGCTGTTTTTAGTGGGAGCTATTCTTCGGAGAGAATTGATTTTAAAAAGATAAAGTTATCTTTTGTGGTTGATGAGGATAAGTTTTCGGCTGAAATAAATGGAAAGGTTTATGCTGATAGGAATAAATTAAAAGCAAGCGATTTTGAGATTATAACTGATGGTAGCAGAATTAAGTTTGATTTTTCCGCCGAGACAAAGGATGATCTCTTTAGACTTGATAAAAATAGCGTTGAGAATGTTTACATGAGCGTTTTGCTTCGTGCTGATAGTTTAAGTTTTGGTGAATTAACAAAATTTATTCCGCAGGTTTATTTTCTTTCTGGTTCTCCTTCGGTTGATGTTGAGGCAGAGGGGACATTGAAGGATTTGAAAGTGAAAGGTATAAAAGTAAAGGTTTATGATTCCGATATTTTTGTGGATGGTGAATTGAAAAACATATTGAACTTTTCTGATTTTTTGATAAATGCTGAGGTTAAAAATTCAAAAATTAAAATTTCAGACATAAGTAAATTTGTCAGCCTTGTCAAGTTGCCAGAGTTTGGGTTAGAATATGTTGAAGTGGAAGGACGATATGTGGGACATCCGCTTGAGTTCAATTCTGGATTGGGCTTGAAATTCGGGAATTCGTTGATAAATCTTGATGGGAATTTCAAGGTAAAGGGTAATTTTGTGTATAATTTAAATTTTAAAATTTCTGGCTTAGATCCGTATGAGGTTTTAAATCGTGAGGATTTGAAAGGGTTTCTCAATTTTTCTGGCAATTTGAATGGGGATGGTGTTAAGTTTGAAACGATGAAAGCACGAGCGAACATCAACCTTGAGGAATCTATGATAAATAAAATTTTGATCCCGAAGTCAAATTTCTGGTTTGAGGTGAAAAATGCCGAGATCAATGGTAGCTTTGTATCGCTTTCGGAAGGATTTAAGGGGTTGATTGACTTGAATTTAAAAAAATTTGGTGAGGGTGAATTTTTATTAAGTTTGAGTGGTTCTTTGTCCGAGCTTGATATTTCGCAGATAAGAGTTGATAAACCACATTTTTTGAGAAGTCATATTTCTGGTGATTTCAATTTAAGGTTCTGGGCTGGTGAAATCAACAGGATGGAGCTTTTCGCACAGCTGAATCCGTCTATCTTCGGAAATTATAGAATCAGTCAGTTGAGATTAAACGCAAAATATACTGTAAATGAAAGGAGGAAAGGTCTCACTGTTCAATCCAGCATGTTTGATCTAAATCTTGAAGGGGATTTTGACTTTAACGACTTTAGCAAATCGCTTGATCAAGCCATTAGAACTGTAGCTGGGGTTGCTGATGAAAAATTGAAATTTTCAGAGTTTGAAAAGCCCGAATTTTTGGGAATCAAAAATCCTGTTTATGTTGAATACAAACTAAAACTTAAAAACTTAACACCAATTTCCGTTTTTTCATTTGGTCAGCTTTTTCAGGCGGTTGGGAATTTAAATGGCAGTTTTCTTGCCGATTCTCAGGGATTTTATTTTTACACCGGTGCTGATTTAAAGCAGATAAGATATACGAATTACAAGGCGGGCAAGATTGATACATTTATGGCTGACGGGTTCAAGGGCTCAATTGATTTAAGTTATAGTGAATTATTAAGATTTAAGGCAAGGGGGGAATTGAAGGAGTTTGTCTCAAGTGGCTTTGAGGTTGGGAGTTTGAATTTAAATTTAAATTACGATGATCCGGAATTTTATGCGGAAATTTCGGCGGATGGGAAGGGATGGGATTTTGAAATTGTCTCACTTGCTCAGTTTAGTCATGTTGTTAACAGATTTATTTTAAAAGAGTTTAATGGGGATGTTTGGGGAAATAAGGTTTTATTGACGGATGAGGTTGAAATTTTCCAGACAAAAAGCGGGGTTATAATTAATCCTTCTTCTTTTGTTTTCAATGAGCAAAGAATTTATGTTGCTGGATTTGTAGATAAGCGATCACAGCAATTGAGAGTGTGGGGTGAGAATTTAAATCTTAATAAACTTTCCAAAAGTTTTACATTTTATGGCAGTGTTGATTTCTCATTTTTCGTTTATGGGACGCGTGATAATCCGAATTCGGAAATTGAAATTTTCATTAAAGATTTTAGATATAAAGATTTGCAGGCTGGGGAGATTGAATGTTTCGGGAAAGTTGAGGACGATATGATAAAGTTGAATTCCGTTCTTGTGATCAATGCGGGTGAGATGAGCTATAATGCGATGGATATCTCTGTTTCAATTCCGATGTGGTTTAAGCCAGATGTGAAAATAAGATATCGTGAACCATATGTTACGGGTAAGGTTAGACTTTTCAGGTTTCCAGTTGCAATTTTTGAGCCAATTATTGGGGGTGTTTCTGAGTTGAAGGGTGATATAACTGCTGATGTTGACTTTAGCGGGACTTTAGATAAACCAAATTTTAAGGGCAAATTTTCGTTGCAGAATTGTATATTCAAATTTAACCAGAATAGAAAGTATTATCTTGTTTATGGAAGCGGGAGGGTTGATTCAAATGTGGTTTATGTGGATGATTTGAATTTGTGGAACAATCCAGATGATTACGGGGATGGAGAGGTTCAAATAAAGGGGAAAGTTTATCTTGACGGTTTTTCAGTTTCAAGTGGTGATTTTAAAATTAATGGCAAATTATTGGTGGTTGATAAGGAAGGTTTTGGGGCTACTGGAATTTATGGGCGGGTTATTGCGGAGACTGGGGCAAATGGTTTAAGTTTAAAAATTGACACGACAGGATTTTATCTGAATGGTGAAATTTTACTTTCTGATGTCAATGTAAATTATCTTCCAAAGCAAGCTGTTAGTATAGGGCGAGGGACAGGCTTTGAATATGTTTATGTAAGTTCGGCGGATACACTTGAGAAATCAAAATCTACGACAGAAGAGCTTGTTTTTCTTAATGTTCCTATTAAAACTACTGAGGCTCAAGATGAAAATAAAAAAAGGCGTGGTTTTTTATCGGAGCTAAATTATGACTTAAAAATTTCAACTTCAAAGGAATCAAAACTTAATGTTGTTCTAAACAGTCAAACTGGTGAGGAATTTTATGCGGAATTTACGGGTGATTTAAATTTAAGGCGTTTTTCTGGTTCAACGCTTGCCCATGGTGAGGTGATAATACTTGACAGGTCGTATTATAACTTTTTCAAGCGGTTTAACGCAAGTGGTAAGTTAAAATTTACAGGCGATCTTAATAATCCAGAACTTGATATTACGGCAAATTATACTGGGACACATACAGTCTTGACGGATACGCTTGGTGCTGGTAAAGTTGAGACAGTGTTAATTCAGCTTTTGATAAGTGGAACATTGTCAAAACCATCAGTGCGAATTCAAATGTTTGTTGATGGCGAGGATTATCAAAAAGTTTATCCGCATGGTGAGGTTGAATCCGATGCTATTTCATTTCTCGTGACGGGAAGATTTAAAGATGAACTTACAAGGGGCGAGGTTAGCATGTTTACGGAGAATCTGTGGTCATCTACTGGAGCAGGGCTTTTGAGCAGTATTGTTTCAGGAGTTATCACAGGTGTTTTAAGAGATATTTTGGGTGGGTTTATAACGAGCACTGAAGTTGGGTATTATTCAGGTTTCAGGGGTCTGAGGATAACGGGTAATATTGGTGGGGCGATTGTTCAAATCGGTGGGGATATTTTTACGGATATTTCAAAATCTGTCGTCGTTGTGCAATATCCGTTGTTTAAAAAACTTTTCGGGGGAAGCCTGACAATTGAATATCAGAGAAAACCAGTTCAGTTCTATCAGGAAAAGGAAATTTTAAATAAACTTGGGCTTTATTACAGAATAAGGCTATGAGGAAAGAGATTGAGATTTCAGAGCTTAAGGAAAGAATTTTAAAGTTCTTAAGAAAGAGAGCCAGAAAGTCGTTTCGGGCAAAGGAAATTGCTAAGAGGCTTGGATTAATTGATGAATATGAGATGGGCATTGTTAAACAAGTTTTGATGGAAATGGTTGAGCGTGGCGAGATTTTGAAACTTCCAAGGAACAAGTTTAAATTCAAGCCGAATCCGAAAGTTTTAGTTGGACGGCTTACGGTGAACCCAAATGGTTATGGTTTTGTGGAAGTTGAAGATGAACAAGATGGGATAAAAGAAATTTTCATTCCACCAAGATTTATCCATACCGCGATTGATGGTGATAAGGTAGCGGTTTCAATAGTTGAAAGAAGTAAGGGAGAACTTCCGATAGGTGAAGTTGTTGATGTGATTGAGCGTGGGAGAAAAGTTATAACGGGAGTTTTGTCCAGGAGAAAAGGAATTTATTTCGTAATCCCGGATGACAAACATTTGATTCGCGATTTTTACATAAATGAGAAAAATGTTAAGAAATTTAATGCGAAGGTTGGGGATAAAGTTGCGATTGAACTTGTTGATTGGATTGATGAAGGATTTGGTCCAGAGGGGAGAATTGTTGAAGTTTTGGGGCGTGCTGGCGAAAGCGACGCTGAAATTCTCGCAATTGCGAGAAATCATGATTTCCCGACTCGTTTCCCCGATGATGTCCTTGAAGAAGCAGAAAAAATCCCAGATGAAATTCCAGAGTCTGAGTATAAGAAACGACTTGATTTGAGGGATTTAGTTTGTTTTACCATTGACCCTGAAGATGCGAAAGATTTTGATGATGCGGTTTCACTTGAAATTTTACCAGATGGGAAATATAAACTTGGGGTTCACATTGCTGATGTGAGTTATTATGTTAAAGAGGGAAGCAAAATTGATCTTGAAGCGCTTAGGCGGGGAACGAGCGTTTATCTTGTTGATAGGGTTATCCCAATGTTACCTGAGAAGTTGTCAAACAATGTTTGCAGTTTAAATCCAAATGTTGATCGTCTTGCTTACTCTGTTTTTATGGTTGTTAATTCAAATGGAGTTGTTGAGAGTTATTCTTTCCATAAAAGCATCATAAGAAGCAAGCGCAGGTTTACTTATGAAGAGGTTCAAAGGATAATTGAAACAGGTGAGGGTGACTATGCTGATGTAATTCTTGAGATGCACAAGTTAAGCAAAATTCTTCTGAAAAAGCGACTTCGTGAGGGAAGCATTGATTTTGAAACCCCAGAAGTTAAGTTCAAACTTGATGAGGATGGAAGACCGATTGAGATTATAAAGAAGGTTCGGCTTGATAGCCACAGATTAATTGAGGAATTTATGTTGCTTGCGAATCAAACGGTTGCAAAACATGTTGGAAAGATGAAGGGGAAAAATCGTGAGTATCCATTTGTTTACAGGGTTCATGATTTGCCAGATCCAGCGAAGTTGAAAAATCTTGCAGAGTTTGTGAGGAAATTGGGATTTAAATTTGATGTCAATTCAAAACCTTTATCAAAATCAATTCAGAAGTTGCTTGCTCAAGTTAAAGACACGGAATATGAATATCTTGTAAATGACATAGCGATAAGGTCAATGGCGAAAGCGATTTATTCGGAGAAAAACATTGGACATTTCGGTCTTGGATTTAAATACTATACCCATTTTACATCACCGATAAGAAGATATCCAGACCTTGTGGTGCATCGCCTTCTTTACGAATACATGGAGAAGAAAGTTGATGATAAAAGATTGAATGAAATAGCTGGGAAATTACCGCAGATTTGTAAACATTCTTCGGAGATGGAAATAAAGGCAATGGAGGCTGAAAGAGAGTCTGTCAAGCTGAAGCAGATTGAATATATGAAGGAACATATAGGTAAGATTTTTGATGGGATAATTTCTGGAGTTGTTGAGTTTGGTTTGTTCGTTGAAATAAATGATATACTTGTTGAGGGGCTTGTTAAAGTTAAGGATTTAACTGATGATTATTACATTTACGATGAAACTCAATATGCGTTGATAGGTAAATATACAAAGAAAATGTATCGGCTTGGGGATAAGGTTAAGGTTCGGGTTGTGAGGGTTGATGAAACTATGAGGGAAATTGATTTTGTTCTCCTTGGGAAAATATCAAGATAAAACTTGATGGCGAAAATCTACATCGGGACATCTGGTTATTATTACAGGCATTGGATTGGAAGATTTTATCCAGAGAAACTGATAAAAGATAAATGGCTTGAGTATTATTCAAAGGTTTTTGACACGGTTGAACTTAACACGACATTTTATCATCTTCCGAGAGCTAAAACGCTTGAGGGCTGGATAAGGAAAACCCCATTTCATTTTCTTTTCTCCGTGAAAGTTCATCAGGTTATAACACATATCAAAAAGTTGAAGGATGTGAGGAGTGATTTTTACGGGTTTATGAAGGTAATAAAGCCATTGAGGGTTTACAATCGTATAGGATGCATTCTTCATCAATTTCCGCCGACGCTTGAATATGATACATCCCTTTTGAGGGATTATATCTCTTTGCTCCCGAAGGGATATAGGCATGTGTTTGAGTTCAGGAATGCTGAATTTTTTAATGACACAATTTTTTTAATTTTAAAGGAAAATGGGATTGCGTTATGCATTTCACACATGCGTGGACTTTTTGCCCCACCTATTGCGACTTCAGATTTCGTCTATTTTAGATTTCATGGACCCGAGGAAAGATATAGGTCAATTTACAATGACGAGCAAATAGAAGATTTTGCGAGGTTGATATGGAATTTTTTGCTGGAAGATAAAATTGTTTTTGCTTATTTTAATAACGATTACAATGCGTATGCGGTTGAAAACGCAATAAGTTTAAAGAAAAGCCTCTTAAAACTTATCAATTCAAAACAAATTGAGGATGAAGATGAGAATAATTAAAATGTTGCTTTTAAACTTGGTTGTCGCTTTTACAATGTTTTCTCAAATAACAATTGAAAATTTTTTGACAAATGACGCAAGAAAAGCGATGGATTATATTACCGAAGATTACATCAGAGCGAATGTTCAATTTTTATCCCATGATTTGCTTGAAGGTAGAGGTACTGGGTCTAAAGGGGAACTTCTTGCAGCGACTTACATAGCGACGCAGTTTAAACTCATGGGGCTTGAGCCCGGCGGAGATGATGGTTCATATTTCCAGAAGGTTCCTCTATCCGGAATTACAACTTTCCCAGATGAGGAAATGATTGTGAAAGGTAAGGGCAAAACGATAAGGTTTAAGTATTATGATGAATTTATCGCTGTTTCTGGGGTTAAGAAAGATTTTGTATCAATAAAAGATGCAGAGATTGTTTTTGTTGGTTATGGAATTGTTGCTCCAGAGCAAAACTGGGATGATTATAAAGGGGTGGATGTTTCCGGTAAGATATTGTTGATGTTGAATGACGATCCTCCAGCAACACCAGATGAGCCAAATCTTTTTGGGGGTAAGGCAAGAACTTATTATGGTAGATGGACTTATAAATATGAAATTGCTGCGAAAAAGGGAGCGCTTGGAGCTATAATAATTCATACGACTCCATCTGCTGGATATGGATGGAATGTCGTTCAAAGCTCATGGTCTGGTGAGGAATTTGAACTTGCCAATGATACGGAACCGAAGGTCTTGCTCAAAGGTTGGCTCACAGAAGATGCAACAAGGAGAATGCTCGCTCTTGTTGGTAAGAACCTTGATGAACTTGTAAAGATAGCTCAAACCAGACAATTTAAACCGGTTGATCTTGGATTAAAGTTATCTTTAAATATGAGGGTTAAGTTCAGGGAGATCACATCTCAAAATGTGATAGGTATTTTACGGGGCGGTGATGAGAAATTGAAAGATGAGTTTGTTGTGATTACCTCACACCATGATCATCTTGGAATTGGTAAGCCAGTTAATGGTGATTCAATTTACAATGGAGCTCTTGATAATGCTTCTGGAGTATCAGCGATGCTTGCAATTGCGAAGGCGTTTTCTGAACTTAAAGTTAAGCCACGCAGGTCTGTTATGTTCATTGCTTTGACGGCGGAAGAAGCTGGGCTTCTTGGGTCAAGATATTTCGCTCAAAATCCAACAGTTCCACCTGTTAAGATAGTGGCAAATTTAAATGTTGACGGAATTAACATTTGGGGTAGGACAAGAGATGTCATTTTGATAGGGATGGAGAAAAGCACACTTGGTGAAATAATAAATGAAATTGCAAATAAATATCAAGGTAGATACGCAAAACCCGATCAATTTCCAGAGCTTGGATTATTTTATAGGTCAGATCAATTTAATTTTGCGAAGGTGGGTATTCCTGCTGTCTTTTTTGATAATGGGGTTGAATATGTTGATAAGCCAGAGGATTACGGTAAAAAAGTTGTTGAAGAATATATAGCAAAGAATTATCATCAACCAAGTGATGAGTACAACGATTCTTGGGTACTTGATGGAGCAGTTGAAGATGCTAAACTTGTTTTTATGACAGTGTATTATCTTGCAAATTCTGATGCGAAGCCTGAATGGAAGCCAGACAGCGAGTTCAGGTTGATAAGGGAACAAATGATGAAGTAAAAAATTTCTGGGGCGCTTTTGCGCCCCTTTTTAGAGCACATATAAAAAT
>Ga0105163_1001771_pt1 | contig 10937 bp, 8 predicted proteins | sample JNZ110809AmetaG_FD_81531 | JGI IMG/M metagenome (GOLD analysis project Ga0105163, IMG submission 81531) | Hot spring microbial communities from Jinze hot spring, China to study Microbial Dark Matter (Phase II) - JNZ 110809A | ecosystem: Environmental > Aquatic > Thermal springs > Hot (42-90C) >... | reverse complement strand
TACCTGACCTTCCTGCAATCGGTTCTACTTGTACTTTTATATTGTATTTTCCAGATATTTTATTAATATGTTCTACAAATCTTCTGTTTGTCACCGGTCCAACGGCAACAGCAGGTCCTTCACCCATTTTGATTCTTGGATATCCTGGAATATCTTCATCTCCGTGCGTTACGTCGATAACTATCCCATATTCGATTTCCGATATATACGCCCCACTTCTTGCACCCGGTCCACCAATTTCTTCTTGTGTTGAGAATACATGGTAAACTTCCGCATCTGTCTTTATTTTGCTAAGTAATTCCGCTGCTTTTATTATCGCAACACAGCTTGCCCTGTTATCGAGCGCTGGTGCAAAGATTGTTCCGTTCTTTTCAAAACCTTCAACATCGAGTGTTACCAAATCTCCGATAGATATGTTTTTCCAGTTCGGGTTCATCGTCACATCAACAAAGAGATGGTCGTAATCTGGCACTTTTTTTGATTCTTCCGTTGTTTGCAAGTGAGGAGGCATGAACCCAACAACGCCTCTGAGCCTGCCGTTTTTAGTGTGAACCCAAACTTTCTGGCTAATTACTGTCTTTGGGTCCCAACCACCAACTCCTGAAAGTCTCAGAAAACCATCCTCGTAGATTTTTGTAACAACGAATGCAATTTGGTCTGCATGCGCAAAAAAGCCTATTTTTGGTCCCGTACCTTTCTTCACACATACCAAACTTCCCATAGGGGTTCTGAAACATTCATCAACAAAAGGCTTCATTATCTGCTCGATTTCCTTTAATACCTCGTCTTCGTATCCAGAAGGTCCCGGAATCAAAGTTAATCTCAAAAGCAGTTCATTTGTCTTCAGTTCCATCTGCTTATTAGCCAAGTTCTATCCCTCCTATCTTACTGTCGTATTTTCCAACCTCTATTCGTCCTGCTTTTACATGGAGAACAACTGGATAGTTGAATTTCTCAGTAAACGTTCCTTTCAAATCTGAGATTTGGACAAAAGGCGCCTCAAAGCTCAGAGCGATGATAACAGATTCCCTGCCTTCGTTTATCCCCGCCCTCACTGTGCCTTGGCAACGTCCAAAGATAACGACACTACCACCAGCGACAATTTCAGCACCTGCATGCAAGTTGCCTACCAAGATAACATCACCAGAATGGATAATACTCTGCCCACTTCTCAGATTTTTCTTTACCAGCTTGGTTCCAGAGCGTGTATCACCTTGATTGACCATATCGACTTTCTTTCTAATAATCACATCATTTTTCCCTTCGGACCCCATTAAAACATGAGAGATAGTGAGTCCAAGTTCTTGGACCCTTGCAACGATTTTCGGGATATCTGAGATGTGTTTTTCGTGCTCTTCCACAAGTAACATGATTTTGTCGCCTTTGGCAAAGAAATTGCCCATAGCTTTTACTTTATCCTCTATTTTTTGAAGTACATCAACAATATCCGTGTAATCCTTTATGTACAACACAAGACCATCTTTTGTCATCTTGAAATCTACCATCGCCATACCCCTTTGCTTTATTTTAGAATATTATCGTTTCTATCTCATCAATCCACTCAGAGACATCTATCGGAGAGATTTCTTTTACCAACCGCTTGAAGTTAAAGAAATTTTCTCTGAAGATATCTATCTTGTTACCCGAGTTGATTTCAACAGCGCATTCCAAAAGCGCAGCCAGATAATCCGCTGTGCGCACAATTATACCTGTCTCTCCAGAAAATGGTTCAACAGCATAGTCGACGTATTCTTTAAGTGTTGCTAAAGCTTCGCAACCACTAATCCATTCGACAGTCATTTCTTTTTCCACATTTGCCACAAGTTCGTCAAGGCCTGCCACCTTTTTCTTCGTGGGGGTTATTACGTCACCTGTGAACGCTTCAGGAAGGTCATGGAGTAGGCCCTTAGTGATTATTTCTTCAACAGGCTCAGATTTTAAAAGCTTGGCAATCAAGTAAGCTATCGTGACCACGACGAAAGAATGTCCGCTTACACTTGTGCGAACGTTTCTGTGCGTTCGATTCCAACGAACCATGGAAGTGAGGTTGAGAAGGGGTGTCCAAACATATTGAGCAATTTCCCAGTATTTTTTCAGCTCTGTTTGTGGAATTGTTTGAGATATGCTGTTTATCTTCTCCTTAAGTTCTTTCAACGGTTGGCTATAATCGTATAGTTTGCCGTTTTCTTGCGCCTCGAGGTAGCTAATGTAAAGATCAGCAAGTTTATCCAAAGGGTTACACTCTTGTGTTTCTGATACAAGAAGTTTTACAGTTTCTTCATCTGCGATGTTTTTTAAATCATCGAGTGCCTTTTTCCTAACTTCGCTCCACACATGTGGTGCAAACCGTTCTATACGTTCTTTCAACTGCAAAGAGACATCGGAAAGAACGATTTTCGGTAGTTCACGGGATAAACGCCAGCGCAGACTATTTTCAAGCGCTTGACTCCTGTTCAAGCTATCCGAGTTTTGAACTGCAACAAAAACAAACGAAAGGAAGAGTGTATTAAAAGAATTATCCGCCTCTGTGAATCTCAACAAGGCAGGACGGTTGTTCCAACGTTGGATGGTAAACAGATTGGTTAAAGAAAATAAAAATGTTCCCTTCCCCAAATAAACCACCCCTCAGCTTTCTTAATTTAGATTATACCACAAGGTGGCTGGGAAATGGAACATTTACTATTCAACGATATAAGTCAATCATCCCAAGTTTAAACACGATCGCGCTTAATTTTTTTAAAACTCTTAAGAATTTGTCTATATAACCATCAAAGTATTACTCGACTTTGCATGAGATTTTTTATTCTTTTCTTTGTACATACGTTCATCAGCAAGTTTTAGGATTTCATATAAACTTCGGTCATTTTCGATAGGAACTATCCCATACGAGAAGCTGATAGCAGATAGGTTTTTAATCCTTTCAAGAAGCATCTCCGGATTTCCGGAATCAACGAAGAGAAGAAATTCGTCTCCACCGTATCTAATAAGCATGTCTGTTTTTCTCATACTTTTTATGCACGCTTGTGCGAACGATTTGAGCACCTCGTCACCTTTTAAATGGCCATATTCATCGTTGATTTTCTTCAGATTGTCGATATCTATAAAAACGATAAATGAATCTCTGCCGGTCCGCTTAACACTTTCTACAGCACTTTCCAACAATTTTAAACCTGCTGCTTTTGAATATGCTCCCGTAAGTGAATCATAAAGTGCCATATTGGACATTTCTTGGTATTTGAGAATATTTTTGTAATGCGTTTCGGCAACGCTTGAAACTAATTTTAACACTGCAATGTCTTTATTGTTTTGGCCTGAAAAATAAACGCTTATTCTCACATGTTCGGAAGAGAAATTATACAGGACCCCTATTGTGGTGCCTAATATTTTAACAAAGTTAGGGGTCATAACCCTCACACCGCTGGCTCTTGTGTGCATGTAAATAGATTTTGCAAGCTTATCTACAAAATTCCACTCGTCTAATTCACTCAAAAAATTCACAAGATTGACGACAAAATCTATTGGCAAAGTAGGTATTTCTTGAGCCAAAAATGTGTCAACTTTTTCCACCATGCTCACCTCTTTTCATCCTTCCTAAACGATTTATCGGAAAAATGGGTCTAAATTTTTAGAAGGCATTGTATAATAGTTGAGTAAGTAAAAAGGGAGGTTTGAAGATGAGCATTCAGACAAAACTTAGGCCCGCTTATTCGTTAGTTGAAACACTCGTAGCACTTTTGCTTATAAGTATCGTCTTTATGATAATCACAACTGGTATCTCAAGTGTTCTCCAATCTCTTTCATCTATCCAAAACCAGCAAAAGGTGATAGAGCTCCAAAATTTTCTTGCGCGGTATATCTACATCCAAGGGTCCGTCGGGCAAACCACAATCAATTTGGACGAAATTAACAGAGGTTTTCACAAATCAAACGGAACTCAAGTCGCTTATCCGAAAGTTGTAAGTTTCTCATCAACAACAACACCTTTTTTTGTTAAATTCGTTTTTACAATAGAACGAATTCCCGGAAGAACCGAACAATTTATTGTTTACCAATACAAGGCATACTAACCTATCAACGAGAAGGCAGGTGGTCATATGGAATTAACACTTTCTGGTTTAATTGCAAGTATGGTCATAATGGTGTTTGTTATAGCGATGTTAGGTCTAATATTCAACCTAACACTAAATGTGCTCAATCAACAGCAAGAATACGCCGCCTTTTATGCGGAAGTTCAAAGTGTAACAGACATATTAGACAACATTTTGACACAAAGCGTATGGAACGATGAATTGGTGGATGCACAAGGTAGACCCCGGACTACGGAAATTGCCCCAGATGGTAAGTTTGTGTATCTAAAATTCTTTTCACCAGTTGGTATGAATGTCGTTACTGTTAAGAAAAAACTTGAATTTGTGTCAGTAGGCGACAGTGTGATAATACGGTTTGACGGCAAAGACTTGGTCAGGACATCTAAGATAAAATACGTTTCGATTTCACTCCAGACTAAGAAAGAACCCTCAGGTTTAATAATAGACCCAAAATTTCTTGAAGTCACATTCATTCACAATAATGGAAAAATAAAATATTCTGTTCCATTGCTTACTGCTTTAAGCAGTTCTTCTTGACCTTTGGCAAGAAAATTTGAGGAGGGATTCATACATGCAAACAAGAAAAGGTTTTATGACAGCTTTAGTGCTGATTTTCTTGACGGTGGCCAGCATCATGCTTTTGACTCTCTATCAACTCGTTGGTAACTACAGAACAAATGCTATCAGAATGCAAGTCTCATCACAACTTGAGATAGATGCTATCAACCTCTTGAACGTTGGAGCTGGATTTTTGCGAAATCGTTCTGCTGGGATTTTAGGCTTCAACATCCCGTATCAAACAGGCTTACCTTCTTGGTATAACGATTTCAAATCAAAACTCAGCAGGGAATGGAGAGATTTTTTGGAAATCTACGCAGATAACAAATCTTTCTTAATTGCTGAAATAACAGCAAGTGGAAGCTTTGCTACCGACAACCAAATACGTGACGAGTTGGTTGGATATTTGTCAAATAGGAAGCTCTCTAATATCTCCATATACGCTATCAAGTCAAAAAGCCCGTTTTCAGTTCTAATTGTTGCAAGGGCTGAAAAAGTAGGGAAACTTGTATACAGTTATGGGATAGTCACCTCAAAAATCTTAAACCAATACGTTTACTCCACAAATAGAGAACGTCGTCCTGACGGGGTTACAATATATTTCATAAAGGGCGAACTTATCGATGGACCAGTTAGGTCGCACGATTATATAAACATAAACAACGCAGGTGGAAAACCAACGTTCACATCACCAATAGAGATCGTTGGAATAAAAGACAGAAACGGAAACATAGTAAATCCTGCTGATTATAGCAATTTTGCAAACTTGTTAGGAAATCCACCATACAGGTTATTAACATCAACAGATATAGCCGCACTTGATTTTAACGCGATAAAAAATGAGTATAAAAATTCCATAAATACACTTGTGAGAAATTACACTGACATCCGTTCAGAACCTTTGGTGCTTAGCGGAATAAAATTCAACGGTGATGTCACTATCAGTTTTGCCCATGGGCAATCTGGGAGTAACTACGATATAAAAATTTCCCAAGGTAACACCGATTACATCATCTCGTGGGACCCAGCTCCACCGGATGCCAGGATAAGAAAACAAGGTGGCGGTCCAGCAGAGGAATTTAATATAAAGTTTAACGGCGTAGTTTACGCAATTGGAAATATAACTATCGACGGTCCGACTCAACTTTCAACTTATGAAGGAAATTACACTCTTTTCTCTGAAAATGACATCATCATTAAAGACCGTCTTATTCCTTATAATACTTTCGCAAGTCAGTTCACCAACAATAAACATGGTAACAACGGCGATGAACATGGTAACAACGGCGATCCGGTTAGTGAAAGTAAGCTTGCTAGTATAAAGAATTTTGTAAACACACAGGAAACATCTTCATTAAACTTGGTTGCCATCAACAATGTAAGAGTTGGTGAAAAACTAAGAAATATGAAGATTTTCGCAAGCTTGTTTGCATTTGATGGTTCCTTCATGGTTGATAATCACAATACTGGCAGTCCCTCTGGGCAACTCTTTGTGTTTGGAAGCATCATGCAAAACTATAGAGGTCCTGTCGGTACCTTCAACCCAAGAACTGGTCAAACACTTACGGGATATTACAAAACATACGCATACGACCCGAGGATATTGACAGGGGCACATCAGCCCTACGGAACTCCAGCACGTTCTCAGACGGTTTCTGTTAAGGTTGTTGGAATTGCGAAATAAAATTTTGATAAAAATCACTATTTATAGAGTATTTGTGATAGAATTGTATAGCATAACGACAGATAGAAAGATAGACGAAACTATTAAGTTGGAGGTATGTGCATGAATCTGGCAGAAAACGAAAAGAACACTATATTGAAAAAACTCTCTATCCTACCTGTTATTGCGGTCACGGTTATCGATTTACCCGCACTCTTGTTTAGTTACTATGTTTTTGCGGGTATTGGAAATTACCCAATTGTGAACATACTTCTTGGATATCTAATCGATTTGGTTGTGCTACTTCCCGTTGTACTGTTTTTGATTAGGGCTAACGTAAGAAAGGCGTTTGAGGGCAAAGGGTTTAACGTCCCAATATACATGTCTGTGGTATTGTTCACAGCAAACATAGTTGCAGCAACTATCGTCGGACTTTTTGCAAGTAAATTGGCTCCGCTTCCTGAAAGCGTACTTATGCTCAGATTGTCTGGTGCACTTGCGATAAATATGGATATAATTGCACTAGTGTTGTATATTTATTCGAGGATGAACGTTGCTCAAGTGGTTGAAAGTAAGCTGTTTCATAAATTCATGATTCCAACTACCACAAAGTTGAGCGTTGGCGTCATGGCTGTATCACTTTGGATTGGTCCCGCACTGCTAAAATATGCAACACTCGCCTTTGAGATTGAAAATTCTGTGCAATTCAAACTTGTGTTAATAAGCATTGTGCTGAATATTGTAATCGCAGTAGTCACCATCGTTCTTGCAAGAGGTGTTCTAAAAGGTCTGCCGTCGCTCAAACAAGCATTTGAAAAGATTGCATCTGGTGATTTGACATACAGGGTTGAGGTTAAATCTATAGACGAATTCTGGCAAATCAATTCGCTACTTAATCATGCGACGGAAAGTATTTCAAGGCTTATCTCTGAGTCAAAGAACGCTTCCGAAATGACAGAAAACTCACTGGAAACGTTTGAAAAAACTTTCAATAACTTCGAAAATATGTCAATTTCTTTCTCTAAAGCTATTGAGAAACAGCAAGAAGATATTTCCCGTATCTCCGCATCTATCGAAGAGATAAATGCAACTATCGAAGAACTTTCAAGCCAATCACAAGGTCTGAGTAACCTTGCTGCCCAGGCGGCAGAATTAGCAAAGACGCTTGAAGAAAGAGCGACGTTTGGAAGTAAGGAGCTTGAAAATGTCAGGAACATTACCAGTGGATTTGTGAGAGAATACGAAGAATTAAGAAACGGAATTAGAGACCTGAGTTCCGCAACAAAGAACATAGGCAGTATTATCGAAACTGTAAGACAAATAGCAGAACAAACCAATTTGCTCGCTCTGAACGCAGCTATTGAGGCAGCAAGGGCTGGGGAAGCTGGAAGAGGTTTTGCAGTTGTTGCCGATGAGATAAGAAAATTGGCAGAACAAACAAAGTCTTCAACCGATACGATAAACTCAACGATATCGGCCGTGGATACGTATTCCAAAGCTCTGGAAAGTCAGATAGAAAAGCTTTACACGGAAGTTGAACAAACCGAGCAAGGCTACAAGAAAGTTTCAGAAAGTTTTGAACAGATAGCCAGGTCTATATCAGAATTAACGAATGTAATAGACAACGTAGCAGCACATTCACAAGAACAGACAGCAAGCGCGGAAGAGATGAGTTCCGCATCCACAGAGATAGTCCACAGTATACAGGCAATCGAAGAAAGTGGTTCGTATATACTTGAAAGAATGAGAACGAGCGTTGAAGAAATTGGGAATATCCGAAGACAGATTGAGCAACTTAGGGATGTTGTTGACAGATTAGTTTCCGAACTCAACAAATTCAAGGTGTAAAAAAATTCGAAACAGCAAAATAAGCTCCCCAGATGGGGAGCTATTTTATTCATCGCTTGTTACAAAAAGATAGTATTTCTCAGGTGCAATAACCACGGGTGAAATTCTGAAGTTGTAATCACAGTTTACACTGAGCGATAAGGAATTATTTTCATTATCATCCCACATCACTGCTATCAACTCCGGTGCCCATTCGTATGGTTTTCCCGGTTGAAGCTTTCCATCAGGCAAGTCTTTCCAAACGTAGCTACTCATGTTGATTGTTACAATTGATGAATCACTTGTAAAATAGGGAATATCGATAAGTGGGTAATGAAAAACACCACTATTAACGGTTAGGTCGTATATCCACATATCGTAAAGATACTTGATTTTCCCTTCATACTTCTCCACACCAGATATTTTCCAGCTAAATGTAGGAGATAAAGAGACATCTGTTGCTCCATCCAACGGGGAAACATCTGTTATCTCAACCATAGGCAACGGTTCTACACTACCAAGGAATACTTTTGGTCCTTCCATTCCACCGTATTTCGAAGATATAGAATACCAGACTCTACTTCCCGGTCTAATATCACTTGTATCATAGTAAGTATTTTGCCTTGAACTCACAACTGTAAGCTTTTGATACTCTTTGCCATCGTATGACTTATAGATAACGTATCCGTCGGGTTCATCCGTTTTGTTTCTCTGCGAGCTTTCAGACCATCTTTTCCAGGAGAGTTTAACGTATAAGTTTGTAGGACTTTTGCTTTGGTTTGGCATGCTACTATCCTGGGTTGAGTAATATTTTATAGTCGTGTTCAGATTGTATGCGTAAACTGCAGGTTGATTGGCTTCTACCACATAAGGATTGATTTTCAAATTTGTAAATTTGGTCACTGTAAGGGGCACAACAACTTCGTATCTGTTGTCGTTCACATCGTAAGCATCGATGAAGAGATATAGCTTCCCTGAGAAAGGTCTTAAATCTAACTCTCCCTCAAGAATATTAGACTCAGCAAACAACCTTGGAGAAGTAAGATATTCAGCACCTGGCGGAGTGCCAAGTTTGGCATACATGAAAGATACTGGGAAATTTGAAGTTGTGCTTTTCGCCGAAATATAGATATAAGACAGTCCAAGAATGTTGTATATAGAGCTGTCATCGGAGAGTAATTTAGAAATCTTGTTTTTTGAAGTATAGATATCAAACGATAAGTCCATTTCGTTTTGATTTTGTTCTGATGATAATAACTTTGTCCTCCTTAATGTTGTATTAAGCACAAGTGGTGAATGGATGTTTAGAATCTTTATGGTTGTCTTCGCGTGGCCACTTTTCGAGATTTTTACTAAGTATGGTCCTGAGTACAATTTGACGTTAAAACGTGCCTTCCCGTCAATTGTCTGTTTTGTATCAACAACATGTCCATCTCTGAGAAGTTCTACAGTGGCACCATCGACTGCTGGACCACTGTTGTACTCAGATACATACAACGCAATCTCAACACTTTCTGTATCTGGCTTTGTAATGATACATGAGCTAAGTAACAGTGACAACAGTATAATTACTGATAAAAAGAATTTATACATCCATGCTTTAGTCATTCGTTCCACAAGTTCACACTCCCCAATTAATTCGTCGCTATTTTCAAGTCTTTTATTCCAACTCACCAAAAAGTGTCCACCATGCATATGGACCTTTGCTATCGTAAATGTAAGTTTCTGTCGCATCTTCCAGAATCTTCCCACCAATCGGTATATGTGTTCCGTTGATTGTTAGAGTTCCAGAAACAGAAATGCTTTCGTAGGCTTTTTGTGACAGTCTCAGTTTAATTAGGTAACGTCCACTCAGCTCTGAGAAATCAACGGTATTGCTTGTCAAATCCTTTGTTATCTCGTATCCAGTTTCCGTTGGTAGCTTTGTCACATCAAGAAAAACGATCTGTGGATTCACGCCAACTTCTGGTATATCTATTTCCAGGGAAGCCTGAGAGGAAAACCTTACGATATCGGACTTACTTTCGTTTAAAGTCTGATGAAAAGTCAACGTCCGTTCCTCTGCCTTTCTGTGAGCTATGCGCATCAGTCCTTCAGAATTTTCTTTCGAATCCGGCCCACTGACTATTACATCGTAATCACCTGCATCTATACTTATAAATTTCGCAATACCTTCTACATTCGTTTTGGCAAAATACCGAATATTTCGCCCGTTGCTCGCAACTCCTACAAGTGAAACACTCACAGAAGCCACGTTCCACTTTCCATACGCATCTGTAACAGTTAAGCGATAATCTAACCCTCCGTCTACTGGCAAATTCTGATTGACTGCGCTGGCATTTACCAACCCATAACCAGCTTTTTCATCGTAACCCTCTTCACCTATGTCAACAGCACTTTCTTCAAGTATCTTTCTTATTTGCCAAGGCTTTGCGTTTGGATATTTCTGCAGCAATAATGCCACCAATCCAGAAACGTGTGGTGTTGCCATGGATGTGCCGGTCATGTAACCATAATAGCCGTTGTTTTCCGCCAAAGCAAAGCTCCTTCTGTCGTATCCTCGTGAACCTTCCTGAGGCATTGTTGAAATAATCGACACTCCAGGTGCACACACACTTATCATTGGGCTACCGCTGGAAAAGTCTGCAACAGTATAGTCTCCACCGTTGAACTCCACAGCACCCACTTGTATAACACCAGGATAATTCGCCGGATATTGGTAAGATTGTATAGCTTTTGAATTACCGGCCGCTGCGACTACAACCACCCCTCTTTCGAGTGCATAGTCAAATGCATCTTTA